>OHYH01000846.1_pt1 | contig 9837 bp, 7 predicted proteins | sample 1580211 | NCBI WGS metagenome assembly OHYH01 (sample SAMEA3882528, study PRJEB24775) | human gut metagenome | biome: human-associated habitat; feature: intestine environment; material: feces | place: Netherlands | collected 2009/2010 | reverse complement strand
CTGTGAGGTTTGCAGCTCTCTTCTCAAGGAATGCTCCCATTCCCTCTTTCTTATCGTTTGTATCATTTACAACACCAAAGAGGTTTGCTTCCATCTCAACAGCGTTCTTGATATCCATATCATATCCGTTGTTGATAGCAGCCTTTGCAACTGCGATTGCGTAGCTTCCCTTAGAGATGATCTTTGCAGCCATAGCCTTAGCTGTTGGCATAAGCTCCTCTTTTGCTACTACCTTATTAACGAGACCGATGCGGTATGCTTCTGCAGCGTCTACATTGTCGCATGTGAAGATCATTTCCTTAGCACGTCCCATTCCTACTAAACGAGCAAGTCTCTGTGTACCGCCAAAGCCAGGGATGATTCCAAGTCCTGTCTCAGGCTGTCCGAAAATTGCGTTCTCAGAAGCGATTCTGATATCACATGCCATAGAAATCTCGCATCCTCCACCGAGTGCGAATCCATTGACAGCTGCGATTGTTACCTGACGCATATTCATGAGCTTGAAGAATGGCTCTGAAGCCTTGATTCCGAATGCTCTTGCCTGTGGTGCTGTGAAATTAACCATCTCTGAGATGTCTGCTCCTGCTACGAATGACTTGAACTCGTTGCCCTTCTTGTCAGGACCACCTGTAAGGATAAGCACCTTAACATCGTCTCTTGCCTCTATCTCTGTTAATGCTACATTTAACTCATCAAGAGTCTCACTGTTTAATGCATTAAGAGCAGCCGGTCTTGAAATTGCAAGTACTGCAATCTGATCTGCTACGTCAAGTGTTAAATTTTTGAACTCGCTCATTGTATAAATCCTCCTTAAAAAACCTATGTATAACCGACATTTCTGTCGTAATTTATAAAAAAATAGTAACACTTTGACAAATTTTTGTCAATGTCTGAATGACCTTTTTCAATAATATTTACCATTTAATTTAATGTACAAAATTTAAGGAGACAGTCTGCTTAATGCAAACTGCCTCCCGCCTTAGAAATAATATAATCAAATTATTTAATTAAATTAAATCAAAACTCAAATTACATAAGTCCATGTGTCCTGTTGTAAGCATTGCAGATCATATTTGAGTTCTTGATAAGGATATGCATACCGATGAATGGTCCGATTCCACAGATAAGTGTACCAAATATGCACCACATCAAAACAGTGGTTCCATTCTCCTGAATGCCAAGTCCGTATCTGCCTGCATTATTTGCCAGTCTGTTGCCCAGCTTATAGTACCAGTACCATGCATAGATACCGCATGTAATCATTGAAAGCAGGATAAATGCTACGAGACCTGATGTATTCTCGCCATCTCCATCACATGCTATATTGACATCATGAGCCATCTTGTAGATGAAATAATATCCATAAATACCACATGTAATAATAGACAGGATGATGTATGAGGCAAGACCTCTGTCATCCTTTAACTTCTCTCCCCTGTATGGCGGAGGAGTCTGACCACCATTGTTCTGGTAGCCTGCGTTGTACTGTCCGGCTCCGTTATTCTGGTAGCCTGCGTTGTACTGTCCGGCTCCGTTGTTCTGGTAGCCTCCATTGTACTGTCCACCTGCATTCTGCTGGTTTGCACTGTTTCCTGTGAAGGACTGCTTTACCTCATCAAATGCACTTCCAAGCTCCTGCTCTGCTGCATTGAAGGCCTCTCCTGCTTTGTTGACAAAATCCTGTGCCTTGGAAACAGGTGATCCACAGTATGGACAGAATTTTGTTGAATCAGGAATTTCTTTTCCACATTTCTCGCAAAACATTTTCTTTCTCCTTTTCTATTTGCTATTTATTATACGGATGATACGAAACAGGATGTTGTTTTGCGGCTCAAAAACCACGACATCATCGCCTGACCATATCAATCTGCATATATAAACTATAGCAAACATAATGATAATTGTAAATATAATTATTTTATAAATTTTAATATTTATTTTATATTTACACAAAAGCACTATTACCGCAATAGGCACAAGCCAAAAAAGCGGATGGTATGCAAATGCCTTTGCTATATCAAGCTGAAAAAATGCCATCCATGCCCTCGACATGCCACAGCCTGCACATGATATTCCGGTGATGAACTTAATGGGGCATGTGATGCCTATCGACTCCATAGCTGTGTAAAGTACCACTACGGCTGTGACAGCACATATGAGCTCTTTTCTTTCATTTTTTCTTCTATTATTTCTTTTATTGTCCATACAAATGTTATCTCAAAAAGTATGCACTGTAAGGTGGCAGCTCAAGGCCACCGTTTAATGTAACCTGCTCACCTGTAATCAGGTCTATGGCATCACCCTTTCCCATATCAAAGCCTGCGAAAAATGGCTGGTCTGCAGCATTGATGCACACTAATACCCTTTCACCATCACATTCTCGACCAAAAACACACTGGCCGTTTGTGAGCACAACCGAATAGAAATTACCGTAGCAGAGTGCCTTTGACTCCTTCTTTGCCTCTGTAAGCTTTGAAATCCACTCAGTCAGTTCATTCCACTGTGGGGCTTCAAAGCATACCCTAAGTGCCGGGTCACCGTCTTCTTTTTTTGCCTTCTCTCCCCACTCACTGCCATAGTACACACAAGGGATGCCCGGCATACCAAATGCAAGTGCATAGATTAGTGGCAGATGCTTTTCATTGGTCAGTATGCTTGCCACTCTTGTCACATCATGATTGTCCACAAATGACAGGAGATGCTTACCCTTGTAGAGAGTCCACTGCTCCGGTCCGAACTGTCTGAGAAGCGAATGATTTATCTCAAACATATTCATGGAATTAAAGCTCGAGTACAGACCCTTATAGCACTCATAGTTCGTTACCGAGTGAAGCATCGCATCATTCATAATCTGGTTGTAGTCACCATGCAGTGTCTCTCCCACCAGGAAGAAATCCGGCTTTAGTGAGTCGCAGAACTCCCTTAGTCTTCTGATGAAATCATGGTCGAGGCAGTATGCCACATCAAGTCTCAGCCCGTCTATATCAAACTCGTCTACCCAGCCCTTTATCGCTGAAAAGATATGCTGGATTACATCCTCATTTCTCAGATTAAGCTTGACCAGATCATAATTGCCTTCCCAGCCCTCGTACCACAATCCATCATTATAGTTTGAGTTGCCGTCAAAGGCTATACGGCCAAACCAGTTTACATATGGTGAGCTTTCTCTGTTTTTAAGCACATCCTGAAATGCCCAGAAGCCTCTTCCCACATGATTGAACACACCATCCAGCACTACCTTTATGCCGTCCTTGTGCAGATTGTCACAAACCTGTGCGAAGTCCTCGTTTGTGCCAAGCCTTGTGTCTATTTTTGTATAATCCCTTGTATTATATCCGTGTGTATCAGATTCAAACACCGGTGAAAAATAGATTGCATCAGCCCCAAGCTTTTTGATATGAGGTATCCAGTCATTCACTTTCAAAATTCTGTGCTCCAAAACACCATCATTCTCAAATGGTGCCCCACAGAAGCCTAACGGATAAATCTGATAAAATACGCTTTCATATGCCCACATTATTTTGCCCTCCTTGATAGTTGTGTAGTGGTTTTGTACCTGTTATCTATTATACACAATTATGTACTTATATGCTACATTTTTTTGTTACTTTTTACCTACATTAAGTATTTTGTTACCTTGTATAATTAAATTTCTAATAGAAATTCCTGTAGATAACACATGCAATAACCACATGGATAAAGAAAATAAGCGGCATCCCCTTTACAAAATACCAATGCTTTGTCTTGTGCCTGAAGGCATACATCCCAGCCCAGGTACCGGCGCTTCCGCCCAGCAGGCTGAGCCCAAATAATGTCTTCTCCGGGATGCGCCATGCGTGTGCCTTGGCCTTACACTTGTCAATTCCCATCGCAGCAAAGCCTGCTATATTCATAAGAAGCAGATAAATCAGAAAAATTTTCATATTAATATTGCTCCATTCTATTACTCCGCACATAAATTTATAAATATATAAACATATCTGCATATATTAATAAGTCCACAAAAAACAATAGCCCAGCCTTTAAAGGCCGGGCCATAAATTAATTATTAATTCTTAGCTTTTTTAGAACCCTTAGCCGGTGCAGCCGCCTGCTTTTTGATGGCGCTCTTGCCCAGATAAAGCTTCATAACATACCACAGCTCTGTAGCGATGCAGATTGAAGAATATGTTCCGCAAAGCACACCTACCATGAGTGGTAATGAGAACTCTCTGATTGATGTATGACCAAAGATAAAGAGTAACAATACCATAACAAATGTAGTAAGCGAAGTATTGATGCTTCGTGAAAGTGTCTGTGTAAGGGACTCGTTTGCTATATCAGCAAGCTCATCTGCTGAGTACTTCTTGATACCGTGAAGGTTCTCACGGATACGGTCAAAGATAACGATTGTATCGTTGACTGAGTAACCTACGATTGTAAGTATACATGCGATAAACGTACTGCCGACTGAGATTCTGATAAGTGCATATGCTGTGACTACAACAAGCACATCATGTACCAGCGCAAGGATAGCACTTGAAGCAAATCTGATGTCCTTGAATCTGAACCAGATATATAACAGCATGAAAATACATGAAATAATAACTGCCTTTACAGCGTTTGTTCTCATCTCTCCACTGATTGTTGAGCTGATACTCTGAGTCTCTATAGTTGATGCATCAACATTGAAATCCTTCTCAAGAAGAGCTGCGAGATCCTGTCTCTCATCGAGTGAAAGTGTACGTGTCTTTAATGTGACATCATGGCTGCCCTGGACTGTAGTAACCTGCACTGCACTATTGCCAAGGAGCTTTGATACTGAAGGCACGATGTCCTTCTCAACCTCTGCGGCTGTATAATCCTTGCCAAAGTCTGCTGTGGTTGATGTACCACCTACGAACTCAAGGCTGTAGTTTAATGCATTGCCGCTTGTAGCACCGAAATAAATCATGCCGCCGATACCTGCAAGTATAACTACACCTGAGATAACAAAGTATTTAACTCTGTTCTGTACAAATCTGATAACCTTTCTCTTCTTTGCCTTGCCGTAGAACTTCTCAGCTCTGACACCGACACCGTAAAATGCTCTTGTAAGGTATTTTGCAATAAAAAGAGCTGTAAACAGTGACAGAATAATTGAAATCATAAGTGTGTATGCAAAGCCCTTTACTGTACCTGAACCGAGCACCATAAGCACAAGTGCTGCGATAAATGTAGTAACCTGTCCATCGAGGATGGCTGAAAGAGCCTTCTTGTAGCCCTCATTTACTGCAGCAAGCACTGATTTGCCACCTGCGATTTCCTCACGGATACGGGCAAATACGATAACGTTTGCATCTACTGCCATACCGATACCAAGGATGATACCCGCGATACCCGGCAGTGTAAGTGTAATCTCAAACCAGTAAATAAACAGTACTGTAAGCATTGAGTAGAGTGCAAGTCCGATAGATGCAACCACACCGAGTATACCATAGAGCACAATCATGAATATCATGATTAAGATAATTCCGATAATTGCAGCCTTTACTGCATTTGTGAGCGCTGTTCCACCGAGCTGTGCGCCAACAACATTTGACTCTAACTCCTCGAGCTGGAGGTTGATGGCTCCGACACGGATAAATGTTGCAAGGCTTGTTGCCTCGTCGTAATCCTTCATTCCGTTGATTACACAGTTACCATCTGAGATAACGGCGCTTACTGTAGGAACGCTGATGAAATGATCATCATAGTATATACCGATTGACTGTCCTGCATCCTTTGCCTTCTTTGTGGCATCTGCCCATGTGTCAATAGCCTTATCCTTGAGCTTTAATGAAACAACAGGCTCCTTGGTTGATGTAGATGATGACTGGTCATACTGGGCGCTTGCATCCTTTACATCGTTACCATCGAGGATGACTGAACCATTGGCCTTTAAGGTGTCAATATCATAGTTGAGCTTGTAGCCGCCCTCAACCGATGTGTCCTGTGTATAGTTGGCATTTCCGTCACTGTCATACTGGGCGATGAAGTACAGTGATCCCGGACTTCCAAGATCCTCGAGTACCTTGTTAGGGTCGTCAACACCCGGAATCTCTACAGTGATACGGTCATCCCCGCTCTTGTATACAGAGTACTCTGTTGTGTAGCTCTCTGCACGCTCCTCGAGCTTTGCGATAGTATCATTTACATCCTTGTCTGAAGGATTCTTGTCCTTGATATGGTAGGTGATTGAAACACCACCCGAGAGGTCGAGACCAAGCTTGATATTCTGATAATCCTTATCCTTGGTGCTCTCACCATTAGCAGTTGCCTCCTGCTTTTGCTTTGTGTCGGTGATTACTGCAGTGGAATACCAGCCCAGCAAGCCGATACAAATGACTGCCACAAGGATAATCACCCAACTCTTTCCTTTTTTCATTTTCTTATACCTTCCTGTCATTTTGCTACCATCCATATAGGTATACAGATGGCAAATATATTCGCACACGGGTCACAAATACCGCTATCCGTTTCCCGTGACAAATTCAAATTATTGTGCATCATCTGCCATATCAGCCTCTGCTGCCTTAATCATGATAGCGCACTCTATACGCTTCTTCTGCAGCTCGCAGCCTAAATCATAGGCATCAGTGATTGTGCCGTGGAAGTTGTATGAGTTGGCGGCACAGCCACCGCTGCAATAGAATCTGGCAAAACAGTTGCGACATTTTTCCTTGGCATAAACATTACAGCACTTAAACTCATCCTGGATGTCAGTGGCCTTGATGCCATCCCAGACATTACCCATAAGGAAGTCCTCATTGCCCACAAACTGGTGGCATGGATATAAATCTCCCCATGGAGTCACTGCCAGGTACTCTGTTCCTGAGCCACAGCCGGAAAGACGCTTATATACACAAGGTCCTCCCTCTAAATCTATCATAAAATGGAAGAAATTGAAGCCGTTTCCTGCCTTGTTTCTCTTTACCATCTCTGCTGCAAGTCTGTCGTACTCATCAAAGAGCACAGGTAAATCAGAATCCTTAAGTGCATACTCATCTGTAGGCTGTGCCACCACAGGCTCAACCGAAATCTGCTTGAAGCCTAAATCAGCCAGATGAAGCACATCCTTTGAAAAATCAGTATTGAAATGTGTGTATGTACCTCTCACATAGTACTTGTCCTGATGTCTGCTCTCCGCAAACTTCTGGAATTTCGGAACAATAAGGTCATAACTGCCGGCACCCTTTCTGAAAGGCCTCATGCGGTCATGAACCTCCTTGCGTCCGTCGATACTAAGGACTACATTGTCCATCTCTTTGTTGGCGAACTCCATAATCTCGTCATTTAAGAGCACACCGTTTGTGGTGAGTGTGAACCTGAAATGCTTGTCATGAAGCTTCTCCTGCTCTCTTCCATATGCCACAAGCTGCTTCACCACATCCCAGTTCATAAGAGGCTCTCCTCCAAAGAAGTCTACCTCTAAGTTTCTTCTGCTGCCTGAATTGGCAATCAAGAAATCAAGTGCCTGTTTTCCGGTCTCATAGCTCATGAGAGCTCGTCTGCCGTGATACTCACCCTCCTCTGCAAAACAATATCTGCAGGCAAGGTTGCAGTCGTGCGCTATGTGAAGGCAAAGTGCCTTTACAACTGTCTGGCGCTTCTTGAAATCTATGATACGCTCTTTGTATGTATCTTCTGTGAAGAGCTCTTCATTATCCTTAAGCTCATTTACTTCCTGTATTGCTTCTTCTATCTCCGTCTGTGGATACCTGTCCACAAGCTTTTCAATAATCTCCTTAGCTGAGTTGTCCTCAAACAGCTCAATAACGTCATATGTGACATCATCCACCACATGGATTGCGCCACTGTTGACATCTAAGACAATATTATAGCCGTTGTTCTTGTACTGATGAACCACTACAATATTCCTCTCTTTCTATACACATTTTAAAATTACACTGCGAAAAGAGTGTGCACCTATCAGCGCACACTCTTTAAATCCGCTTCACCTATGACTATTTGTACTGCTCACAAGTCTGGTTTCCAACTGTACAAGATGTCTTGCAAGCTGACTGGCATGATGTCTGGCACTCGCCACATCCGCCCTTTTTAACTGTGTTCTGTAATTTTCTTGTATTTAATGTCTTTACGTGTTTCATTTTTATCTCCTTTTCATTTAACGATGTCTCATTGACACATCATATTTGCTTTCAACATTATATCACAGCATTATCAATATGAAAAGTCCTTTTTTAGCGAAAAACAAGCGCTGAAAACATTACCAGAAGGAGTATTATCAAAAGCTCGAATATATTTTTTGATTCACCTATATCTATGACCACTGTTGCTATCACATACGTTATCCAGTATGCTACGACCGTCACCCTGATAAAACGTCTGCGGTGAAAGCAGCATTTGAGCAAAAATCCGCACACAAGCCCCACCACTATATTGACCGCCATGGCAAGTGCAAACTTTATCCACTCCGCCATGTCGACAAAGCACTGTACTATAGAAAGTATGATAAGGCACAAAAGCGCCGTAAGATGCATGATACATATTGTTATCACAGGACCTTTGATTTTTCTCCACATAAAAACGCCCTCCACACATCATATATATGTGCAAAGGGCGGTAATTATTCATGTATGAAATTCATTCGTGATTACAGCTCACAGTTATTAACTGTTCTAGGGAATGGGATAACGTCACGGATATTGCCCATGCCGGTAAGATACATTACGCATCTCTCAAAGCCCAGTCCAAAGCCTGCGTGTCTTGCAGAGCCGTATTTTCTTAAGTCAAGGTAGAACTTGTAGTCATCCTCTGAAAGTCCAAGCTCATTTATTCTGGCAAGAAGCTTGTCGTAGTCATCCTCTCTCTGGCTTCCACCGATGATTTCTCCGATTCCCGGCACGAGACAGTCAACTGCTGCAACGGTCTTTCCGTCGTCATTCAGCTTCATGTAGAAGGCCTTTATCTCCTTCGGATAATCTGTGACAAATACAGGGCGCTTGTAAATCTGCTCTGTGAGGTATCTCTCATGCTCAGTCTGTAAATCACAGCCCCATGATACCTTGTAATCAAACTTGTCATTGTGCTTTGAAAGGATGTCGATAGCCTCTGTGTATGTCACACGGGCAAAATCATTTTCAACAACATTTCTTAATCTGTCAAGGAGTCCCTTGTCCACGAAATTATTGAAAAATGCCATCTCCTCAGGTGCATTTTCAAGCACATAGTTGATAACATACTTGAGCATGCTCTCTGCAAGCATCATATCATCCTCAAGGTCTGCAAAAGCAATCTCAGGCTCAATCATCCAGAACTCTGCCGCATGACGTGTGGTGTTTGAATTCTCCGCACGGAAGGTAGGTCCGAAGGTGTAGATATTCTTGAATGCCATAGCATATGTCTCGCCGTTTAACTGTCCTGAAACAGTAAGGTTGGTAGGCTTATTAAAGAAATCCTTTGAGAAATCCACCTTTCCATCCTCTGTCATAGGGAGATTGTTCAAATCAAGTGTGGTCACCTGGAACATCTCTCCTGCACCCTCACAGTCACTTCCTGTGATAAGCGGTGTGTGCACGTACACAAAATCCCTCTCCTGGAAGAATTTGTGAATAGCATATGCGCAGAGTGAACGCACTCTGAAAACAGCCTCAAAAGTATTGGTACGAGGTCTTAAGTGTGAGATTGTACGAAGATACTCAAATGTATGTCTCTTCTTCTGCAGAGGATAATCCGGTGTGGATGCACCCTCAACAGTCACGTAAGCGGCCTGAATCTCAAATGGCTGCTTTGCATCCGGAGTGAGCACAAGTGTACCTCTTACGATAATTGCAGCTCCGACATTGATCTTGCCAACCTCATCATAGTTGTCTAAGC
>OHYH01000833.1_pt1 | contig 9956 bp, 8 predicted proteins | sample 1580211 | NCBI WGS metagenome assembly OHYH01 (sample SAMEA3882528, study PRJEB24775) | human gut metagenome | biome: human-associated habitat; feature: intestine environment; material: feces | place: Netherlands | collected 2009/2010 | reverse complement strand
CCACGTCAAGTTGCGTGAGCAGCTCGGCCTGCTGTCCGGTCCGGTGGAGGAATTCCAGAAGTCCGCAACCGCCGAGCACAATGCCATGCTGAACATGCTGGTCGAGGAGGGCTATCTCGACAAGGCTGCTCTGGATGACGAAGCCGCCAACGAAAACGAGATTGTCGACGCGCTGTACCGTGGTCTGAAAGGTTCGCCCTGCAAGCTCATGGCCGCCTCCATCGTCGACGCGGTCGGTGAGAAGCGCACGCAGAACCAGCCGGGCACCAATAACGAGTATCCGAATTGGCGTATTCCGCTGGCCGATGGCGAAGGCAACGTGGTGCCGCTCGAAAAGCTCTTCGACGAACCGCGTCTGCAGGAGATCACCGCCATCATGCGTGGCTGATCTTCTATAGGCGATTCCATGGGGTGTCCACAGGTCCGACGGTCTGCGGACACCCTTGTTTTTCGTGTTGCCGAATGTCAAGGCAGGCGATATACTAGTAGACTGTTGTGTTTCCCTACGGGGTCCTTCAAAGCGCTTTTCCCACTCGCCATCGAGGACTTTCAGGGAGCCCACGGATAATGAGACCTGAAAAACGGCATTATTCCGCGCCCAACCAACGCGTGTAATGCTGATGGATGGTCCGGAACACAATATATAGAAAAGGTACATCGTGAAAACTTTCACTCCGAAGCCAGCTGATCTGACTCACGACTGGTACGTCATCGACGCCACCGACGTGGTGCTCGGTCGTCTCGCCACTCAGGCGGCAACCCTGCTGCGTGGCAAGAACAAGCCGACCTACGCTCCGCACGCCGATTCCGGCAACCACGTGATCATCCTCAACGCCGACAAGATCGCTCTGACCGGCAACAAGTTGGGCAAGGAACTGTACATGCACTCCGGTCGTCCGGGTGGCCTGCGTCGCGATAGCTACGCCCAGCTGCTCAAGACCAACCCCGAGCGCATCATCAAGTCTGCCATCAAGGGCATGCTGCCGAAGAACCGTCTGGCCAAGGTTCAGCTGGATCGTCTCCACATCGTTCGCGGTGCCGAGCATCCGTACGCTGGCATGAAGCCGCAGGTTTTCGAGATCGCTCAGGTCTCGCAGCAGGCTAAGTGAACCGAAGGGAGATAAGAAACATGGCTGAAAACACCAACGACTCCGCGGTTCTCGAGACCGAAGAGGAGCTCACCTCGTACACCACCGAGACCAACGCTGGCGCTGGCACCGGTACTTCCACCATCGCTCCGGGCTACGGCACCGGTCGTCGTAAGGAAGCCGTCGCCCGTGTTCGCCTGGTTCCGGGCACCGGCAAGTGGACCATCAATGGTCGCACCCTGGAAGAGTACTTCCCGGCCAAGCTGCTGCAGCGTGAGGTCAACTCCCCGATCGTTCTGCTCAAGCTCGAAGGCAAGTTCGACGCTATCGTCCTCGTTGACGGTGGCGGCACCACCGGCCAGGCTGGCGCAATCCGCCTGGGCGTTGCCCGCGCTCTGAACGCTATCGATCGTGATGCGAACCGCGCCGCCCTGAAGAAGGCTGGCTTCCTGACCCGCGACGCTCGCGTCGTGGAGCGCAAGAAGGCTGGTCTGCACAAGGCACGTCGCGCTCCGCAGTTCTCGAAGCGCTAAAGCTTACAGCAAGCTTTATTCGAAACCCCTCGGAAACCTATGGTCTCCGAGGGGTTTCCTCGTTATTGTGGGCAAGCGTTAGATGCGTTGGGCGCAATGGGCTCGTTAGATGTGTTGGACGTATTCTGGCAGACGTTGCAGATGAAGCATCCGCATCTCCCTCATTCGCGGCCCACCCGTTACCGGACGTTTCGGATGGGCCGTTTGCGTATTGATGTATGCGCCGATTCGTTGCGCCGTCCGCTGCGCGTCAATCCGTCGAAATCTGCTTCATCGCGCTGATGCTCAGAGCCGGCAGCGTCCACAGGGTCGGATCGTCCTCGGACAACCCGTCGTCCGCGGAGTTCAGACTGTCGGCATTCTCATCCATCTGCCAATACATGGTATTGAGACGCTGCAGATGGTTGCGGAATCGCCCGGCAGGTTTGTCCTCCGCTTCCTCATCGAACTCGGCCAGCTTCTCGATCTGCGTGCCCTGTCCGGGATATTCGCCGGCGATTTCCGCCGAGGACCAGATCATTTCCCATTCGATGTCGTTGGGCAGATGGAATCTGACGTTCTCGTCGGACCCATTGACCAGAATGAGCAGGCTTGGCTCGTCGGGGGAGAGCAGCTGCATGGCGAACGATCGGACCGAGGGATTCGTCCAATCCGCATCATGCGGCGTCTTTCCGTTCGGCAGGAACCAGTGCACGCGGTCGGATTTCTTCAACAGTCCGATTTTGCTCAGTCGGGTGAAGAAATCCTCATGGTTGTAGAGGTCCCGGGCCTTTCTCAGCGCTATCAGCCGGGAAGTGAGGTTGAACAGCTTGAGCTCCGCGGTCTGCTCGGTGCTGTACAGCCAATCCCAATCCAGCCATGTGGTCTCATTGTCCTGCGTGTAGGCGTTGTTGTTGCCGTTCTGCGAGTTGCCGAATTCGTCGCCGGCAAGCAGCATCGGCGTGCCCAGGGAGAGCAGCAGCGTGCCCAGCATGTTCATGATGGCCCGTTCTCGTTGCTGTGTGATGATCGGATCACTGCACGGGCCTTCATGTCCGAAATTGACGGAATGGTTGTTGTCGCTGCCGTCCCGGTTGTTCTCTCCGTTGGCTTCGTTGTGCTTATGCCGATACTGGGTCAGATCGGCGGTGGTGAAGCCGTCGTGGCATGCCACGTAGTTCACGGATGCGGTCGATCCGCGTCCGGGGTCGGTGGCGAACAGATCGGCTGAGCCGCATAGGCGCGTGGCCATGGACTGCATGGTCATGTCGCCGGTTTCACCACCACGTGCACGTTCCACATCGGTCAGCCAGAAGGTGCGTGTGCAATCGCGGAAGCGGTCGTTCCATTCCGCGAAGGGGATGCCGAATTGTCCCGTTCTCCAGCCGTTCGGGCCGCAATCCCACGGTTCCATGATCATCTTGAGGTTGCCGAGCAGCAGATCGGAGCGCAACGCGTACAGGAACGGGTGGTATCGCGTGAATTCGCCGTCAAGACGCGCCAGCGTCGCCGCAAGATCGAATCGGAATCCGTCGATACCAATGCGTTTGGCCCAATAGCGCAACGAATCCACGGCGAACGTGGTGACGTGCGTGTTGGTGAAATCAAGCGTGTTGCCGCAACCGGTGGTGTCGTACAGGCGGCTGATCTTGTCTTTGGTGCGTCGGTAGTACGAGAGATTGTCAAGGCCTCGCCAGCAAATGGTCGGGCCTTCGGGGCCTGATTCGCAGGTGTGGTTGTACACCACGTCGAGGATGACCTCCATGCCGGCGCGATGGTAGGCCTTGACCATGGATTTGAATTCGTTGACCTGCTCGCCGCGTTGTCCGGAGCTTGAGTACGCGTTATGAGGCGCGAAGAAGCCGATGGTGTTGTAGCCCCAGTAGTTGCTCAGGCCTTTTTCCTGCAGGAAGCTGTCGTTGACGAACTGGTGGATCGGCATAAGTTCGATGGCGGTGACGCCGAGCTTCCTCAGATATTCGATGACCGATGGATATGCGAGGCCCGCGTAGGTTCCACGGATGTCCGGCGGCACGTCCAGGTTGAGATTGGTCATGCCACGCACATGGGCTTCGTAGATTACCGAATCATGGTAGGAGATGTTCGGATGTTGGTCGTTGCCCCAGTCGAAATACGGATTGACCACGGCCGATTTCATGGTATGCGGCGCGGAATCCAGCGTATTCATGCTGGTGACGTCCTCAGGGCTTTTGAACCAATACGAATAGAGGCTTTCGTCACCGTCGATGTTTCCCTCGATGGCTTTTGCGTACGGGTCGAGCAGCAACTTGTTCGGGTTGCACCGCAGGCCCTTTGCTGGATCATACGGACCGTACACACGATAGCCGTACCGTTGCCCGGGTTGTATTCCCGGCAGATAGTTATGCCATACGTAGGAGTTCTGCTCCGTCATTTCCACTCGGGTCTCACGGTCTTCCTCATCGAAAAGACAAAGCTCGACTTTCTGGGCCACTTGAGAGAAGAGGGCGAAATTCACGCCGGCGCCGTCGTAGCTCGCACCGAGTGGATACATCGATCCAGGTCTGATTTGCATAATTCAAGTATCGCACGTTTTGCGAGTTGAATTCGTTATTTCGTTTATTCCGGCGATTGTTTTTACAATTCGAAACCTGCAGGCCGCTATTGTTGCCGCATTCTGCGAATTTGCTCATGCAAAATGGCGATCTCCGAATTGGAGGCCGTGATGTGCGTGTCTCGTAGCTGCTTCCACGGGATCCAAGCAGATTCGACATGCTCGTCGGCGTCGAAATGCCGTTCGACGGCCTGCCAGTGGCGCAGGTGCACCACCATGATGTTGGCCAGTTCGTCGGTCATGCCTTCGGATGAATAGAATTGCCCGACATGGTCGATATCGCAACTGTTTTCGTCGATTGGCTCGACGCCGGTCTCTTCGCGCAGCTCACGCAATGCGGCCGCATCGACGTCTTCCCCGTCATCGATGAGTCCTGCCGGCAGACCGTAGGCGAAGGCGTCGCAGCCGACACGGTATTCTCGTTCGACCAAGTACAAATCCTGCGCGCAGTCATGCACCAGCATGACCACACAGGGCGCGTGCCGCATCACCTGTCTGCGGATCACGGTTTGTCCGCCGTCTCGTGTCTGCAACGCGATACGCATGTCCTCCACGCCGAAAATCGCGCCTTGATACACGTGCTCTCTGCTGAGTACTGTGGCCGGTCTGGTCATGTCCACGCCATCGCTGGATTCGTTCAGCGACATATCCATGCTGGTCATATCGGACATCGTCGTTCAGCGTTCCTGCCCGCAGGACGGCAGTACCAGATTCCAGGGATCGGTGTTCATGGAAATCCAGCGGACGGTGGGGATGTCTCCGGTCGCCTCAGATACGGCACGAGGCACATCGCCCATGGCGTATTGGAACCATATGGATTCGATGGCGCTGTGTGGCGTGTTGATGAACATCGGACGAACAGTGGCGTCGCCTCGGCCGAGTTCGATGTCCGCGGCACGCATGGACGCCTCATAGCGCGCCTGCTCGATGGCATCGGTCACCGGATGATGGCGCAGATCGCTGGTCACATACACATCGACGCCTGCGGCACGCACTTCATCGAACAGGGAATCGCCCGAGCCCGGCAATACCGCCACCGTGCCGATCGTCGCGTCAAGGTCGCCGCACACCTGCACGCCAAGTTCGGTGTATGGCAGCGCGTCGGCCACACGACGGGCGAAATCACGCAATGCGATCGGCTCCTGCAACCGGCCGACACGGCCCAATCCGACCGGATGTTCGGCTTTCGGATCTTCGATGGGTACCAGCGGACGCTGTTCGATCAGGCCGAACGCGTCGGCGGCGGCCATGCTGACTCCTCGGTAGGAGGCATCGGCATTGGTGTGCCCAACCCACAGCGCGCAACCGGCGAGGTTGAGCTTCCGGACGATCTCACCACGGAATCCTAGTCCGGAGACCGCATGCACGGAACGGAAGAACAGCGGATGGTGGCAGATCAGCAGGTCGATGCCTCCGGCGATAGCCTGGTCGATCACCGCCATGGATGGGTCCGCCGCGAACGCGATGTTGCGCACGTCGTGGCGAAGGTCTCCCACGATGAGTCCCGGCTCATCCCATTGTTCCGCGTATCGCAGCGGATACAGCGTTTCAAGCACATCCACGACCTGCTTCAGCGTTGCCACAATCTTCCTTCTTTCTTTTTTAATCAGCCTTCGATTATCCGACGGGAACGGATCAGTGGGCCGCCAATTGCCAATCGGAACCGATGCCCGTCGATACGTCCAACGGAACGGCCATGGTGACGGCATGCTCCATGGCATCCTTCACCAGCGCGGTGGCCTGCTTCTCCTCACCGGGCGCGATCTCCACCACAAGTTCATCATGAATCTGCAGTATGAGGCGACTTCCAAGGTTCGCTTCCTGCAGTGCGTCATACGCACGAATCATGGCGATTTTCATGATGTCCGCCGCCGAGCCTTGGATAGGCGCGTTCAACGCGGCGCGTTCGGCCGCGTCCCTCACGGCACGGTTCGGCGATTTGAGACCGGGGAAATACCTGCGCCTTCCGAAAATGGTTTCGGTATATCCTTTTTCGCGTGCGGACGAGACAAGCGATTCAAGGTATTCATGGACTTTGCCAAAAGTGGCGAAATACTGGTTTTTCAGCGATTCGGCTTCTTTGGGCTTGATCTTGAGCTGCTGGGCAAGTCCATACGTGCTCAGACCGTAGGCAAGTCCATAGCTCATCGCCTTGACGTGGCTACGCTGATCGGACGTGATGTCGTCAACGGGAATGCCGTAGACCAAGCTGGCCACATACTTATGGAAGTCCTTGCCGGAGCGGAAGGCCTCTATCAACGCCTCATCACCGGAAAGGTCGGCCATGATGCGCAGTTCGACCTGCGAGTAGTCGGAGCTCAGCAACGATTCGAAGCCCTCTCCCGGCACGAACGCGGATCGAATCTCACGACCTGCGGGATCCCGGTTCGGAATGTTCTGCAGGTTTGGATCGACGGAGCTCAATCGTCCGGTGGCTGCCACCGTCTGTTCGAAAGTGGTGTGGATGCGACCGTCATGACGGTTTGTGGCGTCGATCAACGTCTGCACGATCTGCTTGAGCTTGTTCTTTTCACGATGCATCAGCAACGCGTCAAGGAACTGGCATGCGCGGTCGTTATCGTACGAGCGGTCACGCAAGGTCTGCAATGCCGCGGCATTGGTGGTGTATGAACCGGACTTGGTTTTTTTCGTCGGTTTCAATCCCATGTCTTCGAACAGGATCTTCTGCAGCTGTTTGGGGCTTTGCAGGTTCACCTGCTCCCCCGCGAACTGCCACGCCGTTTCCTGTGCCTGGGCAGCGTCGGCGGCAAGTTGGTCGCGCATCTGCACCAGACGTGTCATATCCACTTGGGCGCCGACCTGTTCCATGCCATGCAGGACCTGAGAGACCGGAAGCTCAATGGATTTGAGGAGACCGAATTGTTCGCGCTTATCCAGCACACCGGCCAAATATTCGGCCAAAAGCCCCACGATTGCGGTGCGGGTGAGTATCAGCTCATCGTTCTTGGAATCGTTTTCCTCAGGCTCGTCGAAGTCCAAGGTCCCCTGTGTCGCGGCTTCGGCTTGTGCTTCGATGTGCAGATCAAGGAAATGGGCCGCAGCCTGTTCCAGCGTGTCCGCGTGGAAATCCGGGTGGGCAAGATATCCGGCGAGCTTGGTGTCGAACAATGGTTCCGGAAGTTCCACGCCGATGCTGCCCAGCAGATGCGCATGTTCTTTGTAACCGTGCACGACCATGGAATGGTGATAGCGGTCGAACAGCCTTTGCAGGCATTGCACCATATCCGGACTGAATACGTCGATGCGAATGGCTTCGCCGTGCACGGCGATCATCAATGCCGAAAGAGAGGCTTCTCCGGGTTTGCTCGTGCCTTCGGCGTAAAGCGTCCAGGACTGTTTCACCTTGTCCGTGCAGCGGGTCGAAGAATCGATTTCGAAGCCGAATTCCGGAATGTCGTTGGAGGAGCGTTCATGGCGTTCGTGCAGATGTTCCTGCACCACGGGGAAATGGTTTTGGACCCATGTCTCCACCACATGCGGATCGTTGACGTCTTCGACATGTGGCAGCCCGAGCTTGCTGGATTCGTGCACGTCCCCGGATGGTTTGTCCGCATTGAACGTTTTGAGCACGCGATTCTTGGTCCGAACACCGAATTCGAGCTTGGTGAATAGATCGTCGAGTTGACCAGCGTCGACTTGTCCAAATGTCAGGTCGGATACCGACACGCCAAGATCAAGGTCACGAACCAAAGCGTTCACGGAACGGTTCAGTTTGACCTGTTCGATGTTTTCGCGCAGGGCTTCGCCTTTTTTGCCGCTGATCTCGTCGGCGTGTTCGATGATCTGCTCAAGTCCGCCGTACTGGTTGATCCATTTGGCCGCGAATCCGTCGCCGACTCCGGGAACGCCGGGGATGTTGTCAGCGGTTTCTCCGCGCAAGGCGGCCAGATCCGGGTATTGCGCGGGAGAGACATGATATTTCTCCTGCACGGCATCCGGGGTCATATGTTTGAGGTCTTTGAAATGGTGGCCGGGATACAGCACGGTGATGTTGTCGTTGATCAGCTGGAAAGCATCACGGTCGCCGGACAGCACCAATGTGCGGTAGCCTGCCTGGTCGCCCATGCTGGCGAGCGTGCCGATCACATCGTCACCTTCGTAACCGGGTTTTTCGATGTATGTGACGCCCAAGGCCGTCAGCATCTGCTGGATTAATGGCAGCTGGCTGAGCAGTTCCTCGGGGGCCGCGTCGCGAGTTCCTTTGTACTGCGGCAGCATCTGGTTGCGGAACGTGCCGCCCTTCACATCGAATGCGACGGCAAGATGGTCTGGATGTTCGGCATCGATCACCTGCGAAAGCATGGTGGCGAATCCCCAGACCGCGTTGGTGGCCTGACCTGATGATGTACTGAAATTCTCTACGGGTAAGGCAAAAAAAGCGCGGAACGCCAAAGAATGGCCGTCAACGACCAATAGCGTTCCGCGTGAAGTGCCTTCCACAGTTGGTGTGTTAGCGCTCATCCTCTGCTTCCGACTTCTGTTCGCCATACTTGGCGATGATGGCCATGGCCAGACGCTTCTTCGGAATGCGCTGGTCCATGGAGGTCTTCTGAATCCAACGGAAAGCGCCCTGTTCGGAGAAGTCCGCCTTGTCCATCAGCAGGCCCTTGGCGCGGTCGACGAGCTTGCGCTCCTCCAGCGTTTCTTCGGCCTTCTTCAGCTGCTCTTCGGCCTTCTTCAGCTGTTCCTCGGTTTCCTGCAGTTTGGACTCGCTACGTTCGACATTGTCAAGCAGATCGTTGATTTCGGCGAAACGGCCCATGGCGACTTCCAAAGCCGGCAGCAGCTTGGATTCCTCATACGGCTTGGTGACATACGCCATGGCGCCAGCGCCCGTGGCCTTTTTGACCAAATCAGACTGGGAGAATGCCGTCAGCATGACGACCGGAGCGATGTTCTCATCACAGATGATGCCAGCGGCCTCGATGCCATCCATGCGAGGCATCTTGACATCCATGCACACCACGCTCGGGCGGAACTTACGGGTCAGTTCAACGGCTTCCTCACCGTTGGCGGCCTCTCCGACGACCTCATAGCCGTTATCCTCAAGCATGGCGACCAAATCCATGCGGTTTACGGATTCGTCTTCGGCAACGACGACGGTGCGCTTGTGCGCCTCGTTATTATTGGCAGAATCCGGCTCGGGAGCCGCAGCAGCTTGGAGCTCCTCATCAGTGAGTACTTCGTCCGGTTCCGTGGTCTTCTCTGCAGCCATGTCGGTCTCTTTCCACTGTCACACCCAAAGCCGGCCTAACATGCCCCAACCCGGGCCTGGATTGATATTGATTTCTTACGTGCCCTCGGTGGGACTCGAACCCACACTGCGCAGATTTTGAGGCTGCTTCCTCTACCAATTGGGATACGAGGGCTTGCACGCAACTCTGGAAGAATACCACATGATTGCGATTTGCGCCAAATCTCGGCGTTGTCATCATTCGGGGACATCGCGTAAAAACAATAATCCTCCCATCGGGAACCAATGGGAGGATTATGGAATCAGCGTTTAACGCGACGATTCAAATCTCAGTCGCAGGCACCAACGGTGTGGACGTAGATGGAATCGGTGCGACCCGGCTGGTGTTCGCCCTGGGCGGAGCTCAGCACGACGATCTTGTCGCCATCGGAGACCTTGCCGGCGTCCTTGAGGACCTTGTCGGTGAAAACCATGAGGTCCTTGCGGGACTTGTCATGGTAATCCTCGTCGACCAGGAAGGACTCGGTGCCCCAAGACAGGGCCAGCCA
>OHYH01000827.1_pt1 | contig 10011 bp, 6 predicted proteins | sample 1580211 | NCBI WGS metagenome assembly OHYH01 (sample SAMEA3882528, study PRJEB24775) | human gut metagenome | biome: human-associated habitat; feature: intestine environment; material: feces | place: Netherlands | collected 2009/2010 | reverse complement strand
TTTTTTACACGCTGAAAGGCCACCTTTTACGGGCCGAAAGACGGCCTTTCGCAACGCTGCTGATTATCAGTAAGTTATAGGCTTGCGACAGATATGCCTCGTTCGGGCCGTCCAACTGATTTGCGGGTGAATCATGTTATGTCAGGTAGCGACATAAGCATTAGTTAAAACAATGCAATCCGAATACATCGACACGTCGGAGCTTCTGAAAGAAACGTTTGCCGAGATTAGATGAAAATAAAGTAATATTATGTTTTTATTGCGTAAAAAGATGAAAGCCAAAAGCTGTCCGAATTGTTAAAATACAAATATTGAACTGCTTTTGGCTTTCATTTTTAATTTTATTGTTTTCATTAGAACGGATAACCGATGGCCAGGTGAATGGCTTGTCCGTCTTTGAAGTTCGGTATGTTGTAGAATCCACTCTTGCCCGTTTCGTAAGGAACGTGCAGACCCACGCCCCAGTCGAGGCGCAGCACGAGGAACTCGAGGTCGTAACGGATTCCGATACCAGTGCCAAGGGCCATCTCCTTGAGAGCGTTTTTTAACTTGAACTGTGACCCTTTGCGGTTTCCGTCGTCACGTTGCCTGCGTCGATAAAACCTGCTCCGTACAAGCTGCCGAAGATATTGAAGCGGTATTCAAGGTTGAGCTGGAGCTTGATGTCGCCAGTCTGGTCGAGATATGACAGGCGCGACACGTCAGTGGTATAGCTTCCGGGGCCAATGCTGCGTACGGCGAATGCCCTTATGCTGTTGGCTCCGCCTACATAGAACTGCTCGCTGTAAGGAGCGGCACTGCTGTTGCCGTACGTATATATTATGCCTGCGTTTGCGTGAGCTACGAGTTGCGACTTCTCGCCGAGCTGCCATGTCTTGCTTATGTCGGTTTCCAGCTTGAGAAACTGTGCGTAAGGATTGGAAAACAGTTGCTTGTCCGTCTGGCTCCATTTGTCGCCTGCTGCCATGTATCCCAGCGAAAGTATGTTGCCCGCTTCCGTGAAGGTTGTTTCCCATACCAGAGGATTACGGCTGCGCATGGCTGAGCTGTAGGTCAGTGTGTAGCGTATTTTAGGAATGAAGACGTCTTGCATTGACGTTTGCAGATAAGGGTTGGCATACAGTATGGAGTCAAACTTGGCCGTTGTGCGGTTGAGTTTTTGGTATTGCAGTGTAAGCGGGCTGAACTCGTGTCTCCATTTGTCGGAACGTTGCCATTTATATGTCCACTCGGCCGAGAACGTATGCATCTTGAAATAATCAGGACGGTTGAGTACGTTCATTGATATTTTCGCGTAAGTCGATGGGGTGGTGAAGTAGCGTCGGCGCTTGAGGAACGGAACAACGAGGCGCGGAAACTCGATAGAAGCGTCGGCTCCATATTCGTAAGAGTTCATGTTCCCGCCAGATCCATTGACGTTTCCGCCTTGTTCCCATTCATATGAGCCGTGAAGATTTATGTCGAGTTTTTCCCCTCCACGGAATGCGTTGCGCTTTGTGAAACCAATGACAAGTTCAGGACCGTGGCGGCCGTTGATTTTGTTTTTATAGTTGGTCTCAATGTAGAAGTCGTAAGGCTTTCCGAACGTACATGACAGGTTTAGGTCAAGGGTGTCGCTGCGCCCCGTAGTGTCACGTGGAGTGAAGTTGAATTCGACGGAGCTGAATAGTCCTGAGCCATTGATTTTATTGGAGGATTCGATATATCTGTCGTAACTGAATTGTTGGCGTGGGCGCAGCCTAAGGTCAGCAAGTATTATTCTCGGGCGTATAGGTGGGCGTTTGCCGTTGAATCTTACGGTGAAATAACGGTGGCTGAACGAATCTTTCAGTTCTTCCATGAATTGTTTTCGTATGTCAATGCGTATGTTGCCAATATACCATTTGCGCCTTGTAATGGCCGGAAGGTTACTTGCCATTTGCAGACGTAACTTGGCTTTGCCCGTAACTGCTGTTGTGTCAGCCAGGTAGGAGGCAAAGTTCGGTTGGTAAAAATAGTAGCCGTTATTGCGGAACAAGGTTGATAGCCTGGTTCGTTCGGCGTCCATTATAGAGGCGTCTAAAGGCGACCCGCTTTTTATCAGAGCGTCATTTTTTGTCAGGTTAATCAGACTGTCGGCCATTTGCGGAAAGTCAACGTATTCGAGTGAATCAACGGTGAACAATCGTCCAAAGTTTACCGTATATCCGATTTTTGCCTTCTTGGGATTTTTCTGCGGTACTATTTGGTAGCTAACAGTGCCGTTAAGGTAACCATGGTTCCTTAGAACGGACTGGGCTACCGAAGCTCTTAGTTCTGGATTGACTTGCCTCATAAGTACCGGAGCCTTACCGAATGTTTTTGTTATCCATTGGGCAATCTTATTTCTCGAGCCTGAAAATGCATTCCATATCCACAAACCGTAAGGGAAAGGCGTTCGGTAATACGAACTTCCGAACAGTGCTCCGTTGGGAGCAGTGGCTAATGAAGCCTCGATTTCTTCTTTAGTTGAGGTGAAGTGGTCAGTATTTTCCTTTTCGTTATCGTAGTTGTTATACTCAATTTTGGTCAGGCCAATGAAGAGTTGGTCGTTTTTGGGAATGTTCTTTGTTGTTGAACATGATGATAATATCAACGCAAAGAGCAATGCGCAGATAACCATCGGCACATGTACATTGTGTATGTTGCGTTTTGTTGTTTTGTTGTTATGATCCCGTTTCATCAGTTCTGGGTTAATTTATAGTGTGTGAACATTGGCTAATGTTTTTTGACGTCTTGCCTTTTTGTCGATGTTGAATCCGCTTTTGCTGGTTCAGCAACCTTTTTCTTGCCGAAACTGAAAATGTCTTTGAAGTGTTGCAGGCTGCGCCTCCAGATGAATCCGAAACCGTATTCACGTACAGTTCCTTCAAGCCAGTCGTAGGCATTGTTATCGTAATACAGCTTGACGTATTTGTCTGACGAATTGCCCAAACGGTATTCGAAAGTAACATTGTCGAAGAATGATTCATTCTGGTTTGTTACGTCTGCTCCTGTTGATACCTTGCCACCGACAACAATACGTAATCTGTTGTTCCAAAAGCGCTTAGAGAACTTGAATGAGTAGTCGGTATGTGTATCTCCGTTAGCTCCTGTTGAGTTGTCCATGCCAAAGCTGAGGTCAAGTGAACGCAGTGCATTGCCGGTAATGCTGTTGATCTCGCTTTGCAGGAATGAGTTTAAGGCATTGTTCATCGAGAACCCTCCGGTATTCCCGTCAGACAGATACATTCCGGTGGTAAGCATCGTCACGGCCAGCTTACCACGTTGTTCTACACTCATGGATTGTAGTTCACTGTTAAGCGTCATATCTTCAGGGGCACTGAGGGTAAACTCAAGTCCCATGTCGGACAGTGTTTTAGTAATAATGACGCCGCAGTCAAATTCTACGTCACGATTGTCACCATTCTCTCCTCCAGATGATACGCTCGCTTTTGTCGCAGTGATGTTAAGTTTTGGATTCATCGGGTCACCGGTGAATTCAATGTAACTTCCATCTTGTATTGTAAAAGTCTTGAGCGGTATTACAGGCAGTGAATATTTCATTTCTCCGTTGTCAAGTGTATAGCGGCCTGTAAGCCTTATGTTTCCTGACATGTCGTATTGCATTCTTAAGCTTCCACCTCCCATAATGTCCAAATAATTTGAGTGGGCTGCGTCAAGGTAACACATAACGTGGGCTCCTTGGTCGATGTTCATGGTAAGGTCCATCGTAAAGCCAGACATTGGTTGATGTTCCACCACCGTCGCGACGGTATCTTCAAAGCTGACGAATTTTACAAGGTCGTCCATCCGGTTGTCTGTTGAAAGAGGAGTGTCTCGGAGTATGTATGACATGTCTGTTGTGCCGAGTACATCCAGCCTTCCGAGCATTTCCAACCGTTCAACAGGACCGCGCATTGTAGCGAAGAAGTCAACAAAGGCTTTGCCGAACGCGATACTTCTGCGATTCTCTTTTGAGTCGATGACTTGACAGTTGCGTGCAACCATGCGTAAGTCCATGTTCATATTGTCGAGATTGGAGAAGTCGATGTTCCCGTTCAGGGTTAATGGATTATCATTATTTGCGTACATTTTGAAATCCTCGAACAGCAGATTGCTGCCGACAATACGTAACGGGGCTTCACTAAATCTCATCCTTACGCCGTATTGGGCACTGCGCATATAGCAGGAGTCAAATTTAATTTCGCCATTAGCCTGCGGTTTGTCAAGTGTGCCTTTAAGGGCAACCTCGCCGTTGGCATAACCGTTAAGGCGGATTATCCTGTCAGGAATGAAACCGTTGATCAGGCGTGCAGGCATACGGCTCATTGTCAATTTTGCGTCAAGATTACCTTCTCCTTCAGAATTGTATGTACCGCTTAGTTCTGCTACTTGTTTGTTGTTGCAGTTGAGTACTCCGTCAAGGCTATGTGCACCTCCGCTTTGTGGCATATATACAAACTCAGTGCTGATATTTCCCATGCGACTGCGTTCATATGTCATTTTATCTACCGAAATGGCTGCGGACAATGACAGATTGTCTGACATTTGTATAATGTGGAAGTCTCCGTTCATTATGCCTGTTATGTTCGGCATATATGGAACGACTGACAAGACCTTCTCTAAATCAAATTTGTTAAGACCGATTGTCAGGTCTTGCAGGGCTTCTGTGTTATCGTCATTGGAGTATATATGTACTCCGGTTCCGTCGGCAGCCATCAACCTTAGGTTGGCAGATACGCGCCGGTCTGTTCCCATATATATGTAATTGTCTTCGTTGACCTTGAATTTCTTGTAGCCGAGAATAGGCTCGTCTGTTAAGAGGTGTAGTTTTATGCCTTTGTCCTCCATGGAGGCTTCCGCTCCAAGCTTTAGGCCAAGACTGTCGCGTGCATCGTAAAACTTGATGTTTGCTCCTGAACCTTTTTCAAATACGTATCCGTCAAGCAATGCGTTGAATACATATTGCTTGTTGTCTTTGTTGTTTCTTATTTGGGCACTGTATGTGCAGTTTACGGAATCCGAAGTAATATTGAAACGTACTGTGTCAAGCTTCATCGAGCTGTTTTGCAGTTCAAGTAATTGTATGTTGCCGTTAAGTCCGACTTCCGGAGATGATGATACGTCAATACTTGCATCCTGGAAAGTATATCCTTCATGGGCAATGAAGCGGCTTAATGGATTATCTTTCCCCGTAACTAAGTATAGCTGCGCTAATGGCAATTCCTGGCGTAGCTTTGATATGTTTATTTGTTTACTTTTTAATTCAGTCTTGAGTTCTTGTACGAAATTATCAGCCTTGCCCAATAACTTTTTATATCCACCTTGTCCGTTTAGATGTAGGCGGAAATCTCCACATTCAGTGACAAAATGTGTAGTATCGCGGCTTGTCAGGATATCAACCATCAAGTCATCTGGACGGAAAACTTTGCTTGAATCGGTGATTTCCAAGTCGTTGATCTTTCCACTGATTCTCAGCATTGTCTTCAGGTCGGAACTTACGTCTATCCTGCATTTTAACGATGTTGACAGTTCCGATTCGACCATATGCAATCCATACCAGTCGGCGTGTTTTACGTCAGCCGTTAATGTGGATTGCAGCATTTTAGGATTAAGTAATGCATTTACGGTTACCAAACCTTTAACAAGTGGATTGTCACTGTTAAGCTCTGCCTTGGCTTTTCCGTTAGCCATGTCTGCGTTAAGGCTTATTCCGTCTAAGTTATATTGTCCGATGTTAAATTTTTCAACACTGGCATTAGCATTAAATTGTGTTTTAGGCGACGTGAAGTTCATGCCTTTCCCTTTCGCAACAATGTTCCCGCTAAGGTTCCCGAATTCGTTTCCGGGCATGAAATGTCCTACTTTAAGATCCTTGGCAATTAGCATGGCATTGTATTTCATGTTTTCGGAATTTAGGCTTCCCTTTACCTTAACATTCCCTCCTCCTTCATTTGCGGTGAGGTCTGCTGTATATGATTGTCTGTTAATGCCGATATTGCCTTTTATGCTGATGTTTCTTGGGATAGTTATGTCTGTACCCTGTGACTTGAGTATTTCGCTTACGAAATCAAGGTTGTAAGTATTGGCATCAAGTTTTACTTTTGCATTTAGCTTGTCTGTGTCGGTTAAGTTTCCGGCTGTACCGTTGATGCTGATATTGAATGCAGATGGAAAGTTTACATTCACTCCCCCGAAGTTCATACTTTTCATGTTTCCGACAATGGCAGCTTTAATTCTTAACGGTTGGTTGGGCAGTCGGCGGGTAATATCGGTTGGCATGTCGCCAACTACGCGAAGAATGTCTTGTTTACCGATAGAACAGTCTGCCGTAAGGCGTAGTTTGCCCGGTGCATTATCGTCAAATGCGTTGAGGGCCATGATGAATTGTGCGGTAAGATACGAATCGGACGTCTTAAAGTCTATTTTAGGCAAATAGAGGTTTACCGAGTCCATTGAAATCGGGCCGGTAAAACGTTCAACGGTAAGCCCACTCTTTTCTTTGAATGAGCATTCCCGTAGTGATAATTTTAAATCAGGGGCACAATAATAAATGGAGTCTATACCGAGACTGACGTTTGAAAGGGCTATGTGGTTTGCGTCAAGTCCCTTTGTAAATGTTTCATAATTATTGTCGTATGCGAGGCTTCCTTCTTTCCAGTCAAGGCTTTGAATTTTGTATAGTCCGGAATAAAGGTCAAAATAGCCGTTTACAGCTTTTGTTTTTCCAAGATATGCAGCTATTTGCAGTGTATCGCCAGGCATGTGTACAGTAATACCTGTTCCAGAAATGGCTAATTCATCAACAGATATTTTCCAGTTGTTTTTAGTCGTTGATGTGTCAGGTGGAACGGTGTCGCTTAATTCGATGTCGACTTTTGCATTGGAAAAGGTTGCTTCGTTGACTTTTATTGTTTCCTTGCTCAAGTCAATGCCGTGACTTCTCAAATGCAGTCGTCCAATAGTCCCTTTTACCCTTGCTTCGTGTACGAAGTTGGCCGTGTTAAGTTTTACGTCCTTGAACTCAAGGGCATCAATTTCTACATTTTTTTTAAATAAAGGCTTGAGTTGGACTTCAACAATAAGATTCTTGACATCGGCAATAGTGTCCTTGACTTGCGGTAAGGAATCATTTTGCTGTATCATTAGAAAACCGTCCACTCCCAAATCAAGTGGAAATACGAGTTTTACCCGTTCGATGGAAATTTCCATCCCGGTTTGTTCTGAAGCGTATGACATGACTTTCTTTACGGCCCAATTTTGGATAGGAGGGATGTAAAGTAAGATTGCCAATATTAAAAATAACAGAATCGGCGTCAGTATAATGCCGACAGCCCATTTTATAATTCTCTTTTTCCGCACGGATTATATCCAATTATAAACAATGAATGTATTTATTGCAAAGTAAGCAATTATTTTGGAAAAAGAAAAATAAATTTTGTATAAAGTGTACCGAATTAGTTAAATTCCGCTTATTTCATGCCACAATTTGTCATCAGGAACTTCGCTTTCGACGCAAATATGTTCTTTAGATACAGGGTGGGCAAATTCTATTTTACGTGCCAAGAGAGAGATACTGCCGTCAGGATTACTTCTGCGGGCTCCGTATTTCAGGTCTCCTTTTATCGGGCAACCTATTTTTGCTAATTGACAACGTATTTGGTGGTGACGGCCGGTCATCAGTTTTACTTCTATCAGAGTGTACCTTTCTGATTTTCCGATAGTTCTGTAATGTAGCACGGCTTTTTTAGCTCCCGGCACTTCTTTATCATAAGCGTAGCTTTTGTTTTGTCTTTCATTGCGTGTAAGCCAGTGGGTAAGTGTTGCTTCCGGTACTTCTGGGGCGTTCTGGCATATAGCCCAATATGTTTTGTTTACATACCCTTCACGGAACATGTCGTTAAGTCGTGCTAACGCTTTTGATGTTCTTGCGAAGACAACAAGTCCCAATACAGGACGGTCAAGCCTATGTGTGATACCAAGAAAGACATTGCCGGGTTTAGCGTATTTTTCTTTAATATACGCTTTGACTTCATCGGCAAGAGTCTTGTCGCCGGTCTTGTCTCCTTGCACAATTTCACCACTGCGCTTGGATACTATAATTATATGATTGTCTTCGTAAACTACTTTCATTGTATGGTCTTATAAGGCAAAAATTAAGAGCCAAAAAGTATTACTTACATTATATGCTGATATAAGAAATGTCTTATTGACTCTTAATTTTTATCTTGATATGAATTACATGTTCATGCCACCGTCAACCTGGATAACCTGTCCTGTTACGTACGAAGACAGGTCTGACGCGAGGAATACAGCTACATTCGCGATGTCTTCCGTTTGTCCTGCGCGACGCAACGGTATTTTCTGTATCCACTCCTTGCGTATATTGTCCGGAAGTGCTTGTGTCATTGCGGTTTCGATAAATCCAGGAGCAATTGCGTTAGCGCGAATGCCACGTGAACCAATTTCCTGCCCTATGCTCTTCGCAAGAGCGATAAGTCCTGCTTTAGATGCAGCGTAGTTGCACTGTCCGGCATTGCCATGAACACCTACGACAGAAGCCATGTTTATAATGCTTCCACTCTTTTGGCGCATCATAATAGGTGTACATGCATGTATAAAATTAAACGCTGATTTCAGGTTTACGTTAATGACTGCATCCCATTGAGCTTCGGTCATACGCATCATCAGTCCGTCTTTTGTTATTCCGGCGTTGTTTACGAGAATATCTATCGAGCCGAAATCCTCTTTTACCTGGTTTACTACTTCTGCAGTCTGGGCGAAGTCTGCTGCATTGCTGGCGTAACCTTTTGCTTTAACGCCTTTTGCTGCTATTTCAGCTTCAGTGGCTTTGCCGTTTTCGTCAATGACGAGATCAGTAAATGCGATGTTTGCGCCTTCTTCAGCGAATTTTAACGCGATGGCCTTGCCTATACCGCGTGCCGCACCCGTAATAAGTGCGGTCTTACCTTCCAATAATTTCATTTTGTGTTATTGTTTAGAATGTTTTTATAATAGTGTTCTTTATTATTTTGTGACTTTGTCCATTGATCTTCCAAGTGCGCCGTATACGACCTTTGCCACAAGGGGCTTGCTGGCCTCGGGTGTCATTCCGTGTCCCAAGCGGCCACAAATGTAAGGCACCTCAAGTCCTTTAATACAATAATGCGTGATGTCGGCAACAAGTTCTACATTGTCAATGTCAAATTCGCCGTCTGCTTTTCCTTCCGCGTAAACTTTACGGAATAGTTCGATTTCATCTTCGTCAAAATTCTTTCTGACTTTTTCTACCATCCAGATATTGCGGAAGAAGGCGGCGCGTAAATTGCCGTTACGCATTACCGTTTCTTTTATCATGTTGAGATGTGTGTAGATGAGTTCTATTATTTTATCTTGAGGCCTTATTTTCTTTGCGGCAACTTCGTCCATCTTGTCCGAAAGACGTTCTAATTCTGATTCTATGACGGCGTAATATACGTCTTCTTTACTTTTAAAATATGTATATAAAGTTCTTCTTCCCTTGCCCGAAGACCGTGCAATGTCGTTCATCGTTGTGTTTTCCAGGCCGTTCTTTGCGAATAATTGCCTGGCAACGTCTACTAATTTTTGTCTTGTTTTTGATATAGACATCTTAAAAACTCCTCTCCTCTTTATCTATTGCACATTTCAGTACTCATGTGCAAAAGTATCAATTTTATTTGATACGGCAAAATATTTGTGACTTATTCATTTATATAATTAAAATATATGCCATGTTTTCTTTTCTTTATTCCTATACGTTTACTGTTTGCGGTTTTGCATTATGCTTACTTGATTTTGCCCTTGTAGTTATGTTTAGATGTTGTGTTTTAACGGTTTTTTAGTGTTACGGAACAAAAAAGTGAATAAATATTTGCATTGTTCAGCAAAAAGATGTACCTTTGCACTCGCAAATCAGAAATGAGGCGCAGTTTTAAATATTAACATCGCGGAGTGGAGCAGTTGGTAGCTCGCCAGGCTCATAACCTGGAG
>OHYH01000820.1_pt1 | contig 10072 bp, 7 predicted proteins | sample 1580211 | NCBI WGS metagenome assembly OHYH01 (sample SAMEA3882528, study PRJEB24775) | human gut metagenome | biome: human-associated habitat; feature: intestine environment; material: feces | place: Netherlands | collected 2009/2010 | reverse complement strand
GGCAAAGCCCGTCAAGGGGCGCGCCGAGCCGCTCGAGACCGACGGGGACTATACCATCCTTATCGACTACGCCGTCACGCCCGACGCCATCGACAACATCCTCACGACGGTGCGCGAGTTTGCGCCCGCGCGGCTGGTGTTCCTCTTCGGCTGCGGCGGAGACCGCGACCGCGGCAAGCGCCCGAAGATGGGACGCATCGCAGGTCAGAAGGCGGATTTCGTCATCGTCACGAGCGACAACCCGCGCACGGAAGACCCGGAGGCGATCATTGCCGACATTCTCCCCGGTCTCAAGGAGACGCACACGCCCTATGTCGTGCGCCCCGACCGGCGCGAGGCCATCGCCTATGCGATCGAAAATCACTGCCCGGGCGATGTGATCATCCTCTGTGGCAAGGGCCATGAGGATTACCAGATCATCGGCAAGACGAAGGTGCACATGGATGAGCGCGAGATCGTCGCCGAAATACTCGACAAGAGGAAGAGAGAGAAAGAAAAATGACACTGAAGCTGATACTGGCGTTCGTCATCGCGTTTGCGGTGTCGGCCGTCGTCGGATTTTTCCTGGTCCCGTATCTCAAACGGATCAAGGCGGGCCAGAGCATTAAGGAAAACGGCCCCACATGGCATATGTCTAAGCAGGGCACGCCCACCATGGGCGGACTGATGTTCATCGCCGCGATCGCGGTCGTGTGCCTGTCGGTCGGCTTTGATTGCATGGCCGAGGGCGAATACGGCCACCTGTTTTGCCTGGCGTTCGCGCTCGTGTTCGGTGCGATCGGCTTTCTGGACGACTACATCAAAGTCTTCCGCCACCACAAAGAGGGGCTCAAAGGGCGTTTCAAGATCGTGGGACAGGTCGGCCTGGGCATTATCGTAGGTACGACCATGTGCTTCTCGCCCGACATCGTCGTCCGGGAAAAGACGACCGAACCGGTCGAAACGATCTACCTCGACGAACACGGCCGAACCATCGCCGACCACATCCAGCGGCGCATCGTCAGCTCCGAGAGCCGTCAGACGACCCAGACCACGATTCCCTTCGTCAAGGACAACGAATTCGATTACAGCTGGCTCACGGGCGGCAACCGCACCCTCACTTGGATTCTCTACGTCGTCGTGGCGATCCTGGTGGTCACGGCCGTTTCGAACGGCGCCAACCTCACGGACGGACTCGACGGCCTGGTGACGGGGGTATCGGCCCCGATCGTACTGGTGCTGGGCATCCTGGCCTATCTCTCCGGACACATCGTCTATGCCGACTACCTGAACATCATGTACATTCCGGGCAGCGGCGAACTGGTCGTCTTCGCAGCGGCGCTGGCCGGTGCGCTGGTCGGCTTCCTCTGGTACAACAGCTTCCCGGCACAGATCTTCATGGGCGATACCGGCTCGCTCTCCATCGGCGGCATCATCGCCGTCTTCGCTCTCTGCATCCGCAAGGAGCTGCTGCTGCCCCTTCTCTGCGGCATCTTCCTGGTCGAGAGCCTCTCGGTCATGCTTCAGGTGAGCTACTTCAAATACACCAAACGCAAATACGGCGAAGGACGCCGCATTCTGCTCATGTCCCCCCTGCACCATCACTACCAGAAACAGGGTTTCTTCGAAACCAAGATCGTCACCCGTTTCTGGATCGTGTCGCTGCTGCTGGCGGCCATTACCCTGGTAACGCTTAAAATCCGATAACCCCATGAAAAAAATAGTTGTCCTGGGCGGCGGCATCAGCGGCTACGGCTCCGCGATCCTCGCCAAGAAGAAAGGATTCGACGTTTTCCTCTCCGACAAGGGGCGGATCGCCGACCGCTACAAAGCCAAACTGGACCAGTGGCAGGTCCCCTACGAGGAGGGGCACCACTCCGAAGAGCGGATTCTCGCGGCGGACGAGGTCGTCAAGTCGCCCGGCATTCCGGACAAGGCGCCGATGATCGTCAAACTCCGCGAAGCGGGCATTCCGGTCATCTCCGAAATGGAGTTCGCGGGCCGCTACCTGGGTAAGGCCCGGACGATCTGCGTCACCGGCTCGAACGGCAAGACGACTACTACGTCGCTCATCTACAAGATCCTGCGCGACGCCGGCTACAACGTAGCCCTCGGCGGCAACATCGGCGAGAGTTTCGCCTACTCGGTCGCTACCGGCGATTACGACTGGTACGTACTGGAGTTGAGCTCGTTCCAGCTCGACGGCATGTTCCGGTTCCGCGCCCATATCGGCGTGCTGACGAACATCACGCCCGACCACCTCGACCGTTACGACTACTGTTTCCAGAACTACGTGGATGCCAAGATGCGCATTACGCAGAACCAGAATTCGCGCGACTTCTTCATCTATTCGGGCGACGACGAGGTGATCTGGCAGCAGTTGCCCAAATACGACCTGCGGATGAAGCAGCTCCCCTTCGCGGCCAAAAACGCCGTGGCGAGCGGCGCAGGCGATGCGTTCCTTCTGGACGGAAAATTCACCGCAACTGTCGGCCGGGAGTCGGTGGAGATCGACACGGCCAAAATGCGGATTCCCGGGCTGCACAACGCTTATAATGCTATGGCGGCGGCGCTCGCAGCGCTCGCGGCCGGAGTATCCCCGATCCGCATCCGCAGCTCCATCTACGACTTCGCGCCGGTGGAACACCGGCTCCGATCTCAAGTTTATTCCACGTGGTACGCACTGGAGAGCATGAAACGTCCCGTAGTCTGGATCGCAGGCGGTACGGACAAAGGCAACGACTACGAGCCGCTCAAGCGGTTCGCCCGCGAAAAAGTGCATACGCTCGTCTGCATGGGCATCGACAACCGCAAGCTGGTCGAAAGTTTCACGGGCATAATTCCCGAAATCATTTCGACCGATTCGCTCGACGCGGCGATGCAGGCGGCCCGCAAAGCTTCCCGTCCGGGCGACGTGGTGTTGCTTTCACCGGCCTGTGCGAGCTTCGACCTCTTCAAAAATTACGAAAACCGGGGCGAACTGTTCAAACAGTGGGTCGCCGAACACGCGAAATAATAAGATGGAAGCGGAAAAACAGACGGAGAAAACGGCCGGCAATCCGAACACAGAGGGTACGACTGTGCAGACCGACGCACCCGGACAGGAGCCCGGCATGAAACTCTTCGCCGGGGACAAGGTGCTGTGGATCATTATCGCGGCACTGGCCGTCATTTCCGTACTGGTGGTCTATTCCTCGACGGCGAAGATGGCCTACGATGCGCATACGGCTCGTTCGACGGCCCACTTCCTGCGCCAACAGCTGCTGATCCTTTTCGTCTGCGTTCCGCTGATCATCATCGTACACAAGATCAACTCCCGGATATACAACCACCTGGCGCTGGTCGCCTATGCAGGCAGCGTTCTGCTGACGCTGGCCGTCTATTTCATCGGCGCCACGACCAACGGCGCCGCCCGCTGGATTCCGCTCGGTCCTTTCCAGTTCCAGCCTTCGGAAGCACTCAAGGTCGCCACCGTACTGTTTCTGGCCCGGCAGCTCGCCGGCCGGCAGAGCGTGATCGACAAATTACGGATCATCCCCTCGCTCAACCCGCTGCGGTGGAAGCGCCCCGACCAGCGCAAAATCTGGCGCGAGGGCACGTGGCCCATCCTGGCCCCTGTTCTGCTCTCCTGCGTAGTAATCTTCCCGGCCCACACCTCGTCGGCCGTGCTGGTCTTCTTCGCCTCGTGGGTGATGATGCTTATCGGACGGGTGAGGATCGGTGAACTGATGAAACTGCTGGGCCTGGCCTTCGCCGCCGTAATGCTGGCCGGCCTGCTGAATCTGGGCCGCAGCGAAACGGCCGGCGGCCGCGTGGAAACCTGGATCGACCTCTGGACCAAGCCCCAAACCGAAAAGCCGATCGACCAGCTGACCGACACCGAGCGTTCGATGATCGCCATCCACAACGGCGGCATCCTGGGCGAAGGCGCCGGACAGAGCGCCATGCGCATAGAGATGATCCACCCGGAAAGCGATTACGCCTACGCCTTTTTCGTCGAGGAGTACGGTATCGTCCTGGCGCTGCTGCTGCTGTTGCTCTACCTGTGGATCTTCTTCCGTGCCATCGAAATTTTCCGACGGTGCGGCACGGCATTTCCGGGTCTGCTGGTCCTGGGATTGGCCCTGTTGATTACCTGCCAGGCGCTGCTGCACATCATGGTAACGGTAAACCTGATTCCCGAAACGGGACAAACCCTGCCGCTCATCTCACGCGGCGGCTCCTCGACGATCTTCACGGCTATCGCCCTGGGCATGATCTTGAGCGTCAGCCGACAGAACGACGAACAATCGCACGACATGCCCAAATCGGAAAGCATCTATGAGAAATAGCCCGCGACACTTCCCCACCGAAACCGCCGTTCCCGAGGGATCGATGCAACTACCGACCTCCGGTTCGAAGACCGTCGGACAACCCGCAGCCGCACACTACCAGCTTCGGCTCTGTTCCGACATCCTGTCCCGAATCGTCAGCACAACGGAAAATCCGAATCTGCCGGAGCCACCGAGCCTCCCGACATCGGATTTTGCCTGTACGATATAATTGAAAAAACGAAATGGAAGCGATCAGATTAGACAAATACCTCTGGGCCGTACGCATCTTCAAGACCCGCAGCGACGCGGCCGAAGCCATCCGCCAGAACCGGGTGCTGGTGAACGACGCCTACGCCAAACCTTCGCGCGAAGTGCGGATCGGCGACCGAATCGCCGTCAAACGGATGCCCGTGACCTATCTCTTCGAAGTCGTGGGCTACGTGTCGAGCCGCCAGCCGGCCAAGAACGTCCCCGACTACTGTCGCAACATCACTCCGCAATCGGAACTCGACAAGCTCAACATCCCCCGCGAAACGGTCTTCGTCTTCCGCGACCGGGGTACGGGACGTCCGACCAAAAAGGAGCGGCGCGAACTGGACAACCTTATGGAGGAGATATATTTGGAAGAAGAGGAAGAGTAACCAAAGAAATATAATACTTATCGGACAATAATTCCATTCAAACGAACTTTTTTTTTCACAATAATGTTATTTTTGCAGTATGGGAAACGACAGAAACCTTCAACTTAAATAAAAATACCATTATGAAAAAAATCTTTACGCTTTTAATCGGTTTGTCCCTGTGGACCTTGACTGCGACAGCACAAGAACCGGTCGCCGAAACGACCTCCCCTGTTGCGACGGAAACGGATTCGTTGCAGCGGGTGGTCAATGACCTCTCCCAGCAATTACGACACCAAAAGAACGAGGAGCTCGATCGCAAAATATGGAAAAACAGGTCCAAGTACTTCAACCTCGGTTACGTAAAACAATCGCTCGTATTCAAGGATTTCGGCGACGAGAAGCTGAAAAACGATTTCGGCGTGTCGATCAGTTGGGGTAAAACCTATTACCTGCACAAAAAACCGTTGCTCGGGATGTTGAAATTCGGTCTGGACTGGAGCTGGGTCGATCTGAACTATTCGAAATACACGATCTCCGAACCGGAAGAGCCGGGTTCGGGTTCCGCCGGCGACATTATGGATGAAACGATCGACATCGGCAATCATCAGCTGGAATACGGCATGCAGGTCGGTCCTTCGATTACGATCAACCCGGTTCACGAACTGAAAATCAGCCTCTATTTCCGACTCACCCCCTCCTACTCGATGATGTACATCGACGATAGTTTCAACTCCAACTTCGCCCTGTTCTACAGCTTCGGCGGATCGGTGGCCTGGAAAGTGATTTCGGTCGGCGTGGAAGGTCGCTGGGGCCAGGCCAAATACAATGGATTCTCACTCGAAGATGCAGACCTGGAGGGCATCTCATCGACCAAAACGAAACTGAAAACCAACTCCGTCCGTTTCTACGTCGGATTCCGCTTCTAAAAAGCGCCGACCGCAATAACGAAGAAACGCGCCGCTGAATATCAGCGGCGCGTTCTTTGTGTTGAGCTACCTGGATTCGAACCAAGAATAACAGGACCAGAATCTGTTGTGTTACCATTACACCATAGCTCAATGTCCTTTCGGTGATGCAAAAGTAGAACTTTATTTTTCAACTGCAAAGAAAATTCCGAAAAAAATTTATACTTTTGTTCATAACCCCTTTCGGGAAAAACGGCCTGCAAAAGTAAAACAACACATAAATCAACCAATTATGGGAATCAAATTCCGTCTTATCGTCATGAACTTCCTGCAGTACGCGATCTGGGGTTCGTGGCTCATCTCGCTGGGCGCCTACCTCGGCGGAGGTCTTCAGTTCACAGGGTTGCAAATCGGCAGCTTCTTCGCTACGATGGGTATCGCATCGCTCTTCATGCCGGCCCTCATGGGCATCATCGCCGACCGCTGGATCCCCGCGCAGAAGCTGCTGGGCATCTGCCAGCTCATCAGCGCCGGTTTCCTCGTCGCAGCCGCCTCGCAAACCGCCTACGGCCCCCTGTACACCTGCATGTTGATGAGCGTCATGTTCTACATGCCCACCATTGCCCTCTCGAACTCGGTGGCCTACAATGCCCTCGACCTGGCGAAACTCGATGCCGTGAAGCACTTCCCGCCCATCCGGGTCTGGGGTACGGTCGGCTTCATCGCCGCCATGTGGTTCGTCGATCTGGTTCAGATAGGCGGCGTACAGATCAAACTGACCTATTGGCAACTGTACGTTTCGGCCATCCTCTCCCTGATTCTCGCGATCTATTCCTTCACGCTGCCGGGCTGTCCTGTCAGTCATGCCCGGAAAAGCCAGTCGTGGATCGACACGCTCGGACTCCGCGCATTCGCTCTCTTCAAGGAAAAACGCATGGCTATCTTCTTCATCTTCTCGATGCTGCTGGGCGCCGCTCTTCAGATTACCAATGCCTTCGGCGACAGTTATATCCAGAACTTCGGCACGATGCCCCAATACGCCGACTCGCCCATCGTGCGCCACTCGGTAATCCTGCTCTCGCTCTCGCAAATGTCCGAAACATTCTGCATCCTGCTGATTCCCTTCTTCCTGCGGCGCTTCGGCATCAAATGGGTCATGCTGATCTCGATGCTGGCCTGGGTGCTCCGCTTCGGATTCTTCGGCATCGGCAATCCGGGATCGGGTGCCGTTTTCCTGATCCTCTCGATGATCGTTTATGGGGTCGCATTCGACTTCTTCAACATTTCGGGCTCGCTTTTCGTCGAAAAGGAAACTACCCCCGACATCCGTTCCTCGGCGCAGGGTGTCTTTATGATCATGACCAACGGACTCGGCGCCTTCTTCGGCTCTTACGCGGCAGGTGCGGTAGTCGATGCTTTCGGCTGGCCCGAATCATGGTATATCTTTGCAGGTTACGCGCTGGTCGTCGCCATCGTCTTCGCAATGGTCTTCCGCTACAAACACAAGCCCGAAGAGATGGGGGTCGTAAGCCACTAACAAGCAATCCCCGTCACAACAAACGGCCGGAAACTATCACGTTCCGGCCGTTTTCATCTATAATTCAAAGTTCTCAACGCATCAGCACCGAGCTGTCCCCGTAACTCAGAAAACGGAAATCGTGCGTGAGGGCGTAGTCGTAAATCCGATGCCAATCATCTCCCACGTAAGCCGACACCAACAACAGCAACGTCGATTTGGGCTGGTGGAAGTTCGTGACGATATTGCGCACGATCCGGAAACGGTATCCCAGCGGCGTAATCATGATCTGCGTGGCGGCCTTGAGTTTCTCGATCCCCTCACGAACCATATAGTCTGACAGTACCTGCAATGCTTCGCGGCCCGTAAACGCCTCAGGCAAGTCGTACAACTCCCACTGGCCGATCACGCGGCTCGCATCGGGCGTCCCCGAAGTACGGATCCGCCACGCCAGCGCCGTCAAAGACTCCAGCGTCCGCACCGAAGTGGTCCCCACGGCCGTGATATTATCCCATTTTTCCAATAGCCGCCCCACGCTGCTTCGACGGATCTCGAAATGTTCCGTATGCATCGGATGCGCCGCCGCATCGCGGTCTTTCACGGGCAGAAATGTTCCGGCCCCCACGTGCAGGGTCACCTCTTCGAACGAAAAACCCTGCGTCCGCATCCGCTCGATCAACTCCGGTGTGAAGTGCAGGCCGGCCGTCGGAGCCGCCACGGAACCTTCGAATTTCGAATAGACGGTCTGGTAACGGGTATTGTCGATCTCCTGACTCTCGCGGTTCAGGTACGGCGGGATCGGAATCCGGCCCAGATGTTCCAGCAGTTGTCCGAACGTCAGATCAGCCGTCCATTCGAAGCGGACGATCTGCTCGCGGCCGCCCTCGCCCTCACGCCAGGCCAGCATCCGTTCCGCGCGACCTTCATATTCGAAATCGATCACCAGCGGGCCTTCTTTCCATTTTTTGAGGTTACCCACGATGCAGCTCCAGCGGCACGAACCTTTCACGGCGAACGCCCGCTCGTAATCCGCCGGATCGTACGGTTCGAGGCAGAATACCTCGATCCGGGCCCCCGAAGGTTTGTGCATGATGATCCGCGCCCGGATCACCTTGGTATTGTTGAACACCAGCAGGGTCCCCTCAGGCAGTATGTCGCCGATGTCGCGGAAGCGGCGCTCCGAGATTTCCCCCCGTTCGTAAACAAGCAGCTTCGATGCCGATCGCTCCTCGAGCGGATACTTGGCGATCCGCTCGTCGGGCAGGTCGTAGTCGAAACGGTCTATGTCGATATGTCTTTCCATTTTCAGCATATAGCGGGCACAAAATTAACAAAAATCCCGGTCTTTACGGAAAAGATACCCGGTTTAGACCAGCAAATAAATTTGGCGCTGCGCTCGGCTTTCACTATCTTTGCATCAGATAGAAGGCGGTTCGGACAAGCTCGAACGGGTTCGGCTCGTCGTTCCCTTTTGCTATCTTTACAAAAAATTTCGCTCTGATAGGCTGCGTCCGGATATAAGTCGGCTCGATCCGGCTTCATCGCACGCCAGCACTATCTCGGCCTGTCCAATCGCTGAAAACCATGAAAACCGATTTTCTGGTCATCGGATCCGGCGCCGCCGGACTGAGTTTCGCCCTCAAAGCCGCAGAACACGGCCACGTTACACTGGTAACGAAAGGGAAAATGGACGAGTGCAACACCAACTATGCCCAGGGAGGCATCTGTTCGGTGACCTATGCGCCCGACACGTTCGAAAAACATATTCACGACACCCTGGTCTGCGGTGCCGGCAAATGCGACCCCGCAGCCGTCGAACTGGTAGTTCGCCGGGCCCCGGAGCTGATCCGCGACCTGATCGCCTGGGGCACGAAATTCGACAAGACACCCGACGGACGCTTCGAACTCAACCGCGAAGGCGGACATACCGAACATCGTATCCTCCACCACGAGGACCTCACGGGCGCTGAGATCGAACGGGCCCTGATAACCTCGGTACGCAAGCACCCCAACATCACGGTTCTCGAACACCATTTCGCCATCGACCTGCTGACACAGCACCACCTGGGCGAATTCGTCACCCGCCACACGCGCGGCCTGGCCTGCTTCGGAGCTTACGTGCTGAACCTGGAGAGCAACGAGATCGAAACCGTGCTGGCCAAATTCACCGTCGTCGCTGCGGGCGGCTGCGGCAACGTCTATTCTTCGACGACCAATCCGAGCGTCGCCACAGGCGACGGCATCGCCATGTGCCACCGCGCCAAGGCCATCACCGAAAACATGGAGTTCATCCAATTCCACCCCACCTCGCTCTACCATCCGGCCGAAAAGCCCAATTTCCTCATCACGGAGGCGATGCGGGGTTACGGCGCGATCCTGCGTCTGCAAAACGGCGAAGAGTTCATGGACAAATACCACCCGATGAAATCGCTCGCACCGCGCGACGTGACGGCCCGGGCCATCTATACCGAAATGACCCGCCGGGGCGAGGACTTCGTCTATCTCGACGTGCGGCACAAAGATCCGGAGCAGACGCGCCGGCATTTCCCGAACATCTATGAAAAATGCCTCTCGCTCGGCATCGACATCACCCGCGACCTGATCCCCGTCACACCGGCGGCACACTACTGTTGCGGCGGCGTAAAGGTCGATCTCAACGGCGAAACCTCGATCCGACGGCTCTATGCCCTGGGAGAAACCTCCTGCACGGGGCTGCACGGCGCCAACCGGCTGGCT
>OHYH01000815.1_pt1 | contig 10098 bp, 7 predicted proteins | sample 1580211 | NCBI WGS metagenome assembly OHYH01 (sample SAMEA3882528, study PRJEB24775) | human gut metagenome | biome: human-associated habitat; feature: intestine environment; material: feces | place: Netherlands | collected 2009/2010 | reverse complement strand
AACGTTCAGCAAATAATCATATTATTAGTATTATAACAAAAGAGGTCACACACCAAACCCCATGGTGCGCGGCCTCTTTTTATGCTTGCATTTGAAGCGTACATTTGAAGCCTGCTATTGCAGAGCTTATTTCATCTGCTGCTCCTGCTTCATGATCATCTGCTTGACCATCTCGCCACCGATTGAACCGGCCTGTTTAGAAGTAAGGTCACCGTTGTAGCCCTCTTTTAAAGGGACTCCAAGCTCTGAAGCAACCTCTTCCTTGAAACGGCTCATAGCCTCTTTTGCCTCCGGTACAGAAGCCTTTTTACTACTTGATGCTGCCATAATGCAATACCTCCTTTTAAAACGTTATACACAAGCTGTATGTGTATGGAAATATTATGCCGTAAAATGACAAAAATATGTTTTGGTATTGCTGACAATTTATGGAATTATACACAAAAGCAAATTTAATGTAAAAAACACTGGAAATAGTGGATTTGTTGTGTTATAATCATCCAATGACTGGGCTTAGCAGTTTAAAAAGCATGCCCACATTACATTTGATGTACATACCATTCATATATATTTTTAAGGAGGATAACGATTGACATGAGTGTACAGGTTGAGAATTTAGAGCATAATATGGCGAAGCTTACTATTGAGGTAGCAGCTGAGGAATTAGAGAAAGCATTGGATTCTGCATATCAGAAGCAGAAGAAACAGATTAGTGTACCTGGATTCCGTAAAGGAAAAGTGCCAAGAGCTATGATTGAGAAAATGTATGGAGCAGGTGTGTTCTACGAGGATGCAGCAAACATTCTTATGCAGCAGACATACGCAGGTGCGGTTGACGAGAGCGGTGTTGACATTGTTTCACGCCCAACAGTTGAGGTTACTCAGATTGAGAAGGGACAGCCTTTCATCTACACAGCAGAGGTTGCTGTAAGACCTGAGGTTACTCTTGGTAAGTACATGGGCGTTACAGTTACAAAGATCGACACATCAGTTTCTGATGAAGAGGTTGACGCTGAGCTTGAGAACCAGAGAAACAAAAATGCAAGAACAGTTACAGTTACAGATCGTCCTGTAGCAGAGGGAGATACAGCAGTTATCGACTTTGAGGGATTTGTTGACGGAGTAGCTTTCGAGGGTGGAAAGGGTGAGAATCATCCATTAGAGATTGGTTCACACACATTCATCGATACATTCGAGGATCAGTTAGTAGGAAAGAACACAGGCGATGAGGTTGAGGTCAATGTAACATTCCCTGAGAAGTATCAGGCAGCAGACCTTGCAGGAAAGCCGGCTACATTCAAGGTTAAGATCAACGAGATCAAGGCTAAGGAGCTTCCTGAGCTTGATGATGAGTTTGCACAGGATGCAGCAGGTGTTGATACATTAGCTGAGTACAAAGAGGAAATCAAAAAGAACCTCACAGAGAAGAAAGAGACAGAAGCTAAGAAGACTAAAGAGGATGAGGCTATCCAGAAGATTATCGATAAGTCAAAGATGGATCTTCCTGAGGCAATGATTGAGACACAGTGTGAGACAATGGTTGAGGAGTTTGCTCAGAGAATCGCACAGAGCGGTCTTACAATGGAGCAGTACTTACAGTTCTCAGGCATGACAGTTGACCAGCTTAAGGATCAGGTTCGTCCTGAGGCTACAACACGTATCCAGAGCAGCCTTGTACTTGAGCAGATTGCCAAGGAGGAAAACATCGAGGTTACTGATGCAGATATCGATGCTGAGGTAGAGAAGATGGCTAAGGCATACGGCATGGAGGCTGATAAGCTTAAAGAGTACATGGGAGATGCTGAGAAGGAGTCTATGAAGAAAGACCTTGCTATCACAAAGGCCGTAGATCTTATCATGGACAACGTTAAAGAGCGTGCAAAGGCAAAGAAAAAGGCTGATGCAGAAGAGTCTACAGAAGAATAAGATTTTTGAATCAAGATTTGATTGACTGGCTCAGAAGCCTATTTTCTGAGCCGGTCTTTTGAGCTTTTATAAAGGAGGTATTTTATATGAGTTTAGTACCATATGTCATTGAACAGACTAGCAGAGGAGAGCGCAACTACGACATTTACTCCAGATTATTAAAAGATCGTATCATTTTCCTTGGAGAGGAAGTAAATGAGACAACAGCCAGCCTTGTTGTTGCCCAGCTTTTATTCCTTGAGTCTGAGGATCCGAATAAGGATATCCACCTTTACATCAATTCACCGGGTGGAATGGTTACAGCAGGACTTGCTATTTACGATACTATGCAGTACATCAAGTGTGATGTTTCAACAATCTGTATCGGTCTTGCAGCAAGCATGGGAGCTTTCCTTCTCGCAGGCGGTGCAAAGGGCAAGAGATATGCTCTTCCAAATGCAGAGATTATGATTCATCAGCCATCGGGCGGTGCAAAGGGTCAGGCTACTGAGATTCAGATTGCTGCAGAAAATATTTTAAAGACAAAGAAGAGATTAAACGAAATTTTAGCAGCCAATACAGGCAAGCCATACGAGACAATTGCAGCTGATACAGAGCGAGACAACTATATGTCAGCACAGGAAGCCGCAGAGTATGGTCTCATAGACAGTGTAATAACAAACAGATAATCAGAAGTTAGATGAATTTAAGAGGGTACCCCATATGGGATGCCCTCATGCAATAAAAGGAGTTAATAATGGCAGGAAAAAACGACGGAAAGATTCGCTGCTCATTTTGCGGTAAGACACAGGACCAGGTAAATCGTTTGATTTCCGGACCTAATGGAGCTTTTATCTGCGATGAGTGTATAGATATATGTGCCGAGATTCTTGAGGAAGAAGGCGTAGAGGGCCATGAGGACAAAAGCAGCGCTAAGGATGATATAAATCTTGTTACTCCGGAGGAGCTTAAGGCGTTTTTGGACGATTATGTAATAGGACAGGACCAGGCAAAGAAGGTGCTTTCGGTTGCTGTTTACAATCACTATAAGAGAGTACTGGCAGGTGATACATCAGATGTAGAGCTTCAGAAGAGTAATATTCTGATGCTTGGACCTACAGGTTCAGGAAAGACACTTCTTGCGCAGACACTTGCCAGAGTGATAAATGTTCCATTTGCTATCGCTGATGCTACAACACTTACAGAGGCAGGATACGTAGGTGAGGATGTGGAGAATATCCTATTAAAGCTTATTCAGGCGGCAGATTATGATATCGAGCGTGCAGAGCATGGTATCATTTATATAGATGAGATAGATAAAATTACAAAGAAATCAGAGAATGTCTCAATCACCAGAGATGTGTCAGGCGAGGGTGTACAGCAGGCTCTTTTAAAGATTCTTGAGGGCACAGAGGCATCTGTACCGCCACAGGGCGGAAGAAAGCATCCGCAGCAGGAGCTTATTCCTATTGATACTACTAATATACTTTTTATCTGCGGTGGAGCATTTGATGGTCTGGAAAAAATTATCGACAGTCGTATGGATACATCATCTATAGGCTTCAATTCAGATGTAAAGTCAAAGACAGAGCTCAATGTAGGAGAGGCGTTTAAGCATGCACTGCCACAGGATTTTGTGAAGTTTGGATTGATTCCTGAGTTTATCGGACGACTTCCTATCATGTTCTCACTTGAGGCGCTCACCGAGGATATGCTTGTAAAGATATTGAAGGAGCCAAAGAATGCCATTATCAAGCAGTATCAGAAGCTTCTTGAGATGGATGAGGTAAGGCTTGAGTTCGACGACGATGCACTCTATGCCATCGCCAAGATGGCAAAGGAGAAGAAGGTCGGAGCCAGAGCTCTTCGTGCGATTATAGAGGATTTCATGCTCGATATCATGTATGAGATACCAAAGGATGACAATATCGGCACGGTTACAATCACTAAGGATTACGTGGAGAAGAAGGGCGGCCCGCTCATTCAGATGAGAGGTACACCTGAGCTTGCAGACAGTCAGCACGTTTAATTGTTAAATGATTATGAAATTGTGAATTGGCTGTAAATGATGCAACCAGGCTATGCGTAATGAATCTATGTGTAGTCTGTAATGATTTATAAACGTTCATATATCAAGAGGAATTGGAAAAATGAAAATTATCCACTGTGCAGACCTGCATCTGGATTCGAAGATGACCTCGAATCTGTCAAAGGAGCAGGCAAAAGAGAGAAAAATGGAAATACTGCGTACATATTCAAGGATGATAGAGTACGCCAAAAATAACGATGTAAAGGCGATTATCATAGCAGGCGATTTATTTGACACGAGAAATGTGTCAGCGACTGCCAGAAATCTGGTAAAGGATTCGATTACGTCAAATCCGGATATCGATTTCTATTATCTTAAGGGTAATCACGACTCGGACAATTTCATATCGAAGCTCGATGAAATCCCTGACAACCTTAAGCTTTTTTCTAATCAGTGGACCTCATACAGCTATGGAAATATCACAATAACAGGTCTTGAGATAGACAAGTCTAACCAGGCTGCCATGTACAATTCTCTTGTGCTCGACAATGACAATTACAACGTTGTCACTCTCCACGGACAGCTCGGTGATGAGATTTCTACAGGCGACCTTAAGAATAAGGGCATTGATTATCTTGCGCTCGGTCATGTGCATGAGTATCAGAGCGGACAGCTTGACAACCGCGGCATGTACTGCTACAGCGGCTGCTTAGAGGGAAGAGGCTTTGATGAGTGTGGACAAAAGGGCTTTGTGGTGCTTGATATAGATGATGAGAAGCTCACGGCAGGCTTTAGCTTTGTACCGTTTGCGTACAGGAGCCTCTACACGCTGTATGTGGATGTGACAGGAGCCATGACCACACAGGATGTGGCTGTGAAGATGGAAAAAGCCATTTCGGACAGTGAATATTCATCGAGAAGCATGGTAAAGTTCGTGCTTGTAGGTGAGGTGGACGTGGATTGTGAGATAAACACAGACTTCCTCAAGGATATGTTCGAGGAATATTTCTATTATGAAAAGGTGTATGATGAGACAAGACTTCTCATCAATTACAGTGAATACGAAAAGGATGCATCACTTAAGGGTGAGTTCATACGGATGGTGCTTGGCTCAGATATGACCGAGGAGCAGAAGTCTGAGGTCATCAGGTGTGGTATATCGGCGCTTAGCGGGGAGGAGATTTAGAAATTGAAATTAATAGCTTGTCACATAAACAACTTCGGAAAGCTGTCCGATCTTAATATCAATTTCAATGATGGAGTCAATGTCATAAACCAGCCAAACGGCTGGGGAAAGAGTACACTTGCGGCTTTTTTGAAGGCTATGCTGTACGGCTTTGATACGAAAAAGGAGCCGGGCGCCTTTGAGAGGGAAAGAAAGCTCTATAAGCCATGGCAGGGCGGCACTTATGGTGGAGAGCTTGATTTTGAGGCCGATGGAGTGGAGTACAGACTTGTAAGGACCTTTGGCCTCACAGAAAAGCAGGATGATTTTCACTTATACAGACTTGCAACCATGGTTGAGTGTGATGATTTTTCACCACTGCTTGGAGAGGAGCTTTTTGACCTCGACCGCAGCTCGTTCAAGAGAACGATATACATAGCGCAGGCAGACTGCATGTTTTCGTCTTCAGACAGCATCAGCGCAAAGCTTGGCAATATGGCGGAAAATACAAATGACATCAACAACTTCGAGTCGGCGACAGCGGACATTAAGGACATGATGAACAAGATGTCCCCAAACCGTATCACAGGCTCTATCAAAAAGCGTGTAAATACACTCACAGCCTTGGAACAGGAGCTTAAGAAGTATCAGGCAGCGGATGAGGCGGCAGCACAGCTTTCACAGAAAATAGATGAGAAAACTGCCCAGAAGAAGGAGCTTACCGGTATCAGAGCCGAGTACGGCAGGGCGCTTCAGGTGGCATCTGAGGACAGCAGAAAGCAGGCACTTCGTGAAAACTACGAGCAGCTTTGTGCCGTTGCAAAGGAGAAAGAGAGCATTTACAATGCTGCAATGGCAGTCTTTGGAGACAAAGCACCGGATGAGGCAGAGCTTTTGGAAAAGACAAAGCAGGCCGGAGAGCTAGAAAGCTTAAAGGCTGTAGAAGATAATCTGAGCTTTACGCCTGAGGAGGAGCAGTATTTAGATACACTTTCAGGTATGTTTAAGGATGGTGTGCCATCTGATGATGGTCTTGATGAGATGCAAAAGAAGATTGCAAACATCCAGAGCGTCAAGAATGAGTACAGCCACATGGAGCTCAAGCTCTCGCAGATGACCTCACTTGCAAAGATGGCAGATGATGAGGAGGAGCCGGAGACCCCTGAGAAGACTAAGCTTGTACCTGCAGGTATTGTGCTTATGGTTATCGGTCTTTTGGCAGCGGCTGTTGCCACGGTATTCAGTCTGAATGAGAAGTACAATGTGAAGGAAATCATGTTTCTTGTGGTAGGCATAGCTGGAGTCGCTATGGCGCTTTGCGGTGTTGTCATGATGGCCTATGGAATCCGTCTGAACAACAAAAAGCAGAGAGCATACATCAGGCTTATGGCTGAGCGTGAGGAAAATATAAAGCAGAAGGAGATACCGATTCAGGAATTAAAGGAGCAGCTTGAGCAGATTCAAAGCGGCATTACATCAATGGAGCATGAGGTATCGCAGTTTTTTGACAGCTTTTCGATTGAAGCAGATGAATCGCAGTATCAGGAGAAGCTTTATGAGCTTCGCACAAAGGCTCATGACTACAGTCGTTTCAACGAGCAGATAGGAAAGCGCGCCAAGACAAAGGCTGACTATGAGAAGGCAAAGGCTTCGCTTGATGAGTATTTAAGTCTCTATGGATATGACAGTGCTGCAGAATATACACAGACACTTTCACAGATGAAAAAGCAGCTCGCAGAGGCCGGCTTTGCAAAGGAAAATATGGACAGTGCTCTTCAGAAGAAAACGCAGTTTGAGAATGACAACGATATGGACAAGCTTCTTGCACCAAATGAGTGTCCGTATACACTTGATGAGCTCAATGAGATGATTTCAAAGGTGGAAGGCAGCCTCGATGAAATCAGGGCATCCTTAGTGCAGTACGGCAGACAGATGGATGATCTGCAGGAGCAGCTTGATATGAGGGATGAAAAGGAGCAGGAGTATCGCAACTGCAAGCAGATACAGGCTGAGGAAAAGCATAAGTACGAGATACTTGGGCTTACATCAGACTATCTGACCAGGGCAAGGGAGCAGTTTACTGCCAGATACATGGCACCTATTTCCAATGGATTCCAGAAGTACTTCGGTATCCTGACAGAAAATACAGACAGAGACTGGCAGGTGGATGCCAATATTTCAATAAGGATGAAGGAGCAGGGGCAGCTTCGCGATGTGAGAACCATGTCGGCAGGCTACAAGGACCTGATAGGCATATGTATGCGTTTTGCGCTTGTGGATGCGATGTATCCGGGCGAGAAGCCGTTCCTCATACTTGACGATCCGTTTGTGAATCTGGATGATGAGAAGCTTGCTCGAGGCAGAAGGCTGCTTGCGGTGCTTTCGCAGGATTACCAGGTGATTTATTTTACATGTCATGGAAGCCGCGAGTAAATTTTGGTCGAAGCTTTGTTTATATTAATTGATAAATATGGTAGCATATTTTTATTTATAGAATATAATTATATGAGGGTCAAAATATCTTTTGACCCTCATATCTAAATATTATATCATATGAGGTAAAATATGCAGTTCATAGTATCAAAAAAGGAGTTCATTCCACCGGTAATAGCTCCTGATATCATAGAGACATTGGGCGATGATTACGAGATATGGACATATGAGGATTACGAAAGACTCCCACCACTTCTGGTGGGAGTTTATTCGTATTCGGCTATTCCAAAGTGTCTTGCTCCTTTATCCACGCAGGGACTTGTAAAGAGCGGTGTGTTCAGGCTTCAAAGGGAGTTTGTTCCGGGACTATACGGAAATGGTGTGTATGTGGTGGTTATTGACACAGGTGTGAACTATGCGCAGGAGGCTTTTATGACACCTGAGGGTAAGACGAAGATTGCAGTGCTCTGGGATCAGAATACGGATACGGTTTATTCTGAGGATGAGATAAATGCTGCTATTTTATCGGAAAATCCATATGAGAGCATACCGGGCGATGAGGATGGGCATGGTACGTTTGTGGCGAGCGTGATATGTGGCAATGACAGACCGCAGGATGATTTTGCAGGGGTGGCACCACAGGCTAAGCTTATTGTCGTAAAGCTGAAAAGGGCACCTCAAAAGCTGTATGATTTCTACTTTATTCCGGATCGTAAAATGGTGTACTCGGAGGTTGATGTGATGAGAGCAGTGCATTTTGCAGATGAGTTTGCAGGTCAAAAGGGAGCACCGGCTGTCTTTTGCATGGCGCTTGGCTGCAATAACGGAAGCCACACGGGAGCTGAGGATCTTTCAGAGTATCTGGACTATATCACGGCAAAAAGAGGCAGGGCTGTGGTTGCGGCAGCGGGCAATGAGGCGAACAGCAGGCATCATTATAAAGGGCGCATAACAGATACAGTCGATGATATTGAGATAAATGTTGAGCAGGATATGGATGGCTTTTATCTGGAATGCTGGGCACTTTCACCTGAGCTATTTACGCTTTCTGTCATATCGCCTAGCGGACAATCAAATCCAGCCGGGGTACCAATGCGAATAGACAGCGGTGAATACTCATTTCTGCTTGAAGGAACACAGGTGACTATTGACTACAGGCAGACCGGCAGACAGACGAGGGATTTGCTTATATTTATCCGCTTTGAAAAGGTGGTGAAGGGAGTGTGGACCATCAGGGTATTTCCACTTAGTACTATTGGAGGTGTTTTTAATATGTGGCTCCCGATGACAGGACTTCTTGATGCTGATGTGAGCTTTATTGTCTCGGAGCCTGATACCACGCTGACCATGCCTTCGGATGCTAAGCTTGTGATAACGGCGGGAGGCTATAATTCCCTAAATGATGCAATACTTTTAGAGTCGGGAAGGGGCTTTGACGCAGACGGTGGAATAAAGCCGGATCTCGTAGCACCGGCTGTGGATATCACAGGGGCAAATCTAAGAGGAATGTATATAGCACTAAGTGGCACATCGGCGGCTGCTGCAATCACTGCAGCGGTGGCGACTCTCATCATGGAGTGGATGATAGTGAGAGGCAATGTTTTGCTCGCAAACGGAGTGGATATAAAAAATGTCATGGTAAGAAACTGCCGCAGAAAAGAAAAAACCGACTATCCAAATAAAATTTTTGGCTACGGATTCATGAATTAGAATATATTATATCCAATTTCTAAGAAAACGGATATAATATATTCTAAAAGATAAAAAGGAAGGGTGAATGGATGACAAAAAGCAATAATTTATTAGCGGATTACGCTGCAAAAAAACAGGATATCTGTATTAAAAATGACACAATTTCAGATAGTCTTTTCAGGGAATATGGTGTCAACAGAGGACTTAGGGATGTAAACGGAAAGGGAGTTCTGACAGGTCTTACGAATATTTCGGAGATTGTTTCATTTAAGACGGGCGAGGATGGCAGCAGCGTGCCATGTGACGGACAATTGTGGTACAGAGGCTACAATGTAAAGACACTTACAAATAACTTAAGGCCCGGAGAGTTTGGTTTTGAAAAAATTGCTTATCTGCTGCTTTTCGGGCAGCTGCCATCTGAGCGTGAATTGGCTGAGTTTACAGAGGTTTTAGGAAGAAGCAGAACCCTTCCTACCAATTTTACGAGGGATGTCATCATGAAGGCTCCGTCAAAGGATATCATGAATTCCATGACGAGAAGTATACTGACACTGGCTTCATATGATCCTCTTGTAGCAAAGGCGGGCATCGACAACAATATCAGACAGTGCTTATCACTTGTTGCAATATTCCCGATGCTTGCAGTTTACGGTTATCATGCGTATAATCATTATGAAAATGATCAGAGCATGTATATTCACAGGCCAGATCCAAAGCTTTCGACAGCTGAAAACTTCCTTAGGATGCTCAGAGCTGACAATCAATATACAGAGCTTGAAGCAAGGGTGCTTGATATGGCACTTATTCTTCATATGGAGCACGGCGGTGGAAACAACTCTACATTTACCACCCGTGTGGTTACATCGGCAGGTAC
>OHYH01000814.1_pt1 | contig 10099 bp, 8 predicted proteins | sample 1580211 | NCBI WGS metagenome assembly OHYH01 (sample SAMEA3882528, study PRJEB24775) | human gut metagenome | biome: human-associated habitat; feature: intestine environment; material: feces | place: Netherlands | collected 2009/2010 | reverse complement strand
GCAGGCCGCGCGTATAGGCGGCCGCATCGTAGTCGAGTCGCTGATCGTCGTTCACGCAGTACACGTGCGGCGCGCGCGTGTCTGCCGCTGCGGCATCGGACGTTGCCCCGGCAGCCTTGCCGTCCAGCACCAGCAGCAGTTCCTTGCATTCGTTGCCGGTGGAGACGATGTGCACTTCGGCCACAGTGCCCGCGAAATCGTCGACCGCCTTGCGCCAGTCGAGCATCGGCGACAGTTTGATCATCACATATCGCGCCTTAGCCAGCAGCAGATCGCGCAGCGCCAGCACGTCGGGCGTGCAGTCCTCGATCGCGTAGGTGCGGGCGCCGTGCTCGTCGCGGCGAGCCGGGTCGATGTAGATCAGCTGCGCCGGCTCCATCGCACGTAGGTATTCGACGCCGTCGCCGCACACCACCTGTGCTTGCGTGAGGCCCAGCGCCGCCATATTGTGCGCGGCCAGTTCGCATAGATGCGATTGGCGTTCCACGTACGTGGCGTGACCGAATCCGCGGGCGAGATATGAGAAATCGACGCCGAATCCGCCTGTCAGGTCCGTCATGGTCGCGTCGTTGGCCGTCTGTCCCGCCGATTGCGGCAGAGATCGCAACAGACGCCGGGCGATTTCGGCCTTGTATTGCGCTGTGAACTGCGATGAGCACTGTTCCATGGAAATATGCGCGGGATAGACGATATCCGCGCAGGCGGCCCATTGCGGCAGTTTGTTGCGGGCGATTTGCCAGCCCGCGATCTGGTCGAGCGCGGCCGGCAGGTCGAGGTCCGCCGTCCGTTTGGTTTTGAGCGCCAGGTCACGCACGTCTTCATTGCGATGCGCCTCGGCGAAGGCGCGCGTCACGTCGTTGAGCAGTGGTCCGTCACTCATGGTTCCTCTCCCCTTCTTCGCAAGTATCTGCCATGTCGCACGCATATCGTCGCACGCGTATCCTGCGTCCGTGGCGCATCGGTATTGCGTCCTTGTCGATTGCCTTCGTCATCTTATCTTTCCTGTGGATAACAAGTGGACAAATGTGGATGAATGTGGATAACGCCCATATTTTGTGCCTGAGTCAACGTCGCACCACGAAATATCGGCGGCGATTTTCCCCATTTTATGGGGTGTGGATATCGGTTATCCACAATTTTCACATAGGAAATTCCTTATGTTCCGCCATTTTGTGAATATCCTTGTGGATAATCCACCACGTTATCCCCGACTTACCCACAGGTTTGACCTCACTTATCCACAAAGTTATCCACGGATGTGGAAAACTACATGTGTGTAGTTCCCGCATTACTGGTACAGAAGTGACATATGCATCAGCGGATTGCCGGCGTTGCATCCCACGATGATCGCCACGACCACCACGAACACCGTGATGCCGTACACCGTGGTGCGCCACGTCAGGCTTTTGCCGCGGAACGCATGCAGGCCGGTGACCAGCAGCCACGCAAGCACGCCGCCGACGATGAATCCGCCGACATGCGCCTGCCATGCAATGCCCGGCGTGATCACCGGCATCAGGAAGTTGATCAGCATCCAAATCAGCATCGAACGAATATCGATGCCTATTCTCCTGTACACCACCAGAATCGCGGCGAACAGGCCGAACAGCGCGCCGGACGCGCCATATGCGGCGGTCATCCATCCCGACGGCGAGCACACGGCCCACACCATCAGTCCGGCGCCGCCGCCCAATCCGGACAGCAGGTACAGCGCAAGATACGGCCAATGCCCCATCATGCGTTCCAGCACGGGCCCCACGCACCACAAAGTAAGCATGTTGAACAGGATGTGCCACAGCGAGGTCGGCTGGTGCAGGAACATCGAGGTGATGAAGGTCCACGGGTGCCGGACGGCCGTGGCGGGCAGCAGCATGCCGGCGTTCACGAACGCGTTGCCGCCTTCGGGCCAGACGAGGAAGAGGACCGCTTCGATGGTCCACACCACGATGCAGATCGCCATGATGGCGGTGGTGATGACCGGGTCGCCGTTGCGCCACCGGTATCGCAGCGATCGGGCGGAGAACAGATCCTTGAACGATGGGGAATCGGGAAACAGACTGAATCGTTGGTATGCCATAGCTCAACACTACCGGCACATGCGGTATTTTCCGGCGCGTAAATCCACCCAATCGACACATTCCACGAATTAAGATAGGGAACAGAGCTGGCTTGAACGAGCAGGTCAGCCAGTGTTTGGAAACCTTGAAAGGAGCCGTCATGGAGAACAAGTCTTCTAACGGTTGGAAGTTCTTCGCACTGCTCTTCGGAGCTTTGCTTGCTGGCGTCGTCGGTCTGTACATCTACAAGCAGCAGAATCCCGACTATGACCCGTGGGAGGAACCGTGGGAGAACAGCTCCTCGCCGGTCGACCTGGGCCTGACCAAGGACGCCGAGCCGGAGGCCGACGCCACTGCCGCCGCTCCTGCCGCTGAGCCGGAAGCCGCCTGATTCTGCCTTTCCCGGCACACCTATGCCGCGTTGGGTTTGTTGCTTCGCCCTGTATCTTGCGATACAGGGTTTTTCTTTTGCTTTTGCGATTGCGATTGGCTTGCGGCCTTCCGTCGTACTGTCGCTGTATTGCCACGTACGTCCGGCACGTACGTTCGGGCACTACCGGCATACGCAATCGGACATGCGAAAAACATACGAAAAGGCCCTTGGAAACTCCCAAGGGCCTTCGTCGTCATCACTTATCCGCCCATTGCGAAACGGACGGAGCGGAAGCGATCATGCGTGCGTCGGCGATGCCGGCGACGTTTCATGACCGCTCCATAATCACTTGAGCGGACCGGTGTGCCAGATGCGCTCGAGGTAATCCTCGATGGAGCGGTCGGAGCTGAAGTAGCCGGAGTTGGCCACGTTGAGCACGGCCATGCGGCTCCACTTCATCGGATCGCGGTAGGTTTCCTCGATCTGGGCCTGGATGTCCATGTACGCGAGGAAGTCGGCGAGCGTCATGAAGTAATCCTTGTTCAGCCAATCGTTGACGAGGTCCTTGTAGGTGTCCTTGTCGCCGTCGGAGAAGGTGCCGTCGGCAACCATATCGATGGCGGCCTTGAGCTGCGGGTCCTTCTCGTAGTACTCGCGGGACAGACCCTTGGTGTCGTAGCCCTTGGCGTACAGCGCGGAGACTTCCGGCTCGGTCATGCCGAACAGGAAGAAGTTCTCGGCGCCCACGCGCTCACGGATCTCGACGTTGGCGCCATCGAGGGTGCCGACGGTCAGAGCGCCGTTGAGGGCGAACTTCATGTTGCCGGTACCCGAGGCCTCCTTGCCGGCCTGCGAGATCTGCTCGTCGAGGTCGGTGGCGGGAATCAGGTGCTGGGCGAGGCGCACATTGTAGTTCCACGGGAAGTACACGGCCAGCTTGCCCTTGACGTCCGGGTCGTTGTTGATGACGCGGGCGACGTTGTTGATCAGCTGGATGGTCTGCTTGGCCAGGTAGTAGCCCGGAGCGGCCTTGGCGCCGAACACGATGGTGCGCGGCATGATGTCGTCGGCGGAGACCTTGCCGGACTTGATGTCGGCGTAGTCGGCGATGACGGACAGGATCTTCAGGGCCTGGCGCTTGTACTCGTGCAGACGCTTGACCATGGTGTTGATCATGGTGTTCGGGTCGATGTCGAAGCCGTACTTGCGCTTGGCGAAGTTGGAGAAGTCGACCTTGTTGGCCTGCTTGACGGCGGCGAACTTCTTGACGAACTCGTCATCGTCGGCCAGCGGGATGAGGCCCTTGAGCAGCTCGAGGTCGGACAGCCACTTGTCGGTGCCGAGGCCTTCGGTGATGACGTCGGACAGACGCGGGTTGGCCAGCTTGATGAAGCGGCGAGGGGTCACGCCGTTGGTCACGTTGGTGAACTTGTCCGGGTAGACGTCGGAGAAGTTCTTCAGGGTGACGTCCTTGAGCAGCTGGGAGTGCAGCTCGGCCACGCCGTTGACGTGGGAGCCGCCGTAGGAGGCCAGGAACGCCATGCGCACGGAGTCGCCGGTGTAGATGGCCATGTCCTTGATGGTGGCCTCGTCAACGCCCTTGGCCTTGAGCTCGGCCTCGAACTGGTCGTTGATCTTCTCGATGATCTCGAGGTGACGCGGCAGCAGTTCGCCGATGAGCTTGGACGGCCACACTTCCAGGGCTTCCGGAAGCAGGGTGTGGCAGGTGTAGTTGAAGGTCTTGTTGGTGATCTTCCAAGCGGTGTCCCAATCGTAGCCGTACTCGTCCATGAGGACGCGCATGAGCTCCGGGATGCCGATGACCGGGTGGGTGTCGTTGAGCTGGAAGGTGATCTTGTCCGCGAAGGTGGTCAGATCCGGCTTGTCCTGGCCCGGGTAGAAGACGCGGATGGCGTCGTGGATGGAGGCGGACACGAAGAAGTACTGCTGCTCGAGGCGCAGAGCCTTGCCCTGCGGGGTGGAGTCTTCCGGATACAGGATCTTGGAGATGTTCTCAGCCTCGACCTGCGGCTTGACGGCGTCCAGATACTCGGACTTGTTGAAGGTGAGCAGATCGAACTCGTCGTAGCTCTTGGCGGTCCACAGACGCAGGGTGTTCACACGGCCGGAGGCGTAGCCCGGAACCATGTAGTCGACCGGGACGGCGCGCACGGACCAAGCCGGCTTCCAAACCTTCTTGCCGTTCTCTTCGACGACTTCGCCGCCGAAGGAGACCTTCTGGTCGCGGTTGTAATCGATGTGGCCCCACGGCTCTTCGTTGGCCAGCCAGTAATCCGGGGTCTCGATCTGCTTGCCGTTCTCGTCGAATTCCTGCTTGAAGATGCCGTACTTGTACTGGATGCCGTAACCGAACGCCGGCACGCCAAGGGAGGCGAGGGAGTCGATGAAGCAGGCGGCCAGACGACCCAGACCACCATTGCCGAGGCCCGGCTCGTATTCGGCGTCGATGATTTCCTGGGCGGAGAATCCGAGGTCCTTGACGGCCTTGTTGAACTGGTCGGTCAGGCCGGCGTTGAGCAGCGCGTTCTCGAGCTGCTTGCCCATGAGGAACTCAGCGGACAGGTAGCCCACGGCCTTGGTGTTGCCGTTGACCATGTCGGCCTGGGTCTTCATCCAGGAATCCACGAGATGGCGACGCACTGCGGCGGACGCGGCAACGTACACGTCGGCCGGCTTGGCCTGCTCGACGGTGACGCCCTGGGTGTACTTCAGCTGCTCACGAATCTCGTCAGCGAACTGTTCCGCGGTGACCGCGGACTTCGGTGCGGTAATTTCAGTCATTGATTGACTCCCTTTGACGGATACTCTCCAGGAACATTATGCCTTACTTCAGCGTCCTTGCATTTGCGGCCGCATGAACACTAAGTAACATCATGCATACGTTCTCATGTACAGCATACTACGTAATCATAAAAAGACGAAATTCCCAGCAATCGTAAGCCGGCATTCGTTTGCAAAAAACATTGCAAAAACTGCAAACGCAACGCATGGCGCCCATTAAGCGAGGGCACCACAATCGCAGGAAAATCGCCCCTCAAATCCCTATTTAGTTACGACTACATCGTTTGCAAAGTTCCATCATAGTCGTTTGCGGGCTGCACAATACCGGTATGGCTGTCATACGAGAACAAGACTTGGGCAAAGGACGCGGCGCCTTCGAACAGTGGCAGGACGCGGCGCACAACATTTTCAGCGAGCAGCTGCCGGCCGATGACGACGCCGCTTTCGATTTCCGGCTCAACTTCTCGCCGCGTCTGCCGCGCCAGCTGTGGGCGATGGCGGTGCGCTACTCGCTATACCTGCTGGAAAAGAAGGCGCCGGGCGAAGGCGTGGAGGTGCGCGTGGCACCGTGGGGCGCCATCAAGATCCTCGACGGGCCGGCGTCCGATCCGCACAATCTCACGCCGCCGGACGTCATCGAACTGGACCCCGACGTATGGATGAGGCTCGCCACCGGCATCACCAGCTGGGACGAGGAAAAGGACGCCGGGCGCATCACCGCCGTCGGCGAACGCGACGATCTGAGCGGGTTGCTGCCGCTGGCATAGGAATAGATCGCGGCGCGGCGCGACCGGCGATGGTTGGCGGGACGAGCACGACAATCGCCCGACAATCGCAATCGAAATAATAAAAAATGGCTCGTGGTTGAAACCACGAGCCATTCGTTGAAAAAATCTGTGCAGTCAGTCCTGCTTCTTCGGCTTCAGCGCGCTGGGCACCGGCATCGGGATGGGCTTGTGCGGCTTCGGCGCGGCCTTTGCCGCCGGAAACTCACCACTGGTGGCCTTCGCAGCGGCTTCCGCGGCCCACTTGGCGTATTCATCGAGGTCGTCAACGGAATCGGAAGATGCCTGACCATCCCCTGCGGTCTCATCTTCGGCGTCCACATCGTGGGCATACTTGGCTTCGATATCGGCAAACGGGTCGAAGGAACCAGAACCGGGCTCCTGCGCACCGAGCTCCTTGGCAAGCTCATCGTAATCGGTGTCGGTGGTCAGGTACTTGAGCTTTCGGGCTATTTTCTGCTGTTTGGCTTTCTGACGTCCGCGGCCCATCTGACCCCCTGAAATTACTGTGCTATCAATTCATCAAACAAGAGAGTACCACTTATTGCGCATTATTTCGTTGTCGGCTCAGACTTTTACGATAAAATCGTTGATTTTCTTAAGAAAAGGACACGTATGACGGACGAAACCCAGGAGCAGCAGATCACTGCTGTCGGCAATGAAATGAGCGCCAGCTTCCTCGCCGCAAAGAAGCGTTCGAACGCGACGCTGGCCAAGCTGGAGGAGCATCCGGAGAAGTTCACCATGCTCACCGGCGACCGTCCGACCGGCCGTCTGCACCTCGGCCACTACTTCGGCTCCATCCGCGAGCGCGTGGCCATGCAGAACCGTGGTGTGAACTCGAACATCATCATCGCCGACTACCAGGTGATCACCGACCGCGACACCACCGAGCACATCGAGGACAATGTGCTCAACCTGGTGCTCGACTACATGGCCGCCGGCATCGACCCGAACAAGACCATGATCTTTACCCATTCCGCCGTTCCGGCCGAGAACCAGCTCATGCTGCCGTTCCTATCCCTGGTCACGGAGGCCGAGCTGCACCGCAACCCGACCGTGAAGTCCGAAATGGAGGCTTCCGGCCATGCGCTGACCGGCCTGCTGCTCACCTACCCGGTGCATCAGGCCTGCGACATCCTGTTCTGCAAGGCCAACGTGGTGCCGATCGGCAAGGACAACCTGCCGCACGTCGAAATCACCCGCACCATCGCACGCCGCTTCAACGAGCGCTACGCGAAGAAGAACCCGGTGTTCCCGGAGCCGAGCGCCATCCTGTCCGAAGCGCCGGAGATTCCGGGTCTTGACGGCCGCAAGATGAGCAAGTCCTACGGCAACTCCATCATGCTGGGCGCCACCGCGGAGGAGACCGCCAAGCTCATCAAGAAGAGCCCGACCGATTCCGAGCGCCGCATCACCTTCGACCCGATTGCCCGCCCGCAGGTCTCCGCGCTACTGACCACCGCCGGTCTGGTGACCGGCCGCGATCCGAAGGACATCGCCGAGGAAATCGGCGACTCCGGTGCAGGCGCGCTGAAGAAGTACGTGATCGAATCCGTGAACGAGTTCCTGGCCCCGCACCGCGAGCGCCGCGCCGAATTGGCCAAGGATATGGATTCCATCCGCGACATCCTGCATGACGGCAACAAGCGCGCGAACGAAATCGCCAATGAGACGCTGCAGCAGGTGCGCGACGCCATGGGCATGCGCTACTAAGTTTGCAATCGGCATCCTGACGCGTTAGCGGATTGGCCGTGTTCCTCCGGGAGCACGGCCAATCCGCTTATTCATGGCAGATTCAGAGGCTACCGTTCTGCTAGGTGGCTTATTTGTGGCATGGAAAACGGGAAACCCCGTGTATGTCCGTCGGAATTCCAATGGACATACACGGGGTTTCCTGAATCAGGTGCCACAAACAAGCCACTTGACATTTCCCTGTTGTCGGAATCTGCCATAAACAAGCGACACGGCACCAAAGGCCGACCTTCGGCGTTGCAGGAGGTGCAACACCCACCGCGGGGCGATTCAGATCTGCGCGCGCTTCTCCCCTGCGGCGATTTCTGCGGCCACGAGGTCGTCGTCCACGTGGCGGTCGTCCGGATCGTCGAGGTAATGGTCGAATTCGTGCAGCACTTCCGCGCTTGGCGCAGGCGTAAGCAGCGAGACCACCACGATGAACAGCAGCGAGACGATAAACGCCGGCAGCAGCTCGTAGATGGCGAAGATGCCACCGAGCGGCTTGACGAGGTTGTGCCAGATGAGCACGGTGGCCGTGCCGGACAGCATGCCCGCGATCGCGCCGTACTTGTTGGTGCGCCTCCAGTACAGCGAGGTGAGCATCAGCGGTCCGAAGGATGCGCCGAGGCCGGCCCACGCGTACGAGACCACTTGGAAGATCGAGGAGTTCTGGTCGAACGCCACCACGATGCCGAAGATGAACATGACGAGCAGCGTGATGCGCGCCACCATCATCACCTGGCGGTCGGTGGCCTTGCGGTGCAGCAGTCCGCGGAAGATGTTCTCGCCCATGGCCGAAGCGCCGATGATCAGATACGAGGAGCTGGAGCTCATCGAGGCCGCGAAAATGCCGGAGACCACCACGCCGCACATGAAGCTCGGCAGCAGCGCCTGCGACACCACGATGAAGATGTTCTCCGCGGCCGCCTGCGTGGCGAACTGCGTCGGCATCATGGCACGGCCGACCAGGCCGATGCACACGCCGCACGCCAGCGAGATCACGCACCACGTGGTGGCGATGATGCGGGATTTCTTGATTTCCTCGGAACTGCGGATGGACAGGAACCGCACGAGCACCTGCGGCATGCCGAAGTAGCCCAGGCCCCACGCGAGCATGGAGATGATGGTGATGATGCCGTAGTCGGCGGGCGCGCCGAACATGGCCTGTCCGGCCTTGACGATCTGCTCGCCGGCGTCGTTGAGGATCGGCGTGGCCACATGCGTGCCGTCGAGGAATCCCGGAATGCCCTTGAGGAAGGCGACGGTGTTGTCGATGCCGCCGGCGGACGCCACGGAGCCGATGAACACCACGGCCAGTGCGAAGAACATGAGCAGGCCCTGGATGAAGTCGGTCACGACCACGGACAGATAGCCGCCGATGATGGTGTACGCGAACACGATGGCGGCGCCGATCACCATGGTCAGGTGGTAGTCCCAGCCGAACAGCGTGGAGAAGAGTTTGCCGACGGTCACGAAGCAGCTGCCGACGTACACGCAGAAGAATACGAGGATGATGAGCGCAGCGATGGTGGATACGATATTGCGATCGTCATGGAAGCGCTTGGAGAAGAAGTCCGGAATGGTGATCGCGTCTTGCCTTGGCGTTAGGCCCGTTAGTGGCGTTGGTATTGGTGCCTTACGCCGATTTCGGAACGGTCATGATTGTCGGGGCAGGCCTTTGCGTATTGGCCGTGGTGTTCATATTCTCGGTAAAATTCCCGTTCAAGGCTCCTGAAGACGTTGTCCGCCATGTGTCTGCAGACAGGTTTTTCCTATCTCAAGGTAAGTGGCTTTTTATCAATCTGTTACTTGTTACCACAGTGGTTGGCATGCTCCTTTCTATTGAGCACGATGCAAGTTTTTATGCAATGATGATACTCGGATTCTTCCTTGCTTTGCTTGCGGGACGTTTTGTTTTCGTCAATGCCGACCTGAAGAGCGAGATTACTACGGGACTTATATTTATGCTGGCGGCATTGTTGCTCATGCTGTCTGGCAACCGGGGCGCCGCTACGCTGGTGTCGCCCGTCCTTATCGGGTGCGGAGTAGGGTTTTTCATAAAACTCAGTCCGCATTGCAGGCGTGGCACATCACAGAGTACATTCTTTTTAGGATGGGAGTTGGGACTGTCGCTCGGCATGTCCGTCGGTTACGGTTGCACGTATGGTGACAGGTATGGCACAGTGATCTTGTCAATCGTGGTTTCGTGCCTTGCATTGATTATGTATTTAGGTTTTACTCATAACTGGTATGTACGGCACAAGAACAGGTAATGTGTACTACATCCGGCGTGTGGCAGGGCTTCTTGCCTGATGAATTATATGTATATTAATCATCCGGTGTCT
>OHYH01000811.1_pt1 | contig 10169 bp, 7 predicted proteins | sample 1580211 | NCBI WGS metagenome assembly OHYH01 (sample SAMEA3882528, study PRJEB24775) | human gut metagenome | biome: human-associated habitat; feature: intestine environment; material: feces | place: Netherlands | collected 2009/2010 | reverse complement strand
CAGTTCGCCGACATGGACGAACTGCCCCAAGAAGAACAGGAACTCATCACGGCCGCCATACAGGCCACCCGTAATTCCTACGCCAACTACAGCCACTTCCACGTGGGAGCGGCACTCAGGTTGGCCGACGGCTCCATCATGATAGGGGCCAACCAGGAGAACGCGGCATTCCCCAGCAGCCTATGCGCGGAACGGTCGGCCATCTTCGCCGCCCAATCCCAAAAGCCCGAGCAAGCCATTCTCACCTTGGCCATTGCCGCCCGCAATGACCAAGGCATGCTCAGACAACCAGTCACCCCCTGTGGCGGATGCAGGCAAGTCATCATGGAGATGGAAGACCGATACCGGCGACCCGTCTCCATCCTGCTCTATGGCACGGAGGGCATTTACCGCTTCCAGAGCGTAAAAGACTTGCTGCCCTTTTCCTTCGTGGACGCGAACATGAAATAGGAGACTTCGAGGTGTCATGCGGTAAAATATCATGACAAAATGATTATCCATGAAAAAACGAGCCTGTTGCGCCTGAAAACGCAACTAGTTGCGTTGCCCCTCGAAACTAGTTGCGAAGGGCGATGAAACTAGTTGCGACGGCCAACGCAACTAGTATCGTTTTTCCCGCCCGCCAATAGCGGTTTACGCTGGCCTTACGCCCTTCGTGACGAATCCGTAAAATATCCTTACAACATTATCCGTCTCTCCCCTGGTTTTAAACTTGCGCCAGCCAGAAAGGGCAGGACATCTCACCGTCTCCTTATCCGGTGTTGCTTCTGGCTGGAACTATTGCCGTTTGTTGGTACAACTCAGACAAACGACACTTGATAACATTGCGAATAAGATTATCGTTTTCATTGTATCAGTTCTCCTTTCTTGTTTATATATTGCCATTTATCGCTTACCCACTCACGGTGTTCTCCGTCAGGTATTGCTTTTTGTTCTCCTGTCAATGTAACCTTAGCCCTGTTTCCTTCAAAAGGAAACGCGAACTTGAATTGAGGTTTAATGACGACATTGCCTTGTTCATTCAAATAGCAGACAGGAACGCCGACCTCAAGATGCTTTTCTGTTGTATGGGCAATCAGGCTCCCGCTCCTCTTAAAAAATATAGGTATAGTCCATACGGATTTCCGAAATTCTCCCTTTCCATAGTAATTTGTGGTGGGTGTCCAACGTGGCATCTTTCTAATGATTTCCAACACTTGGCTGTCCCAATCCTGTATGCCACAGCTTCGCAGAACTTTGGCTTCATACACTTCCCCATACGAATCAATCCGTATCGTATAGATGCCTCTCACTTGTTGTTTGTCGCCCAATAATAATGCAGGGTCATACTTTAAGTGTTGGGTGATGTAGTTCTGAGCGGACCACGGCTTCCCGTCTTGAAAACAAGAAGCAGCTTCCCATTCTACGAAACAGTGTTTCAGTTCTTCTTCCCGAATGCTATCCGCTTTCACCCTGTCCCTGTAATGTTGTGGGAGGAATGGCACATACACCGTATATAGGCATTCCACCCGCTTGCCGTTCTTGTCCCTGCATGGCAGGCAATGAGGCAATTCTTTAATCAATCTGATAATCTCTTTATCGAATTCTTCATGAATGCTGGTTAATATATTAATGCCGCGTGGCAATCCTAATGTGTCAATAGAGAACATGACCACGGAATATCCGACCTGATTTTTCTCTAACAAGTGTTCGGGATAAATCATTTGGGAAGTGAAATATCTCTCCAAATCATAGTCCCATTTTGCCCATCGGGGAGGCTCTATGGTCGACAAATCTTTGATTGGTTTCCCTGACATATCCAAAACGCCCAAGTTCCAACTGATTTCCGCACGCCAAATGCTGTCCAAGCGGTTTTCATTCTCCCGTTGCCCTTGCAGGCTGTTGTCGGTCATGCATCTGACAGGACCAATATCAATAGTCAGTGTATCGGGTAGATACTGAAAAACCAACGTGCTGTCGGTTAGCTCTTGGATAATATATTTTTTCCCTGACTCAAAGACTTTGATGGTATCTTCGCATAAAGAATAGGAATAAAATGTTTCAGTCCGTTTCCCATTGCATAGAAAAACACTTCTCCATCCCGCATCACGAAATTCCATTTCCATGGTATATTGTTTGTCTTGGGGTAATTGCACTTTCCAGACTTTGTTCTCCAACAAGGTGGGCATATCCGCACAATCGTTGTTTTGTGCGGGAAGTTCATTTATAATACTCAATGAAAGCAATACAAACAGCAGTTTTCTCATATTTTTATAATTGTTCATAACGTATTTAGAGCAGCTACTTTCATCCAACACAAAAATAGGACTTTTTTGTGATTACCCGCATTGTTTGACCTAAAATTTGCTCACAGAAGTTGGTTTTATACTCTATTTGTACCATTACTGGTTCTTAAATCACAAAAAATGCTGATTCAGTAACAAATGCTCTATAGATTACTTGTCATGGTTTCTACAGGCAACTTCCTCTCATTTCCATAGAGCACTTCATTTCTATAAATCACTTGGGAAGGCTGCAGCAGGGCATCCAGACTGCTTTCCAAACCAAGTTATTTCGCTGTTGGATTTAACTTATTTTGCTTGGGAAAACAAGTTAAATCGCGGAGCAAATCAACTTGTTTTCATGAGCAAAACAAGTTGTTTTGAAAAGTCTGCGCAGAGGGGCGAAAAACGCAGTAGTACTGAAACGGAATATCAGTAGTACTGAAAGTGAAAGTCAGTACTACTGATCAATCTCACGTGGCCATGTGGCTAGAGGTCTTTCAAGTCGAAGGAGTCCTCGTAAAGAACGGTAGTGCTGTCTGACGCGGAACGATAGACGAAGCGCACGCGGAAACCCGCCTCCTTGTAAAGCTTGAGCGACGTGTTGTGGGAAAGTCCCTCACGAAGCACTTCGTGCAACTTGGCCTTGTTGGCCTCTATGGCAGGCTGGTTGTCTGCGTCTCCCCGCAACGTGCGGTAATAGATCACGGTTTTGGTGTCACGGTAAAACACCTGGCTGTCCGTGCGCTCGTTGTTCACGTAAGGCGTGGGGCAAAACTTGCGGGTAAATTCCTGGCATTCACGCTCCGCCTTGTCTTCCATGCTCTCCGCGCAAGCCATGAGCAAGGCGCAAAGGGCAAAGCCACACAATAATCTTTTCATCGTATTTTAATCAATAAAAACGCGTAATTTGTTGCAAAGATACTAAAAAATCACTATCTTTGCACACCTAGCAAGATTTTATTCAAGAATGAATCCTATAAACAAGATAAGAAACTTCTGTATCATCGCCCACATCGACCACGGCAAGAGCACCATCGCCGACCGATTGTTGGAGAAGACGCAAACCATACAAATCACCGAAGGGCAAATGCTCGACGACATGGATTTGGAGCGTGAGAGAGGCATCACCATCAAAAGCCATGCCATACAGATGGAGTATACCGCCCATGACGGAGAGAAATACACCCTCAACTTGATAGACACGCCGGGACACGTAGACTTCTCTTACGAGGTGTCTCGCAGCATCGCGGCATGCGAGGGAGCCATATTGGTGGTAGACGCCACGCAGGGCGTACAGGCGCAAACCATATCCAACCTGTACATGGCCATAGACCACGACCTGGAAATCATACCCGTCATCAACAAGATAGACATGCCCTCCGCCATGCCTGACGAGGTGGAGGACGAAATCATTGACCTGATAGGCTGCGAGCGGGAGGAAATCATCAGGGCCTCGGGCAGAACAGGCGAAGGCGTGGAAGACATATTGGAAGCCGTGGTGAAACGCGTTCCCCACCCTTCTGGCGACAGCGAAAAGCCTCTGCAGGCACTGATATTCGACTCTGTGTTCAATTCTTTTCGCGGCATCATCGCCTACTTCAAAATAGAGAATGGCACCATCCGCAAGGGGGACAAAGTGAAGTTCTTCAATACGGGCATGGAGTATACCGCCGACGAAGTGGGCGTGTTGAAAATGGACATGATACCCAAACCAGAGCTCACCGCGGGAGAGGTGGGCTATATCATCAGCGGCATCAAGGTGGCATCGGAAGTGAAAGTGGGTGACACGATTACCCATGTGCAACGCCCCTGCGAGGAAGCCATAGCGGGTTTCCAAGAGGTAAAGCCGATGGTGTTCGCGGGAGTCTACCCCATAGACCCTGCCGACTACGAGAACCTGAGAGCCTCGCTGGAGAAGTTGCAGCTCAACGACGCATCGCTCACGTTTTCCCCAGAAAGTTCCGTGGCATTGGGCTTCGGTTTCCGTTGCGGTTTTCTGGGACTGCTCCACATGGAGATAGTGCAGGAGCGACTGGACAGGGAGTTCAACATGGACGTAATCACTACCGTGCCCAACGTGAGCTACATGGTATACGACAAGCAAGGAGGCCATAAAGAGGTGCATAACCCCTCTGGCTTGCCCGACGCGACCATGATAGACCACATAGAGGAGCCTTACATCAAGGCCACTATCATCACCGACGCCAACTTCATAGGCCCTATCATGAAACTCTGCCTGGACAAGCGCGGAGAACTGGTCAAGCAAGAATACGTAAGCGGAAACCGTGTGGAACTGCATTTCATGCTTCCCTTGGGAGAAATCGTGATAGACTTCTACGACAAGCTAAAGAGCATTTCCAAGGGTTACGCGTCATTTGACTACCACATAGACTCTTTCCGCCCCTCGCACCTGGCCAAGCTGGATATTTTGTTGAACGGGGAGCCCGTGGACGCGCTCAGCACTCTGACCCATCATGACAACGCCGTGGCCTTTGGCCGCAGGATGTGCGAGAAACTGAAAGACCTGATACCTCGCCAACAGTTTGACATAGCCATACAAGCCGCCATAGGCGCGAAGATCATCGCGCGAGAGACCGTGAAGCAGGTGCGCAAGGACGTGACCGCCAAATGCTATGGTGGTGACGTGAGCCGTAAACGCAAACTATTGGAGAAACAAAAGCGAGGAAAGAAGCGCATGAAGCAAATAGGAAACGTGGAGGTACCCCAGAAAGCATTCCTGGCGGTATTGAAACTAGACTCATAATAACTTAATCCATAAAAAAGGAGGACTCAGCCCATGAAAGAAACGATGCCAAGGACAAGGGACATTGCCAGGGAACTATCGCGCAAGTACAGCACGATGACCTTTGACGAGTTGGACATATTGACCGACTTGTTGGTGCCCCTCAAATACGCCAAAGGAGAGATGATACTCTCAGAGGGCGAGATTTGCAAAAGCATCTACTATATAGAAAAGGGCCTGGTAAGGCAATTTTACTATAAATATGACAAGGAACTGACCGAGCATCTGGGCGTGGACCACACCATCTGCATGTGCATAGAAAGCCTCTTCAAGGAAGAGCCCACCCACTTGCAGATGGAAGCGTTGGAGCCTACATTGCTTTACGCCTTGCCCAAGAACAGGCTGGAAGCGGCTGCCATGAGAAACGTCAACATACAGATGCTCTACCGAAAAATACTGGAGGAAAGCCTCATCATCTCGCAGATACACGCCGACATGGTGCGCTTCGAAAGCGCACAGAACCGTTATCTGCGCATGTGCAAGGAAAATCCGCTCATCGTGCAAAGAGCACCGCTCAATTATATAGCCAACTACTTGCAGATGACACCCGAAACCCTATCCAGGGTACGCGCCGCCACGTTATAGAGCCTCCCTAAGCACCAACATATGTTTCTCAATCACAAACACCGCGGCGGCGGAACCTGAGAAACCAAGCCTCAATCCATGAAAACCAACGGAAAGATACAACTCTACCCTTGCCTTCGACTTGCCATCATGCTGATGGCGGGCATCATAATAGGCAAGGCCGCGTGGCCTGTCATAGGATGGCAGGCATGGTGCGCTGGTTGCGCTTTCGTGACGGCATTGGCTTTTCTGTTGAGAGAAAAGATATGCCAAACCGCCTTGAGTTTCCTTGCCACTATCCTATTGGGCTCCATGGTGACGAGCCACTACTTGAGTGAACTGCAAGTGGCACTGCCCCAAGGGAAAGTGGAATATCAAGCTATCGTGATGAGTCAACCCGTGGAGAAACGAAAAACACTGGTTTGTGACCTTTTGGTGACCCGCGGCATAGGCGCACGTCCCACGCTCATCAAGGCCTCCATCATGAAAGACACGCTCACGCATGATTACCTTTCCCTCCGTCCAGGCGACGGAATATGGGCTTACGGAAGTATAGAAAGTCCCAAGCCTTTCCGCGAAAAAAGCAACTTCAACTATCCGCTATGGCTGCAGGCGCATGGCTACGTGGCCCATTCATTCATCTATCAAGAAGACTGGGCACGAATTGCGCCAGACCTTACGCCATTAAACGCATGGCAACGAACGCAAGTAAAGGCCATCAGGCTCAGGGAAAAGTTGTTGAGCGGACTTAGGCAGAAGGGCGTCGAAGGACAAGAGATGGCCATCGTGGCCGCCATGGCACTGGGAGAGAAATCCATGCTCAGCCAAGACACCAAGTCGCATTATTCCGCCACGGGAGTATCTCACGTGCTATCACTCAGTGGACTCCACCTGGGCATCATCTTCCAAATCGTCGTCTTGCTTACGGGTAAGGGAAGAAGAAAGCCCTTAAAAACCTTTTGCTCCTTGCTTGCCATATGGGTATACACCGTATTGGTAGGCATGTCCGCCAGCGTAATCCGCTCCGCCGTGATGATATCCATTTACGCTTTCGCCTGTCTTTTGCGCAGAGACTCCATGAGCGTCAACAGCCTCTCGCTGGCGGCCATCATCATGCTGCTGGCCAATCCGCTATGCCTTTATGACATCAGCTTCCAGCTCTCATTCCTAGCGGTATTGTCCATCTTGGTATACCAACCCATGCTTTACAAGTTGGTTTCCGCGCAATGGTTGATGGAACATAGAACATGGAAATGGCTTTGGGCACTCATCACGGTATCGCTTTCCGCGCAAATAGCCACCCAACCCTTGGTAACCTATTATTTTGGGCAAATCGCCTGCTATTCGTTGTTAGCCAACCTCATCGCCGTACCATTGGCCACGGTCATACTCTACCTGGCCGTAACTACGCTGATAGCCTATCCCATTGGCTTCCTTTGCAAGGCAATGATCTATCTGCTCGCACAGTGCGCAAGCATACTCAACAACATCTTGGCGACTATCGCCTCACTCCCTGGAGCCACCTTGGAGAACATCCATCTATCTGGCTTCCAGTTGGCATTAGCCTATATAGCGATAGCCGCCCTTACCCTACTCTACTCAAAAACATCATCAATCATGATGTCATCCACCATTGACGTGGAATCCTTGGCACAAGGATCATATCCCTCAGGCAAGTCAAACTTGGCCTCCGGGTCGTAGCCCAAATCTGGATGGGCGTACAGGCTCTTCATATAGAGAGCCCAAATGGGGAGGCTCACCGTAGCTCCCTGACCCATGGCCATAGACCCGAAGTGGATGTCACGATCCTCGCCACCTACCCAAACGCCTGTCACCAAGTCGGGGGTGAAGCCTATAAACCATCCATCGCTGTTCAAGTTGGTGGTTCCGGTCTTGGCTCCTATCTGTCCCGTGAGATTATAACGGAAGCGCAAGCGACCTGCCGTTCCTCCATCCACAACGCCCATCATCATCACCAACATCTTTTGCGCGGTCTCGGCACTGATGACTTCATTCATACGAGGTTGGAATTCGGTTATGAGATTGCCCTCGTTATCCTCAATGCGACTCACGAAAAGAGGCGCGCAACGAATGCCATGGTTAGCGAAAGCGGTGTAAGCGCTCACCATCTCGGCCACGCTTACGTCACAAGGCCCAAGACAAAGGCTCATCGAAGGATAGATATCGGGATTGTTGATACCATAGTCGTGAAGCAACTGCACCAATTGATAAGGATTCAAACGACTCATCAAATAAGCGGATATCCAGTTGTTACTTTGTGCCAGACCCCACTTCAGCGTCACCATCTGCCCATACCTGGAGCGGCTGCCGTTGCGCGGAGTCCATGGCTTGCCGGCCACCATGTACGTTCGTTGCACGTTGGGGGCGACGTCGCAGGGTGAGTAACCGTTTTCTATGGCCAGGCTATAGAGGAACGGCTTGATGGTAGAACCCACCTGGCGACGGCCACTCATCACCATGTCATACATGAAATGCTCATAGTTCAATCCTCCCACGTAGGCTTTCACCGCGCCCGTCTTGGGATCCATGCTCATCATACCGCTACGCAAGAACTTCTTGTAATAACGAATGCTGTCCATGGGAGACATCAGCGTATCCACGTCCCCATGGTAAGTGAATACAGTCATGTGCACCTTCGTGTTGAAAGCCTCGTCGATTTCCTCATCACTGCAACCAGCTTGCCTCATCACGCGATAGCGCTCGCTCTGGGTCTTGCTGCGATTAAGAATCGAAGCCACTTGCTTTGCCGACAGATTGCTATAGGGGGCGTTGGGTTTTCCCCGGTTTTCCTTCTCAAACTGAGGTTGCAAGTAATGGGCCACATGGTCATACATGGCCTGTTCGGCAAACTGCTGCATGCGGCTATCAATAGTGGTATACACTTTCAGGCCGTCGGCATTGAGATTATAGGGTTCTCCATCCCTTTTCCGGTTCTTGTTGCACCATCCGTACAATGGATCTGTCTCCCAAGCGATGCTGTCATAGACATATTGATTTTGGTTCCAGCTGGGATAGCGCGACTCGTCATTCCTGTCAGGTCGCTTGGCCATCATATAGAGACGCAAGAATTCCCTGAAATAGGTGGCCGTGCCATCCTTGTGGTCTATGCGATGGAAATCCAACTTCAACGGTTTCACCCTTTCCTTGTCATATTGCGCCTGGGTAAAATATCCCACTTTCAACATCTGGGCCAACACCACGTTACGCCGCTGGCGGGCACGCTCCGGATAGCGCACGGGGTTGAAAAGGGAAGGATTCTTGCAAAGTCCCACCAGCGTGGCGCTCTCGCAGATATCGAGTTGAGACGGCTCCTTGTTGAAATAAGTATTGGCAGCCGTCTTGATGCCATCGGCACCGTGCAAGAAGTTAAAATAGTTGAGATAAAGGGCGATAATCTCCTGCTTCCCCCTGCGGCAGTTACCGTCTATGGTTTCCCGGAGAATATCCCTTCCATCCTTGTCGGCAAACTCGGCTATGACCGGAATCTTCTTATACTGTTTCATTTTTGCCGGCGCCTTTGCCAAATCCACGACAATCTCCGCATGGAAAATCTTCTGCTCAATACGCTCGCCGAAGTTGTCGCTGACCGCTCCCGCAAACATGCCCTGTGCTACAGGCATATCAAAAAAACTCGTCCGCTATTCCGATAATATCATCGCTTCGGTTTTCCTTCTCCTATTGCACCTATTGATTTACAAAATGGGTAAGGAAGGGATTATCACCCGTACCGTCTGGTTATACAATACCCCGATTTTGCGAATCTGTGCATTGATTTCCGTCAGCTGGGAAATCTCTCCCCGGGAAGGACCTTATGACCCCATCCCACATAGGGCCAGTGCTTTTTCTCACCATACCGGCCCTCATAGTATTTCGTGCATCTGATTGCCCTCTCCACCGGGGGCAACTTGTATATGGACAGTTGAGCAGTTCCAGTTTCTGTCCCATGCCTTTCCTGCCCATAGACTGTCGCCACGGCAGATACCATTAGTATGATGACAAACATCCTTACGTGGTTCATTTCGCACCCCGTTTGTTCAACACATCCTTGATCATCTCCTTCACGTCCTGACCCACCTGCACGAAGTTCTTGTACAGGATGCGTTCCCGTTCCTCCCTCGATTTGAAGGTGTAGAATCTCGGCAGCGGCACATACGCGGCTTCCTCTTTCTTTATCTCTCCCATATCGAAGTCCGTCTTGCAGAAGAACTTTGTGGTCTTGAACTCTTCCGACTCCTGAATGTTCATCGAGCCGCCTACGCCGGTCTTGGTTTTCACGAAGTCCCTCGCTGTCTGCCCGCATATCCATCCCGTTGCCATATCGGAAATCTTTGATGCCGGCACCAGACTGTCCATGTTCTCGTTCAGGTTAATGCTGGTCTTGTCACGGTCAATGGTCACGCCCTTCTTCACTTGCACGACCTTGCCGAAAATGTCGTTCGACAGCCATTCCAGTGTCTCTTTCGAGCGGGCCGAACCGCTGACCACGTTACCCACGGTCGTGATGATCTTCTGCATAC
>OHYH01000809.1_pt1 | contig 10208 bp, 4 predicted proteins | sample 1580211 | NCBI WGS metagenome assembly OHYH01 (sample SAMEA3882528, study PRJEB24775) | human gut metagenome | biome: human-associated habitat; feature: intestine environment; material: feces | place: Netherlands | collected 2009/2010 | reverse complement strand
TGAACCGATAAGTACCTTCTTTTTACCTGTCCTCATCTCCTTGAAAAGTGCGTCCCTTTGTGCATCAGTCTTGGCATCATGGATAAATGCTATCTCATCTGCCGGAATACCATACTGGATAAGTGTTTCCTTCAGATAATCGTAGATGGTAAAGTCCTTATCCGGTCCCGGTGTGCCGATATCCGAAAAAATAAGCTGGCAGCCTATATGACCGTTGGCATTTCCTTTCTCATATTCTTTCCAGACATTTTCTGCTACCTTATTGAGCTTTCCGTCAGGATTGTTTGGTGCATCTTTATCAATCAGCCTTGCATCTGTTCCGAGTAATCTTGCCTCATGAGTAATCTTTAGGAAGTTGTCCACACTTGGATCAACTCCACCACCTCTGATACGCTCTGCCCTCACAACAAAGTCTTCCATAACCTGCTTTACATACCAGTCAGGCTCTGACTCCACTATAATAGGCTTCCCACCACGAAGTGCCGGCACATCAAGGTCAAGCATGTCTGCGGTCTGCACATCTGCTACCTCACGGAAGATATTCATAAGCTCCGGCAGATTCGTAAACTTATTAAATCTGCTCTTAAAACGGAATCCGCTTCCCTCTACAGTAAGCTCCAGTGCTGTTGTCACTTCACCAAAGTTTGCTGCCCATGAATCAAAGTGATAAATCCCCATCTCTTCAAGTGCCGCTTTCTGTAAGTAAAGCTGCATGACATACATCTCACACATGGTATTGGATATTGGTGTACCTGTTGCAAACACAATACCCCTGCCATCATTTATCTCAGACAAATACTGGCATTTAAGCTGCATATCCGTTGACTTCTTAGCTCCGCTACTGCTGATACCTGACACATTATTCATCTTGGAAAAAATCGCAAGGTTCTTAAAATTATGTGCTTCGTCTACCATGATAGAATCTACACCCAGTTCCTCAAAGGTTATAAGGTCATCCTTCCTGCTCTCATCTGACAAGGATTTCAGCTGCTCCTCCAGCTTTTTCTTCTGGCTTTCCATCTGCTTTACAGTCCATCGCTCTCCGTTACGCTCCTTCATCTCATCAATCGCATAGCTGATTTCATCAATCTGCTCGTTAAGCATCCGCTCCTTTCTCTCTGCGGAGATTGGGATTTTCTCAAACTGCGAGTGTGACATAATAATGCAGTCATAGTCACCTGTCGCAATCCTTGATACGAACTGCTTTCTGCGGCTTTTTTCAAAATCACGCTCTGTGGCAACTAAGATATTTGCTGACGGATAAAGCCTTAAAAACTCTGATGCAGTCTGCCCGATAAGTGGCTTTGGAACAACCATGATTGTCTTATTGGCAAGTCCAAGTCTCTTCTGCTCCATACATGCAGCCATCATCTCAAATGACTTTCCTGCACCAACACAGTGTGCCAGCAGGGTATTTCCTCCGAGAAGGATTCTTGCCACCGCATTCTTCTGATGAGGCTTTAGCTCAATCGCCGGATTCATTCCCGGAAACTGCAGATGGCTTCCGTCATACTCACGCAGGCGGATATTATTGAATGTCTCGTTATAATACTCCACATATTTCTGTCTGCGTTCCGGCTCTGAAAACAGCCATTCCTTGAACTTCTCCTTGATCATGTTCTGCTTTTCCCTTGCAAGCATTGTCTCATTCTTATTGACTTCGTAATGATATTTGCCATCACCGTCATCAATCCTGTCCCTGACTGTTACAGTTTTAAGATTCAGCGTATCCTCAAAAATAGAATAAGCATCCATGCGGCTTGTACCATAGGTCTTAGTAGCTGCCACTGAATGCTTATCCATGCTCTTATTCTCGATGAACCATTCCATGCTCATCTTATTTAAGTGTACCTGAATGCCGGTATTGTAAAACTGGCTTCTGACTGCCCTTGCTCTTCTTGGTGTATTGAGAAGCTCATAGATAAACTGCTCATAATCAAGCGGCTCAATCCATGTCGTACCAATCTTTACATCAATATCCGAGGCTTCAATCCACTCCGGCTGCACCTTTTCAAGTGCTGCCACATTGCCTGCAAATCTTTCTGCCTGCGGATTGTCTGTATCAGCCGCCATAGCCTTTGCTACACGAAGCTTGTCTCTCACATTTCCGGAAAGATACTCGTCTGCTGTCTCCCAGCCGATATCGGGATTGTTCTCGTTGTAGCGGTCGGGATTTAAGAAAATCAATCCATCCAGTTCTTCCACAAGAACTGCCCTTCTAAGCTCTGCCAAAGCATCGTCACTTAGAGTTATCTCATCCACTGTCTGTCCAGACTTTTCTGCAAGTTCTTCCTTTGCATTTGTAATATCCGGCTCATAGATAGAAAGCATATAGGCAAGATTTACATATCCAAATTCATTGACGGATACATTTAATGCTTCCACAGCAGTCTCAACCCTGTCTATGACAGTCTTTGCCTTAATCGTCTGCTTATAAAACATATCCGCTTTTTTCACCTCCCCATCTTCGTTTACTTCCTCAAGACTGCAAAGAAGTGGGTAATCGCTGTCATCTCGAAATGCTATTCTGTTTGCTTTTGAAGTAATGGCTCCATACTGCTTTACGAAGGCATCATATTTTACATTAAGAAGTCTCTGCTTATCAGAAAGCTCCTCCTCGCTGCAGCCATCCATCTGGATATCAATCAGCTCTCTTGTTATCTGTCTGATTTCATCAAGGCTTCTGATTCGCTCCTCGGCAGTCTGTGATACTTCTTTTCTTACCATCTCGGAATTTTCCCTGTAATAGAGCTTTCCTTCAAAAAATGTGTAAGTGTAGTTTCTCACATCCGGATCAGCCGGGATAACTTCCTCCGTCTGCTCCGCCTCATCTGCCACTCTCTCAAAATCTGTCATCTGGGCTTTGATATTACCGATAGCCTTATTGAGAGTCTCATACATATTGAAGTTCTCATCATTATTCACACAGACTGTATATCTGCTGTCCTGTCCGTAAATCCTTGTGTCATATTCCATAGTTCCAAGCATCATCTCCGGATGCTCTGCAAAATAAGAATTGACTGCAATTCCGTTCTCGGTCACACTAAGGTGTACCCAGTCAGGCTCAATATCAATCTTTCTCTCCCTCTTCTGCAAAAACAGGATATCTGCTGTCACTTCGGTTCCTGCATTATCTTTAAATGCAGTATTCGGAAGTCTTATCGCTCCCACAAGCTCTGCTCTTTCAGCCAGATACTTTCGGATAGTAGGATTTGCCTTATCAAGTGTTCCCTTTGTGGTGATTACTGCAACCATGCCTCCCGGTCTTACCTGATCAAGTGCTTTTGCCAGAAAATAATCGTGGATACGGAAGTTATACTTGTTGTACTTTGGATCAAATACCTTGTAATCACCAAATGGCACATTTCCGACAACCACATCAAAGAAGTTATCCGGATATGTGGTATTCTCAAATCCTGTGATACTGATATTGGCATTCTGATAAAGCTGCTTTGCAATTCTTCCTGAAATGCTGTCAAGCTCCACCCCATACAGCTTACTTCTCTGCATAGGTGCCGGCATACTTCCAAAGAAGTTACCGATACCCATAGATGGCTCTAATACATTGCCGCCTCTGAAACCAAACTGGACAAGTGCCGAATTTATGCACATGGCAATCTCCGGTGAAGTATAAAAGGCGTTATTTACTGTTGCCCTTGCAGCACTGTATTCCTCATCAGATAAAAGGTCTTTCAGCTCTGCATATTCTTTGCTCCAGCCTGCGTTTTCCTCGTCAAATGCCTGTGACAGTCCGCCCCATCCGACAAACTTCGACAGAACTTTCTGTTCCTCCGGTGTGGCAAGCCTGTTTTCTGATTCAATCTGCTTTAGAGTGCGGATTGCATCCATATTCCACTGGTATCTGGTCTTAGCTCCACCTTTTTCCATTTCCCAGAGGTTATAGTGGAAGTTGTGTTTTTTCTGTACTGCATCATCTGAAACTACATGTCCATTCTCATCAATCTTGGTTTCCCAGCCATTCGCTATTGCTCTTTCCCTGGTTTCAAGACGATTGGCTTTTACACTATCCTCGATATCAAAGAATCTCTTATAGACCGGATTCATCTTATCCCTGTCAGCCTTCTGCTTTGTCTCCTGATAATACTTCTTCTGGTCTTCTCCGCAGTAAAATGGCTGTTTTACCATATAAGATAAGATTTCATATAACTCACGCCAATCGAGAGCACCTTCTTTACGCACACCATTCCTGTTCTTATAGCTGATCTTCACATATCCGCTTCTGATTGAGTACTCCACAAGACCATACTTATTGTTGGAATATGCCTTTCTTTCTGCATTATCTGTCCCTAATGCAATATCTCTGATAAGGTCAAGTTTATTGGGCATAAATGCAAAATCAGACTGCACCACATCCATAAGGAATGCCCTAAACGGAGTGTAGCAGCTGCAATCTGTTACAAGAATCTCCGCCGCATCACGCAGGTCTTCATCAAGCTCTGCAATACGCTTGGCATAATCAATCGGTGTAATATACTGAAGCTCTGATGGATCTTTTTCAGTTCTTTCAGCTTCTATCTCTGCACCATATTCTGCCTGTGTTACCATGCGGTCTTCATCGGCAGTTTCCTGTGGTGTCATGCCTTTTGCACTTACATAATCTCTGTTAGAAGCATAGCTCTCCGGCTCATCCGGTATTGCATAATCATCAATCTCTGATTCTGCCTCCTCCGGTTCCACTTCCCGGTATTCGGCATCAATGACCTCATCATCCTCACGGAGTCCGTCCATCGCAAGCTCATCAATACGAGGTGTCTCAGGCTGGTATTCCCCTGTAAGAATAAGGACACCAAGCTCTTTTTCGATATCTTTCCACGAAACATATCCTTCAACCTCTCCATCCTCATCTCGCCACTGAAAACGCAGTCCATTCCCATGAAATGTGTCATATCCGTGCAGTCCCAGTCCGTCAACCGGCCAGCCTGCACCTCCCTGACCATATTCTGCTTTGATACGCTTTGCCCTGGTTCCTGCATCAATCTCTGTTTCAAAAATCTTGCATACCCTGCCCTTGCCACCGATAAAACCTGTACCTCTCATAAGCACCTGTTTGATATACTCACTTGGTACTGTTGCAGACTTTTTGGGATTCAGGTAATTGTATTTACCTGCTAATGCAGCTTTTCTGTCCTGCTCGAACTGACGCATAAACTGATTATTGTTTTCGTCCTCAGTATGAATGGTGCCAATGCTTGCCTGCCCGTTCTGGTCGAAAAAAAAGGAAGCCTGTGTATATTCGGCTTCCTTACTAACACCCAATGAATTGATTTCATCAAGTTCCCTATTCAGTTCTATATCATCTGATTCTAGTGGAATCGCATCACTATCTGATTCAGTACCACTTCCTCTGCCTGCATCTTCGCCTGCTCTCTTATCTTCCACATCTCCATTGTCGATGACGGATTCTGTGGCTTGTGCTTCGCCAGATACTGCATCTCCAGCTGGTCGTACAGCTGGTTCGCTTCCTCCTCTACCGCTGACATCTTCTCGTACATCTTCCCGAATCTCATCAGCGTCTTGTATCTTGCCGGCTCGTTCTCTTTGAGATAGTTCATCGCCATCCTTCCGTATTTGCCCAGCTTCGTGAGATCCTCCGTCTCGTCCGGCATCTCTATCTGCGGATAAAGCAGTCCGTCCACTTCCTTGTAAGTCATTTCTTCTAACATATCCAATTCTCCTTTCGCTCTCGATTGCCTTTAAGTTACGACTAAATTCTCTAAGAACACTACAGGAGACATCGCATACAATGGAACCAAGACGGTAAATGATCTCTTCGTCTTTGATATTTACGATCTGACTAAAATCCTGTTCTTGCACAGATAAGTCAAATCCGCATCTCGTCCCTACAGCATACATGACACTTGCATATACAAGCTGCTCCATGTCCATTTCCTGCTGTAAGCCATTGCGTTTCTTACTTTCTTCCTTTATCACACTACCTGATAGCTGCATAAGCTCGGTCATTCGGTCTCCGAACTCTTCTTTTATTATAAGCCAAACATCTGTTCCTGTAAACTGTTTTAATATATTTTTTAGAGACTCCCTGTCGCTGTTATCGTACTGCTCAATCTGACCTTCTGACACAAGAAAATCCACATAATCCTTAAGATTTTCTCCCTCAAGGTCCCATGTCAGCTTAACATTCTTCCCTCCGGTATCACTGATATCAAAGATATACCTCATGCGTGGATTCAGTGCCCTTGATGGGAAGATAGCGCAGCCTTTCGCACCACGCTTTACATATCTTCCCACCTTTTTCCAGGTATCATAATCTGCCATGAGTGTGCTTTTTTCCGGAGGTCTCTGAGCTGTTACCATAACGATATTGTCAAATTCATAGCGGTATAACTGACCTGCGACCTTTAACACATCCTTCCAGTTCTTTTCTGATCTGGTGATGTTACCAATCTCAGAATCGTATATCGCTTTGACCTTCATATCAACGCCCATACCTTTGTCCTCCTCTACTTAAACATCTCTGCAAACAATCCCTTAAATAGCTTTAACTCATCCTTATCCAGCTCGATTGCAAATTCATTGTCGATTGCCTGTTTTTCGCATTTATCCTTTTTCTTTGCAATCTTACGCACCACACGAAGAAGCACATAGCACTCCTTGGACTTTGCAATGCTCTGTTTAAAGGTCAGCTCATCCTCATCGACTGACTTCTGTGTCTGATAGATAATCTCTTTTAACTTATCATTGATACCATCTACTTCCTCAAGGGAAATAATAACGGATGCCTTAGAAGCACCCGATCTGTCCCACTCCTTATGAAGTTCCTTTACTAAAAACTCCATGTTCTTAATTACTGTTGTTGAATCACTTTTCATCTTGCTTTTCCTCCGTTTTCTTTTAATGAAGAAGGGAGCTGACCTTCGCTGATAGGTGTAAAATCAACTCCCTTCATGTCCTCTGCTCCAAGGACTATCTGCTCTGCATAATACATATCCATTGCCTTATTGATGGCATCGTCAAGCGACTCTGCCTTTACTTTCTGTACTCGTGAAAGCACTTCTTTTATCTCAACATCAAATTCCTGTTCCATATGATATCGCCTCCTGTAAAAATCTCATCACCGGCTCTTTTCTTCCTTTACCTGTCTTTCCTTAAAGCCTTCATCGTACTTTCCATCTTCCAGCCTGTCGTAAAAACAGTCCTCTTCAATCGTTCCAAAATCCTCATACATCTGGTGAAGGAAGTCATTCTGCAGCTTCTTTGGTACATCATCATCCTTTGACATATCCTGATAAAAATAGAACTTCTGCTTTAGCTTTGCCCTGTAATCATAGATATCCTCTATCTTTTCCGGTGTGCCATACTCCCTCTTGTATGCCTTGAAATTCGTGGTTGAGAGTGTGGAACCAAGATAAATCCCATGCTCCCACGATACCCCGATTGTGGTATTGTCCTTTGTAGGCTTCTCATCCTTCGGATAACGCTTATACTCTGTCGCACCAAGGGCGATTGTAAGAGAACCTGACTTCATATCCATCACCACAAGATTCCTTGGTGATAATGCTTCAAGCACCATGTAATCATGGTCATTGAAGTTATGAAATGTCTGTCCCCTTTCAAATGAGCGGTTCTCCATTTCATAATGCAGGTTAAAATCATCCACCCAGCCCTTATCGGTCATTCCAATCTCCTTAAGCTTTGCAACACATTCAGAAGAACTGGCTTCTTTATCAAACCGAAATTCTTTGGAATCGTTATAAAATCCCTGAAGAAAATGTCCCAGCTGAATATCATCCAGACAGAATCTCGCAGATACAGTTACATTTGCTGCCCTGTAATACTCTGTGAAGTTATCTGCTTCACCAAGTGTCCTTCCAAGCTGCAACAAATTTTCTGCAAGCTCTGACATGTCATCAATTGCTATAAAACTCTTATAATCATCCAGAGTCATCAGCATATTTGTCTCTGTTCCCCTGTCGTTTTCTGTTACCAGTATCATATCTTTTAAATCCATTCTTACCTCCAGTCTCAGAGAGGGACTATGCCCTCTCTGCAAATTTCCTGTTATGGTCTTCCTATCACAACAATCTTTCCTGTGCTTGCCACATCTCTGTAGACCACACCAAGACTTTCATTAAGTGCCTCTACCACCTTGCCATTTCCGACATATACTGCCACATGGCTGATGTTCTTATATCTTCCGTTGCTTGTAAAACTGTAGAAGATAAGGTCTCCCGGCTGTAACTCATCAAAGGAGACAGTCTTTCCGGCTTCATCCAGTCCCTGTGCCTCCGCTGCCGCTGTGGTTGCACCGCCGTAACTAATATCCACGCCTGCATCTTTCCATGAATAATAGGCTAAGGAGCTGCAGTCATAATAGTTACCGCTGTCTCTTAAATCCTGACTATAAGGGAAGCCAACTCTGTGAAGTGCATAGGAGCAGACTGTTTTCTGCCTGCTGTCTGTAATTCCACTAAGGATGGCATTGATTTCATCCTCAGTCATGGAGCTTACTCCCGGACTTCCGCCTCCGCCGCCACTTCCGCTTCCGGCATATCCAAGCTGTCCCATAAACTCCGGACTCATGATCTGCTCAAGCATTTCCACCTGATCAGAATTAAATCCATAGACCGAAATCATATCCCGATAAGATTTGAGTGTGACATTCACATACAGAACCGACTTCGTGACAGTAGTTACATTACCGTCTGCATCTGTTTCTTCCACATCCTTTGTTCCTGTGCTTGTGGTGTATGAACACATATCATTTACAACTGCCTGCAGCCAGCCTTTAGAAGTATCATTCATGACTGTTGCAGTATCTCCGACACCATGCTTGACCATATAGACTGCCATGATGTCATAGTAATTGCTTGGGTTTTCTTCCATACCTTCATAATCCACATATACAAGCTCTCCAAGGTCATATCCGGTATGCTCATTCACTTTCGTATTCACATCCCGGTTAAACTCCTGCACATAGGCACTCGTTACTGTCTGCACGGTATCTCCTGATTCAAGTGGTGGCAGAAATAAAGCAAATGGAGAATTGTAAAGGATTGCTATCACCGCTATAACCGGAACCGCAATCATGGCAACTACAAGAACAAGTAATAAAAGCACCAATCCGATAATCGGTGCAGCTGCCTTTACCCAGGTAATCGCTTTTCGCACAATCAGATCCTTTACCAGCTTTGCCACGCTGTCTGTCTGATTCTCCTGTGCTTTCATCTTATCCAGAAAGAATTTTATCTTCCTGCTCCGGTTGGTCATCTTTTCATCCTTGACCTCTATGGACACACCTGCAGCATATCCGGCTGCCATGCCGATTGCCGTGCCAACTCCCGGTGCAACCGCTGTTCCTGCCGCCGTAGCAGCTGCCTTTGTAGCAGTTTTTGTTGCAACCTTGGCAGTAGTCTTTGCTGTTTCTTTTGCCGTCTCTTTAGCTACAGTCTTGGCAGTATCTTTGGCAGCTTTCTTTGCTGTCTTTTTTGCCAGCTTCTTTCCTGCCTCTACCTTCTTGATACGCTTCTTTGCCTCGGCTGCCGCCTTTTTCCTGAAAAGTGCTGCACCCTTAGAAGCAGTTCCGGTAACAGGTCGGCTTGATTCATATGCAAGATATGCTGCCTGCGATACCTCCTGCCCGCCCTCCACCTGCTCCGTTACTGCCCCAGCTGCAAGTGCTCCCGTTCTTCCTGCTATATGAAGATTGGTATTCTTCGTCTTGATAGAAGTATTGGACTCCCGTATATTTCTCTTAAATTTTGAAGGTTCCTTTTCTTTCTTCTCTGCCTGATGAATGGTACTCTTACGATAAGACTTCTTTTTACCTGTATCATTTATCTTTGCACTGGCAATTTTCGGACCACGCTGTACGGTGTAAATGTTACTGCCCTTAATTTTAGCCTTCTTCGGTTCATGCATATGAATCTTAGCTTTTTTCTTAGTGTGAATGACCATAGGCTTGTCATCCACTTTTTTTATCTTCAATGTTCCCACCTTCTTTCTGTATCCTTAAAAAAGGTAAAAAAGTAGCCATCCGGAACTTAGTCCAAATGGCTGATACATTGCAATTCTAATCAGCAAATTTTGCCTCCCTTTTCTTCTGCTCCGCAATCTTTTCGTGGATATTGGTGTTATACAGTCTGTAAAGGTCAGTGTCCTTGCTGATCTGGTTATCAAACGGAATTACCACGGAACCACACTTGATAAGTCCCATTCCCGATGCAGTA
>OHYH01000807.1_pt1 | contig 10237 bp, 10 predicted proteins | sample 1580211 | NCBI WGS metagenome assembly OHYH01 (sample SAMEA3882528, study PRJEB24775) | human gut metagenome | biome: human-associated habitat; feature: intestine environment; material: feces | place: Netherlands | collected 2009/2010 | reverse complement strand
TAATACTTTCATAAGAAGGCTCTCCTTCCTTTATCATACATATAAATAGTAACATAAATTAAATATTTTTACAATATAATTATCTAAAAAATGATAAATATATAATAAATCCAAAATATATAAGAGATAATACAATACCATTTATTTTATTATTATTATTAGATTTATCAGGTACTCCAACTGCCATAGCAATTAATATACCACCTACTAAACCACCAATATGAGCAGCATTATCAATACCAGAACTAGTAAATCCAATAATTAAATTAAGTACAATTACTGGTATTATTGATCTAGTTAAAGTAGCACCAAGATATGTTCTATAATAATATCCAAAATATAAAAGTGCTCCAAGTAAACCAAATATAGCACCAGAAGCTCCAGCACATATTGTATTATGATTAAAAGCTAAAGATAATATACTACCTGCTATACCACTAAGTAAATATATTATTAAATATTTAACTTTACCAAATACATTTTCTACTTCTTTACCAATAATATATAATGAATACATATTACATAATAAATGTAATATTCCTATATGTAAAAACATTGAAGTAAATAATCTATAATAATCACCATTCTTAGTAAGAGTATCAACATTAGCTCCAAATACTAATAAAGTATAATTATCTGTAGAACCATTACCTAATACATACATTAATATAAATACTAATATACATATAAATATTAAACTATATGTAACAATAGGTTTCTTAAAAGAAAATATTTTCTCAGCAATTTTACTTTTACTTTCATTTTTTTGATTAATATTATCAGTTACTTTAATAAAATATTCAAGCCCATTATCATCTACTTTAGTCTTTTCTACTATATTAGGAAAAACATTAGTAAGCTTAGGATTATTAATATCTTCTTCTTTATTTATATAAATATCATCATTACTAAGTATCTTATCATCTTCTAAATCAGTATATATACTAAGTACTTTAACTTTAAAAGATAAAGTTTTCTTTTTAACTTGTTTCACTATTCTACTAAGTTTAAATTTATCAAAATCTAATTGTTCCTTATTATGAATATGATGAGATACTATTCTAACTATCTTATAATCTTCATTTAAATTTTCTAACCATATTTCATCATTTAATCCATGTATAATCATTGGATTATAATTCTTTTCAGTAATAAAATAGTTAATTAAACTCATAACTACTAAATCATCACTTTTAAACACAATATCTTCCATAATTACCTCCACAGTATATATTATACTAAATATTTATAAATAAATAAAGTATTTTTCACCTATATACCATTTTTCTATATAATATATTAGAGAGGAGATTATATATATGTATAATAGAAAAATGGTATATCCTTATCAAGATAATCGTTTTGCTGGTGGATTTGCAGCTCCATTTATATTAGGAGGTATAACTGGAGGATTATTAGCTCCTGCCTTTTATCCTAGACCATATCCATATCCTGTATATTATGGACCAAGACCACCATATGGACCATATCCTTACTACTAAAACACCAAAAAGGGTGTTTTTTTACTTAAATATATGATAAAATAAGATTATGAAGAAATTTAATATGATTGATGAAAGTTTTATTTGCGAAAATTGTGGTAAAAAAGTAACTAAATTAGGTTATACTGCTCGTGATCACTGCCCATATTGTTTATATTCTAAACACTTAGATATAAATCCTGGTGACAGAGAATGTACTTGCCATGGATTAATGAAACCAATTGGTATTGAAAAATATAAAAACAGTTATAAAATAATTTATAACTGTACAAAATGTCATCAAAAACATAAAAATATTATGGCAACTGATGATGATTTCAATATAATAATAAAACTATCTAATGAAGTAAATCACTAATCATTGGTAATAAGAATATAAATACCAACAAAATAACCACAATTAAAAAAGCAATTTTAAACTCAGGACCTATCTTAATAGATACGGTCTTTTTCTTTGGTTTATTATTATCAACATAAGTTCTATTAACATTACCACTAGTAGCAACATAATTATTATTAACATTATTATTAACAAAATTATTAGTAGTATTACTATTATTTTGTATATTATTATTTGTATTAGAATATTGTATATTATTATTAGTACTAGTATTTGAAACCTGAACATTATTATTTATTTTAGAAACATCATTATTACTAATAGCATTCAAATTAACCTGATTATTATTAGAAGTACTATTCATATTTTGAATATTCATATTCATAGTATCATTAATATTAACACTCGGATTACTAATAACCGCATTCAAATTTCCTTGTGCTGCTCTATAACTACCACCATTAGGTGAATCTTGATTATTCATAAAATCACTCTCCATTTAGATAAAAAATTTAGGAAAATCCTAAATTTTATAATTTCCAATTACCATTTTGCATTTGAATATTTTGATTACTATTAACTTGATTACCATAAGGTATGTTATTAGTAGTATTCATTTGATTAGACATTCCAGGATTTATACTAGAATTAGGATTAAACTCAGGTACATTAGGAATATTAGTATTAACTGTATTAGGAATATCATTTTGAACATTAACTTGATTATTCATAGTAGGCATAACCTGAGGTTGAACATTAACACTAGGAGTTGGAACTTCCATATTAGGAACAACATTATTTGGTTGTATATTATCTATTGGTACATTACCAATCATCATATTACCAGTAGGAATATTATTTACAGAACTAACATTTTGCATAACTGGTTGTACTTCACTCTGTATATTAGGAACTTGATTTTGAACTGGTATATTATTAACAGGCTCCTGATTATATGAAGGAACATTACCAACATTTTGATTAGGTATACCATCTACAAAGTTAGGAATAACATTTCCTACATTTATATTATTATCGGGAATATTAACTTCAGGTATAGGATTAACACTAGCAACAGTAGGTTCTACTACTGGAGTAGGAATACTTTGAACATTGTTAGATTCTACTACTGGAGTAGGAATGCTTTGAACATTATTATTCATATTATTATTCATAATAGGAGTACTCTCTACAGGTCTAGGTTCAAAATTATTTGTTTGTTCCATAGAAGGATTAAAGAATCCATTATTAACACTATTCATATCATTAACGTTATTTATATTATTCATATTATTTGAAGCATTAACATTAAAACTATTATTCATACCCATAGAATTAATATCATTAATATTTCCCATCATATTCATATTATTCATATTCATTCCATTATCAATATGTTCATTATTATTATTATTATTAACACTATCTCTAAGTTTCTTTTTCTTTTTAGTATCTACTAAAAAGCCAACAACAGTAATAAGTAATATTACAATAACAACCACAAACCACACCCAATATTCAAGTAAAAAATCAACTACTATTTCCATTATTTATTTCCTCCCTATTTACTCTATACATAGAATAACATAATTTACTCTAAAAATCAATAATTTTAAAATTTTTCTGTAACATTTTTATCAATAAAACTAAGACTCTTCATTGATAAATCCAAAGATTCCTTATATTTTCCTCTTTTAAATAACTCCTCTGCCTTAGTAAGAGCTATATCTATTTCCTCATAACTACTTCTATAACGATTACCATAAATTATAATTTTTTCAGACATACTAGCAATCTTAATCATATCATTAGTCTTATTATATATTTTAAAAACCAAATCTCTAGCAGTATCTACCCTTATATTAAGTATCTTAATAACAATTGGTTTCCTATCTAATTCCTTAATAATTTCTCTAATAGCATCTTGTGCCTCAGTAAGTTCAATATAATAACTACTAGGTATTACTGGTATTTTATAATCTTTTAATCTATATTTAGCTTTCTTAAGTAAGTTTTCAATCGTAGCAAGCTGTTCTCTTGCTCTTGTTTCATCATCTTTCATACTAGTAATTGATCTAAGTTGAAAATCCAAATCATCTTGTAATCTAGATAACTTAAGTGATAAACCATTTAATTCATCTACTAATTTAGAATAAGCAAATGTTTTCATTTTACCCTGATCAACTAATATTTTATAATCTTGATTAATTTTTTCTAAATTTTTATTAAGAATACTAAATTTATTAATATCTTCATCAGATAAATTATAATTATATTTAATATCATCTATCTGAAGATAAATATCCCTAACAACTTTATTAATATTATCTATCTTATAACTAAAATCTTTAATATTTTGTCTAAATAAATCCTTACATTCTTTTTCTTTATCAAAATCATTATATAATTCGTTAAAATATTCAATAAAAGTTTTTAATTCTATTATAGATTCTCCTAATTCTAATTTCTTTAAATTTTCCATAATATTATCTATCTTATTTTTTATTTCTTTAATATTATATTCAACATTTAAATAATCAAGTGGATAACCATCTCTTTTCATACGATAATAGTAGGTTATAGCTTCATCAATTTTATTTGGTACTAATACAGTAGCCATTAATACTATTGTAGGAATATCTTCAAGTAATTTACCTAATTTAGTTATTTTATCATCAAGTAAATTTATTTTCTTCTCTACTGATACATAATCATTATTATCCATAGCTTTCTCAAACTTAGCAAATAAATCATCAATATTATCTATTTCTTTTTCTAAATAATCCGCTATTACACCATATTCTTTTTTTGATCTTTCAAATTTATTTTGATCTTCACGATATACTATTTTTAATTTAGTAATAAGAGCTCTATTTCTTTCTTCTGAATTAGTAATTAATTTAACTTCTTCAAGTAAATGATCTGTTTTCTTTTTCAAAGAATTTATTTCTATTTCAATATTTGTAATCTTTTTAACTGCTTGTTTATAATCTTTTCTATCAATCAAAAAATCAGCTTCTGATATTAAATCAGTAAGTTCAGGTATCTTTTCATCTCTAATTGTAGTAAAAGTATTATCCCAATCATCTAATTTATTTTTTAAATTATCTGTTTTTATAAGTTCTTTAACTTTAGTTATTTCACTAAGTACAGGTACTCCTATTAAATTATTTTTTCTTATATCTAGTTCTTCTATTTCCTTTTTATACTTCTTATTCTGATTTCTTTTTATAATAACAATCGTAACTATAATAAGTATTACAGCCAATATAAAGGCAGATATTGTAATTAAAAGAACACTATCCATTAATATCACCTTTCCTACTCATAATATATTCTACCACATTTTTTTATATTTTAAAATTGTTTTTGTAATAAAAATATTTTTTTTTAAAAAGTGTATATAAAAATCAAATATAAATATTGATATTTTTATAACTTTTTAGTATAATGTATACAGGAAGAGAAATTTATCCATAATAAAAATGGGTAACACCTAGTGGTGAAAGGTGTTCTCTCCATATAAAATATGAAGCGCCCTTACATCATGAAGGGTGCCTTTATTATTTTCTATGTATCATATTGTCAATATAGACAATAATGATGAGAATAACCAAAGCAAATGCTAAGACTAGTTCCACTACTTAAACCTCCAAAACCCCCATGGGTATTAATAAAGGCTCTTTCATCATAGAATCACTCCTTCCCCTTGAGGTAATCAAGAAAATGGAGAAAACATCCCTTATCGGTGTTACCTAGATAATTGTACTATAGTTATAACAAATAGTCAATATATTATTGATAATTGTTTTGATTTATATACGCATACAATTGTATAACAAAAAGAAACAAAAAAGACGAATAGAAGTATTATTTCTATTCAATCTTTTTATTATATACATTCAACAAAAGTATCATCTAGACATCTAAGTACACAACAGCATCCTAAATTAATAGTAAAGAATGAGTTAGTAGCTTCATATGGAAAGACACTAGATTCGTCAGTATTAGGTGCTAGTACTCTACAAGTAGCACAGCAGCCATCCAATTTTTCTAGTCTAAATACATTACTGGTAGTAGTAATACTTGGATCTTTGCTAATAGGCATAGCAAGTGGTGTATTTCCATTACCACAAGTATATAATACTATTGGTCTAGTGTTGTAGCAGAAACTACTATTTTGACCTAAGAAACCTCTATCACAAGTCTCTAAGCAGCAGTCATTTTGACATACACTTTGCTGAAGTATAAGGATAACTTTAAGGATATCCGCGATGCAATTCTCGCAAGTATTATTTTCATTATTACACATATAATCCACCCCTTTTTTATATTCAATATAACATATGATAAATATTACTAAAATTTCACTACATTTACCTAAAAAACTAAATATTTCACATAAAAAATTAACCTAATTCATATATATTATTATGAAAATATTAAATAGATTAGATAATTATATAAATGAAAAAGAATATAGTATGACATATAAATATAATAAGTTAGATATCGTTAATTATACTGAGATTAAAGACTTTACTTCAAAAATAATAACTATTAGATATCAGAATAAAATATATCAAATAAAAGGAAGTAACCTCGTAATATCCCGTATGATGGATAATGAAATACTAATATCTGGTAATATTGAGAATATAACTTTTATGTAGAAAGAGTTGATACTATGAAAGATAAAATATTAAAAATATTCTCTAGTAGTATAAAAATAAAAGTAACAGGAAGAAATATAAATAATTTCTTAAAAAGATTAATAAATAATAATATCAATATCGAAAAAGTAATACCAATATCTCATAAAGAAATAGATTTAATAATCAATTATCAAGATTTAGATAAAGTACTAAAACTAAAGACTATTTATAATATCAAAATAGTAAGATACTATGGTAAATTAAGAATAATAAAAAGAATAAAAAAAGATATTTTTATATTATCATCTTTACTAATAAGTTTACTACTAATATATACCTTATCTAATGTAATATTTAAAGTAGAAGTAATACATTCAAATAAAAACATAATAAAATTAGTAACAAAAGAACTAGAAGATAATGGTATTAAGAAATATAAATTTGTTAAAAATTATCAAGAAATAGAAAAAATAAAGAACAAAATACTTGAAGAAAACAAAGATACATTAGAATGGTTAGAAATAATAAGAGAAGGAACAAAGTATACTATTAGAGTAGAAGAAAGAATAATAAATAATAAACCCAAAGATAATAAGATATATAATATAGTAGCTTCCAAAAATGCTGTTATTAAAAACATATATGCTGAAAGTGGAGAAAAAATAAGAAGTATTAATACTTATGTAAAGAAGGGAGATATAATAATATCTTCAGATATAACATTACCTAACAACGAAAAAATATCTAAGACCGCTAGTGGAAAAGTGCAAGGAGAAGTTTGGTATAATATAAATATAGAATATCCATATCAATATCATGAAATAAAATATACAGGAAATAAAAAGAAAGTATTAGTATTAAATTTATTAAATAAAAGAATATCATTCTTTGATTTTCATAAATATAAAACCTTTAATCGTAATATAAAATATATCTTTAATAATAATATAACTCCTATATCATTAATATATGAAGATGAATATGAAACCAATATCATAAATGAAGTATATGATTATAATACTGCTAGAGAAAAAGCAACAACTAAAGCAAAAGAAAAAATATTAGAAAAATATCCTAATATAAAAGATATAACCAATATAAAAATTATAAATGAAGAAGATAAAAAAAATAAGATATCTCTAAATTTATTTGTAACATGTTTAGAAGATATAACCGAATATCAAGAAGTAGATAATAATAAAGAAAAAACTTAAGTCAAGAAAATATCTTAAAATATATCAAACATTGAAAAAAACCTTGATAAATAAAATACGATTGTGCTATAATAAAGCACATAGACAAATAATTGTCTAGAAAGGAAGAAGAAAAATGAAAAAAACTAAATTATTATTAGCAACTTTAATTTCAATGTTTGCCTTCACATGTGGAGTTAAAGCTATTGAAGTCAATACCGAAGAAGAATTCATCAGTGCCATGAATAGCGGTGAAGATATTAAATTGACAGAAAATATTGAAGTAAATAGTACAATCACACTAGATAAAGAAGTAGAACTAGATTTAAATGGTAAAGAAATAGCCTTTGCTTTAAATAAATATATTTATTTAAAAGGAGGCAATTTAAATATTACAGGAACAGGAACTTTGTATGAAAAAAGTCCATATTTCTCACCAATAATTGTAAAAGGATCAGAAAAAGTAGAAGATGTTAATTATACAACATTAACTATTGGAGAAAATGTAACCATAAAAGGTTGGGCAGGTTTATTCATCGATCAAAATAATTCCAAGGCTTATGGTGTAACCGTAAATGTTAACGGAACTACTATTGGAATGAAAGATACAAATGGAGATCTAGGCTCTGGAATTTATTTAAACGGTTCAATAACAGACAACAATAATGCACCAGTTATAAATATTTCTAATACAGCAAAAATAAGTGCAGAAGGACAAGGTATTTATGCTGCAGGATATGGAGTATGGACAATCGAAGAAGGTGCTAGCATAGAAGGTAATACTGGTATTGAAATTCGTGCCGGAGAATTAAATGTAAATGGTGGAACAATAATTGGAACAGCAATTCCAACAGAAACAACTCCAAATGGTAATGGTAGTACTACTACAGGCGCTGGAATAGCTGTAGTACAACATACTACAAAAAAAGCAATTAATGTAAATATAAAAAATGGAACAATCAAAGGATATACTGCCTTCTATGAAAGTAATCCTCAAAAAAATTCTGCAGAAGATTTAGCAGCAATAAATTTAAATATTACTGGAGGTACTTTTGAAGCTATAAACGGTGGAACAAATTCAGTATATAGTGAAGATTTCACAGCATTTATTACTGGAGGAACATTTAACTCAGATGTAGTAAATTATATAGCAAATACATATGTAGTTAACGAAAATAATGGTACATATGCAGTAATAGAAAACAAAGTATTAGAAACAGAAGATAAAAAAGTAACATTAGAGAGTGAAAAAGCTCTTGATAATACATATACATTAGAAATAGAAGAGCTAGGAAAAGAAGCAAAAGAAGAAGCATCAAAAAAAGTAGAAGAAACATATATTGATAATAAAGAAATAAAAGATACAACATTAATTAAAATATATGACATTAGAATAATGAAAGATAGAGAAGTAATTTCAATAGAAAATGGTAAATTTACAATAGCCATTGCAATTCCTGAAAGTGACCAAAAATACGATAATTATAAAGTAGTATATTTTGATGAAGAAGGAAAGTTAGTTGAAACTTTAGATGCTAAGTTAGTTAATGGTAAATTAGTATTTACAACAACACACCTAAGTACATATGGCTTAGTAGGTAATAATAACATAGTAACAGAAGTAGTACCTGAAATAATAGAAAATCCAAAAACAGCCGATATAAATTTAGCATTAATACTTGCATTATTAGGACTATCATCAGTAGGAACAGTATTAATAATAACAAAAAAACTAGTAAAAGAAAACCTATAAAAGAAATAGACAAAAAGTCTATTCTTTTTCATTTATTGTGTAAAGTAAATGTTTTTTTTTAAAAAAGTCTTGCCCAAAATATTAGATATGGTATAATTAATTTAAAGATAGAAAAACTATCTATCTAAGAAATGGAGAAAAAGAAAATGAAAAAGAAATTATTATTTCTAGTCGCAGTACTTGCATTTATGGTGGCCATGCCTATTGCTAGTGCTGAAGTATTAGAAGCAAAAGATGTCACAACTTTAGTGGAAATGGTTAAAAAAGCAAAGGATGGAGATACTGTTAAGCTAACCGCTGATATTACTGGTTATGATCAAAAACTTGAAATAAATGGTAAAAGAACTATAACACTTGATATGAATGGTCATAATATTACATATCTTACTGGTTCTAAATCTTATATTGGTGTTTATGGTGCTACTCTTATTGTTAAAGGTAGTGGTGTTATTACTAATGATACTAACTCAGGACTTAATGTATATGGAAAAGAAACAAAAGACGATAGTTTTGCTTCAAAGCTTATTGTTGAAAAAGATGTTACTTTAAAAGGTAAATATGGTTTAGCAATATTCTGGGATACTAAAAATGGTTCTCACGGAGCAAGCGTTGATTTTTATGGTAAAGTAGAAGTTACTGATAATGGTATCGCTACTAATGGTGATATTTTAAACGAAGATGGCCCAGTAGTTAATATCAAAAAAGGAGCAGTTGTAAAGTCAACTGGTGATGACGGAGTTGCTGTTTATTGTGCAGGTAATGGTACTTATAATATTGAAGATGGTGCTACTATT
>OHYH01000800.1_pt1 | contig 10315 bp, 7 predicted proteins | sample 1580211 | NCBI WGS metagenome assembly OHYH01 (sample SAMEA3882528, study PRJEB24775) | human gut metagenome | biome: human-associated habitat; feature: intestine environment; material: feces | place: Netherlands | collected 2009/2010 | reverse complement strand
AGTCATCGAACAGCTTGCCGCCAAACTCCAAATACAGCTTGCCGCCAAACTGCGAGATGCGCTCCTTAATATGAGCGGCCTGCAGCTCGATATATTTCGCATTGTCGAAACCCTGGCGCATGTATGGCTCCCGTCCCGTTTCCATTTAATGTTCTAGGCGATTATAACGGAGCAGACCCTTCCCAACACCCAAGCAGCCAACGGGCATCAACCAAACACGTCATCGATAAGTTGCGGTGAAATAGTTCCCGTTTAACCCCTCAAGACGGCCAAACAGGAACTATTCCACCGCAACTTCCCCTTTTTGGTTCAAACAAACCTGGCCTTTGTATCAATAATGGAAACGTCACAGGTGGAGCATAAGTCAGCGAAAGCCCGCCAGAGCGAGCAAGGTGACGTGAAAGAGGAGGGCATAGGCCTTGTGGCCATGCCCGACGATTGAACGTCAGATTGCCGCTTAGGAACGCTTGCAGCGTCGAACCGTTACGCGGTTTGGTAAAACCGCGTAACCACTAGTTTGGTACCTTGACATTGATTTCTCACGCTCCTAAATTGGTTAGGCACAAAACAATTCCACTACCTAACTAAAGAAAGGAGCAACACTAATTCATGTGCGATGAACCTCTTAACCTTTGTTCGCACGAGCCCGGCGGTGACCCGTCGCAACCGGTAGACATACCCGAAGCGGTCAGCGCCGAAGACAAACTCGCCAAGCGCATCCTGAGCGGCCTGGGTTTTTGCGGCCATTACATGCATTTTCATGGCGGAGGCGTGTCCGGCAAGGCGCCCATCATCTGCCTGCTGGCCAAGCAGCCCGGCGGCGAGATGTCGCAGCAGGAACTCGGCATGCACTTTGACCTCAAGCCGGGGTCGCTTTCCGAGATCCTGTCCAAGCTCGAGGTCAACGGCCTCATCGAGCGCAGCCGTAACCCCAAGGATCGACGGCAACTCACCATTCGCCTGACCGAAACCGGCCGGGAAAACGCCCGCATCGACCAGGCGGCCCGCATCCGCTTTAGAGAACGGGCCTTTAGTGCCCTCACTCACGACGAGCGCGAGCAGCTCGCCGAAATGCTCGAGAAAATCCGTGTAACCTGGGAGGAACTGGATGATTAAAACCCTCATGGGCAGCATCCGCGACTATATGAAAGTCGCTGTTGCCACGCCATTGCTCGTGCTTGGCGAGGTGCTCTGCGAGATGCTGATTCCATTTATCACCGCCAACCTGATCGACGCCATCAAAGACGGTGCCACCGTAGCCGAGATGCTTCCCACCGCAGGCTTTTTGGCGCTCATCGCGCTGACGTCGCTTGCTTTAGGCGCCGCTGCCGGCGTCACCTGCAGCCATGCGAGCTGCGGCTTCGCCAAGAACCTGCGTCACGACCTGTTCTACAAGATCCAGACGTTCAGCTTTGCCAACATCGATGAGTTCTCGAGCTCCTCGCTCGTCACGCGTCTGACCACTGACATCAACAACGTTCAGCAGGCCTTTATGATGATCATCCGTATCGTCGTGCGCGCGCCGCTGGTCTTGATCTTCGCTTTTACCATGGCATTTATCATGGGCGGCAGCGTCGCCATGGTCTACCTGGTCATCATTCCGCTGCTGGGCTTTGGACTGTTCTTTATCATCTTTAAGGTACGCCCCATCTTCTCGCGCGTGTTCCACAAGTACGACGCCCTTAACGAGTCCGTCGAGGAAAACGTCACCGGCATGCGCGTGGTCAAGAGCTATGTGCGCGAAGACTTTGAGAAGGAGAAGTTCGCCACCGCCGCGCGCGACGTCCAGATGGACTTCACCCGCGCCGAGAAGCTGCTCGCCTTTAACAACCCCATGATGAACATCTGCGTCAACGGCGCATTTGTCGTCATCATCTACCTGGGATCCAAGCTCATCATCACGAGCCAGGGCACGCTGTTCGACGTGGGCCAGCTCTCCTCGATCTTTACCTATGGCTTCGCGATCCTCATGAGCCTGATGCAGCTGTCGATGATCTTTGTCATGGTGACCATGGCCGACGAATCGGCGCACCGCATTACCGAGGTGCTGGCCGCCGAGCCCACGATCGCCGATCCCGCCGAGCCCGTGCTCGAGGTTGCCGACGGTTCCATCGACTTTGACCACGTGAGCTTTGTCTACGCCTCCAAGGCAGATAAAAAGGTGCTCGACGATATTGACCTGCATATCCGCTCCGGCGAGACGATCGGCATTATCGGCGGCACCGGTGCGTCGAAATCCTCACTCGTGCAGCTCATCCCGCGTCTGTACGACGTGACCGGCGGCAAGCTGACGCTTGGCGGCGTGGACGTGCGCGACTACGACCTGAAGGCCCTGCGCGACAAGATCGGCTACGTGCCGCAGCAGTCGTTCCTGTTCAAGGGAACGATCGCCAGCAACGTCGCGTACGGAGATACGGACCGCGACGACGACACCGTGCGCCGCGCATGCGACGTCGCGCAGGCGACGGAATTCATCGACAAAAAGCAGAAGAAGTACGATTCCGGCATTTCGCAGGGCGGTTCCAACGTTTCGGGCGGGCAGAAGCAGCGTCTGTCGATCGCACGCGCCGTCTACCGTCATCCGGAAATCCTGATCTTCGACGATTCCTTCTCCGCGCTCGACTTCAAAACCGACCGTGCCGTACGTGACGCGCTCGAAAAGGAAGCGAAGGATTCCACGAAACTCATCGTTGCGCAGCGCATCGGCACCATTATGAACGCCGACCGCATCATCGTGCTCGACGATGGCAAAGTCGTTGGCCAAGGTACGCACCACGAACTGCTCGACAACTGCGAAGTATACCGGCAGATCGCCGAATCGCAGTTGAACGAAGACGAGTTGAATCGCTGAAGGGGAGGACCAATATGGCAAGAGGACCAATGGGACGCTCTCGCGGACCCGTGGAAAAGCCGAAGGATTTCGGCGGTGTAATGAGCAAACTGGCGAAATTCTGCCGTCACTACATTCCTGTGATGATTTTCGCGCTGGTTCTGGGCGCAGCCGGCACGATCTGCCAGATCGTCGGACCGGACAAGCTCAAAGACATGACCAACGAGATCACGAAGGGGCTGCCGGCCATGGTGCATGGCAAGCCGGTCATGAACTCGATCGATATGGACGCGGTCTCGCGCATCGCATGGCTGCTTGTCGCGCTGTACGTTGGGTACGCGCTGCTGAGCTATCTGCAGAGCTGGCTGATGGCCAACGTCACGCAGCGCACCGCGCAGGAGCTGCGTGAGGCGATCAGCAAGAAGATCAATCGTCTGCCGCTCAAATATTTCGACAAGGTCAGCTACGGCGATGTGCTCAGCCGCATCACCAATGATGTGGATACACTTGGACAGAGTTTAAATCAGAGTGTGACGCAGATCATTACGAGTGTGGCAACACTGGTCGGAACACTTGTGATGATGATTTCAATTTCCGGAATTATGACATTGATTTCACTTGTGATTCTTCCGGTATCTGCCATCTTGATTTCGTTTATTATCAAACATTCGCAGAAATATTTCAGCGGACAGCAGGAATATCTCGGAAATGTAAACGGTCAGGTCGAGGAAGTGTACAGCGGACACAACGTGATCAAGGCATTTAACAAAGAAGACGATGTGATCCGTGAATTTGACCGGACAAATGATAAATTGTATGAATCTGCATGGAAATCCCAGTTTTTCTCTGGAATGATGATGCCGGTCATGCAGTTTGTAGGGAACTTAGGTTATGTAGGAGTAGCGATACTCGGAGGTTTTCTGGCGATTAAAAAGACAATAGAAGTCGGAGATATCCAGTCATTTATTCAGTATGTGAGAAACTTTACACAGCCGATCCAACAAGTTGCTCAGGTGACAAACATGCTTCAGCTTGCGGCGGCATCATCGGAGCGGGTGTTTGAATTCCTCGAAGAAAAGGAAGAAGATCAGACGGTTGAACACCCTGTTTCGGTAGAAGGACTTCACGGAAATGTACAGTTTGAAAATGTTCATTTCGGATACAATCCGGAAAAGATCATCATTAACGATTTCTCTGCAAATGTAAAAGAAGGTCAGAAAATCGCAATCGTCGGTCCTACAGGAGCCGGAAAAACAACGATGATCAAACTGCTCATGCGCTTTTATGATGTAAACAGCGGTTCGATCAAGATCGACGGCCATGACGTAAGAGACTTCAACAGAAGCGAACTAAGAGAAATGTTCGGAATGGTACTTCAAGATACATGGCTCTTCCACGGAACGATCATGGATAACATCCGTTACGGAAAACTCGACGCAACAGAGGAAGAAGTTATACAGGCAGCAAAAGCAGCACATGTTCACCGTTTCGTCCAGACACTTCCGGGAGGCTATCAGATGGAAATCAATGAAGAAGCAACAAACATCTCACAAGGACAAAAACAGCTTCTTACGATCGCAAGAGCAATACTTGCAGATCCGAAGATCCTCATTCTTGACGAAGCGACAAGTTCCGTCGATACAAGAACAGAAGTAAGAATCCAAAAAGCAATGGATAATTTGATGAAAGGCAGAACAAGTTTCGTTATCGCCCATAGATTATCGACAATCCGAGACGCAGATCTCATTCTCGTTATGAAAGACGGCGATATCATCGAACAAGGAACACACACACAACTCCTCGCCCAAAACGGCTTCTACGCCGAACTATACAATTCACAGTTTGAATCAACAGATCAGACCTGCGCATAAAAAAGAGGACTCCGCAGCGTAAGCTTGCTTACAAGGTGCGGAGTCCTCTTTTTTAAGCATAGGGCGGACGCCCGTCAGTGAGATGAAGAGCGAAGCGATGAAATCGAACTGGGGTCTGATCGGACGGTGGAGTTGAGTTCTGATCGGATGCAAATGATTTTTGTATGTGGTATGATGGGAGTTGAACTGCACTGAGTTTTTACAACCGAAGCTTGAGTGCAAGATCTTTCGCACATATAACACGAAAGAATACTAAAAAGGAAAGCAGTTTAAAGAACGAGTATTCTCAGGAACAGGTGAGGTGGCAACATGTTAAAAAAGAGTTTTTATTTTTTTATGTCAGTTGTAGAAACAGGAAGCTTTTCGCAGGCGGCGAAAAAGCACTATTTGTCGCAGGCTGCCATTAGCCAGCAGATTTCTAAACTGGAAGAAGAAGTCGGAGTTCGTTTATTTGACAGGAGTAAATACCGCCCTGAATTGACGGAAGCCGGTAAATATTATTATCAGAAGATCAAACAGTTATCTGAGGAATATGAGAAAATCGAGAAACAGACGCGTTATATTCAAAAAAAGAATTCGCAGAAAATAGTAGTGGGGATTACAGGTCCGTTTGAAAATAAATATCTTCCCCGTATTATCAATGAATATAAAGAAGGGCATGAAACGCATTTTGATGTTCGTGTTTATACATTTGAAGAGGGGAAAAAGCTGTTGGAGGCAGGAGATATTGATATTGCTTTTGGTCTGTCATCAGAGTTTTCTGTAAACCCGGATATTTCTTATGAAACGATTCATCAGTCGGAAACGTGTATTGTATGCATCAGAAAAAACAGATTAAGTCAGTATAAAAGCATCAACCCCATTTTAGTAAAAGACGAGCCGATGATCACGTTATCTTCGCAGATGGGCAGAAAGTTTTATGATGATTTTATGAAGGCGTTTATATTGGATGGGTTTGAACCGAATATTGTAAAAGAAGTGAATTCTCTTTCGGAGTATTTTATATCTATAAAACTGGATGAAGGAATAGGATATACAGGCAGAGAGGTTGTGCCGGAAGAGGAAGATCTGTGCACTGTAAAAATAGTAGGAAGTCATCATCATGCAGATTTTGCGGTGGCTTATTTAAAAGAAAATAAAAAACAAAGTGTTGTTCAGTTTTATGAATATATTGTAGCATATTTTAAAGATTATAAGAAAAACTTATAGTCTTTATAGAAAAGCAGGTAGTTTCTTTTTGCTTGTTAAAATATTATCATTACAGTATGAAAAGCAAAGGAGAAATGAAACGATGGGTAAATTATTATTGACAGGTGTTGACGGAAATTTAGGTGAAACTGCCGCTGAAATTTTGCTTACTTTAGAACCGAAAGAGAATCTGATCTTTTGTGGTTATAGTGAAGAGGCGCTCAAAAAATATGCAGATATGGGAGTCGAGACTCGTCAGACAAACTTTAACAACGCAGATGGATTGTCGGAGGCATTCAAAGGAGCAGATGCGCTGGCTCTTATTTCGATGCCGTTTGTAGGAGCGAAAAGGCAGAAAGCTCATAAAAATGCGATAGATGCGGCAAAAGCGGCAGGAGTAAAACAGATTATTTATACTTCGTTAGTGAATGCAGACGATGAGACAAATCCTAGTGTTGAAAAGAAAGACCACATTTATACAGAAAATTATATAAAAGAGGTCGGCTTAGATTATCAGTTTATGAGAAATTCACAGTATGCAGAGGCGATGGTCACAAATTACTTTACTTATGTAAAAATGGGAACTCCGCTCACAAATTCACAGGGCGACGGATTGATGGCTTATATCTCCAGAAAAGACTGTGCGAAGGCTGTGGCATACGCGCTCCACAGATCGGGCGAGTTTACACGGAAAGTTTGGGACATTAACGGACCGGAGCTGATGACGATTACTCAGTTTATCGAGATCGGAAATGAATCTACAGGAAATAATCTGACGTTTCAGAATGTAACGGATGAAGAAAACTATCAAATATGGGATGCTATGGGAGTGCCGAGAACGACGGACGGCGTATTCCTGGAAGACAGTGAAGCTCCGTTTTCAAGCGATGGAATGGTGACGTTTGCGCAGGCGATCAGAGAAGGAAAAATGGATATCTTTACTGATGATTTCAAAAAACTGACAGGGGATGATCCAATCACCGTGAAATATATGTTCGATCATAACGAAGATTTTCAGATCGGTGCAAGACATTCAAAAGATGATTAAATACTTTTGAAAGGAACATCGGAAAATGAATGAACAGAAAATGAACTACGAACATGTTTTAAGTCCTATCAAAATCGGCCCCATGACATTGAAAAACAGAGTTTCTTTCACTCCTGTATGGCCGTCCTTTGCGACGGCGGACGGTCATGTAAACCGTGAATTGATTGAATGGGTAAGGGATATCGTAAAAGGCGGAGCGGCATGTATTAATATCGGATGTGGCTGCGTCAATCGAAATCTCCCTCCGTTTGTCACTCATCTGCTGCGAATGAGCGAAGAAAGTGTCGTAAATGAAATGACGATCTTATCAGATCTTGTCCATATGTATCAGTGCAAGATCGGAATAGAACTTTTTGCCATTAATATGTATGGCGGAAACTTCGCAGACAGAGATCACAACGGCGATAAGCCGGCGGTAGAGCTTGACCCTACTTATATGACGAAAGAACAGATCAAGGAATATATTGAAGATTTTGCGTTGGCGGCAGAGCGCGCGGTAAGATGCGGAGTTGACAGTCTTGTGATCCATGGAGCTCACGGGCAGCTTCCGGGATGCTTTTTGAACAAGAGGATCAATGAAAGAACAGATGAATATGGCGCGGATACGATTGAAAATGCATCAAGATTTACGGTGGAACTGCTCGCTGCGGTTCGTGAGAAGATCAAAGATCGTCTGGCTATCGAATATCGGATCAATGCAAATGATATGATCGAGGGTTCGCCTTCCCTGGATGAAGTTATCGCATTTGTAAAACGGATTGAGCCGTATATCGATCTTCTTCATGTATCCAGAGGGATGCATTCCGAGCAAAAACTTGCTCCTTATATGAATCAGCCGATCTATTACGATCATGGAATCAACATCGAAGACGCGGCAAAAATCAGGAAAGAGATTTCTGTTCCGGTGACGGTAGTCGGGTCGGTTACATTAGAGCAGGCGGAACAGTATATTGCGGAAGGAAAGGCCGATATGGTTTCTATGGCGCGAGGACTGATGGCAGATCCGATGGTGGTTAAGAACGCCAAAAGCGGATGCCCTGAGAATACAAGACCATGCGTCAGATGCAATTATTGTATTAACCGGACGCATTATGATCTTGCTCCGGTGAGGTGTTCTGTAAACGCAGAACTTGGGATGGAAACATTGTATATGAATCTGGGGAACACTTTGCCTAAGAGGATTGCCGTGATAGGCGGAGGACCTGCGGGAATCGAGGCGGCGAGAACGGCGGCGCAAAGAGGGCATACAGTAGATCTTTATGAAAAAGAAGATCATTTAGGCGGAGTCCTCACAATGGCAGGCGCTCCGAAATTCAAGCAAGATATCAAAAAATATGTAGAATGGACGATTCATTCTATTTCCGGTCAAGAGAGGGTTTCTGTTCATTTGAACAGTGAAGTTCGGGCGGAAGATCTGAAGGGAAAAGACTATGACGCGGTGATCGTGGCAGTCGGAGCAGAGCCTGTTATTCCGAAGTTTGCGAAAGGCAGAGAGGATGTCGTATGGGTCGGAGATGTGGAGCTTGGGAAAGTTTCTGCAAAGAAGCAAGTTGTGATCGTAGGCGCAGGACTTACCGGATGCGAAGCAGCGCTGTCTTTGGCAAAAGCGGGAAAAGAAGTTACTTTGGTTGACATGATCGATGTCTGTGATTTTGGAAGAGGAGGCGCCAAATTTAATCAAATTGCCCTGCGCGGACTGTTGGAAGCAGAACAGGTCAAGATGATCGGCGGTGTCAAAATGAACATTGAGGGCGACCGCATCGTATTTGTAAAAAATGAAAAAACGATAGAACTTTCATATGAACAGATCATCCTTTCGCTGGGGGTAAAAGCAAATGAAGAGAAAGTACAGGCATTTGCGGATGCGGGGAGAGAAGTTGTTTTCGTCGGAGACTGTAATACGAAAATAGGAACATTATATCATGCGGTTCATACCGCTCATGAAGCGGCGTCTGTTTTATAAATGTAAATATACGAAAGAAGATTCAAAAAGAGTGCTTTGTACTGCAACACGGTACAGGGCATTCTTTTTTTACAATCTTGTCGTCGAAAAATTTATGAAACTGTGGTAGAATAAAAAATGATTTGGAAAAATGTAAGAGAACGGAAAGGACTCTATATGGGATTAACACATTTTGACGAAAACGGAAAAGCGGTCATGGTCGATGTGACCGACAAAAAAGAGACGGCACGAGAGGCTGTGGCAGAAGGGAAGATTCTTGTAAACCGGGATGTTTTTCAGGCTGTGAAAGCAGGGACAGTCGGTAAAGGCGACGTTTTGGCTGTTGCGGCAACGGCGGGTATTGCAGGGGCGAAGCGGACCTCAGATCTGATTCCTATGTGTCATATATTGCCGCTTACGAATTGTAAGGTGGATTTTCGTATGAATGAGAAAGAATGTGCGATCTTCTGTACCTGTACAGTGAAAGTGACAGGAAAGACCGGAGTTGAGATGGAGGCTTTGACAGGAGTGAGCGCCGCGCTTCTTACGATTTACGATATGTGTAAAGCATTGGATAAGAAGATGGAGATTACCGATATCCGTCTTTTGAAAAAGACCGGAGGCAAAAGCGGAGATATATGGAACGATTTTGACCGGTGTGCCGGACTTGTCGGTGAAAATCTGTCGGCAGAAAACAGATCTGCGGGAAATGCAGAGGCAGAAGATGTGGAGAACGTGTGCCGCAAAAAAGAGAAACGGACGCGCAGATGGAAAGCTGCGGTCGTTACGATGAGTGATAAAGGATTTGCGGGAGAACGAGAAGATAAGAGCGGCCCGTTGATCTGTGAGATGATCGCGGATCAGGGATACGATGTTGTGAGAACGGAACTTCTCCCGGATGAGCAAAAAGAAATTGAAAAGTGTCTATGTACACTTTGTGATGATGAAAAGGTTGATATCGTATTTACGACAGGAGGTACAGGGTTTTCTTTGCGTGATTGTACTCCTGAGGCTACAATGGCAGTTGCACATCGGAATGTTCCGGGGATCGCAGAGGCGATGAGAGCAGCTTCGGCGGAAGTGACGCCGAGGGCAATGTTGAGCAGAGCTGTTTCCGCGATCCGAAATCATACGTTGATCGTGAATCTTCCGGGCAGTCCGAAAGCGGTAAAAGAAAATCTGGAAGCAGTTCTTCCGGTAGTGGAACATGGACTTGAAATATTGACAGGACAGGCGGGAGAGTGCGGACGATGAACGATCAGTACGGCAGGCGGATTGATTACATGCGGGTATCCGTAACAGACAGGTGTAATCTGCGGTGTGTTTATTGTATGCCGGGAGAGGGCTTTTCCTTTCTTCCGCATGAAGACATCCTTTCTTTTGAAGAGATTGAAAGAGTGTGCAGGATTGGGGTAAGACTTGGCATTACGAAAATC
>OHYH01000778.1_pt1 | contig 10549 bp, 12 predicted proteins | sample 1580211 | NCBI WGS metagenome assembly OHYH01 (sample SAMEA3882528, study PRJEB24775) | human gut metagenome | biome: human-associated habitat; feature: intestine environment; material: feces | place: Netherlands | collected 2009/2010 | reverse complement strand
GTATATGGGTGGATTCTTAAAAATAATAAATGAATGATACTACTTGCTAAAAAGGGATTACTATATATTAGAGAGGCTCCTCCTTGTTTATATATATTTAGAAAATCTGACATGAATTTATTTACATCTTTTGCTTGTGCTCCTCTCCAGAAGATATTAATGCTACCATTGGGATTTTTTCTACCGACAGTTGCCTCAGTACTTCTATAGGTGTAAGTTGGTTCCATTTCTCCCTCAGTTACAAAGTTATGTAAATTATGGATTCTTTTATGATTTATTCCTAATGTATCAAAAAATATTCTTTTATCTCCTAGTTTTTTTTCATCTTGAATTAAACTTTCTATTTTTTGATTAGACATAAGTTCTATATATAATAAATATATCCAATAATTTATTATATATTCTTCATCATACTTAGATAATTTATTCATATAACTATCAAATTCTTTATTTGTTTCTTCTAGATGTTCTAATACTTTGGGTAATAGTTTTATTTTATTTATATATTCTTCTAAGGGAAAATATTCTATATAATCACCATTCATTCCATCTATTATTGGCATTACTATTACTTCCTTTCTATACTAATTTTCTTTTTAATTCTTTATGATACTTTGTTACTCTTTGATATTCATCATAACTTATTTCGATACCTAAGCGTAATCTATCTTCTAACTGATATTTGGTTGTTTTAAATGATATATCAGTTTTACTATTTAACTTGTTTATTTTTTTTAAGTATAAATAACTAGGGCATTCTATTATACTACCTATATCTTTATATCCAATTAGTTTTAAACTTTCATATTCATATTTAATTAAATCTTTTATTCGAGGATTTATTTTCTTTTCGTTATTAATTGTATTATATATGATATTATAACTATTAATATCTGCTAATCTTTCACTTGGGTTATAATCATATGTCGTATTATATAAATAATCTAATTCTTCTTTAGTGTATTTTGTACCAAAGAAATTATATAATACTCTACTATTACAAAAAGCTAATCCATAATATATTAATTTATCTTCTAAGGTTGTTACTTGGTCATCGATAATCATATTTTGATAGACATGTTCTAATTCGTGTAATATTGTTATTGAAGCTTCTATATTAATTAAAAAGTATTCATCTATATCTCTTAAGGATAATAATTCTATTTTATCGTCTGAACTATTTAATATTTCTAAGTTGTTTATTATAATGGTTTTTCTTTTATTATCATATATTCCTAAATCAGTAATATTATTATTTATGATAATGGTATTAATATAGTTATTTACTTTGTGGTGTTTTAAAAATAATACTAGAATTGTATCGTAAAATTCTTGATCGGCATATTTTTTATTTACTGAATAATTATATATTAGCTTTAATATTTCCTCTTCCATATATTTCTCCAAAACGCTATATATTCTATCACAAGCATTAGTATTAGTCAAATATATGGAATTAAAAAGAGTAAGTATTTAATTAATGCTTACTCACTATATTTACTATCTATACCATAATATTCTTCTAATGTTATCCACGAACCATTATTATATAGTTTGGTTGCTATATCTTTACCCATATATCTAATATGCCATGGTTCATACATATAGCCTGTTATATTTTCTTTGCCTTTAAGATAACGAAGAACAAAACCGTATTTGTAGCAATTATCTCTAAGCCAATTACTTTCTGCTGTTCCATCAAAAGTCATATCGACGGTATTTACATCAATGGCTAAACCGGTTTGATGTTCTGAATAGCCTGCTCTTGCGGAATAGGTATCAGCATTGGCGACTCCATCTCTCGCTACATAACTATTATAGATATATATATGATCGGTATCCTGATGATGCATATATATTTAGTCCTAAGGCTTTGGCATCACTTACTAAAGAAGTAAAAGCATCTTTGACATAATCTACTATTTTGATATAACCATTTATGGTTACTAAGTTATTTGGAGCAAAATTACTAGGTAAAGAATATGTTTTATTAGCTATTACTACACCATCGACATATGTTACGCCATAGTAATTTTTTATTGTATATCCTTTAGTACTTTTACTTATTTTAACATTAGGATTATCTTTTACTGTTAATTTAAATTCTTTAGTGGTTTCATTACCTGAAGAATCTTTAGCGGTATAACTTAAATTATATACTTTGGCTTCTTCAATATTATATTCACCATTTACAGTAGCGGTTATTTCTTCTTTACTATTATCGGTTACGGTAATACCTTCTAGTAAATTTGGTTTATCACTAAAGGCTAATACTTCGATATCTTTAATACCTTCGATAACTGGTGATGTTGTATCTTGAACTATTAGGGTTACTTCTTTTTCTTCTCCTTTATAGGTAAAGGTTCCTTTATAAGTGCCTGGTTTATATATTTTGTTATCTTCACTAAAGGTTTCTTTCCATGTTATTTCTTTTACTTTTTTATTATCTTTATATAAGTAATCTTTAACACTTGGTATTGTGTCTCCTACTTCGATAGTTATTTTATTTTTATAAGTAAAGATATCTCTTTTAAATATTAAGAAATATGCTAGTACTAGTAATAAGACTACAAAAATAGTAATTAAAGATATTATTAGTATTTTCTTTTTACTTTTCTTCCTTTTTCTTTCCATATTGTCTCCTTAATTTTTTATAACAAGGTCTACATACTGAGTCGTAGTCGGCATCTATTCCATCTATGGATATTTGTTCTCCTTCAAAGACAGGAATGTATTCATCGTTTACTCTATTTAATCTTAAATTGTATGTAGCTTTTTCTCCACATTTACAAATAGCTTTTAGTTCTTCTAGACGATCTGCTACTTCAAATAGTCTTTGACTTCCTGGAAAGGCATGACTAAAGGCATCTGCTCTTAGGCCATAACATAATACTGGTATATTAAATTCGTCTACTACTTCAGTTAATTCGTCTACTTGTTTTGGGGTTAAGAACTGAGCTTCATCTACTATTATACAATCAGTATTATTTTCTATTAAATGATATGCTATTAGATTATAGATATCTACACTTGGTGATACTACATAATCGGTATTTAATTCGGCTCCAGCTCTATTTTGTATTTTACTACCTGCTTTTTTGTCATCTCCTGGTTTCATTATTAAAACATTCATATCTTTTTCTTTATAGTTATAATATGTTTTGATAATATCTGTTGTTTTACCACATTTCATTGGTCCATATTTAAAATATAATTTTGCCATAATTTACTCCTTACTTCTTAGCTCTTGGGTGAGCCATATTATATGTTTTCTTTATTTGTTCATTGGTTATATGGGTATATATACTTGTTGTATTTAGTGATTCATGTCCTAGTAATTCTTTTACTGTCATTAGATCTGCTCCTTCTTCTAGCATATCTGTTGCAAAGGTATGTCTAATGGTATGTGGGCTTATTTTTATATCTAGATTGGCTTTTCTTACTAATTTATCAATAATCATTCTAACATATCTATCAGATAGTTTTCCACCATTATGATTTAATATTAGGTATTCACTATTCTTTTTATTAAAGATATGATAGGCATCATTTAGATAGATATCTAAGGCTCTACTTGTATGATTATTATATAAGACGATTCTTTCTTTATCTCCTTTACCTAGGACTTTAATACTTTTATTAGTTCTATCGATATCTTTTACTTTGATATTTACTAATTCACTTACTCTAATACCAGTAGCATATAATAATTCTATTATTAGAGTATCTCTTTCGTCACTAGGAGTATTCTCACTACATACACTAAATATTTTATTTAATTCTTTATCATTTAAAAATTTAGGTAAATATAAATCTTTCTTAGGATTAGGTATACTATTAAAGGGACTACTGGTAAGTATTTCTTCTTTTACTAAATAGTTATAGAAGCCTCTTATACTACTTAACTTTCTTGAAATGGAATTTTTATTTATTCCTCGTTCATATAAATATTTTAGATATTCTTTTGTTATATTGATATCTATATTTAATATGTTTTTGAAGTTATTACCTAAGAATTCGTTATATTCTATTAAATCATCATAGTAAGAAAGAATTGTTTTATTACTATATTTCTTTACTACTTTTAAATAATCTAAATACTTTTCTATATACTTCATATTTATCACATATTAATTATAAAACATATATTTTAATAAGTAAAGAAAATAAACTATTAGTTTACAGAAAAAAATATGTATCTATTTTCTAGATACATATTTACCATCTTTAGTAGATACTATTATTTCTTCATCTTGTTCTATGAATAATGGTACTTTAACTAACATACCAGTTTCAATGATTGCATCTTTAGTTGCGTTAGTAGCGGTATTTCCTTTAATACCTGGTTCTGTTTTTGTAATCTTGAATGATATTTTTTCAGGAAGTTCGATACCTAACATTTCTCCTTCAAAGAAGATAATGATTACTTCTAATCCTTCTTTAAGATACTTAACTTCATTTTCGATTTGTTTTTTATTTAATTCTACTTGTTCATATGTTTCCATATTCATGAAGCTATAGTTATCTCCATCAGCATAAAGAAATTGCATCTTTTGTTTTTCAACATGAGCAGTAGGTACTTTAATTCCAGCATTAAATGTATATTCTGCGATTGAACCAGTTCTTAGGTTTTTTAATTTAGCTTTTACAATAGCAGCTCCTTTACCTGGCTTTACATGGTTAAAATCTAATACTTGGTATAGATTGCCATCATAATTAATTGTTTGACCATTTTTGAAATCATTTACATTAATCATTTAATTTACCTCCTATTTCTTTGTTTCTTTATGTTTAGTAGTCTTACGACAATGTTTACAATATTTGTTTAATTCTAATTTCTCTGGAGTGTTTTTTTTGTTTTTTTCTTCTGTATAATTAATATTTTTACACTCTTCACACATCAAAGAAACTAATACTCTGTTTTCATTCTTCTTTGCCATTTTAACTCCTCCTCCCGAAGACATCTACCTAATTATACCATAATTTATATGGTTTAGACAACTATTTTTTTGTTTTTTCTCTTTTTTCTTTATTTATGAAGCCTAATAGTAGTCTTCATAAATAGTTTTAAGCCTAGTTTTAGTCTTAAAACTAACAATATTTTGTATTATATATAAGCATAAATTATATACTTATTATTAGTTTATTACTTATTATTTAAAATTATAATTAAAAAGTTAAGGCTTATATTCACCTCAACTTTTATTTATTTTTTATATGAAGTAATAATCCAGTTATTATCTTTTAATTCTAATGTTATATTAACTTTATCATATGTTTTATTATTATCTGGATCTATTAATTCCATTGTTGCAACAGACTCTACTTTGGCAGCACTTTGATTTGTTATTTCTATTTCTACATTTCCCCAATTATAAATGTATCCTTTATAAGTTTCATTACAATATAATTTTCCATCTTTTTCTAAATAATATTCTTTAGCAGTAGCACTCCATGGAGATTTACCGGCGATTACTTCGATACTCATATATTTCTTTAATGAGTTAAGCATTTCATCATATGTAGTAAATTCTGCTGATGCTTTTCTAGAGGCTCCATTTATTTCTACAATTTCACTTTCTGTTTTTCCGCAGTAAACTGCTGGTAATTCATAATAATTATATGCTACTTTAAAAATTTCTTTGATATCTTCTGTTTTAATATTTTTTGTTTCTGAATTGTTATCAGTACTTTGATTTGGATTATTAACCTCCGTATCAGTAGGTTTAAAAGTAATTGTACCTGTTGCAAATAAAACACATAGTGCTGACAATATAGCAATAATAATTATAAGTAATATTATGACTGCCTTGTTATTTTTTTCCATTCTTTACACTCCTTTCTATAATAAAATTATAGCATATGATTTAAAATAAATAAATAAATAATATTTAAAAATTTTAGTTAATAATGCGACCAACTCAATTGTTGCGCCAGTGGCGCAACTTTTTCACACAATAAATAAAATTTACGCATTCTTGACAATGCAGTGAAAGTATAACCTTTACCTAATTCTTTTGTTAATCTTTCGGAATACTCTTTTATCAAATTATCTCCATACTTTGCCCTATCTTCACCACCTTGGGCTTCAATTAATAATTTACCTACATTATAGTAAGTACTAAGTTCATTTCTATTTTTAGTAAAAAGAAAAAGAATAAGCTGTTTAACTCATTCTTTTGTTTTGAAATATTTATTTAATACATTGTCAATATTTTCTTTATTAACTGGTTTTATAATATAGGCATTAAATCCATATTTAATATATTGTTCTTCAATTCTTTTATTATTAGGTGTTACCATTATAATTGTTGTGATATTATATCTTGCTTGTTTCTTAATATAATTTAAAATGCCATTTTGATCTTTAATAATTTCTTTTGTAAAACTATCTATTTCAAAATTTTGAATGATATCATCAATAATAATCATGTCAAAGGTTTCATCATCACTTAATTTATTTCCCATTTCTTCTAAGCTTTGGGCTACTGTTACATCAATGTTATATGGCTTTAATAATATTTTCATTTCTTTTAGTTTTAAATTGTTATTATCCACTAGTAGAAGTTTTTTACCACTATAATTATGATATTTAATTTTGATGTTTCTATTTTCTTCTTTTTCACTTATTATATCATATTCACTTACTAATCTTTGATTAACACTTAATATTAAATTAACATTATCTTTATCTTTGATTATAGTTATATTACCATTTGTTTTTTCTAATAAATTATTTATTATTTCATAGTTAATACTATTCGTTATCTTTAATTTGAGTTCTTTTGTCTTTTTATCTTCTACTACATAGTTTAGAATAGATTTATCATTAGTTATAAATTTAAACCTTAACTTTGCAAAGTTACCTACTTTAATATTGTCTATTTCTAGTAATATATTCTTTTTACTTAATATAGATGAAACTAAATCAAAAAAATATAAAACTACTTTTATTATTCCAGCCTCATCACCATATAATACTGAAGGTAATTTGTTACTAATTTTCATTTCTAATTTAATCTTATCTTCCTTTTCTATTTCTAGAAATTGCTTTAATTTATCTAACATATCTAATGTTTCATATTTATATGTTACTATTCTTGGTTCACTTTTAACTACTGCTAGATCTAGAATACTAGATATTTTATCATTTAATTTAACTGAATTTTCTTGAAATGAAGATAAAACTTTATTTAATTCTTTAATATTATTTTTATCTATTTTAGTGTTACTAATTAATTCTAAATCTTTAACTGAAGATTTTAACTCTTCAGACATATCTTCTATCAAACTTAATGTTTTTCTAGAAGATTCTTCTGCTAATTTCTTTTGGAAGACTAATTCTTTAGCCATTTTTACATCAGGATTTTCTATAGTGTTATACATAATAAATAAAATATATGCATAAAAGAAACCTTCGAATATTAGTTCTTTATAACAACTTCTTATTAAGAAACCTATTAAATAAAGTATTATCAATATTATATATGGAGATATCTTTTTAAGTGAATACTTTTTTATTAAGAGATATAAGGTAATTATTAAAAAGAAAGTAAAACTTAAAATTGTATGTCCTAAGGCAACATCATAAGATAATCCTTCACCATCTAATAAATCTCCTTCAAAAATAACATTTAATGGTAATGCTATTATAAGTAATATTGAAATAATGGTAATAGATAATAATATTTTTTTTAAATTAGATAGTTTTTCTTCTTTGTCATAAATTGATATACAATAAAACATTGAGTATAAATTAAGTAATGCTAAAATACTCATATATGTTTTTTGCAAAATGTTTATTAAATTAAAGTTGCCTATTAACTTAGCTACTATATATGTTGAGATACCTACTACTAAAAATAAGAAATTTAAACCTATTAATTTAGCATATGTTTTTGTTTCAACGCTTTCGATATTTGGTTTTGAATAGAATAATACTATTAAAGTTGTAATTATAAGTAACCCCACTATTTGCAATATAATTGCTTGCATATTTTTTACCTCTCTTTATCTTTTTAATGTTTTTGAATGACTTCTTAATAAAAATACATTGTTTATATTAATATCTAAATTATCTAAAAAACTAAATACTTCTTCTTCATTAATAATTGTTTTATCATGAAAACTCTCACTTATAGCATCTTCTAAAGAGAAACCATAACCATAGTTACATCTTTCTACTATTTCTTTTTGAAATTCATGAATGTATCCTTCTGGTATATTTTTTCTTTGAAGTGAAGGTTGTGATTCTAATAGTTGCCATTTTAATGTTGCTAATTTATCTCTTAATTCATGATTTAGTTCTGTTTCGCTTTTGGTAGTATTCTTAGAAATACCATAGTTCTTTCCTATATTAAAATAGAATTTATTACCATATTGTTCTACTGCTATTGGAACTATTTGGGTGCCAGTTTCTTTAGCCATTCTAACAGTTCCAACAAATGTTTTCATTACTATGACATTTGGTGTTACATTCCATGCACCTTCTGGATATATTAGAAGATTACCTCCGTTATTTAGTAATTCTATTGATCTATTATAAGCAATTTTTCGATCTATTTTATTTTTGGTTTCTAACGGTATAACACCATTCATTTTTAGTCCTTGATAGATTGGCATCTTATATAGAATTCCAGGATCTCCTAGCATTAGATAGGCTGGTTCTTTAATAATTTGGAATGTTCTTTGTATATCATTACCACCTATATGAGTACAAGCAAATATTTTTGGTACACCTTCTTTGGCTTTATTTTCATTAGCAACAATTATATTTTCTTCTTTAGATAATACTTCATCTATTTTTAATATTAGATTAATTAATGGATGAATCTTTTTTCTAAGTTCAATTCCTTTTAATTTATCTCCTTTGTTATAACAATAGATTCTATATTCTGCATAATAATTAACTAGTTCTTCAATTGCCATTTTTCTTTTTTCAATTAAATTTAACTTTTTAAATGTATCCATAAACCCTCCATATAAATTAAATACATAATAATTAATTACTTCATGTATCATTATAACACAAGAATGATATTTTTTGTTACTTTTTTTATTTTTAATATATAGTTTTGGCTTATATATAATAGATATGGTTGATATTTCTTTTTAGATTATAAGCTAAAAGGAACACTCTAAGACTTGGGCTTAGAGTGCATATAGAATAAATTAATGTCGTGGTTTAAATATTAAGGCTAAAACAAAGGAAAGAAATAAGGCTATAGAAATACCTGCGGATGTTAGGTTAAATATACCAAAGGCTAAGCCAAGTGGTCCCAAGGTAGTGCCTGTTTCCATAGCACCATGGATTAGTAAGTGACCAAAAGATGTAATTGGTATTAGAGCTCCTGCTCCAGCATATAAAACTATTCGATCATAGATACCTGCTATATCAAGGAAGGCTCCTATTACGACAAAGAGACTAGTTACATGACCAGGGGTTAGTTTGGTATTATCTAATATTAACTGAGCTATCATACATACTAAACCACAAAATAGAAAAGCATAAACATAGGTCATCATATTATATTACCTCCAAACTAATAGCATTAGCTATACTAGGTATTGATTCTTTTTGAAATGTAAAAGTTGGTGAAAAGACAGCTCCTGTTGGTACTATTAATACTTTCTTATATTTTTTCTTTAGCATTTCTTTATATATATAACTAAATACTACTAATGGTAAGCAAGCTGGTCCTGATGCTCCCGCTAAGACGGGTTGTCTATCTAAATCATAAAGCATTGTACCACAGTCGTTATAGTTATTATTAAGCTTGATATTATATTTAGTCATCATATAATCTTTAAGTATATTCTTACCATATATTCCTAAGTCACCTGTTAAAATAAGATCATAATATGAGATATCTCTCTTGGTATCTTTTAAATGGTTATATATTACATCTCCTGCTGCTGGGGCCATTACTGCTCCCATATGATTTACATCTGTAGTACCCATATCTACTACTTTACCAATAGTGGAGGATTCTACTTTAACTTTACTCTTTTTGTTACTAAGTAAGATACTTACTCCTCCTGTTGAAGTAAAAGTAGCAGTCTTTGGTTTAGGTGTTCCATACTCAGTAGGATTTCTAAATTGTTTTTCAGCAGCCATATTATGACTTGAAGTAGATACTAATATTTTTTGAGCAAAGCCTCCTTCGATATAAGTACTTCCTATAGCTAGTCCTTCCCCACTAGTAGAACAAGCTTCAAATATACCAAGAAAAGGGATATTAAATTCTCTAGCCATATAGTTAGAAGCTGCAATCTGATTTTGTAAATCTCCAGATATTAATAAATCGATATCTTCTTCTTTTAATTTATTTTTCTTTAAAATATTGGTATTGGCTTCTTTTAATAAATGTACTTCAGCCTGCTCCCAAGATTTTTCACCAAAGTATAAATCTTTTGCATATTTTTTATCAAAATATTTTGATAATGGTCCATCATTCTCATAATTACCACATATGGTATAAGCATCTTCAATAAAGACATTGTTATATTTTATTGTCATATTAACCTCCTATTACCAGTAGCCTAATTA
>OHYH01000776.1_pt1 | contig 10575 bp, 10 predicted proteins | sample 1580211 | NCBI WGS metagenome assembly OHYH01 (sample SAMEA3882528, study PRJEB24775) | human gut metagenome | biome: human-associated habitat; feature: intestine environment; material: feces | place: Netherlands | collected 2009/2010 | reverse complement strand
GTCATATTCATCGCTATCCTTGTATGTGTTACATTCACGATTCCCTCCGTCCTCCTTCATATCCAGCGAATGCGGGAATTGGATAATGAATGCACACGCGATAGATGGGCACACGAAGAAGCTCTGGCCGATGACGAGATAGAGTCCCGGAAGCTCGACATCGAAGAAAATAAGGCTCACGCCGAAACTGAACGATTCACGCTCCAACCATGTTGGGAGTGTGAAGTCGAACCGGATGACCTGCGTTCAGAATCGGCTCCCAAGGCATCGTGTCAAAATTTACCACCATCTTAAGGTCATCCCAGAAGGTTGATTATGATTTTTCACAAATATATTTAGCCGCAACACAGTAGTGTTCGCGGCTTTTTCTATTTTATAAGGCATACATAATATCATACTAAGCAATCGCAATCAATAGCGTTTCACATTTTATATTTTTTTCGCTCAAACGATTCAAACTAATCACAGTCACACCCAAATTCAAATCTTTGCTCCACAACATATAAAGTGAATACCTCTTCATTTTAGCAGAAGAATTTTCAGATATCTTCCATTGGACTCGCCAATAATATGTAGTTATCTGCTGTTTGCGGAGGCTCTGTAATACATTATCATTGGTTGGATCTTAGCCACTCTGGGGGAAGTTCCAGTTGCTCCACTTCCTCCGACGTCAATTCCTGAAAATCTCCACCTCTGTTGTCGGGCTGGATGCGTTCCCAGCCTTTCTGCCGCCCATAGGGCTGCGAAAGTACCGGGGATTAGAAAACACCCTCCGCCCGGTCACGCTGTTGTTCATAATCTCATTGATTTCCCGGATTTCCCATTGCTTCGGCTCGTCAAAACTGTGTCCCAGGGCTTCCCGGAACAGTTGCTTGGAGCAGACCATGTTATCCGAACACTTTTCCAGATACTCGATGATCTGCCCAGCTTTGGTATCCTCCGGCATGAAGTCACGCTGGTGGACTTTCAGATATTCGTTCACTGCCGGGCTGAATCGGAGCTCGAAGTTTCCGCTGCGGTAAATCTCCATTGCTTCTGCCCAGACCTGTATGAGATACTCCCTTGTTGCTGGTTCATCGTCCAGAATGTGGATTTCTGCAAGCTCTGGATGTACCATGACTGGCACAAAACGGCGGTTGCCGGTGCGGTCAAGGGGCAGAAAATCCAGCGTATTGGAAGTGCCGCAGAACACACACTGCCGTTTTCGGTCAGCCGGGTGGGTTTCGTATGGCACTTTATAGGTTTCCTTCTGGCGGCTGAGAAAGGATTTGATTTCTTCAATGCTCTTGGCATTGGCGGTGGCAATCATCTCCGACATCTCGATAATCCAGTGGCCTTGCAGCTTGCGGTACACGTTATCATCATCCAGCTTCCGCAAATCATCGGAAAACCACTCGTCTTTTACTGCCAGCAGCCGGAAAAAGGTGGATTTCCCGGCTCCCTGACCGCCCACCAGACAGAGCATGACTTCAAATTTACAGCCGGGGCAAAATGCCCGGTGGATGGCTCCCAGCAGGAACAGCCGCAGGGCTTCATAGGTGTACTGGTCGGTGTCGGCTCCCAGAAAGTGGCGCAGGCAATAGCGGATACGCTCCTGCCCATCCCATGAAAGGCCGTTCAGGTAGTCCCGGACGGGGTGGTAGCCGTTTTCATTGGCAACAATCCCGATGGCGGCGGTAATCTTTTTCTCACTGGTAAGCCCATAGGTTTCTTCCAGATACAGGAGCAGATAGTTCATATCCGTGTCCGTGATGGCGGTGCCGATGCGGTGGTAGCCGATGGGCTTTACAATGTCCACTCGCTCGGTCAGCAGATTTTTTGCGATTGCCCCGGAAAGCAGCGGGTCATTCTGAAAGACGGTCAGGCAGTTGCGGATACTGTTGCGGACGCTGCCTTTCTCGGTGCTTTCCAGCATGGCCTTTACTTCCTCAATGCTCCGGGGCGGGGCTGCTTCTTGTATGGTCTGTTCTGCGGCCTGCCGTATCTTGGGCGGCAAGCTCTGCCATTCGTCTTTCAAGATTGCTCACTTCCTTTCCATAGTCAACGATAAGGACTGCCCGTTCCTCCATATCCGGGGAGAGCAGCACATCCAGCAGATATTCCACATGGGATTGCTTCTGCAAGGCTTCCACAAAAAGCGGGTGCCATGCTTCTTCCGGCATCTTAGGGGCATAGTCCCGTTTCCAGCGGCGCAGAAGATGGTAATAATCGGACAGCACCCGGAAGCAGTAACGCTCCATGCGGCAAAACCGCTGTTCCGGGGTTTCCTGCCGGGGTTTGGGTTTTCTCCTGCCGGGTGGTTCCCTGTCCTCATAGGGGATGGAGAACTCCTGCGCCAGCATGAGGGCGGCTTCCTTCGGACTGACAGCTTCCAGACGGGAAACAAAGTCAATCACATCCCCGTCTGCCTGACAGCCGAAACAGTGAAAGCGCCGGTCAACCTTCATGCTGGGGTTTTTATCAGCATGGAAGGGGCAGACACACATCCCGTTTCGTCCCACCCGGATTCCAAAATGCTCCGCAGCCTGCCGGGTGGTAACAGACTGCTTGACAGCTTTAAATACATTCAAATAAATCCTCCTGAAAATAAGAAAAGCGCCTGTCATTCTCGAAAAAGAAAATAGCAAGCGCCTATTAAAGTTCCATATCCTGTTTTTTCTCTGTGCGGGGCTGCTTCCGTTTCTCGGCCTGTTCTTCCCGGATACGCTGCGTCCGGCCTTTGACTGCCTGCTGGATGGACGGTTTCTTTCCCGGCTCGGCGGTCTGGCGGTACTGTTCAGACGGAAGAACCTGATTGAGCCAGTGACGCACATCCCGGAGAATCTTCACATCCTCCTGTAATGCGGACAACCGTTCCTTATATCCGGCAACTTCTCCGGCAAGCTGTGTCTGTTCCTCATTCAGCTTTTTAATGCTGTACTTCTTCTCCTTCAAATGCACCTTGAAATAACGGATAGCGGCATTATAGGCGTCCAGCTCGTCCCGATGGGCGGCGGCAAACTGTTCCCGTGGCTTCTTAAACCGGATGGCAGCATACTCCACATGAACCGGCTTATGGGCTTCAAAGTTGGCGATATGGGAAAGCAGGGTGTTGATTTCTTTCATACGCTGTTCTTTCGGCTTCATCTCTGCCCGGATGGAAACGGCCTGCCCGCTGACGGTATCCAGATAAGCGTCCAAACTCTGCACAGTGGACAGCTCCTTTTCCCGCAGATAGCGGATAGCTTCCATAACCTTGTTGAAATCGGCAACGCTGCCTGTAAGCTGGCCTTTGCTTGTCCAGCCTGTACGTTCCTCCCGGCGCAAATCCAGATATTTCCCCAGCAGCTCCGGCAGGGTGGGTTCCTTCGATTCCTGCAAGGCTTCCAGCAGGGCGGCTTTTTTCTCCTTCAGGTCTGCAATCCAGCCTTTCAGGTGGCGTACCATCTGCCGGATAGATTGCATAAGGGAATTGGCGGCTTTGATGTCCCGGTTCAAGTTGCCGATGTTGGTCTGTATCCCTCGTTTCTCCATCTGGCTGACTGCTGGCCCCATATGGACGGTGGGGATTTTATCAAGCCCCTGCCGTTCATAGGAACGAAGGTCAAGGCGCTCCGGGCGTCCGTTGGCTTCCAGATAGCGGTTAGCGGTAGCCGCCCAGCCCTGCCGCCAGATCTCTCCGTACTTCTGGTCGTTCCAGTCCACGGTATCCTCCTTGTGGCTTTTCCAGCTCCCGGACGGGAGCCGGATACGCTCGCCGTTCTCGTCAAGGTCATAAACCTTCCGGCTCTTGGGAAGCCATTTCCCGTTTTCGTCCATTGCCCGCATGGTCAGCAGGATGTGGGCGTGGGGATTCCCATTCCCTTTGTCGTGGATGGCAAAATCGGCAATCATGCCTTTAGAAACAAAAAACTCCCGGCAGTAGTCCCGGATAAGGTCGGCGTGCTGTTCCGGGGGGATTTCCCTCGGTATGGCAAGCACGATTCTCCGGGCAAGCTGGGAGTTCCATTGCTTCTCGATAGCTTCGGCGGCGTTCCACAAAGTATTGCGGTCTGCATACGCTGGTGGGGCGTGGGGCGGCAGCATGATTTCTGTATGGACAATCTCGCTTTTATGGGAATAGTATTTCTGCTTCTGGTCGTACTCGGAAAACAGCCGTTCCCCACTCTGGTAGGCGGCAGACGCAACGGCTGACTGGTGGTTGCTGCGCTGGATTATTTTTATATCATGGTGTGGACAGGGCATAGCGTTCCTCCTTCCTGTGGTTGATTTTGGGCAAAAGAAAAGCAGGAAACCGTTTCTGATTTCCTGCTTAGTGGTGTCGCTGGTAGGCGATTAGTATTCAGTTTTGAAGGTTCGGGTCAGGTTGGCTCGATGATGGAAAGCTGTCTAATAGCTTAAAAGTTTTTGTTCGCAAATTTACTTGTAATTCCAGTTTCTGTTTTATAAAATCCAAAAATCAGAAAAATAATTCCAACAACTACTCCTGCAAATACGGTAGTCTGTGTAGAAATATTAAGAAGAAGTAAGGATATACACAAAACGATTTCTACCAAACCTAATGTTTTGCCAATACCAATAAAAATATTAGGTGCTATGCTTTGTGCATAATCCCAATGCTCTTGTGACTTTCGTGAGGAAGGTGTGTTGTACCCGTTGCCAGAGTTCATATCTTTTACAGGGTGCTTCTTTAAGATATATCCCACAAAAATCATCACGAACGGTATTACGAAATTCAATATAAGTAATCCATACATAAGAACATCTCCTCAAATTAGGATTTGTCAAGTTCTCTTAACCTCGAAACAACTTGCTAAACCAGCCCCGTTTTTGCTCCGGCGCCTGGTCCTGCTGATCCGCTCCGGCCTCCCCGGTAAGAAGCTGCTGCTGGATCGTCCCCGCGTGAAGAGCCTGGGCCGCTGCCGCCGTCTGCTGGGCAGCGGCCAGCGCATCAGTGAGCCGAGTAATGGTCTGAGCCTGCTGCTCGATCTGCCGGTCTTTCACTTCAAGCTGCCCTTGCAGTGTGTCGATGGTGGCCTGTAAAACGCAAACCAAATCGCCAACTTCACGGTTTTCGGTTTGCGTTTTAGTTTGCGATTGGTTTTCGATTTCAGTTTGCGTTTTTTCAAAAAAAGCCTGTTTTATCAAAGCTTCCTGGTGTTCATCAATCGCAAACTGGTTTCCGTTTTTTCGCAAACTTGATCGCAAACCCAGGTTTTCGATTTGTTTACTTACCGCTGTCTTTGATACCCCTATCTCGTCGGCTATCTGCCGGATCGTTTTCATACTTTCACGAACAGGCCCACAGGACACACACCCTTAAACCCAGGCGTAGATATGTACCAGCAAGCAGGGCCTGTCTGCTCCCAGGCTACTTCAAGGGTAATCTCGTGCCAGCCATCTGGAAACAAAGCTGTAAATCCCTCTCCTGCGTGTATGCCGCGCCCTTCCAGGAGCAGACGAGGGTGCGGATCATCGTCTGCCGGATCGGGAAGCTGTATCTGCGCGATCCTCTCTTTATCCCAGCTCATAGACCTTTCCTCCTTCCCCTAAAATAAGTCGCTATGCGATCCCGTCCGGGTAAGATATAAAATCAGCTCGTCCCCGTCCACTTCGTAGATCAGCAACCAATCCGGCGTAATGTGGCACTCACGACACCCCGCATAGTCCCCGGAAAGCTGGTGATCCCTGTTCTTCTCCGGCAACGGCTCCCCCGCAGCCAGCTTTTTAATAATATCGGTCAGCAAAGAAATATCAAAGCCGCGCTTTTTCACACGCTTCAAATCCTTCTGAAACTTTGTGGTTGGTCTTATGTTATACATCGGCAAGCAGCTCCTCCATCATCTGATCGACATTGGAATAGGTCTTGCCGAGGCTCGGATCGGCCTTCATTCTCTTTACTTCCTGGATTGCTTCGACGGTTTCTGCGTTCGGCACATCGCCGCTGATTTCAAAGGGTATTCTATACTCTCTCACCGCCTTACGAGCAAAAACATTGAACGCCGTTGTCATCGTCATTCCCATATCAGCACAGAACGCCTCAAACTGCCGCTTCAAATCTGCGTCCATACGGATGTTAATATTTGTATTCGCCATAGATAGCAACTCCTTTCGCTCTTATTATATACATTGTATCATTTTTTATTCACAATGTCAATATGCATTCCTGGTCGTTTACCCAAGCACTGGCCCTTAAACTTCCACCCTGGTATGTACGCATTTAGGGGGCAAAAAGCCTTGATTTATGCGGCTTTTCGGGCGCGGTAGCGAGGGGGCCGGTATATTTACCCTCGGAGGGCTGAAAACGGCTTCTAAAGCGTAACAGGGGCCTTTCTGGGCCTTATTCCTGGCCCCCATCGTGCAGCGCGTCCAGGAGCCAATCGCTCAACTCCTGGGAAGGGGACACCCGCACCGTTACATGCCCATTTTCAAAGCGTACCGCTGGCGGCGGGCAATCCCACCACTTACGGACGGTTTTCGGATCAAGGCCAGTTTCCCGGTGACAGTCAGCCTTGCGCCCCTCCGGGTGCTGCTGCCGCCATTCATAAACCCGCGCCTGGGCCGTTCCGCTGCCTTTAGGCCGCCCGTTCCCTTCTCTCCAATCCTTTTTCCCTTGCTGTTTCGCTTTAATATCCCGAATGGCTCTTGCAATTTCAAGATGATCTGCTTGTTTTTGAAAATTACGCTTATTGACAGGCATAGTCAGGCCGGAGAGCTTCGCTATATCGTCCCTGGGGAATGTCACATAGTCCTCGTTGAACATCTCCAGGGCGCACACCACATCATCTTTTGTAAAGCGGTTTATATCCTCCACGCTCATATCATCGTAGGGCCGGAGCAGCGCGAAAGCGTCCCGGCGCAGCTCGTCCTCGTCTATCCCGCATTTTTTCGCATAAATCGCCAGCGTCATAATGCCATAGAAACGATGGCCCACCCGGATTTCATCGGCGATCCGGTGCAGCCACCAGTCGTAAAGGTCACGCTTGACTGTCCAGCGGCCCCGCCGCTCCTTCTTGACAATCCGCCGCTCATACCAATCCGGATACTTCTCCTTCGCCTCGGCCAGCGACAGGCGGCTCTTTCTCATAAGCCCCTCAAGCCGCTGCTGCTCCCCGTTACTGTCCGGGATATAATCAAGCAGCCGCGCCAGCTCCACCGGCCCGCCGAGCCGGAACGCCCTCACAGGGTACTCACGCCCCAGCTTCGAGCCGGAGCCGACCACCCGAAAGCCCTGCAAAATCCCCTGCATTTGCGGCTCCTTGATGGTGGAGGTAAACTTATTCCAAATCTGCCGGGTAAGGGAATATTTCAGCTCTTTCAAGCATTTCTGGTTGTACGGGTACATAGGCACCGGCTCTTTCAGCACATAATACAGGTGAAGCCCCGTCCCGCTGTTTACAACAAAGGTTGCCTGGGGCAGAATATCCTTGTTCATCTGGTGCAGCGTGTCCCGGAGCTGGGGCATACCCACCCCGTCCAGGTCAAAGACCAGGGCATAGAGATACCGGGCATTTTTGCCGCACCGCCGCCGCCCAAAATAGGAGATCGGGGACATAATCGTAAAATCGGTATCTTGCAACTCCCGCAGCTCGTCCAGCTCGTCAGTAATGGTACAGCGTTTCGCTTTACCGTCCCCCTCGATCTGCAAGGCAATCCCCGTTGCCTTGTCAACCTCACCTTTCGGCACCGTCACCGCAATTCCATTTCCCTTCCTGTCCTCAAAATGGCCTTTCCTCTCGAAAGATCCTTCCGGAAAGATCTCACGATAAAACTCATACGGCTCCACCGGCTCCAAAAATTTCTCTAAATGCTCGTTCTTTTCCCTGTAAAGTTCCCGCAGCCGTTCCAGGGCTTCTTGCTGATCCGCCATTCCTTACACCTCTTTTCGTACATTCTGCAAACCCATAGGGGGAAAAGGGGGAGCCAAAGAGCGGCCCCTTCGGGGCCTTAAAGAGAAAGTCACCTCCCCCTTTTCCCCCTCGCTCTGGGGCATGGAAATGATGGAAAACCTTTCAGGTTTACCACATTCCCACACCCCGCCGCTCACCCCCATAACCCCCTCCGACTTTCTCCCTGTCCGAGAGAGAATATTTTATTATTTTTTCCCTGGCCTAAAGGCCATAGGGGGGCATATATTATCAATATATTTTATTCCCTATTTTTACTGTTATTATAGCCTGTCCGGGCGGCTCTTGCCAGGCCCCCTGACAGGCTTCTTTTACAGCTCCATACCACCCCAGGTGTGGCTCCGTTCCTGCTCTCTTTCCGGCTGCTGCACTTCTGGCACAGGTAGCAGCTCCCGCGCCTTTTCGACCAGGGGCCGGAACTGCTCTGGCAAGTGCCGATCCAGGAAATCCAGCACCGCCCCGATCCCTTCCTGGAGCCGCGCCGAAAACCCGCGCGCCCGGCTCAAATCTTCTTCCAGGTATTCCACCTGCACTTTGAGCTGCCGGTTTTCATTTTCAAGCCGCTGCCGCTCCTGGGCCTCCTTCAGCTTTTCTTTCGTCGAGGGGATTTTCTGCTGAAGCTGTTGGTTTTCTACCTTCAGCTCCCGCACCTTCTGCTCTGCCGCCGCGCCCCGGATCACCGCCGCCTTCAGCTCCTTCACCTGCTCCACCGTCACGCCCTTGACGGCCCCTGTCAGCGTCTTTTCCGGCTGTATTGCGTCCAAATCGGGCTTGACCTTCTCCACCGCTTTCAGCAGCTTCACATTCCCTTGCAGGGCCTTTCTCTGCTTTTCCAGGGCCGCGATCTCCTGCTCTGCCGCTGTCACCTGTTCCTGGATAGCTTCAAGCCGCTGGGCCGCTGCTCTGTACTCTGGCAGCTCCATATGAGGCCGACCACCGCCCAAGCTGATAATCTCAAACTCGTGCGCCTGGGCGATTTCCGTTAGGGATTCTTTCTCCCGTTCCATCCAGGCTTTCCATTCCGTCTGCTTCCGGCCCAGCCCTTCAAATCCCTGCTGCTTTAACGCTTGTTTCATTGATACCCGCGTCGAAAGGCCCCGGCTCTGCTCCGTTGCCACCGGCACGAAGTCCACATGGAGGTGGGGCGTGGCCTCGTCCATGTGCAGCACCATATTAAACACCCGCAGATGAGGGTTGCGCTCCTGGAAGGACTCTGCAAACTCTTTGAGAGCTGCCGCCGCCCGTTCCCCTCCAGGGGAGCCGCACCCGCAGTCCGTCAAGTTGCCGATCTGGAAGATAGCCTCGTGAAATAGCTTTTCCTGCTTGCTCTGCCGGATATGCTCATAGTAGTCTGGTATCTTGTCCCTGGTCTTTTTCTTTTTGGCATTGTAGGCAGCCAGGGCTTCATCGAAAAGTTCGTGGTACACCTTTTTCAAATCCTCGTTGCAAAAGGTGACATTCTGCTCCGACCTGCTCCGGTCTACATTCGCCGCTGAAAAGCTCCTGTTGTTGTGCCGGATACTTCCCCGGCCCGTCATTCCCGAAATGGTTGTACCTATAAAATCACCCGTCCCTTTCCTGCAAAAAGCCCATATCCTACTATTCCTATTTTACCATAACTGGCCGCAGGCCACAACCTCTTTGTTACTTTCTTGTGAGAAAGTAACGCAAAAGCACTTTCACACTGCCGCCCCTTCGGGGCTGGCAGTATGAAAGTGCTTTTGCGCCCTGCCGGGGGCTAAAAGAAGCAGCCTCACAACTGTCTCCAAGAATTTCTGTTGTCACTCTACTTCTTCTGGTGCAAGAGGATAGCCACACAATTCATCTTCCTGTGCAGAAACCTCTGCGTCCTCTGTTTTTACAAGGCCGCTTTCTTCAAGCAAATCTGGCGGCACAGCACTTACAGCTAACTGTTGTTCTTCCGGCAAGCTATTATACCAATCCAGCCATTCAAGCGTTTCTTTGGAAAGGCCCTCCGCATCTACCATCCGATCACCATATCGGACTTGATTTCCGGCTCCTTCTCTTTGCTCAAAAACGATCCATTTCTCGTTCATAAAAATCTCTATGGTATTGTCTGCCCCGTATTGATATTCAAAGCCTGTCCCAAAATTAGATTGGTTATCCTTTGTCGGTATCTCAGAGCCATCAACCGATGAAGTGATTTCCCCGTCCATTACCCCGCAACGGCCACTTATGGTACTTTCTTTCCCCGTATCATAGTAGAGTTTGCCATCCACCATTACCATAGGGATTTTATCCCATTCTTGCGTTTCTTCCTGTCCCGGCAGTTCATTCTCACTTACAGGAACAATCTCATATTGATAGCTATCCCAACGACCTCCAATATCGGCTGATGTAAAATAATCCAGTTTCTCCGCCGGAAATTTCAGTCTGCCTGACTTTACAGCTTCCGCACAGTAGATGATCTCATAACTTGTATCGTCTGAGAGATTGAACCTAAAACTCGTTATGGTCTCCCCGACAACAGGCTCCGTTTTCTTATCGCTTACCTCCAGTCCCGAAAACAGAGAATAAAGATCAGCTATGTCTTCGCTTTCTGTGATAACTTGCTTTTCGGCGGAGTATGGCTCAGCATTGCGATACATCTCAATGTTATTTACATCAGCAACATCAAAGGGCATAGAAATAGTTTCTTTTTTTTCACAACCAGTGAATACCAAAACCA
>OHYH01000773.1_pt1 | contig 10609 bp, 9 predicted proteins | sample 1580211 | NCBI WGS metagenome assembly OHYH01 (sample SAMEA3882528, study PRJEB24775) | human gut metagenome | biome: human-associated habitat; feature: intestine environment; material: feces | place: Netherlands | collected 2009/2010 | reverse complement strand
CCGCCTTTCCATCATTGACCTGGAGGGCGGCAAACAGCCCATGTTCAATGAGGACCAAAACCTCGCCGTCATCTTTAACGGCGAGATCTACAACTTCCAAGAACTCCGTTCCGAGCTCGAGGCCAAGGGCTACAAGTTCCACTGCGGCGCCGACACCGAGAGCCTCCTGCACGGCTACGAGGAGTGGGGCGAGGCCGTTCTCGATCGCCTGCGCGGTATGTACGCCTTCGTCATCTGGGACAAAAAGAAGAACAAGCTTTTTGGCGCCCGCGACATCTTTGGCATCAAGCCGCTCTACTACTATCCCATGGCCGATGCGGGCGACGGCGCTCCGGGCGTGCTCTTTGGTTCCGAGATCAAGAGCTTCCTGGACTATCCGCACTTCCACAAGGCGGTCAACAAAAAGGCTCTGCGTCCGTACATGACGCTGCAGTATTCGGCAACCGAGGAGACCTTCTTCGAGGGTGTCTACAAGCTGCCGCCGGCGCACTACTTTACCGTCGATATCCCGACCGGCAAGATGAACATCGAGCGTTACTGGGATTGCGATTACTCTGCCGTCGAGAAGCCGTTCGAAGAGTATGTCGATGAGCTGGACGAGGTCGTGCACGAGAGCGTCGAGGCCCATCGCATCGCCGACGTCAAGGTCGCGTCGTTCCTCTCCGGTGGCGTCGACTCCAGCTACATCGCCGCTTGCCTCATGCCCGACAAGACCTTCTCGGTGGGCTTTGACTACAAGAACTTCAACGAGACCAACTACGCCAAGGAACTTTCCGATAAGCTCGGCGTCGAAAACGTTCGCAAGATGATTACCGCCGACGAGTTCTTCGGTGCGCTCGAGGACATCCAGTATCACATGGACGAGCCGCAGTCCAACCTGTCTTCCGTGCCGCTGTGGTTCTTGGCCGAGATGGCCCGCAAGGACGTTACCGTCGTGCTTTCGGGCGAAGGCGCCGACGAACTCTTTGGCGGCTACGCCTACTACGAGGATACGGTCCCGGTGCGCAAGTACAAAAAGATGGTGCCGCTGCCCATCCGTCGCGCGCTCGGTAACCTGGCGCTGCATATGCCGTACTTCAAGGGACATAACTTCCTGGTCAAGGGTGCCGAGATCCCCGAGAAGTCGTTCCTGGGACAGGCTCTGGTATGGCCGGAGCGCGAGGTCGACGGCGTGCTCAAGCCCGAGTACAACACCGGCGACGGCGCCTTCGAGCTCGCTGCACCCATCTACGCACGCGTGAAGGGTCAGCCCGAACTGGTCAAGAAGCAGTACCTGGACATGAACATGTGGCTCCCGGGCGACATTCTGCTCAAGGCCGACAAGATGTGCATGGCACACTCACTGGAGCTGCGCGTGCCCTTCCTGGACCGCAAAGTCATGGAGTTCGCCGAGCACATTCCCGACCGCTACCGCATCAACGAGAACGGCAACAAACAGGTACTCCGCCACGCTGCCAACAAGTCGCTGCCCGATGAGTGGGCCACCCGTCCCAAGGTGGGCTTCCCGGTGCCGATTGTCTACTGGCTGCGCGAGCAAAAGTGGTACGACTATGTCAAGGAGTACTTCACCGCGCCGTGGGCAAGTGAGTTCTTCAATACCGACGAGCTCATGCACCTGCTCGATCTGCACTTTGCGGGCAAGGGCGATTTCCAGCGCAAGATCTATACGCCGCTCGTGTTCCTAGTGTGGTACAAGCGCTTCTTTATCGACGAGGGCCAGCCTTCTGTTCAGGCTGCCTAGTCTCGGCCTACGAATGCCTGCGCGTAACGGCTCCTCCGGGAGCCGTTTTTGCGCGAGCACGTTTCAGTTACTATGAAAACCGTCCCTGCCAAATGGCTGAGAAAGGTGAAAGATGCACCATTCGGATTCCGCGATCGTGACCACGGTCGATGCGCTTGCCAAGCTTCTCGATGTGTGCGGCGAGCTGCGCGCATCAGAGCAGGTTGACGAGCGTGCCGTGACCGGCTGCTCGTTTGATTCGCGCGCGGTCTCGGCAGGTGACGTATTCTTTTGCAAAGGTGCTGCCTTTAAGCCCGCGTTTTTGAGCATGGCGCTCGATGCGGGCGCCGTCGCATTTGTGTGCGAGGAGTCGCTGGTCGAGTCTCTGGAGCCGCTGGCGCAGGAGAGCGGTGCTGCGATGCTGGTTGTTGATAGTGTTCGCATGGCCATGGCCCTGTTGCCGCCGGAGGTCTACGACCGTCCCGACCACGACGTCAAGATCGTGGGCATCACCGGCACCAAGGGAAAGACCACGGCCGCTTTTATGCTCCAGTCCATCATCAAAGCGGCGGGCGAGTCCTGCGGCATGATCGGCTCGGTGAGTACCGACGATGGCATCGAGTGCTACGAGAGCACCAATACTACGCCCGAGGCCCCCGAGGTCTGGCGCCATATCGCCAACTGCCGCATGTCCGGTCGCCAGTCCATGGTCATGGAGGTCTCGAGCCAGGCGCTCAAGTACCAACGCGTCGAGAATCTGCCGTTTGACGTGGCGTGCTTCCTCAACATCGGCCGCGACCACATCTCGCCGATCGAGCACCCGACCTTCGAGGATTATTTTGAGAGCAAACTCAGGATCTTTGACCAGGCAAAGACCGCCGTGGTGAATCTGGGCACCGAAGAGGTCGACCGTGTGCTGGAGGCAGCGTCGACGGCCGAGCGCTTGGTGACCGTTGGCGTCGAGCATCCCGAGGCAAGCCTGTGGGCGAGCGACGTACGCATGGTCGGCTTTAGCATCGAGTTCAACTTGCATGGCCTGTGTGCCGACGAGTCCGAGGCGGGGGAGAAGGTCCTGCTGGGTATCGCGGGAGACTTTAACGTGGAGAACGCGCTGGTCGCTATCGCCGCTGCGCGCGAGATCGGCATCGGTATCGATGCCATCAAGAAGGGCCTCTCCAAACTGCGTGTGCCGGGCCGTATGGAGGTCGTGGAGTCGAAGGACGGCCGCGTGATCTGCGTCGTTGACTATGCGCACAACCAGCTTTCGTTCCGTTCGCTTTTCTCGTCGGTCAAGCGCGCGTTTCCCGCCAGCCCCGTCATTGCGCTGTTTGGCGCCGCCGGCGGCAAGGCTCAGGAGCGCCGCGAGCAATTGCCACGCGAGGCCGCACCATATTCCGACCTGATGATCTTTACGAACGAGGATCCAGCTCACGAGGACCCGATGAAGGTCTGTCGCGAGCTTGCCGAACATGTTCCCGACGATACGCCGAACAAGATCATCCTCGATCGCGAAGCCGCTGTGCATGCGGCGTTCAAGGCGGCGCGCGAGGAGTACGTCAACCCCGATGCTCCCACCATTGTCTTGCTGCTGGCAAAGGGTGACGAGGAACTCATGCACGTGGGCGACGAGTTCGTGCCCATCGAGAGCGACCTTTCGCTGGCCAATCGCCTGATCGATGTTACCCAGTTTGACTAATGAACCATGATGGCGGCGGCGCCCTGAGTGCGCTGTCGCCATAAGCGTGTTCCCTCAATCAAAACATGCCGTCCAAGTCCAAACCCTTCTATGTAAACGGAGTAACCATGTCCCACAATACCCTGCCGACCGTCGCTGAGCTTTCGGGCGAGATGCGCGAGCGCTTGGCCAAGGTCAAGTACGTCTTTACCGACCTGGATGCCACGATGCTCGCACCCGGCTCGTGCGTGCTGCGCGACAACGACGGCAACCCCTCGACCAAACTCGTCGAGGCCGTCGTGGCGCTCGCTCGCGCTGGTATTCAGGTGGTTCCCACCTCGGGCCGCAACCGTACCATGATCCACGAGGACGCGCGCGTGCTCGGCCTCAACTCCTACATTGGCGAGATGGGCGGTCTGGTTATGTACGACCTCAAAGCCAACGATTGGGAGTATCTGACCGGCGACATGCCTTACGACCCCGCCTGCGGCCTCACACCGCACCAGGTGATCGAGCAGACCGGCGTGTGCGAGAAGATCCTTGCCCGCTGGCCGCACAAGATCGAGTATCACAACGACATGTCGACCGGCTACAAGTACCGCGAGGTCACCGTCGGCATGCGCGGCGATGTGCCCGACGATGAGGTCCAGGCCATCCTGGACGAGGCCGGCTGCGGCCTGGTGTGGGCCTGTAACGGTCACCTGACGCATCTGTCCAAGCCGACGACGCTCGAGCTCGAACGCGTCGAGGACGGCCGCGCGTTTAACATCAATCCCGCCGGCCTCAACAAGGGCGTTGCCATCGCACGTTTCTGTGAGCGCCTGGGTATCGAGCGCGAGGAGACGCTCGCGCTCGGCGATTCCGAGTCCGACTTCTACATGGCCGATCATGTGGGCACGTTCTGCCTGGTCGAGAATGGCCTGACGAGTGCCGGCGCGCCCGAGTTCCTGGCTGCTTGCGAGAACGCTTTCGTTACGCGCGGCAAAATTGTCGACGGTTGGGCGGCGACGGCAGAGCTGCTGGTCGCGGCGCGTTCGTAGCGCGGCGCCGCCGCACTTGGACATGTCTTTTCGAGAGAGACTGGTGAGGTAATGTCCGATATCGAGAATCCGGCAGGCGACACGCGCCCGATTGGCGTGTTCGATTCTGGTTTGGGCGGTCTGACGGTTGCGCGCGCGATTGCGACGGCGCTGCCGCACGAGTCCGTCTACTACTTTGGCGACACCAAGCGCTGCCCCTACGGCACCCGCACCGAGGATGAAGTGCGCTCGTTTGCGTTGCAGGCGGGTCGTTGGCTTTCGAAGCACGACGTCAAGATTATGGTCATCGCCTGCAACACGGCGACCGCTGCGGCCTTGCGTCTGGCCCAGCAGGTGCTTGACGTTCCCGTGATCGGCGTGATCGCGCCGGGTGCCCGTGCGGCAATCAACAGCACCCGCTCGCGTCGCGTGGGCGTGCTCGCCACCAACCTCACCATCCGCTCGGGCGCCTACACGCGCGCCATTCAGGATCTAGATGCCGGTGTCGATGTATACGGCTGTCCTGCCTCGAGCTTTGTCGAGGTTGTCGAACACGAGCTCGCCTCGGGTGCACATCTGCAGGAACAGTGGCTTGAGAACGAGGACATCTTCGATACGCCTGCCGTGCGTGCGCTGGTGGGTGCCACGGTTGAGCCGCTACGCGACCACGGTATCGATACCGTGGTGCTCGGCTGTACGCATTTCCCGCTGTTGGTGGGACCTATCCGCCATGCGCTGGGGCCTGGGGTGCGCGTCGTGAGTTCCGCCGAGGAGACTACACGCGAGCTGACCGATATCCTCACGCGCCGCGAGCAGCTGGCGGGCGACGACGCCGAGCCGCAGCATCGTTTTGCCACGACGGCCGATAACATTGCCGAGTTTGCGGTGGCGGGCAGCTTTATCTTTGGTCAGCCGCTCAAGAGCATCGAACATATCGATATCGATGAGCTGAAATAGATGTAAGGCAGCCGCCAAAGCCTTCGCCACATCTTTTGCCGAAAGGAAATTTCTATGGAGTACATGCAGGTCAACCGCGCCAACGGTCGCGCCGCCAACGAGTTGCGCCCCGTTAAGCTCACCCGTGGCGTCATGAAGCACGCCCACGGCTCGTGTTTGGCCGAGTTCGGTGACACGCGCGTGCTGTGCGCCGCCACTATCGAGGAGGGCGTGCCGGGCTGGCGAAAGGGAGCTAAGGCCGGCTGGGTGACCGCGGAATACGCCATGCTGCCGGCGTCGACCGGCAAGCGCTGCAAGCGCGAACACGCCAACCGCAAGGGTCGCTCCATGGAGATCGAGCGCCTCATTGGCCGCAGCCTGCGTACCGTCGTCAACATGAAGGCGCTCGGCGAGTACACCGTCACCGTCGACTGCGATGTGATTCAGGCCGATGGCGGCACGCGTACAGCGAGCATCACCGGCGCCTGGGTGGCGCTGCACGACGCCCTCGCCATGTGGGTCGAGGCGGGCAAGATCGAACGCATCCCGCTTATCGGCCAGGTGGCTGCCATCTCCATGGGCGTTGTCGACGGCAATACGCTGCTTGACCTCGATTATTCGGAGGACAGCCATGCCGAGGTCGACATGAACCTCGTCGCCACCGACACCGGCGAGATGATCGAGCTCCAGGGTACCGGCGATCAATGGTTTTTCCGGATAATATTGTATTGACAAACTATATTATACAAAATATAATATTACTCATATAATACAATGTCTTTGGCAAAAAAGGAGGAACAGATGGTATTTCATACAGGAGCTGCCCTGTTGGATGCGATCGTACTGGCAGTCGTATCTATGGAAGAAACGGGAACATATGGATACAGGATCACGCAGGATGTAAGAAAAGTGATCGACGTATCGGAATCGACATTGTATCCGGTTTTGCGAAGGCTTCAGAAAGATGAGTGTCTGGAAGTATATGATCGACAGTTTGAAGGCAGAAACAGACGGTATTATAAAGTGACCGAAAAGGGAATCGCGCAGTTGGATTTTTATAGGGAAGAGTGGAAAAATTATACATGTAAGATCAGCGATATCTTTGACGGAGCAGATCGGATGAATACGATTTGCTAAAACGGGCAATACTCCTTTGAAAGAAGAAAGGGGAAGTTGTATGTCAGGGAAAAAATCAAAGACGATCGATCCGGCAAATCTTGATCCGGATGAAAAGCTGAAATATGAGGTGGCTGAGGAAATAGGGCTTCTCGATAAAGTGATGACGGAAGGCTGGAAATCACTTACATCAAAGGAGACAGGCAGGATCGGAGGATTAGTGACACGAAAGAAGAAGCAGCGATCCGGCGGGCAGAATATTTCTTTACAAAGATAGACAAATTTGATAGAATTATACATCCGAGGGAGACGACAGGTGATGTGTATGAAAGAAAGAATAAATGTTTTGAGTACGGAAATGGACTGCATAACAGCGAAGGAAGCGATGTTAAAAGCGATTGCGTTTCTGGAAAGAGAGTCGGTTGATATTATCGAAGTTTTATCTATGAGCGCATTGATGCGCGCGCGGGATGAAGACGAGTGGATAAGATCGACATCCGGATTTGGTCTTATTCTGCCCGGAGAGACAGAAATTCTCGAAGCGGCAGGGGAAACCGACAGGATAAAACTAAGAGAAGCGGAAAATCAGACATTTATAAAAATGTTTATGAAATACCTTCAGAAGAACAGAAAAAGAGTTTTTTTGCTTGCCGAATCGGAAGAAAAGCTAAATACTGTGGAAAATGCCATGAAGTATTATGACAAAGGAATTTTTCTGACGGGACACGCGCTGATCAAAGAGGGAGAAAACCGGGAAGAAGACGTAGTCAATGAGATCAACGGAACAGAGACGGACTGTATCTTGTCCGTACTGACTTCTCCTTATCAAGAAAAGTTTATCGCGGAAAATCAAGCTCTTTTAAATGTAAAACTGTGGTTCGGATGTGGAACTCTGCTTGAAAAAAGTTATGGCGAGAGAAAGCTTTCCAAAAGGCTCTCCCGGTTTCTGCTGAAAAAGCGATTTCATCTGTTAGTAGGGAAACAACAGAAAAAATCAGACTAGACAAAAGCGGGAAAAATGTCCATATATGGAATTTGTGAACAATGTATAGACATTAAAATATGAATTTTTTGTAAAATATCTGAGGAAATGCATAAAAAATATGTATTTCCTCTTTCTTTTTTTGCTGTTTTGCATTAATATAATATACGAATCTAAGAAAGAGGAATATTTTCGCTTTTAAAGTTTGTGAAAAATGTACATGATATAAATCCAAGGAGTGGAGGAACAGGCATGATTTCAAATCAGATACTTCAGAATACGATCGACGGATTGAAAGGAATTTCCAAAGTTGACTTCTCAGTATTAGATACAGAGGGAAAGGAACTGGCATCTACATTAGACAATGCGCAGGAACGAAACAGCGCGGTAATCTCGTTTGTAGAATCGCCTGCGGACAGTCAGGTAATACAGGGATGTCAGTTTTTTAAGATTTTTGACGAGCAGAGGCTTGAGTACGTACTGCTGGCGGAAGGTGACAGCGAGACGGCGTATATGCTCGGCAAAGTTGCGGCATTCCAGATCCACAGTCTGCTGGTAGCTTATAAAGAAAGGTTCGACAAAGATAATTTTATTAAAAATCTTCTTCTGGACAACCTTCTGTTGGTAGACATTTATAACCGTGCTAAAAAATTACATATTGACACGGAGGTAAAACGTGTTATCTTTATTATTGAGACATCACACGAAAAGGATAATGCCGCGCTTGAGAATGTGAGAAATCTTCTTGGCGGAAAATCAAAAGATTTTATTACTGCGGTTGATGAGAAGAATATCATTGTAGTAAAAGAACTCACAGAAAAAGACGGGGCGAAAGAGCTTGAGAAGATGGCGAAGGAAATGCTCGACATGCTGAAGGAAGATACAAAGGACGAGCAGATCCGTATTGCATACGGTACGATCATCAGCGACATCAAGGAAGTATCCAAGTCCTATAAAGAGGCGAAGCTTGCGCTTGACGTAGGGAAAATTTTCTTTGCGGAAAAGGATATTGTTGCATTTACGACACTTGGTATCGGCCGTCTGATCTATCAGCTCCCGATTCCGTTGTGCAAGATGTTTATCAGAGAGATTTTCGAGGGGAAATCGCCGGATGATTTTGATGAGGAGACATTGACAACGATCAATAAATTTTTTGAGAACAGTCTGAATGTATCGGAAACATCCCGGCAGTTGTACATTCACAGAAATACTCTTGTATACAGACTGGATAAACTTCAGAAGAGCACGGGGCTTGATCTGCGTGTGTTTGAGGATGCGATCACGTTCAAGATCGCGCTTATGGTTGTAAAATATATGAAATATATGGAATCATTAGAGTATTAGATCTTACAGGAGTATAAATAATTAGGAGGAACTTATGATTGAATTAAGAAACGTGACGAAAGAGTACTCTAAGGGCAATTCAGCTCTTAACGGAGTCTCTGTGAAAATCGAACGGGGAGAATTCGTTTTCATCGTCGGAGACAGCGGCTCGGGAAAGTCTACCCTGATTCGTTTGATCATGAAGGAGTTGAATCCGACTGAGGGAACGATCATAGTAAACGGGCAGAACCTGAATCGTATGAAACACCGCAATATCGCGAAATACAGAAGAGGATTGGGCGTTGTGTTTCAGGACTTCCGTCTTTTGAGAGACAGAAACATTTATGAAAATATTGCGTTTGCCCTGCGCGTGACGGAAACGCCGACAAAAGTGATCAAGAAAAAAGTGCCTGCGGCGCTTTCGCTGGTCGGTCTTGCGCAAAAATATAAATCGTTTCCGAAGGAATTATCAGGCGGAGAGCAGCAGCGAGTTGCAATCGCAAGGGCAATCGTAAACGAACCCGCTATTTTGTTGGCAGACGAGCCTACGGGAAACTTAGATCCAACGAACTCATGGGAGATCATGAGCCTTTTGAAAGAGGCGAATGAAAGAGGAACGACAGTGCTTGTCGTTACGCATAACCAGGAGATCGTAAATGAAATGCAGAAGCGAGTTGTTACGATGAAAAAGGGTGTCATCGTAAGCGACGAGAAAAAAGGTGGGTATAAGCATGAGAATTAGTACAATAGGATATTCGATGAAACAAGGGGTTAAGAACATCCGCAGAAATAAGATGTTTTCCGTTGCTTCGATCGCAACGATGGCGGCATGCATTTTCCTGTTCGGATTGTTCTATTCCATTGTAGTTAACTTTAGTTATATTGTAGAAAAAGCAGAAGAAGGTGTTGCTATTACAGTATTTTTTAATGAAGATACTACAAAAGAACAAAAAGATACAATTGGTGCCCAGCTGAAGAAAGAAGATGGAGTACTGAAAGTAAATTATGTAAGTGCGGATGCAGCATGGAATAAGTTTAAAGATCAGTATTTTGGAGAATCAAGTGATCTGGCAGAAGGATTTAAGAGTGATAACCCGCTTGCCAATTCAGATAACTACGAAGTATATCTTTCAGACGTATCAAAGCAGAAAGATGTAGTGTCTTATGCAAAGTCGCTGGATGGGGTGCGTAAAGTTAATAAATCAGACGTAGTAGCCAAGACTCTTACCAGTGTGAACAAGTTGGTGGGATATGTATCGGTAGCAATTATTGCAATTCTTCTGGCAGTGTCAATTTTCCTGATCAGTAATACAGTTACCATGGGTATTACTGTCAGAAGAGAAGAGATAGCTATTATGAAATATATCGGAGCGAAGGACTTTGTAGTAAGATCACCATTCGTGATCGAAGGTCTGATCATCGGATTATTCGGTGCAGTTATTCCGCTTGCTCTGTTATATTTCCTTTATGACAAGGCTGTAGTATATATTATGGAGAAGTTTAGCATTCTGAAGAATATCATTACATTCCTTCCGGTTGGAAATGTATATATCTATTTGTTGCCAATCGGGCTTGCAATGGGAATTGGAATTGGATTCCTCGGAAGTTACTTCACTGTTCGTAAGCACTTAAGAGTGTAATAGGAGATACCTATGAAAAGACGGATGAGAAAGGTGACAGCACTGGTTCTGTCAGTCGGAATGATGCTGTCAATGACAATTACTTCCGGTGCTGTGACAATTGATGAAGCGCAGAAAAAAGCAGATGAGCTGCAATCACAGAAGAGTGCAGCTCAGGCTGAAAAAGATAAGATGGAAGAAAACGATATTCCAATTCCT
>OHYH01000768.1_pt1 | contig 10626 bp, 5 predicted proteins | sample 1580211 | NCBI WGS metagenome assembly OHYH01 (sample SAMEA3882528, study PRJEB24775) | human gut metagenome | biome: human-associated habitat; feature: intestine environment; material: feces | place: Netherlands | collected 2009/2010 | reverse complement strand
GCAGAAGGAGATATCAAGGCCCTGACGGATGCCCTGGAGACTGCAGGAGCAGATGAAACCGACGGAGACAATGGGCTGGAGCTTTCCATTTATGGGCTTGCGTATGAATACGTATATATAAAAGAGAATGAAAATGATCTGGTAACGAAGAACCTTTCGGCAGAAAATACATTTATGGTAAAAGATGACAGCATCGAGGAGAGAGAACTCTTTGCTGTCTATTATTATGTCAGAAAAGATGATTCTGGAACTTCGTCAGATCATTTCATGGCAACCATACTGACGTCAAGATACCGGTACGAGCTGGATATCGAGGACAGCAGCGCTCCGCAGATCACCGTAGAAGAGCCGCAGGAACATTATATGTGCGAGATTCCGATTATCGAGTATTTGAATAATAAACTTGGTATTGGTGATTTTGAACTGCAGATTCCACTTATTGATGCTTACAATGCGTTGATGAGCGATCGTATCACGGATAAGGAGCAGTTTATTGATGCGATTCTTGCCATCTATGGAACATTGCTTGCAGATGATGAAGTAGATGAGAATGGTGAGTTTTACAAAACAGCAGATGAGAGAAAGAAGGCTTCTGATACAGCATACAAGGCCTCTCATTTTTGCTCATACTCATACTTCCCACAGTACAATGGAACAAGTGATGATGGAATCAATGCCAACAAACCTGATGGACAGGCAAGAGAGTTCTATGATGGTCTTAACAAGGATGTACAAGAGGCTTTCGATGCCTATGGTGTTAAGACATACGTTGAAATGCTTGGAACAAACGATGCACCTGGAGACTGGTATCCGATGTGGTCATTCTCTAACAACTTTAACACAAGCACTCCTGGTGGAGTAGCCTGGACAAAGATTGGCGAACTTAAGCATAAGGCTCTTCCAAAGGTTGTTATGGCAAAAGACTTTGACAGTGAATGGAATACATACATGGATGAATACAATGCATGCAATCCACAGGATTTCCTGGGTGAATTACAGACCGAGCTTGATACAAGATTAGAGCAGGCTGCTAAATTCAAATAAAGCTTAAATGAAATTTAAGGCAGGCAGATATAATAGCGTTTTATCTGCCTGCTACCTTTAAGGAGTGGTGTCATGTCATTAACGAGAAAAAACAAAAAAGAGAAGGTCAGAGAACCTAGAACAAAAATTACATGGAAAGAAGTCAAACGTCAGAAAGTGCTGCTGTTCTGGGCAGCAATAATGGTGGCATATGGAGTTGTATTCTATTATCTGCCACTCGCTGGCTGGGCAATGGCATTTCAGGATTACAAACCAAGACTTGGTATATTCCATTCTGCATTTGTTGGATTGGACAAATTCAAGATGCTGTTCTCGGATATGACATTTATCCGTGTTATAAGAAATACACTTGCAATGGGTGTTATCAATCTGGTTGTAACTTTTGTCACAGCCATTGTATTTGCAATCTTACTGAATGAGATTGCATCAAAGGGTGGAAAGAAAGTAGTACAGACTATATCATATCTTCCACATTTCCTTTCATGGATCATTGTAACAGGTATTTTACACGATATGCTTTCAGGAACAGGTATTGTAAATGAGTTCCTTGTAAATATGCATATTATAGACCAACCGATAAACTTTTTCGCACATCCGGGATATTTCTGGCCGATAGTGGCATTTGCCAATGTATGGAAAGAAACAGGATGGAATGCAATCATATATCTTGCAGCCATTACATCAATAGATCCTTCACTTTACGAAGCAGCATCTATTGATGGAGCGGGACGCTGGGCAAAGATCAAGTATGTAACACTGCCGGGAATCAAACCAACTATTATAATCCTTCTTCTTATGAATGTAGGTAATGTTTTAAATGCAGGATTTGAGATACAGTATCTCTTAGGAAACGGTCTGATACAGGATGTATCACAGACTATTGATATTTATGTACTTAAATGGGGCATAAGCCAGGGAGATTATGCAATAGGTACCGCAGCAGGTATATTCAAGAGTGTGGTAAGTATAATTCTTATATTTATTGCAAATAAAATTGCCAAACATAATGGTGAAGAGCAGTTGTTTTAAGGAGGTCTTGTACGATGGCAGATATAACAGCAGGCTCTGTAAAGAGCAAAAAGAAAAAGAAGATAAGTATATTTCCAATTGTAAATGGCATCATTATGGTACTGTTTGTGATCATAACGCTTTATCCGGTGCTTAATACACTTGCGATATCGCTTAATGATGGTACAGATGCATTAAGAGGTGGAATTTACCTCTTACCAAGAAAGTTTACCTGGAAGAATTATATAACGGTTTTGCAAAAAAATAATCTTATAACAGGAGCATATATTACTGTTGCCAGAACAATAATTGGAACAGTCTTAGCACTGGTGGCAAATGCAATCCTTGCTTTTATAATCAGCAGAAAAAGATTTTTGTTCAAAAGAGGTTTATCCCTGTTTTGGGTTATCACAATGTATGTCAATGGTGGATTAATCCCTGTCTTCCTCCTGTACAAGGGACTTGGGCTTACCAATAGTTTTTGGGTTTATGTAGTCCCTGGAATGGTCAGTGCGTTTAACATGCTCGTTATCAGGACCTATATGAATGGAATCCCTGACAGCTTAGAGGAATCAGCGCAGCTTGACGGTGCAGGATATACCACCATTTTTCTGAAGATTTATTCCCCTCTCTGCAAACCGGTATATGCGACAGTAGCTTTATTCGTAGCAGTAGGACAGTGGAACTCATGGTTTGATGCAATGCTTTATAACCGTATGAGTACAAAGCTTACTACATTACAGTATGAGCTTATGAAGCTTCTTTCAGCTGTAACAAATCAGGGAGGATCAGCAGAAACATTGAAAAATGCTGTAGGCGCAGTTACACCTACCTCAGTTCGTGCCGCAGCAACAATTATAACAATGCTTCCGATCATATGTATTTACCCGTTTTTACAGAAATACTTTGTTACAGGACTTACACTTGGTGGAGTTAAAGAATAAATATTTTTTTACAGGATGCCCGGCAGGATAACTGCCGGGTGTTTTGGTGTAAATGTTTATTTGAAAGGAGAATTTTTTCAACCCAGGAGCAAAATGAGGAAAATAGTACGTTGGCACTAAAAAGTAGTGGATTATTATAAAAAACTGTTGTATAATAAAACTACTTTAAAAACTCAAACAAAAGAAGGGGGATTCTATGAATAGTCAACAGTATAACAGAGCCAACAAACGTGTATTCCTGGCGGTAATCATAGTATTTGCATATATAGCATTTACGTTATTTGCAGCAGTTGGGACAAAAGATGCTGATATTACCAGGATAAGTATACAGCTTGTTGCGGCAATAGCAGTAATAGTAATAGCTGTAATTGCATTTATTACAAAAAGAGACAGCAGAACAGGTGCGCTTATACTTGTAAGCGCCATGACAGCAGGATATTTTATTATCGCACTGATCAATTCAACAATCGGTACATGGACATATGCCCTGCCGCTTGTTATTGCAGCGATGATATATCTGGATATAAAGATGATGATGGTGATGAACGCAGTAATAATCATATCCAGCGTCATCAGGCTTGTAATGCAGCTTGGAATAAGAGGTACATCTCTTCAGAATGATGTAATAGCAGTATTTGTACTTGTACTTGTGGGATATGCGTCAAACAGCATTACGATTCTTCTTACCCATTTCTTCGATGAAAATATGGAAGAAATCAAAGAATCTGCTATGACACAGGTGGACAGCAATAAGAAGATGGTAATGGTTGCGGAGAATATTTCAAAGCACTTTGACGAGGCTATGACCATGTTAAATGATCTCGATGAGGCTGTTGCGGTGAGCCATAGTTCAATCCAGGAGATAGCAGACAGCACAGAGAGCACCGCGGAGGCTATCCAGAAGCAGGCAGCTATGTGTGTTGATATTCAGGGAAATACAGACAATGCAGAGAGTGGAATCAAGGCTATGATAGATGCCTCACGCCAGACTGATGAGACCGTAAAGCAGGGAGCTGATGTTGTGGAAGAACTCAAGGAGCAGGCACACAACGTGGCAGAGGCAAGTAATGTTACAGTGTCAGTTATCCAGAGTCTTACAGCTAAGGTGGAGGAAGTAAAGAGCTTTGTTGAGTCGATTATCAATATTTCTAACCAGACAAATCTGCTTGCACTCAATGCTTCAATTGAGGCGGCCAGGGCAGGTGAAGCAGGAAAGGGCTTTGCGGTAGTAGCAGATGAAATCAGACAGCTCTCAGAGCAGACAAAGGATGCATCAGCCAATATAACAGAGATTATAAACAAGCTCAATGAGGACACAAGGCGTGCCAATGAGAGTATCGAGAACTCAGTATCATCGGTAGAGAAGCAGAATGAGCTTATCGACGATACAAGAGACAAGTTTAATGCCATGGGAGAGGCCGTTGAGCTGTTGATGAAGGATATCAATGTGGCTGAGGAGAGTATCAAAAAGATTCTTGATTCAACAACAGTCATATCAGACAATATCACACACCTTTCAGCTACAGGAGAAGAGGTCGCAGCTTCTTCAACAGAGGGACTTCGCATGGCTGATACCACTGTCGAGAGCATGGCAAAGTGCAAGAAGGTACTGGAAAATATTTGTATGCTTGCGAATGACCTCAAAAACTCTGTTGAGGAGAGTGAGGAAGATCTTAGTCAGAAATTTGATTTCTAAGAGCAGTAATATGTTTTTTACGGCAGGAGCGCATTTGCTCCTGCCATTTTTACATATTTTTTATGATAAAAATATTTACATTATCGTAATATATGATAAAATATTTCTAATACGAAACACAATGGCTACATAAACAATAGGATATATGGAGGAAGTTATGGACGATAACAATTATATGAACAATGACAACCAGTCGTCAGGCACACCGGACAATACAGGTGTATTCGGTCAGTCTTCAGGAACAGCAAATGGCTCAGACACATACAGCCAGCCGCAGGACACATACAGTCAGCCGGCAGACACATATAATCAGTCTGTATCCCAGCAGGAAAGTGGGAATGCATATGGACAGTCATCAGACCAGACAGGCAGCACAGACGGATATGTCAATAATCCGGGCAGTGCATATGGTTATGCAAATCAGGGTACATACAATCAGAATCCAAATGCCCAGGGTACATACAACCAGAACACATATGCTCAGGGCTCATTTAATCAGTCAGCTTACGGACAGACGCAGTATGGCCAGCAGCCAAACGGACAGGGTGGCTACAATCAGACCGCATACGGACAGACAGCCTACAATCAGCCACAGTATGGAGCTAATCCATACAACCAGCCGCCAAAGAACAGCAATGGCTTTGGTATAGCTTCTCTGGTACTTGGAATCGCATCTATTGTACTGTTTTGTACATGCATCAATTATGTGACAGCTCTGCTTGCTATCATTTTTGGTATTATACATATCATAAAGGGCAACAACAAGGTGTTTGGTATAGTTGGTATAGCAACAGCAGCTATCTCAGTTATAGTCAGCATCATATTCTGGGTTGTGGCAGGCGCAAATGTAAGCACAGATTTAGAAAAGGAGTTCATGAAGGGCTTTGATGAGGGCTATGAGTATTATAATGATGACGATTCCTATGAGGATTACGATTATGATTATGATTCTTATGATTATGATGATTTTGATTATCAGAATTTTGATTATGATGGCATTTATTAGAGTTAATTATTATCAAATTATTACAGAATCAATTACATCTTGACAACAGTGGCTTTTCAGTTATATACTTAAACACAGTTAGTAAAAGGCAGTGACGAAGACAGTAGAGATGGCAGGAAAGTCAAAGAGAGCCGGGGCAGGTGAGAGCCGGTATGAGTAGAGCCGTTTTGAAAATCACTTCTGAGCCGCAGGCTAAAATCGCCATACAGCGTTGCGAGAGTAGGTTCTGACGTATTCCCTACGTTACAGGGAACAGGTATGCAAGGAGACTTTTCTCTTTAAGTACATTGTAATAGGTGGTATAGACGTATCAGGCACGCGTTCCTAATTACAGGAATGTGTGCCTTTTTTTGTGAATATTCCATAAACCGAAAATTCTAGTGGAGTAAGCCACAAGGAAGCCTCGTAAGAGTCGAATTTGAGGTGCATGTTGGGATGTTCACGAACAATATAGAATAAGGAGAGATAGTCATGTACAACAAAGTTGACACCAATATGAACTTCGTTGAACGCGAGAAGAAGACAGAGCAGTTCTGGAGAGAGAACAATATCTTCAGAAAATCTATGGAAAACAGAAAAGAAGGAGAGACATACACATTCTATGATGGACCTCCTACAGCAAACGGAAAGCCTCACATCGGACATGTTGAGACACGTACCATAAAGGATATGATTCCAAGATTCCAGACCATGAAGGGCAAATATGTGCCACGTAAAGCAGGCTGGGATACACACGGACTTCCTGTTGAGATCGAGGTGGAGAAGCTTCTCGGCCTTGACGGCAAGGATCAGATTGAGAACTACGGACTTGAGCCATTCATCAAGAAGTGTAAAGAGTCTGTATGGAAATACAAGGGTATGTGGGAGGATTTCTCCAACACAGTAGGTTTCTGGGCTGATATGGACAATCCATACGTCACATATGACGACAATTTCATCGAGTCAGAGTGGTGGGCTCTCAAGGAAATCTGGAACAAGGGACTTCTTTACAAGGGCTTCAAGATTGTTCCTTACTGTCCTCGTTGTGGAACACCGCTTTCTGCACAGGAGGTGGCACAGGGCTACAAGACAGTTAAAGAAAAATCAGCAGTAGTACGTTTTAAGGTAGTAGGAGAGGATGCATATTTCCTCGCATGGACCACAACTCCATGGACACTTCCAAGCAACGTGGCACTCTGTGTGAACCCTAATGACACATATGTAAAGGTAAAGGCTGTTGATGGCTACACATATTATATGGCAGAGGCACTTGCAGACAAGGTGCTCTCACAGCTTCTTTCAAAAGAGGACGCCGAAGCAGGCAAGAAGGCATATGAGGTGCTTGAGACATACAAAGGAAAGGATCTTGAGTACAAGGAGTATGAGCCGCTTTATGACTGCGCTAAGCAGGTTGCCGATAAGCAGGGCAAGAAGGGCTTTTTCGTGACATGTGACACATATGTTACTATGTCAGACGGTACAGGAATTGTTCATATCGCTCCTGCATTTGGTGAGGATGATGCCAATGTCGGAAGAAATTATGACCTTCCATTTGTACAGTTTGTAAACGACAAGGGAGAGCTTACAGCCGAGACTCCGTTTGCCGGTATGTGGGTAAAGGATGCAGATCCTGAGGTATTAAAGGACTTAAGCGGCAGAAAGCAGCTCTTCGATGCTCCGAAATTTGAGCATGAGTATCCACACTGCTGGAGATGTGACAAGCCTCTTATCTACTATGCAAGAGAGTCATGGTACATCAAGGAGACTGCAGTAAAGGATGACCTTATCAGAAACAACAATACAGTAAACTGGATTCCTGAGTCTATCGGTTCAGGACGTTTCGGAAACTGGCTTGAGAATATACAGGATTGGGCTATCTCACGTAACCGTTACTGGGGCACACCACTCAATATCTGGGAGTGTGAATGCGGACACAGAGAGTGTATCGGAAGCCGTGCAGAGCTCGCCGAAAAAGCAGGAGATCCAAAGGCAGCAGAGGTAGAGCTCCACAGACCATACATCGACGCTGTGACAATCAAGTGTCCTGAGTGTGGCAAGGATATGCACCGTGTACCTGAGGTACTTGACTGCTGGTTTGATTCAGGAGCCATGCCATTTGCACAGCACCACTATCCATTCGAGAACAAGGAAGTATTTGAGAAGCAGTTCCCAGCCAAGTTTATCTCAGAGGCAGTTGACCAGACACGTGGATGGTTCCATTCACTCATGGCTGAGTCTACACTCCTTTTCAACAAGGCTCCTTATGAGAATGTCATCGTGCTTGGACACGTACAGGATGAGAACGGACAGAAGATGTCCAAGTCAAAGGGCAACGCGGTAGATCCGTTTGATGCACTTGAGACATACGGTGCAGATGCCATCAGATGGTATTTCTACACAGCATCAGCTCCATGGATTCCAAAGAAGTTTTCAGGAAAGCTCGTGCTTGAGGGACAGCGTAAGTTTATGGGAACACTCTGGAACACATACGCATTCTTCGTGCTTTATGCAAATATCGACAACTTTGATGCTACAAAATACAGCCTTGAGTATGATAAGCTTGCAGTAATGGACAAGTGGATTCTTTCAAAGCTCAACTCAGCAGTGGCAGGAGTGGATGAGTGCCTGTCAAACTACAAGATTCCGGAGGCGGCAAAGTACCTTCAGGAGTTCGTAGACGACTTAAGTAACTGGTATGTACGCCGCAGCCGTGAGCGTTTCTGGGCAAAGGGAATGGAGCAGGACAAGATAAACGCATACATGACACTTTATACAGCACTTGTCACCATATCAAAGGCGGCAGCACCTATGATTCCTTTCATGACAGAGGATATCTACAGAAATCTTGTCTGCTCTATCGACAAGAGCGCACCGGAGTCAATTCATCTGTGCGACTATCCTGTAGTTGATGAGAAGCTGATTGACAAAAAGCTTGAAGCTGATATGGATGAGGTACTAAAGGTTGTAGTACTCGGACGTGCATGCCGTAACGAGGCAAATATCAAAAACCGTCAGCCAATCGGAAAAATGTTTGTAAAGGCTCCGGAAAAACTGGATGAATTTTATGTGGATATCATCGCAGACGAGCTCAATGTAAAAGAGGTTGAGTTCACTGATGATGTATCACACTACACCACCTACAAATTCAAGCCACAGCTTAGAACAGTGGGTCCTAAGTATGGTAAATACCTTGGCCAGATCAAGGCAGTTTTAGCTGAGCTTGATGGTCATAAGGCCATGGAGGAGCTTAACAGCACCGGCTCTCTCAAGCTTGACAGCATTAGCGATGAAGTTGTATTATCTAAAGAGGATTTACTTATCGAGATGACTCAGATGGAGGGTTATGTGACACAATCTGACAACAATATAACCGTTGTCCTTGACACCAACCTCACTCCTGAGCTTATCGAGGAAGGTTTCGTAAGAGAAATCATCAGTAAGATCCAGACAATGCGTAAGGACGCAGGCTTTGAGGTTATGGACCACATCGCTGTGACATACGAGGCAGATGAGAAGCTTTCAAATGTATTTGAAAAGTTTGGTGATGAAATCAAGACCGAGGTTCTTGCCGTATCAATTAAATCAGGCGAACTTAAGGGCTATGAAAAGGATTGGAAGATTAATGGTGAGGCTGTTAAGCTTGCAGTTGAAAAACAATAATCTCTGCACGAGAGGGAGCATTAATTTGCTCCCTTTTAGTGCCATAAGGAGGAAAAGATGAGAGATAATACGTTTAGCAAAAAGGTGTTTATTAAGACTGTATCAGACAATTTAAAAAATAAATATCGTAAGACTATAGATGATGCCACACAGCAGGAACTTTATCAGGCTGTATCAGAGGCCGTAAAGGATGTCATCATGGATGAGTGGATTGCCACACAGAGAGTGATGGACAAGGACGATCCAAAGGTTGTTTACTATATGTCCATGGAGTTTTTGATGGGAAGAGCTCTCGGCAACAACCTTATAAACCTCTCAGCATACAAGGAGGTCAAGGAGGCTCTCACTGAGATTGGTGTGGATATCAATGCTATTGAGGACCAGGAGCCTGATCCGGCACTTGGAAACGGTGGACTCGGAAGACTGGCAGCGTGCTTCATGGATTCACTTGCCACACTCGGATATCCTGCATACGGCTGTGGAATCAGATACAGATATGGTATGTTCAAGCAGCAGATTTCAGACGGCTTCCAGATTGAGGTGCCTGACAACTGGCTCAAGGACGGATATCCATTCGAGCTTCGTCGTCCGGAGTACTGTTATGAGGTCAAGTTTGGAGGATATGTGCAGGAGAGCACAGATGAAAACGGAGAGCTTCATTTCGAGCAGAAGGACTATCAGTCGGTGCTTGCAGTGCCTTATGATATGCCTATAGTCGGTTATGACAACAATGTGGTCAATTCTCTCATGATATGGGATGCAGAGCCAAAAAACGGCTTCTCGCTCGAGTCCTTTGACCAGGGTGACTACGACAAGGCAGTGGAGCAGGAAAATCTTGCAAGAAACCTTGTTGAGGTGCTCTATCCAAACGATAACCATGTAAAGGGCAAGGAGCTTCGCTTAAAGCAGCAGTATTTCTTTGTATCAGCAAGCATCCAGCGTGCACTTGCAAGGTTTAAAAAGCATCACAGCGATTTAAAAGATCTCCCAAATAAAGCTGTTTTCCAGATGAACGATACTCACCCTACAGTTGCAGTCGCAGAGCTTATGAGAATCCTTGTGGACGAGGAGCATCTGTCATGGGATGATGCATGGGATATCACTACAAGATGTGTAGCCTACACTAACCATACAATCATGGCTGAGGCGCTTGAGAAGTGGCCAATTGAGATATTCCAGAGAATGCTTCCTCGTGTATACCAGATTGTTGACGAGATAAACAGAAGATTTGTGATGCAGATTAATGAGAGATATCCAGGCAATGAGGACAAGGTAAGAAAGATGGCTAT
>OHYH01000767.1_pt1 | contig 10626 bp, 6 predicted proteins | sample 1580211 | NCBI WGS metagenome assembly OHYH01 (sample SAMEA3882528, study PRJEB24775) | human gut metagenome | biome: human-associated habitat; feature: intestine environment; material: feces | place: Netherlands | collected 2009/2010 | reverse complement strand
TAATTGGCGGGATAAATGACATATAGTATAAGTGTAATCCACGCTGTTCTTTTGCAGAAGATAAATACTCCCTGGAATGACCCTGCCATGCCGTAAACCTTCATCATGACCGGCATTCCAAAAGCACCGACGATATAGCCCGCTGAGCAAACGATCGAATAGATCCTTCCAAAATCGCGTGATCCAAAGAGCGAGAGGAGAAGCATCGGCATTGCGGTTCCAACGATGGCGAACATGACATCGTTTACACCAGCTGCAATGATGGAAACGGTCTCATTGCTTCCACCAATGATAAGAAGCAGGAATGAAAGAATGCTGACACCTGTCCATGCGACCGTTGCTTTAATAGCGCCAAGCTTGTCGCATGTTTTGCCCACGAAGGGATTTAGGAAGATATCGGAGAGTGAAGCTGCCGAGACCATTAAGCTTCCTACGATAGGATTGAAACCGACCTCGCTTGCATAGGTTGGAAACAGCTGGTTCATGCAGCAGGTGAGCTGCGCCACGCAAAGCAAGAGGACACAGAGAATAAAAGACGGCGTTTTCGCGGCATCGCGGAGTGCCATGCCCGAAAGGACATCTTCCTGCTCATCGGCGCTGCAGCTCTCATGGGTTTCGGAGGCGGTCTCTCCGTACGGAAGCATATTGCGATCAGAGGGGTTAAGGCGAATGATAAATGCGCTTGCAGGCAAAATCATAGCTGCAGAAACGGCCGCAAGCACGATGTATCCCGTACGCCAGCCTTGCTGCTCGATGACCAGCGTAATGACAGGACTCAATAACAGCGTGCAGAGAGAATTAACGCCCCAAGCGAGGCCGATGGCGAGACCGGACGATTTGCTGAACCATTGGTCAATGACATCGGACATGCAGACGCCCGTTGTAAACGAAAAGCAGATGCCGATCACTGCGGCGGAGACGGTGAACATCCAGACCTCGGTGTAGAACGCCATTGCGGCGCCGGCGGCAATAAGGACGAGTTCAATGCAAATATGCCATGGTTTGCCGATTACTTTTGGAATGAAGCGACTCAAAAGCGGAAGCCCAAGCGCAAGGCCAAGAAGAATCGCGGTGAAATAGAAAGAAAAAGAAGTGTAGTCAAAGCCCAGATCTTCACATACTGGAGCAACGAATGAGCCGGCAATAATGCTATATGTGCCAGTTGTTCCGGCGGACATTAAGCCGAGCGCAATAACGACGACCCAAGCAAATGCGCCGCTTTCACGGAGACAATCTTTTTTGGCTGGTGTGGTGAGAGTCATGGTTGCTCCATTTCTATCGGCAATACATCCTATATGCCTACCGATAGGTATATAAACCAGAGGACTCTTCGTCAAGCATTAAGCGGGGAGAGGGAGTTCTTAACCTGCCTAACGGTAATTAGACCCCATTTTCGCAAGGGTCTCAATGTGGCAAAGGGACTGCCCCTTTGTCACATTATTCGGAGCGCAGGGCCTCCACGGGATCCTTCCTGGACGCGCTGCGGGCGGGCAGCAGGCCGGCAACGACCGTCAGTAACACCGAAATTGCAATGAGCACCAGCGCATCCTGCACGGGCAGGCTCATCAGATTGGGTACCTGTTTGGCAGCAAGCGCCCAAGTATTAACCGGAAAGCTCACGGCCACCACGACGACAATGGCAAAGACACCGGCGATAAGGCCCTCGATAAAGGTCTCGGCATTGAACACGTTGGCCACGTTACGCTTCGACGCGCCGATCGCACGCAGGATGCCAATCTCCTTTTTGCGCTCCAGCACGCTGATGTAGGTAATGATGCCGATCATGATGGAGCTCACCACTAGACTGATACTCACAAACGCGATGAGCACCAAGCTGATGGTGTTCACGATGTCGGTCACCGAACCCATGATGATGCCCATGTAGTCGGTGTACGAAATTGCCTGCTCATCGTGGCCAGAGGCTTTGACCTGCTTGTTGTACGCGTCGATGTGATCGAGCACGCGCTCCTTGGCCTCAAAGTCGCGCGGGAAAATCTTGACCGAGATGGGGTCTGCCTCGTCCGCATAGCCCAACGTGGTCAGATTGTTGTCGTAGGTGAGCTTCGACGCCTTGGCATAGCTCATCATGAGCGAACTCAAATCCTCGGCGTCCATGTTGAAGTGGATGGCATGAGCAAAGGCACTCGCATCCACGCGCATGGCGCTCGCCAGGCTAGCAAAACTCGACGACATCCGCGTCGCCATCTGGCCCATGAGCCCTGCTGCGCCTGCCTTGAGCTGAGCTGACACCGTCGCCGCAATCTGATCGCTGATCGACTTCATCACCTGATCCATTGCCTGCTGCAGATACGGAGCCAGCTGCTTTTGCACATAGTCGGTCATCGCCTGCTGCAGGCGCTCGGCCAGGGCATCGCCGCCGAGCGCTTTGAGCTGAGCCAGGCATTGCTGGGCTGCGGCATCATTCTCAAGATACGTCGAGAATGCGGCGGCGAGCTTTGACGCGTCCTTAAGATCATCGGGTGTCAGCGCCTTAAACTGATCAGACTGCAAAAAGCCCTCAAACAGCTGGTTGGCAAGCGTTCCCACCTGCTGCATTTGCTCGGGCGTGAGTTCCAGACTGTCAAAGATACCCGAGAAATCTGGGGTTGGCGCTTTTGCCATGATGTCGCCAAAGTCGATGTCCTTCCCAACACCCGAAAGATCAATGTCCAGCCCGGACAAGTCAAGACCCGACAGGTCCATACCGCCGGCAACACCCGAGAGCGCAGACGCATCGAACGAGAACGCGCTCTTGAGCGCCGCCTCGTCCACACTGAACATGCTGCCCAGATCCACGCCTTGCTTGGCCTCGCCCTGCAGTTCATCGAAAGACTTGCCGGTAAACACATCTGTCTCGGGGTGGGCAAGCTGCTCTTGCACAATCTGCGAATCGGCGGCGCGCTCCATAAGCCGGCGAGTCAGCGCATGTGTATAGGCAATGCCCGGAGACAACGCGCTCGCATTGGCCGTCTCGTTAGGTCGCACCACGCCCACAATGTGCACGTCGATACCGTCGGCAACCTTGGCAGCCATAAAGTCGGCGTCGCCAGACATGTCGGTCCACATGCCGGTCTCTTCGTTTTTACGATAGGCATCGGCCGGCGACAGCATCTTAAACGTCGTGGACAACGCATCGTCGTAGGTAAAGTCGGTACCGGTCTCGGGCGTTTCGACCCCACCGTCGGCCGTCATAGCACTGTTAACCAGGTCGTTGAGCTCATCGATATCCAGCGCACCGATGCTATAGAGCGTGTAGTCGCCCACCGTACCGCGACTCGAAAGCACCATCACGGCTTCGTTGGCGGACGTGGGCCAGTGACCGGCGACGACATCGTACTGGCTGTCGAGCAGACTCTGGTCGTCGATCATCTCGTTAAAGACCGAGGTTCCCATGGATTCCATGCTCACCGTTGCCGCCGAGCTCGCGCCTCCGCTCATGGCCTCGGTCATGGCGTTGGGCACCAGCCGGACAGGCTTCTCATCGCCCTTGCCGGCACGATAGACAACCGGCGATACACCGTAGCCGTACTGAATGGCGTTGACTTCTTTATCGATGCCGTCGCCACCGGCATCGAGCCATGCCTTAAAGCTCGTCATGTCATTGGACTTAACGCTCGCAAACATATCCTTTACGGCCGTGACCACGGGGATCTTATCGGTTCCCTTAGCTTTGCCACCGGTACCGTCGGACAAATCCCCGCCGTTGGACGCCTCATCATCCGCAGCCCCCTGTCCGCCCATCATGGACGACAGGTCGTAATCCTGCTTGGAAATGGTGAGCGGGTAGCTCGAGAGCGTATCCTCCTCGACCTTTTTGATGTAGCCGTTTACGCCGTTGGACAGCGCCAGAATCGCCGCGATACCGATAATGCCAATCGAGCCCGCAAAGGCCGTCATGGCCGTGCGGCCCTTCTTGGTCATGAGGTTTCGGGCAGAAAGCCCCAACGCCGTCACAAAGCTCATCGAGGTTTTGCGCGTAGGCTTTGCCTCGCGACGCGCGACCTTGGCAGCATCGAAGGGATCGGAATCGTCGGTGATCTTGCCGTCCGCCAGATTGACGATGCGCGTGGCATATTGGTACGCCAGCTCGGGATTGTGCGTGACCATGATGACTAGGCGGTCGCGCGCCACGTCCTTGAGCAGGTCCATGACCTGTACGGATGTCGTTGAATCCAAAGCGCCGGTCGGCTCGTCTGCCAGCACAATCTCGGGATCATTAATCAGGGCGCGGGCGATGGCCACGCGCTGCATCTGCCCGCCCGAAAGCTGGCTCGGGCGCTTGTTAACGTGCTCGCCCAGGCCGACTTTCTCCAACGCCTCGCGCGCACGCTGGCGGCGCTCGGCATGCCCCACGCCCGTGAGCGTGAGCGCCAGCTCCACGTTTTCCAAAATGGTCTGATGCGGAATGAGGTTATAGCTTTGGAACACAAAGCCGATGCGGTTGTTGCGGTAGGCATCCCAATCGCGGTCGCGGAAGTCCTTGGTCGAGATGCCGTCAATCAGCAGGTCGCCAGAATCAAAGTGGTCAAGTCCGCCGATAACGTTGAGCATCGTGGTTTTGCCCGAACCCGAGGGACCCAGAATGGCCACGAACTCGTTATCGCGAAAAGACAGGCTCACGCTGTCGAGCGCCACCTGCGTAAACGACTGCGTAACGTACCTTTTGCAAATACCTTTGAGCTCCAGCATGGACGGCAACCTCTCCTGCGCAGGCACCCTGCCCGCTCTCCTCCGCCGTTCGTATTCGACGCGTTTGTCCTACTCTATCCCCATATTTTGCCGACGCCAGTGAGGAATGTAACAAACCGCGCCAAAAAACGAACGGGACGGCGCCCAAAAGAAGAGGTCCCGAGCGGGACCTCTATATGGTGGAGCTTATCTTGGAAGGTAGCGGACTACTTCGCACAGCGGTGCACGATCATCGCCATGCTTTACGCGTTTTCTACTGCTCGCTATTCGCAATCGCCTGGTCGATAAGCTTGTCGAGCGCTGCGCGCTGCTCAGCGGAGCTGATGGCACCCACGATGGGCTCCCCTACGATGTTGCCATTCTGATCGATGACATACGTTGTCGGGAACGAGAACAAATTTGACGTAAACTTACCGGCCTCGCTATCCGACTTGAACCAGATGTTCTTATATGTCACGCCCTTCTTGCTCAGTACGTCCTTGGCATCTGCAATCTCGCCCTTGTTGCCATCGAGCGTAAAGGAATTGACGCCCACGACCTGACCGCCCTTCTCGGCAAGCTTTTTGTTCAGCTGCTCCAGATCGCCCAGCTCGCCCACGCACGGCTTGCAAGTGGTAAACCAAAAGTTCATGACGGTGACCTTGTTCTTAGAGAACAGCTCGTCGCTGCTCACGTCGTTGCCATCCAGGTCTTTGCCCGTAAAGCTGGGGAACTTCGTCGCCTCGCTCGAAGCATTAGCACCAGCCGTCATGCCAGCGGTCGAAGCGTCGACGCTCTCGCCTGAGCTCGGCGTGCTTCCACAGCCGGGGAACTCCTTCTCCAGGCTCTCGAGCTTGTCCTCGATCTCCTTGATCTGCTGCGCACCGGCCTTGAGCGTCTTAAGCTCATCCGCCGTGAACTCATCCTTGGCGCCATCGATGGTCTTGAGCAGAAAATCGCCGTAATTGCTGCCGTCCTCAATCATTGCCGAGTCTTTATTTGCCGCATTGAATACCTTTTCCCACAGCGCGTTATCACTCGAAAAGATCTCGTTCTCCTTCTGCATGAGCTTCGCATACAGCTCGGCGGCCTCGTCGGCATTGGCCGGCTTCTGCGCAGTGAGTTCTGCGATCTTAGGATCGGAGCCCGCAGATTCGCTCGCATTGCCACCAGGCGCCGAACACGCCACAAGACACAAGGCCAGCACCGGCACCATAAACAGGGCCGCAATCTTAGAAAGCTTCATGGTCATTCCTCCGTTTTGTCGAAGCTTGTTTACTTTTTATCGGCGGTCAAGGGGAGCTTTTCCGCCGACACATCCAGGCCATAGCGATAGCTGATGGCATCGACGGGACAGGCCCCGATGCACTTTCCGCACCGGATGCATTCGGCATGATTGGGCGCGCGGACCACATCAACGTCCATCTGACAAACCTTTGAGCACTTGCCGCACGAGACACATTTGCATGCATCGACCCGAATCCCCAGCAGGGATACCTTATTCATGAGCGCATAGAATGCGCCGAGTGGACAAATCCATTTGCAGAAGGGGCGGTAGAACAAAACGCTCAGCACTACCACGGCAATGAGAACGGCAAGTTTCCAAGTAAAGAGATGTCCCAACGCAGATCGAATGCCGGCATTGGCAATGGCCAGCGGAATGGCACCCTCGAGCACACCCTGCGGACAGATGTACTTACAAAAGAACGGGTCGCCCATGCCCACGTCGTTAACCACCAAGACGGGCAGCAGCACCACGGCAAACAGCAGCACGACGTACTTGATGTACGTAAGCGCCTTGAGCTTTTTTGTCGAAAGCTTTTTGCCGGGAATCTTGTGAAGCAGCTCCTGCAGCCAGCCAAACGGGCACAAAAACCCGCATACAAATCGTCCCAGCAGCACGCCGAGCAAAATGAGCGTACCGGTAACATAGTAAGAAAAGTTGAACTTAGATGAACCCACCACCGACTGGAACGACCCGATGGGGCACGCACCCGATGCCGCGGGGCACGAATAGCAATTAAGTCCAGGTACGCAGACTGTTTTTCCCGCGCCCTGATAGATGCTTCCTTTGGCAAAGTTTGGCAGGTGAATGTTGGTGACCAGCGTCGCCGCCGCCTGAACGAATCCGCGAAATCGGGCCAAAACATGCGACGCAGTGTTTTCTCTTTTATCCAATTCCGATACACTCCAAGCACAGCCTAATCGCTTTGGCCAGCACGGCATCCGCCTCGCCACGCATAACGCCAAAGCACACCATGGCAATTCCGACGATCAACAAAGCGACCTGTACCATGGGTTTTACCGCTTTGAACAACTCGACCACTCCTTTCGTTACGCGACCATTGGACCATATCGACTATAAAATCCGTGTTAAGCGCGATTTGGAATGTGCAAGGAGACTGTTATGCGTATTTTGATCGTCGAAGACGAGCGAGCACTGTGCGATGCAATCGCGCGCAGCTTGCGAAACTTGGCGTACAGCGTCGACTGCTGTCACGATGGACGGGAGGCGCTCGACCTACTGGACGTTGAGGCCTTCGACCTCGTGGTACTCGACCTCAACCTTCCCCGTATCGACGGCATGACCGTACTCAGGGAACTTAGGAAAACCGACTGCGAGACCAAGGTACTGATTCTGTCCGCGCGTGGCGAAGTATCCGATAAAGTCGCCGGACTCGATGCCGGCGCCAACGATTACCTTACCAAGCCGTTTCATCTGGACGAACTTGCGGCAAGGATCCGCAGCCTTACCCTCAGGCGCTTCGCACAAAGCGACATAGTATTAACCTGCGGAAAGCTCAACTTTGACACCAAGGCGCGCATCGCTTCCGTGGACAGCGAGGCTTTATCTCTTACGCGCAAGGAAACGGGAATCTTGGAATACCTGATGCTTAATCAGGGGCGTCCGGTAAGTCAAGAGGAGCTTATCGAGCACGTTTGGGATAGCAGCGTGAACAGCTTTAGCAACGCAACCCGCGTTCATATCTCGTCACTCCGCAAAAAGCTGCGCAGCGCTTTGGGATACGACCCGATTCGCAATCGGATTGGAGAGGGCTACGTTATGGAGGGTGGAGAATGAAAGGGCTTTCGCTGCAATGGCGCATAACGATTATGACGGCACTGCTCACGTGTGCGGCATGCGTGCTGACGAACTGCCTGGTCGGCTATACGGGCATGCGCTACATGGATGCCATCGGCAGTAACATCTCGGCCTTTAACGCAACCGGCGAAGATTCGCTCCAGGCGTTCGACCCAACGAAAGCGGCCCTCGATGACAAGGTCACGATCGTCGTAAACGACGCACAGGAGTCTTTTGGCACGACAGCCTGGTACATCACGGCTGGAGTCACACTCCTTGGCGGCGCACTGGCATACTTTGTGAGCGGCCGTGCGCTCAAACCGCTACGGGCTTTTGCAGCCCAGGTTGAGCGTGTGCAGCCTGACAACCTAAGCGAAATCAGACTCAGTGAAGATGCGCCCACCGAGCTACAACGATGCAGCGCCTCTTTCAACGACATGATCGCCCGTCTTGGCGAAGGGTTCTCTGCGCAGCGTCAGTTTACCGGCAACGCCGCACACGAGCTGCGCACCCCGCTCGCCCTTATGCAAGCACAGGTTGAACTATTCATCTCCGAGCACTCCGGTTTGCAGCCCGAAACAGCCGAGCTGCTCGGCCTGCTACAAGAACAAACCGAGCGCATGTCTCGAATGACCAAGGTATTGCTCGAGATGAGTGAGCTCCGCGGCGTTCCTTGCGAGAACGATGTGGAACTTGGTCCCTTGTCCGAAGAGGTCCTCACCGACCTTGCGCCACTTGCCGAAAATAAGGGCATAGCCCTCAATTGTGCTGGAGACGCTTTAGCAATCGGGAGCGACACGCTCCTCTATCGGCTGGTGTTTAACCTGGTCGAAAATGCCATCCGTTACAGCCACCCCGACTCGACTGTCAACGTCTCCATCAGCGACAGCGACAGCCACGTGCTCCTGCGAGTCGAGGACCAGGGCCCGGGAATACCCAAGCAGTACCGTGAGAGCATCTTCCAACCGTTCTTTCGCCTGGATAAATCCCGCAGCAGGGCATACGGCGGCGCAGGACTCGGACTAGCGCTCGTTTGGGAGATTGCAGTGCTTCACGGTGGCACGGTAGAGGTCGAAGCAAGTTCCGAGAACGGGACCACCATGCTCGTAAGCCTTCCAAAACGATCCGTAGCGTTATCCGAACAGTAAAACGAAAGGGGTCCCGAGCAACAGGAGTACAATTGCTGCTATTGTTGCCAGCTGTTGGGAGATGGAAGATGGACTGCGATGGCTACCCACGCGTTCCCATGCCGTTGATGTGCACCGCCTTTGTGCCGGGGCAGATTGACGCTGCGGTTGCAGGCATTTCCGACCCCGATTCGCGCGCCGTTGCCACGGCAGAAGCGCTGTACTTTCGCGGACAGGCCGCCCTCGCTGCCAAGACGGCGCGCCCCTATGTTGACGCCACCGATCCCGCACTGCGCTATTCCGCATGCTTTATCTGCGGATACGCCAGCCTGTCGCTCAACCGTATCGCCGACGCCCGCCGGTGCCTTGCTGGCATCCTCGATACGCCGGCCGACGAGGAATCGCCCGCCATCCACGCCACGCATATCCTGTTCGCCTCGGCCGCGAGCGTCCTGCTGCACTTGCCTTCCCCGTATTCTGCCGAAGAGTTTTATCCACTTGCGGCGCATCTGCCCGAAGGCCTGCGCCTGTTCGCCAGCTACGTGATGGCACACGCCTTGTATCTGCGCGGCGAATACGGCCGCAGCCTAGGCATGGCGGAAAATGCCCTGATTATGAAACAGGGAAGCTATCCGATCTCGGAACTGTTCCTGCACCTGGCAGCTTCCATGGCATGCATGAGCCTCAAGGACATCGACGCCGCAAAGGCACACTTCGGAGTTGCTTGGAACATTGCACGTCCCGACGGCCTTATCGAGCTCATTGGCGAGCACCACGGCCTTTTTCAGGGGCTCATCGAGGCGTGCCTAAAAACGCAATACCCTGACGACTTCGCGCGCATCATCGAGATCACGTATCGATTCAGCTACGGTTGGCGGCGCATCCACAACCCCGATTCGGGCGAGGACGTGGCCGACGATCTAACGACCACGGAATTCACCATGGCCATGCTCGCCTGTCGTGGGTGGACCAACGCCGAAATCGCACGCCATATGGGAGTATCGCCGGGCACCGTCAAAAACCGACTATCCGGCGTATACGCAAAGCTTGGCATCGGCACACGCGCCGAGCTGGTCGCGCATATGTTACGTTAGCGACCGGACTGCCAAGCGCATCGAACGCATTCCGGAACCCGGCGCTTCGCTCGATCAATTTGGACATTTTGACCCTTGAACGGCACTACCGCTACGGGGCGCCTTCTCGCAAAAATGGATTATTTCCACCGATACTTGCGGGATGGGAGCCCAAGATGCTTGATCGCCGTTCGTTACTTGTCGCCGGAGCGTCCTCGTTAGCGAGCATTATGTTGCCGCGCGTGCCGGGAAGCGAAAATGCCTTCCTGCTGCCGTTCGCGCCCGCCGAAGCCTATGCCGACGAAAAAGACCCCTTCAGGGTGCTCGTTCTCTCGCGCACCATGTTTGGTGTGGTCGTGGTCGACGTCGCCAACAAGAATATGCCCATCAAGGGAGCGCAGGTCACGCTCACGTCGCGCTACGCCGCAGGCAAGCAGCTCGCCGCCACGACCGATGACGAAGGCACGGCCATCTTTGAAATCGCGCCGCTTTCGGAAGGCTACGTAGACGAGGCGACGCTTCTCGACGCGTACGACTTTAACGGCGGCATCTCCATTAGCATGGCGGGCTACCGCGATGTCGAGATTCCCCTCGCGCGCGTCCAAGGCGGCACCGCCATTACCGCACCCACACGTCCGCTCTCCGATGGCGAGCCGTACTTTCGACAGCTCACATT
>OHYH01000766.1_pt1 | contig 10627 bp, 12 predicted proteins | sample 1580211 | NCBI WGS metagenome assembly OHYH01 (sample SAMEA3882528, study PRJEB24775) | human gut metagenome | biome: human-associated habitat; feature: intestine environment; material: feces | place: Netherlands | collected 2009/2010 | reverse complement strand
GGATTTCTCCATGTGCCGACATGCTGAAATCCTCGTCCTTCCAAAAAGCGAATCTGCTTTGGTGTTGTCAGCCCTTCCTGGCGACGCTTGTCGAGATGATTCAGCATCAGGTTGGCCTTTCTGACTTTATTCCGTCCGGAATACAGCAGCCTGGTATCCTTTCCCTTGTCCCGGAAAAAACAGTACAGCCCATAGCCGGAGGCTATGGCATCCGCATCCGGATTGTCGTGGCACTGGATCGTCACATGGTCATAGCCCAATAATTCATCCAGCATCATTTCTCTGCTCTTTGCATCCCCTCGTCTGTCCATAACTACGCTTTCCTCTTCTTCCTCATAAAAATTCCATAACTATTCAGAACCACATTCGCAAAACCGCCTCTGCGAGGCTGTACTGAATAACATGCCTGCATGTTATTTGCTCATGGTAGTTACTTCGCCATATAAATCATATCAAATGTTCTTACGAATGCAAGCATTCGACGTACATGTTGACATGATTTGCATGGCTCTGAATAGTTACCATATAATTATATGATGTCGGGGTCAAAAGCCCCCGACTTTGATGCCTACGGATTGTTCCGTGCTACGCACTCCCACAATCCTACCCAATATTCGCATATCGTGGGATTATCATCCCACTTTTATGCTCATATCGGGGCGGGTCCTAAGGTCTTTCACCCACCTATGAGCAAGCTCATGTGGGCTTAGACCTTTTGACCCTGGCATCATTATGTTGTAGGTACAAAAATAGTGTGACAGCGAGGTAGAGAAAATGGAAGAGCAGATAAAAAAGATTTATGAAAAGCAGAAAAATGGACGCATCAGGATGATACGGAATGTGCTGTTGATTTATGCAGCATTGATCTGTGTGGTGAGTATTTTCAAAGGAAATCCGTTCCCGCATCAGGAGACAGTACTCTTTTTCGATGTGAAGCAGCCGGGCTGGGTCACGACAGATCCCTGGCTTCTGTGGATTTGCGTGGTGGTTGATCTGATTGCAGGTATATTCATTTTAATCAGGGACATTCTCAGAGATTTTTCAAAAATTGACCGGATTCTGTCACAGCAATGTGATGCAGAAAAATATTCAGAAATGCTGGAAGAGTTGATAAAGTACGGAAAGAGCTTGGATTATCATGGATTTCAAAAAAGTGTCATGCTGATAGCTGAGTCTAAATATGTAGTTGCACTGATCATAAATGGGCAGTTGCAGAAGGCAGAAGAGTATATAAAGAATGAATGGGAAGGAAAAAGAGAGGGACGTTCCTGGCAGCAGGTCATGACGAATCTCGAACTGTCGAAGAAATATCAGGAGAAAGATGCGGCAGGTTATTCGGCTACATTAGAAAAAGCAGGGAAAGTATTTCAAAAGAATCCACTGTTTATGGCAAAAAATTTGATGCTGAAAGGTGAAGATGAGGCAGCAGTAAGATTACTGGAAAATGATACGGAAAAGCTGCCTTATTATGAGGTTACACGCAGATTCCTGCTGGGAGTATGTTACTACCGAATCGGAAAAGAAGAGCAGGGAAAAGAATGTATGGAATATGTAATTGGGCATGGAAATACGTTGAAGTGCAAAGAAGAAGCGGAAAAATATGTAACAGTGTAAGTAAGGATGTTCTTTAAAATGACAGGGTAACAAAAATGGAGAAGATATAGAGGATGGTAATAAAATAGGATATATCGCACATAAAGATGGTGAATCTGGAGTATACAATTCCTGAAAATAGACTTGATTTTTAAATATTACAAGCGTAAGATTTAAGGAACAAAAAAATTAGAAGAAAGGAATATCTATGAAAAATAGACGAAAAAAGCAAAATATCCAAAAATCTTACGCTTGTAAGATTTTTGGGCTGATAGTAGCTATAACAGTAATTGCTGTTTCAGGAGGTGTTTTATTAAAAAGGACGATAACGGAATCACCAGAAGACACACTTGTGGAATATATGAACCATATTGAAAAAAAGGAATATGAAGTAATGTATACTATGATAGATTCAGATGAAAAAGTTTATCTGACAAAAGAAGAATACATACAACGAAATTCTAAGATATACGAAGGAATAGAGGTCAGTGACATTAAAATCAGTCATATAGCTGTGAAAGAGAAAAAAGCAGATACAGTTACGCTTTCGTATGAAACATCATGTAATACAATTGCCGGAACAATACAATTTGACAATATGGCGGAACTGAAGAAGACGAAACAGGGATATAAATTAGTATGGCAGGATAGCCTGATTTTTCCAGATTTAGAGAGTGATGATAAAATAAGTGTTACTACATCAAAAGCGGAGAGAGGAGAAATATTAGACCGAGATGGTAAAATGCTTGCAGGAAAAGGAGTAGCAACATCAGTTGGCATTATACCGGGAAAGCTGGAAGACAGGAATGTATCTATTGAAAAAATAGCGGAGTTATTAGAGATAGATGTAGAAACAATAAATAACAAACTCACAGCAAAGTGGGTAAAAGAAGATTCTTTTGTACCAATTGAAACTATTCCGAAAGTAGAAGAAATAGATTTAATGAAAATACAGCCAGAAGAAAAGACACTTGAGGAGCAGGATTGTCAGAATAAACTTTTGGAAATTCCAGGGGTTATGCTATCAGATGTGGAAGTTAGAACCTATGAGTTAGGGGAAGCAGCAGCTCATTTAATTGGTTATGTACAGTCTGTAACAGCAGAAGATTTGGAAAATCATCCAGGGGAAGGATATTCAGCTGAAAGTGTAATCGGAAGATCTGGGTTGGAAAAGTTATACGAAAAGCAATTAAAAGGAAAAGATGGTTGTGATATAAAGATTTTGGATAGTGATGGGGAAGTAAAAGAGGTTCTTGCAAGTATTTTTAAAGAAGATGGTATGGATATAAGATTAACGATAGATTCCGATTTGCAAAAATCATTATACGAGCAGTTTAAAGAAGATCCGGGGTGTTCTGTCGCAATGAATCCTTATACGGGAGAAGTATTGGCTTTGGTAAGTACCCCATCTTATGATAATAATGAATTTATACGGGGCTTATCATCAGAGAAATGGACATCATTAAACGAAGATGAAAAGAAGCCATTATATAATCGTTTTCGTCAAGTATGGTGTCCTGGCTCAACATTTAAACCAGTTGTGGCAGGAATTGGGTTGAAAACGGAAAGCATAGATCCAAAAGAAGATTTTGGAAATGAAGGTTTGGCATGGCAGAAAGATTCGTCTTGGGGATCTTATCAAGTGACAACACTTCATGAATATGAACCGGTTATTATGAAAAATGCAATTATCTATTCTGATAATATTTATTTTGCAAAGGCAGCTCTTAAAATTGGTAGTGAGAATTTTATGAATACTTTAAATGAAATAGGATTTAATCAGAATATGCCGTTTGAGATTGCGATGCAGGAATCAACATATTCCAATACAGATAAAATAGAAACAGAAATACAATTGGCAGATAGTGGTTATGGGCAAGGGCAGATTCTTGTAAATCCATTACATCTGGCAAGTATTTATACTTCATTTTTAAATGAAGGGAATATGATAAAACCGTATTTGAAATACAAAGAAGAAGCATCCGGTGAAACATGGATAGAAAATGCGTTTAGCAAAGAAAATGTAGAAGAAATTATGCAAGGGGTGGAAGGTGTTGTAAATGATCCGGAAGGAACCGGATATGCTGCACATCGTGACGATATTTTGCTGGCTGGAAAAACAGGGACAGCCGAGTTGAAGGCAACGAAAGAAGATACTTCTGGCAAAGAAATCGGGTGGTTTTCGGTGTTTACGGCAGATAAAAGCGTGGACAAACCAATTCTTCTTATCAGTATGGTTGAGAATGTGAAAGGAATCGGTGGAAGTGGTTATGTTGTTAAAAAAGATGCAACAGTATTGGATGAGTATTTTGAAGAATAAAAAAATTTTTATGGGGAATTATTACATATGTAAGAAATTTGCGATGATATTGATAGTTCTTATTGTTTTTACAGGGTGCGGACAAAATCGAATTACGGAAAAAGAAGAAAAGAAAGAAACCGTAGAATCTGAAATGAATGCAGAAGTAAAAAAACAGCGCAAACTTTTCGGTCTGTTTATATGAAGGAGAAGTCGGAGTTAAATACATTAAAGGTGAAAAGAAAAATTATCAATTGTCTGGAAGAAAAAGGATATGCGGCAGTAGATTGTGATAATCAGATTGATATGGTCAATCGTGAAAAAGTAGAAGAATTTTGCAAAGCAGCGGAGAAAGAAGAACAGGCAGCAGTAGATATTGTTGTTGTATTTGATGAAGGGGAAATTATACAATATCATTTAGAGTCAATGAATGGAAAGATAAATGTTCGATTATGTCAGGTTAAATGGAAGGATAATAGTCCACAGGCTAATTATTATGATGAATATGAAGCATATGAGTGGAAATATACAGAAAAAGGATACTTGTTTCTGGAGGAATATCACCCACCGGGATTTGATGGAGCACCGGGTGAAACTGGATTCAGAGTGCAGCCATTAGATAAAACATGCCGGGAATTGAATCGAAAATATGTTATGCCGTTGGGGTATGCACTTAATAATCTGTTGATTACAAATTGGGATAACCAGAATTATACGGAACTTGATTTTTATGATCTTTATGAAAAAATGTATTATATGAAATATGGAAAGCAAGTTCCATATGAAGCAAATTATGGTGGAGCAGAATATGAAGTTCCAGAAGATGAGTTTGAAGAGGTTATAAAGACCTATTTACCATTTAGTAATACCGAGATTGAAAAGGGAACTTTTTATAACTCTGATAATAAAACTTTTAGATACAGACCGCGAGGGTTATATGATTGTGAATTCCCATATGAGCCATATCCGGAAGTTATCTCATATGAAAAATTACAAGATGGAACATTAAAACTTACGATAGAAGCAGTATGGGAAATCAGAATGTTAGATCAGGCAATCACCAGTGAATTGATGATAAAACCTATGGAAGACGGAAGTTTCCAGTATTTATCAAATAAGGTAATCAGTTCAGATCAAAATGCAAATGCAGGGTGGTATATGCCAAGGTTAACAGAAGAAGAGTGGGAAGAGAATTACAGTAATAATTAGGGGGCAATATGAAAAGAAAAAGTATTTTGTTAGTACTTTGTATAGGAATGATTCTGACTTCCTGTGAAAGTAAGATATCGTTAAACAGCACAGATGTAAAAAATGAGAAGAATCAGAAAAACACTACCATGGAAAATCCGGATAAGGGATATAATCTACCAATCGATGAAGACAAGAAAAAGGAAGTTGTGAACGATTGTGAAGAAGTTATGGGCATTGTCCGAGACATTTATTCTGAATATAATGGAATACAAGAAGCAGATCAGAACACTGCTGAGCAAATGATGAATCGGATGAAAGAAATTATCAAACAAAATGGGAATCCGGTCATTGGTTCCGATCATTATTCTGTTATGGATAATTATCAGAAGATGGAACAATTTTTAAAATCTGCAGAACAAGAAGAAAAAGGAAGTGTAATTTTATATGAAGCAGATACAGATGGTGGAATTACCAGAAAAGAATATAGTTATGATGGAAAAGAAATGAGTGTGATGTCCGCAAAAATGATCTGGAGTGAGGATACAGAGCCTGTACTTACATACATATCGCTATCAAAAATAAAAGAATGGGCATATACTGAAAATGGGAATTTCTGTTATGAATTATGCGTACCTGAACCACCGGAAGTGACAGAGATTGTAGATGGAAGTTGTATTATCCGGGTAAAGCCTTTGAGTGAGGAGTGTCGGGAATATTCAAAAAAATATGTGAGTACGTTCGGCTATCAGGGAAACAATCTGTTATGTTCAAACTGGAATGCGGAGGATATGCAGGGGTTGGATTATAATGGACTTTATGAATATTTTTATCAAATGAAATATGGAGAAAAATTTACTGCAGAAAAAGAGGTTGTGGGAATTCCAGCAGAAGAGTTCGAAAATGTAATTATGACATATCTTCCTGTTACAAAAGAAGAATTGAAAGAATGGGCGGTCTACGATGAACAAAGTAATATGTTTATCTGGGAACGATTGGGATGTGGTAATTATTCACCAACACATTTTGGCTTGTCTTTACCGGAAGTAACAGAAGTCAGGCACAATGAAGATGGAACCATTGTTTTGACAATTCATGCAGTATGTGATTCTGTTGTATGTAATGATGTTGTTATTACACACGAACTTACGATGAAAATTCAGGATGATGGAACGATTCAGTATGTTGGAAACAGGATTTTAGATAATGGTATTGATAATATACCGAGGTATCAGTACCGGTTAGGTAATTTGCAGAATTGATCAGTAGAGAAGAAATAAATAAAGAGAACTGATAACGGGAAATTATGCTATCAGTTCTCTTTATTTATTTCCAAATACCAAGATTAGAAAGTACAGATTTTGTTATTTCGGTAGCCTGACTTCCAGTTGCATCAGAAGAGGATTGAATATTTGTTGCGAAGTAGTAAGTATTATTCGCTGTTTCAATGTATCCGATAAACCAACCATTGACATCTTTACCATTGACACGCCCAGTTCCTGTTTTCCCGTAAAGAGAACCGGAAGAAGTAGTGGAAAGCAGCAGAGCTTTTTTTACTGCCTGGATATTTTTACTGTCAAAATGAAAATTATTTTGATAGAAATCCTGTAACAATTCCACCTGTTCTATGGGTGATATCTTCAGAGAGAAATCTGTCCAATAGAGATTTAGATTTGTTCCAGTATTCTGATTCCCATAGTTTATTGTCTGTAAAAATGTTCTTACGGCTTCAAAACCTGCCTGTGAATCAATTGCCTGAAAATACCAGTTTACGGAATTATGTATAGCCGAGGTTAAATCTTGATCGGCTTCCCATGAATTAAAAGGATATGGTTCTCCATTCCATGTGAAAGTGGAATGTTCTGGTGTAATAATTCCAGATTCCAAGCCAAGTAATGCATCATATATTTTATAAGTCGAATTCGGTGATACACGTGTGGAAGCATGCTCCATATTATAAATATTCCATTTATCAGCAGACTGATCATATAAAACAAAACTTCCAGTGTAGTCCCCAAAATTGGAAGAAAGATTTAGCTGAGTAATATTCTTTTCGGTTGTGTCAAAATGATACCCAGTCTGATCAGAAGCATAAGCAGAAAGTATGGGAATGCATCCAATGATGATAGTAGAGACGAATATGCATATAAGATATCCACGAATTTTTTGTTTAAAAGTAGGTTGGTGGAATGATGCAATATTTAAAATGCGTCCTTTTAACTGTTTTATATTTCCACTAATTCCCATAGTAAGAGGGAATGGAGACAGAGCTATTGTTTCGGCAAAGTTAATCAGTGTATTTCCATATGACTTGTATTCTGTTTCTTTCAATAATTGTAATACAGCACTGTCGCAGGCAAGTTCCCGTTCCTGTCGTATTCTTTTTAGAAAATACCAGATTAGGGGATTGAACCAGTAGAAAACATTTACTGTATTTATCAAATATCCAATTAGAATATCTTTATGCTTGTAGTGCTGCAGTTCATGAAGAAGCATATATCGAATATCAGTTGAGCTTATAGTTCCAGCGTTAAAATCTGAAATCAAGTGAATTGGAAGATAAATGCGAGGATGCAGGAAACCAGCCAAAACAGGAGATTTCAAAAATGCTGTACTATAAATCGGAATGGTATGCTTGCTGTTCACTTCGTTTAAACATTCTATATAAAGAGCGTTTAGTTCTTCATTTTGAAGAGGTAAAGCGTATTTTTGAAGTGTTACAAGTTATTTGTCTACTCACTTTTTGTACAACTTCTATTTTGGTTTATAAACAAATGAATATACCGATACTCCAGAAAAATACAAGTAATGTGTGAATAAAAGTTGGTATTTGGGTGCTGACAGAGACAGCAAAATCATTTATTTTATCCAAATTATAACCATTACCAGAAAGAAAAGTGGTTTGAATGTCACCATTGGTACTTGAACTGGCTGTCAGCAAATGTCTCCACGATATAGAAGATGGGGCAGAGTTTATCGGTAAAAAGGGAACAATTAGAACGGCAAGAAATATAATCGAAAGATTATATTGCATACATGCGGATAATTGCCTTTGCAATAAATTTTTTAATCCCAGTAAACTACCTAAAAAAATACAAATGATGGCATTACAGAGTAAAAATCGAAAACTAAAATATATCAAAATATGCTCCTCCCATGGTTAATGATTGGAAAGAAGATTCCGTAAGCTGGCAATGTCTTCTTCAGACAATTTATCATCCTCAATGTAAGAGGCAAGCATAGAAGTGATATTACCATTATAATATCGCTTTAAAAAAGAATTACTTTCCTGCCGAATATATTCGTCTTCCTTGACCAATGGAGTATAGACAAAAATCCGGCTTTGTTTTTCATAGGTTAGTGCTTTTTTAGAAACGAGACGTTTAATCAATGTCTGAATTGTTTTAGGACTCCAACTGGAAATTTGTGTTAATTTTTCAGTAATTTCATTGGTGCTGATTGGTGCGTATTTCCAAACGATTTTCATAACTTCAAATTCAGCTTCTGAAATTTGAGGCAGATTGCTCATGTGATATTCCTCCAAATCTTACAAATGTAATAAAAATATTATATATCTTAAAAGGTTATTCTGTCAACGAAATAAAAACTTGACTTTAAATCTTACAGATGTAATAATAGATAAAAATTACACTTGTAAGATTTGAAATGTGAAAGGTTTTTATAAAAATGGGAAGGGTAGTTGTTGTAACATTTGATGAAAATGAGGAAGAAAAATTAAATGAATTATTACATTTTCTGTCTGCTAAAAAATACTCTGAGATGCCTGATAAACAAAATAGGGTACTTGATTACGGAGCATTAAAAATAAATGCGGAATATCGTTCTGTAGAAAGTAATGGTGAGCTGGTTCAATTGACGAATTATGAATTTGAAATATTATATTTGCTGGCAAAAAATCCAGGACGGATATTTTCAAAGGAACAAATATATACACAGGTGTGGAAAGAACCATATTATGGGGCAGAAGATAATGTTATGGGCATAATTCGGAGAATCAGAAAAAAGATTGAGCCAGATTCTGCAAAACCAAGATACATTTTAAATGTATGGGGTATGGGATATAAATTTAATGGTGAATTGATGAAATGATGGAATATAAAATTGGGCATAATAAGTAAAGATACCAAAAAAAGCAGGAGAAATTTTTATGGAAAATGATATTTGGAATGAAATATCCTCTTTTTTGAACCAGTTGCGTTGTGAGAATATAAACAGAGAAAGTTATATCTATTTCCAAGAACTTGCAAATATTCAGTTGAAGAAGAAAATGGAAAAAGAAAAGGTGAATAAACTTCTCGATCATATAAGTTATGAGGACAGGGAGAAGTTGAAGCAATATGGAGAAATTTTGGAAGAAGAAGCGTTTGTGTCAGAACAAAGGGCATATTGTCAAGGATATGTAGATTGTATTCAGTTATTGGCTGGTTTAGGACTCTTGAAAAAATCGACGGATATGGAAAAAATAATTAGCGAGATGAAAAGCAATTAAGTGTGTCGTGGAGGAAAATGTAGTATTTGATAGATAAAAGGATGTTCGTAAAGAAGAAACAGTTATGTTATATCAAGTTGTAATGATATAGCATAACTGTTTTTAACATATGGTAATAGTATTTATTCCACTAATTTTAAATATCGGTAATTATCAGCTATTTATCGGTATTTTACAAGTTTTATTTTGTATCATTAGTAGTGTCTACGTTAGAAATAAAAGGATTAGAATCTAGCAGAGCTGTCGTAGTTGCAAGAATTACCTGTAACTGATAATCATTGCATTGATTTAAGAGCCGAAGAATCTGATCATATGTAGAATTATTTTTATTTTGATTTGGATAAACGTAGTCATCAGCAGAAATATTTAAAGTCTGCATGGTTTTACAAAATAATTCCAGACTGGGACCGCCTTTATGGCGTTCGAGGTCTCCAAGATAAGCCGCCGATATTCCGAGTTTTTCAGCAAGAGCTTCTTGTGTTAAATGCATTTCCATACGCCCTTGTTTTACTAAAGTGGCAAATAATGTTTTTGGAATATCCATGTTTGTATACCTCCATAAACTTAGTGTATTACCCAAAATTTGAAAAGTGAAAAGGGTGTAACATTAGAAAAAACACAGGGTATTACCCGATGAATGAGAAAGCATACAAATCTCTTTCGGTTAAAAAAAACAGATTCCGAAAGAGCAGTATTTGTATGCTTATTTTCTTTTCCGGAATCTAACCGGAGAAAATATGGTTCTTAGCAAGAGTTCAGCTAAAAAATTCTGTTCAACAGAAGGTATTCAATTAAAAAAATCTCAACAATTTCATTAGTAAATGTTGGAATTGAAACTAGGGTAAGAGCCAATAATGAATCCAGGGTAATAAAATATCGAATTAAATGCGTCCATAGGAGTGAAATCTGTCAGGGCGTTTTTTGTTACCTAAATATTGAGAATGAGCAATTCAAAATAAGGTCGATTGTTCGTATTCGTGCCCCGCCTACTGATCTGAATTCAAAAAAAATTCAGATTGGAGGAAAGGTCATGGAAG
>OHYH01000752.1_pt1 | contig 10736 bp, 8 predicted proteins | sample 1580211 | NCBI WGS metagenome assembly OHYH01 (sample SAMEA3882528, study PRJEB24775) | human gut metagenome | biome: human-associated habitat; feature: intestine environment; material: feces | place: Netherlands | collected 2009/2010 | reverse complement strand
GAGTGTTATCTCCATGACGTTATTTGTTCAGGGTTTTTACTAATTTGTCGCGGGTATAGACCGCGTGTTCGAAAGCCGTGTCGAAACGGATCGCGTCGTGCGGACAGGCGTTCACGCACAGGTGGCAGAACATACAGGCTCCCAGGTCGTATTCGTATTTGACCAGACGACGCCGGGGCTTGCCCGTCTCTTCGTCCGTGACGGTTTCGGTGGTGATCTTTATCGTACCGTTCGGACAGGCTGCCTGGCAGAGTCCGCAGGCGACGCACTTGTTTTTGCCCTCGGCGTCGTGGGGCATCGTGAGCGTTCCGCAGAAGCGTTCGTTCATTTTGAGCGTCGCCCGGTTTTCGGGATACTGCTCCGTGATTTTCGGGGTAACGAACTCTTTGCCCGTTACCTTGAGGCCCGTGAGCAGGGTGCGGATGCCGTGAAAGAGTCCTTGGATATAATTTGCCATACTTAAAAATGCAGTTTGAATACGACGATGACGACCATCAGCAGCAGATTGACCAGCCCGATCGGTACCAGGTATTTCCACTCCAGCGTCAGAATCTGGTCCACGCGCAGGCGCGGGAAGGTCCATTTGATCCACATCAGCAGCCAGATGACGAAGAGCGTCTTGCCGAAGAACCAGACGAAGCCCGGAATGTAGTCCATGACGGTATTGAAACCCTCCCAGCCGGAGATGTGCAACGGCATCCAGCCGCCGAGGAAGATCGTGGAGGCTACACCCGCGATGATGAACAGATTGACGAATTCGGCCACGTAGAACAGACCGAAATGCATACCCGAATACTCGGTGTGGTAACCGGCCGTCAGCTCCGATTCGGCTTCGGGAAGGTCGAACGGCCCCCGGTTCACCTCGGCGTTGCCGGCGATCAGATAAATCACGAAAGCGATCATGGCCGGGATGTGCCCCTTGAAGATGAACCAGCCGTCGGCCTGTCGGGCGACGATCTCGGAGAACTGCATCGTATCGGTCAGTACGATGATCGTGAGGATCGAGAGTCCGATCGAAAGCTCATATGAAATCATCTGCGCACCGCTTCGCATGGCGCCGATGAGCGAGTACTTGTTGTTGCTGCTCCACCCTGCCAGCAGGATGCCCACGATACCGATCGACGAGGCGGCCATCATGAAGAAGACGCCCACGTTGAAGTCCAAAATCTCCATACCCTTATTGAAAGGCAGGCAGGAGAACGCCAGTACCGAGGCGAGGATGACGATGTACGGTGCGAGGTTGTAGAGGAACTTGTCCGAGCGCCGGATCGTGATGATCTCCTTGGTGAGCATTTTGAATACGTCGGCGAAGACCTGGAGAGTACCCCAGGGCCCGACGCGCATGGGACCCAGACGGCATTGGAACGCAGCGCAGACCTTGCGTTCCATGAAGATCATCAGGATCGCCACCACTACGTACATCAACAGGATGCAGAGCCCGACGATCACGCATTCGATGAAAATCGCCAGTCCGAGCGGCATGAAAGAAGTGAGCAGTTCATGTACCCAACTTGTTACTATGCTGAAATCAAACATATTGATCTGTTTTATCTGATCTGTTAATTTAACGGTCTATATCCGGAACCACGTAGTCGAGCGTACCTCCGATGGCAATCAGGTCGGCGATCTTCGCACCCCGCGTAATGGTGTCCATACACGAAACGAGCGGCAGGCCCGTCGAACGGAATTTCAGGCGGTACGGCGATTTGTCGCCCCGGCTTTCGAGATAGACGCCGAATTCTCCGCGGCTGCCTTCTACGGCTGCATAGTAACTTCCTTCGGGAACACGTATTACGGGTTTCATCTTAAGTTGATATTCACCCTCGGGGATATTGTCGATAAGCTGCTCGATGATGCGCAGGCTTTCCAGGATCTCCTCCATGCGGACCATATAGCGGGCGAAGCAGTCGCCCTCGGTGAAGAGTACCTCACGGAAATCCACTTTGCCGTACATGGCATAGGGATGCCGCTTGCGTACGTCGCAGGCCCAGCTCGATGCACGGCCCGTGCCGCCCGTCGCACCGAACGAAACGGCGTCTTCGCGCGTCAGCACGCCCGTGCCTTTGAGTCGTTGCTGGGCGATGACGTTGCCGGTGAAGATTTCGTGATACTCCTTCAGGACGGGACGCAGGTATTTGATCAGTTCTTTGACCTTTTTTACGAACTCCGGATGGATGTCCGCCTGTACGCCGCCGATGGTGTTGTAGGCCTGGATCAGGCGTCCGCCAGTGGTTTGTTCGAGGATGTCGAGCACCTTCTCGCGGTCGCGGAAACCATAGAAGAACGCGGTCAAAGCACCAAGGTCCATTGCGAGACAAGAGTAGAACAGCAAGTGAGAGTCTATGCGCTGCAATTCGTCCATGATGGTGCGGATGTACTGTACGCGTTCCGACACCTCCACGCCGAGTCCCTTCTCGATGCACATGCAGAGCGCATGGCGGTTCTGCGAAGCGCCGAGGTAATCCAGACGGTCGGTAAGAGCGAGCGTTTGGGGATAGGTCAGGCTTTCGCACAGCTTTTCGATGCCCCGGTGGATGTAGCCGCAGTGTACGTCGAGCTTTTTGATGATTTCGCCTTCGAGCGATACGCGGAAGCGGAGCACGCCGTGCGTAGCCGGGTGCTGAGGGCCGATGTTGATGACGTACTCGTCCTCCTCGAAGAGCACGTTGCGGCGGCGGATGATGCTGCCGTCGGGCTGGAGCTCGTAGCTCGGCGAACTGTCGTGCGCCACTTCGTTGGTCATACGGAGCGGATTGGTTTCCCCGCTCTGGTCGTAGTCCTTGCGGAGCGGATACCCCACCCAGTCGTCGCGCAGGTAGAGGCGCCGCATGTCGGGATGGTTGATGAAGCCGATACCGAAGAAGTCGAACACTTCGCGCTCGTTCAACTCGGCCCCCTTCCAGATGTCGCTGACCGTCGGCAAACCGCATTGCTCGCGGCTCGGGGTGAGGACTTTCAGTACGACGTTTTCTCCCGTCGCGGTCGATTCGAGGTGATAGACGGCACCCAGCCCCTCTTCGCCCCAGTCCATACCCGTCAGGCTGCGCAGAAAATCGAAGCGCAGCGCCGGATCGTCGTGCAGATACCGGGCCAGATCGTGGAACTGTTCGACCGGGATGGTGAACATCCCGTCGCCGGCCTCCGTATAGACGGCTCCGGGTACTTTTGCCGTAATTATCTCTTGCAGGTTCATACGTTTTTCTTCTCTTCGGGTTCCACATTCAGTTCGGGACGCTCCGCTGTGAGGTCCTCGCGGAGTCGTTTTTCGTACTCCTTCTTGTCGATCTGCCGATTGACGTCGCCGAAGAATTTTTGTAGCTTGACTTTACGCTGCAGCTGCATCATACCGTAAAGCATCGCTTCGGGACGGGGCGGACAGCCGGGGATATAGACATCGACGGGCAGGATCTTGTCCACGCCGTTCACTACGTGATAGGATTTCTTGAACGGGCCGCCGCTTACGGCGCAGCTTCCCGTAGCGATCACATACTTGGGGTCGGCCATCTGGTCGTACAGACGGCGCAGCACCGGCGCCATCTTGTGCGTGATCGTGCCGGCGACCATGATGAAGTCGGCCTGGCGCGGGCTGGCACGGGCTACTTCAAACCCGAAGCGGGCAAAATCGTAGCGTGCGGCACCGACCGCCATAAATTCGATACCGCAACAGCTCGTGGCGAACGTAAGCGGCCAGAGGCTGTTGCTGCGGCCCCAGTTGATAACTTCGTCCAGGCAGCCCATGACGACGTTCGTGCCGTTGGCACGCAACTCCTCGATCATCTTCTCGAGGTATTCGTTGTCGGTGAAATCTTCGTATTTCATCGACTTGATTTTCGGTTTTCTTACTTCCATTCCAAGGCTCCTTTCCGCCAGGCGTAGGCCAGGCCAAACGTAAGTATCAACAGGAAGAACAGGGCGCTGACAAGGCCGAAGACGCCGATCTCCTGCACCACGACGGCCCACGCGAAGAGGAATACCGTTTCGACGTCGAACATCAGGAACAGGATGGCGAACAGGGACAACTGCCACGATACGAGGAGCATGTAGATCACGTAACCGATAATAAGCAGCGGATCGCGGAAGGCGACTTGCAGCGTATTGGTGATGCAGTACTGGACCACCATGACGTCCTGTGTGATGCGCGACATGAGATCGCCCTTGCGCTGATCGCTGAAATATCCGGCGTTCATCCCCATGATTTTGTTGAACAGATCGTTGCGCATGCGTTGCAGCGACCTGACACGCATGTTTTCGACCGTCCAGGCGCTCATGTAGCGGAAGAAATTGCTCAACAGGTTCATTACGATCGTACCGCAGGCGAGCAGGAGGAGCATTTTCGACATCGTGAAATTCGTCCCGAACAGTTGCGTATAGACGTAGCTCAACATCTGCGAGGCGTCGATGTCCGAGAACGAGAGCCCGTGCATGGGAAAGTCGTAAACGGGTTGGAAAACGTAGGAGTTCTTGTCGTCGAACAGCGTGTTCATGATCGGGAGGATCATGGCGTAGGTGAGCGTGTTGAACAGGGCGTACAGCAGCGCGTAAAAGAAGTAGGGGACGGCGTATTTGGAGATCGGGCTGACGAATCCCAGCAGCCGCATGTATGTTTTGAACATAAATTCCGGATCGGTTATTGTTTCGGAGTAAAGTAGGGGCAAATATAGCAATTTAATCAGGATATGCAATCCGGTTGTCCGATTTTGGGGAAAGAATGTTATTTTTGTAACAGGATAGAGTCATAAAAAGGAACAATAGACCATGGAAAATTTCAAACAGATCGATCCGGCTGAAATTACCGATAATTTTATCCGGGCCATCGGCCGGGAGTGGATGCTCGTCACGGCCGGGAACAGAGAAAGTTGCAATACGATGACCGCCAGTTGGGGTTTGATCGGGTTCATCTGGGGACGCCCCGTGGCGCAGTTCGTGATACGTCCGCAGCGTTATACGCGGGAGTTCGTCGATCGGGAGGAGAGGGCGACCCTCTCGTTTTTCTCGCCCGAATATCGTGCGGCTCTCGAATACTGCGGCAGTCGTACCGGCCGTACGGAGGATAAGATCCGCAATGCCGGACTGACGGTCGCCTGTACGGACGACGGAGTGCCCGCGCCGGCCGAAGCACGCCTGATCCTGCAATGCCGCAAGCTCTATGTCGGAAGAATCCGGCCCGAAGGGTTCGTCGATCGCAGTTGCGATACGAAATGGTATCCCCAGCACGATTATCACGAGGTCTATATTGCCGAAATCGAGCGAGCTTACGTGCGGAAGTAAGTTAAGTAGAGATAGGAGCAGGAGGTGAGTAGGGCAATGCCGTCCCGAGTTCGGGCGGCCGTGTGACCGGATAGTTTTTTAAAAAGTCTCGGGACATTTCGTCGTGTTTCGGGGCTTTTTATTCTCTTTATATGGCTTACTCTCCACTGCCCGGAACATACCCGGTATCTTCCAGCAGGTGCGCCCTGTCGTTGGCTGCGGCTACGGCCAGTTGGTCGCAGCGGTTGTTTTCGACCGTATCGGCATGACCCTTGACCCAGACGAAACGGACCTTGTGACGGCGGTAGGAGCGCAGGAAGCGGGACCATAGATCGGGGTTCTTCTTGCCGGCGAACCCTTTCTTCTCCCAGCCGAATACCCAGCGTTTCTCCACGGCATCGACCACGTATTTCGAATCGGAGTAGATCGTCACGTCGCTGCCTTCGAATTTCAGCATTTCGAGGGCTACGCAGACGGCCAGCAGCTCCATGCGGTTGTTGGTCGTCAGGCGGTAACCCTGCGACACCTCCTTGCGGAACCGTCCCGATATCAGGACCGCTCCGTAACCACCCGGACCGGGATTGCCCAGGGCCGAGCCGTCGGTATAGATGGTGATTTCCGGCATAGTCGGGTATAAACTCCTCTCTCTGCTGTTGTAAGCCGGAGAGAGGAGTTGAATGTTTCGTGATGAGTTATTTCAAGGCCGCCAGTTGTTCCCGAAGCGCGGCGATCTTGGCTTCGGCGTCGGCCTGTTTGGTCCGTTCGTTGGCCACGACTTTCTCGGGAGCCGACGAAACGAATCTTTCGTTCGAGAGCTTTTTTTGCACGCTGGCGAGGAATCCTTCGAGGTATTCCAGTTCGCCTGCGAGTTTTTTGCGTTCGGCCTCGATGTCGATCATGCCCTCCATCGGTACGAAGTATTGCGTGGTCTTTACGAGGAATCCGACGGCCGAAGGATCTTTCTCCCGGGTGGTTTCGATCTGCGAGAGGTTGCCCATTTTCTGCAGGACGGGAGCGTATTCCGCCGGGTAGTTCTCGTCGGCGATCACCCGGAGCGTCAGGGGGTCTTTCTGCGGAATGTTTTTCTGCTTGCGGACGTTGCGGACGGCCGTTACGACCTCTTTCGTCAGTTCGAACCGGCCCAGCAGCGCCTCGTCTATCTCCCGTGCTTCGGGCATGCGCTGGACCATGATCGACTCGCCTGCCTTGCGGGGTGCCAGGTCCTGCCAGATCTCTTCGGTGACGAACGGCATGAAGGGGTGTAGCAGACGCAGCAGGTCGTCGAAGAAACCGCACGTGGCTTCCAGTGTCGGCCGGTCGATCGGGCATTGGTAGGCCGGTTTGATCATTTCGAGGTACCAGCCGCTGAAGTCGTCCCAGAAGAGTTTATACAGATTCATGAAGGCTTCCGAGATACGATAGGAGGCGAAGTCCGATTCGACCTGACGCAGCGTCTTGGCGAGCGCTTGACGGAACCATTCGATTGCCAGGCGGTTGTTTTCGCTTTGTGCCAGGGTGTCGTCGATCGTCCAGCCGTTGACCAGTCGGTAGGCATTCCAGATTTTGTTGCCGAAATTGCGTCCCTGTTCGCAGAGAGCCTCGTCGAACATCACGTCGTTGCCCGCCGAGGAGCTCAACAGCATCGCTACGCGCATGCCGTCGGCGCCGAACTGGGCGATCAGGTCGAGCGGATCGGGCGAGTTGCCGAGCTGTTTGGACATCTTGCGGCCGATTTTATCGCGCACGATCCCCGTGAAGTAGACGTGACCGAAGGGCTTCTCACCCCGGTATTCGTAACCGGCCATGATCATACGGGCCACCCAGAAGAAGATGATGTCGGGACCGGTCACCAGATCGTTGGTCGGGTAGTAATATTCGATGTCTTTGTTGTTCGGGTGGCGGATGCCGTCGAATACCGAGATGGGCCACAGCCACGACGAGAACCAGGTGTCGAGCACGTCCTCATCCTGCCGCAGATCGGCGAGCGTCAGCGAGGCGTCGCCGCTCTTGGCCCGGGCTTTCTCCAGTGCCTCGTCTGCGTTGAGGGCCACTACGTAGCCGCCTTGGGGCAGATACCAGGCCGGAATGCGCTGGCCCCACCAGAGCTGGCGCGAGATGCACCAGTCCTTGATATTCTCCATCCAGTGACGGTAGGTGTTCTTGTATTTTTCGGGAACGAGCTTGATTTCATTTTCCAAGACGGCCTGCGTCGCCGGACCGGCGAGCTTCTCCATCGAGAGAAACCACTGCATCGAGAGCTTGGGCTCGATCGCTACGCCGGTACGTTCGGAATAACCTACGTTATTGGTGTAGTCTTCGGTTTTCTCCAGCAGGCCGGCCGCGTCGAGATCCTTTTCGATCTGTTTGCGCAGGGCGAAGCGCTCCATACCGGCGTACAGCCCTACCTTGTCGTTGATCGTGCCGTCGTCGTTGAAGATGTCGATCGATTCGAGCCCGTATTTTTCACCGAGCATATAGTCGTTCACGTCGTGCGCCGGAGTAACCTTCAGGGCACCCGTGCCGAAAGCGATGTCCACGTACGTATCGCGGATCACGGGTACCGACCTGCCCACCAGCGGGACGATGACCCGGGCGTCTTCGGGCAGCCAGGCGTAGCGTTCGTCGTCGGGATTGACGCAGAGGGCCGTGTCGCCGAGGATCGTCTCGGGCCGGGTCGTGGCGACGATGATCGTGCGGTCGGTGCCTTCGACCCGGTAGCGCAGGTAGTAGAGCTTGCCGTGTGACTCCTTGAAGACGCGGTCTGGGCCGACGGGTCCCAATTGACCATGCGTACGCCCCGGTAAATCAGCCCCTTTTCATAGAGGTCGCAGAAGACCCGCAGGACGCTTTCGGTACGGGCTTCGTCCATCGTGAAGCAGGTGCGCTCCCAGTCGCACGAGGCGCCCAGCTTGCGCAGTTGTTGCAGGATCACGCCGCCGTATTTCTCTTTCCAGTCCCAGGCATGACGCAGGAACTCTTCGCGCGAGAGCGACGATTTCTCGATCCCCTCGGCCTTGAGCTTGGCCACCACCTTGGCTTCCGTGGCGATCGAGGCGTGGTCGGTGCCCGGAACCCAGCAGGCGTTCTTGCCCTGCATGCGGGCGCGGCGCACCAGTACGTCCTGCAACGTATTGTTGAGCATGTGTCCCATGTGGAGCATGCCCGTAACATTGGGTGGCGGGATGACGATCGTGTAGGGTTCCCGCTCATCGGGTTCGGAATGGAAAAGGCGGTGCTCCATCCAGTAGTCGTACCATTTGGATTCGATCTCCTGCGGGGAGTATTTGTCGGCGATTTGCATGATATTGTATGCGGTATTTATAATAATTTGTACAGGATTTGCAAAGTTATGAACATTCTGTTAATATGAAATAAAATTAGGAGGAAAATCGTTATCTTTGCAAAATCTGTAAATTTTTTAAGAAATAGGTGCCCGCTGTACTTAAAAACTTCCCCGATTGAGGAAAGGAGAAACTGTAGGGAGGCGGGAGAAACGGAATTTTCCGAAAGGAAATCCGTTCGACGTACGGGGCTGCACCTGTTTTCGGTAAAAGAGAAAAATATGAGTAAGAAGGATAAAATAAAAAACATCGACATGGACGATCTGAAGGCATTGCCGGACGTCCTGGACGGACGCCACCACGTCATTCCCATCGTAACGGGCGGGGACGAGGTGTTGGAGGAGGTCAATGTCCCCGAAGTATTGCCGATATTGACGCTGCGCAGTTCGGTGCTGTTTCCCGGTGCTATCACGCCGATTACGGTCGGCCGAGAGAAGAGCATCCGGCTGGTGCGCGAAGTAAACGAGCGCAACGGATTGCTGGGGGCCGTGCTGCAACGCGAAAGCGAAGTCGAAGACCCGGCGCCGGACGATATGTATAAGGTCGGCACTGCGGCCCGTATTATCAAGATTCTGGAGATGCCCAACGGTAACCTGACGGTGATTCTGAACGGACTGGAGAAAATCGAGGTGAAGGAGTATGTCTCCACGGAACCCTATTTCCAGGCCAGCGTGACGCCGTTGCGCGACTCTTCTCCCGATGTAAAGAGCCTGGAGTTCGAGGCTCTCGTGGATTCGATCCGCGACATTGCGCTGGGTATCATCGCTATTTCGCCGGACATGCCCAAGGAGGCGGCGTTCGCCATCAAGAATATCGACTCCAAGCGGGGAATCATCAACTTCATCTGTTCGAACCTCGAGCTTTCGGACGAAGACCGCCAGTCGCTGCTGGAGTCTCCCGGTCTGCTGGCCCGTGCCCGCAAGTTGTTGGAGATTCTGGTGCGCGAGCAGCAGCTCGTCGAGCTGAAGAACGAGATCCAGAGCCGTGTCAAGCAGGAGATCGACAAGCAGCAGCGCGATTACTACCTGCAGCAGCAGATGCGCACGATTCAGGACGAGCTGGGCGAAGGTGCCGACAGCGAGCTGGAGGGATTGCGCGAGAAGGCGTCCAAGAAGAACTGGCCCAAGGAGGTGGCCGAACTTTTCGAGAAGGAGATCACCAAGCTCGAACGGCTCAATCCCGCCGTGGCCGAATATTCGGTGCAAGTTACCTATCTGCAACTGATGCTCGAGCTGCCCTGGAACGATGTGACGCAGGATAATCTCGATCTGAAATGCGCACGCGAGCAGCTCGACCACGACCATTTCGGGCTGGACGAAGTGAAAGAGCGTCTGTTGGAGCATTTGGCCGTCATCAAGCTGAAAGGCGACTTGAAATCCCCGATCCTCTGCCTGTACGGCCCTCCGGGCGTAGGCAAGACCTCGCTGGGCAAGTCCGTGGCGGCGGCGCTGGGACGTAAGTTCGGCCGTATTTCGCTGGGCGGTCTGCACGACGAGGCCGAGATACGCGGTCACCGCCGCACCTACATCGGGGCGATGCCGGGTCGGATCGTACAGACGATCAAGCGCTGCGGGTCGTCCAATCCGGTCATCATCCTCGACGAGGTGGACAAGGTGACCGTAAGCAATCACGGCGACCCGTCGAGCGCACTGCTCGAAGTGCTCGATCCTGAACAGAATACGACATTCCACGACAACTACCTCGATACGGAGTACGACCTTTCGAAAGTGCTTTTCATCGCCACGGCCAACAACATCGGCAACATCAATCCGGCGCTGCGCGACCGTATGGAGATGATTAACATTCCGGGCTACATTCTCGAAGAGAAGGTGCGGATCGGCCTCGACCACCTGCTGCCCAAGCAGATGACGGCGCACGGCATTCCCGAGGGGCAGTTGGTGCTGACGCCCGAGGTCGTCGAGCAGGTTATCGCAGGCTATACCCGCGAGTCGGGTGTCCGTTCGCTGGACAAGCACCTGGCGAAGATCGCCCGCTACCGGGCCAAGCAGATCGCTTTCGAGGAGGCTTATACGCCGGAGCTTACGCAGGCCGATGTCGAGAAGATTCTCGGCATCCCGAAATTCCTGCGCGAAGAGTACGAGGTCGGGGATATGGTCGGCGTAGTCACCGGCCTGGCTTGGACCGAGG
>OHYH01000737.1_pt1 | contig 10896 bp, 15 predicted proteins | sample 1580211 | NCBI WGS metagenome assembly OHYH01 (sample SAMEA3882528, study PRJEB24775) | human gut metagenome | biome: human-associated habitat; feature: intestine environment; material: feces | place: Netherlands | collected 2009/2010 | reverse complement strand
GGGCGTGAACGTCTGCCGCGAGATCAAGGAGGCCGCCGACGACCTCATCACCTACGAGCGCATCGGCATGATCGTCAACCGCGTCGTTGACCCGAGCATGAACGATCTCGTCAGGCTCGACGGGGTTCCGGTGCTCGCCTACATCCCCACCGATCCGCAGCACGCCGCCAACGACATCCGCGGCAAGAGCGTGTTTGAGCTGCCGGAGGACTCCAACATCATGGTCGGCGTCCACCAGGCGCTGCACAACCTGGGCATCTTCTGAGCCGGGACAATCTGAGGAGGAACAAATATGAAAGATATGGAACTTTACGATAGCTTTATCCGCGAAACGACCGACCTGCTCGGCGCGCCGACGCAGAAGTGGGCCTATAAGGAGCGCGACGCGTGGAAGGACAACGGCGAGAGCGAGCTGGTGCTGCTGCGCGACGCGGCGTATGAGCTCGGCGGCGGCGCGAACGACGCCGTGAACTTCACCTGCGTCACGTCCGACACCGCACTTGTCCCGAACGATGAGGTGCTGCTCTACGGTCCGGACATGAAGGACATCAAGGGCGACGTGCCGTTTGCGCGCATCGTCATCCTCGGTGTCAAGGACATCGACGTCGAGCAGAAGGACGCGGCCTATGCCGCCATCCGCAACATCGAGTTTGTGAAGTATCACGTCTTCCCGGACGGCTACATGATGCGCGTCTCGCCCGAGAGCAGCCGTGAGCAGATCCGCGTGAGCAAGAAGGCCGTCAAGAAGGGCATCTCGTTTTACAAGGTCGGCTGCGACTTTATCCGGCAGTATAAGAAAAACCCGAACATCACGAGCGTGCGCGTGATCTTCGTCACCAAGGACGTCGATTTCAAGGCCCTGCACGCCACGGCCAAGAAGATCGAGGACGTGACCAAGACCATGAACACCATCCTCGAGGGCATGCCCGAGGATCTCGACTGCGCGAGCTGCAGCTTCAAGCCCGTGTGCGACGAGGTCGAGGGCCTCAAGGAGCTCTCCAGCCCTGAGGACGTCGCGGCTCGCCGTGGCCTGACGGTCTCCGAGATGTTCGTCGGTAAGGAGAACTAAGCATGGCTGACACCATCAAGATCAAGCAGGTCCGCAGCACCAATGGTTGCAAGCAGGACCAGGTCCGTACTGTCCGTGCCCTCGGTCTCCACAGGATCCGCGAGGTTCGCGAGATTGCTGACAACGAGTCCGTCCGCGGCATGATCTTCAAGGTCAAGCACCTTGTCGAGATTGTAGAGGAGTAGCAAATGCAGCTTCACGATCTTACTCCCGCGCCCGGTTCCACCAAGAACCGCAAGCGCGTCGGCCGTGGCAATTCTTCGGGTCACGGCACCACTTCTGGCCGCGGTCAGAAGGGCCAGGGTTCCCGCTCTGGCGGCACCAAGGGTGCCGGCTTCGAGGGTGGCCAGACTCCGCTGGCTATGCGCCTGCCCAAGCTTCCGGGCTTCCGCAACCCCCGTCGTATCGAGTACACCGCCGTTAACGTTGAGCGTCTCGAGCGCAAGTTCGAGGACGGCGCTGTGATCGACGGTGCCGCTCTTAAGGCCGCTCGTATCACCAAGAGCGAGTTCGAGCCCGTCAAGGTGCTCGGCAATGGTGAGCTCACCAAGAAGTTCACGGTCAAGGTCGACAAGGTCAGCGCTTCTGCGCAGGCCAAGATCGAGGCCGCCGGCGGAAAGGTCGAGCTGCCGTGCTAAATGGTCTTAAGAATGCTTTCCGCATCAAAGAATTGCGCGAAAAGATTCTTTTTACCATAGCTATGCTCGTCGTGTACCGCATTGGTGCGCACGTTCCTGTGCCCGGCATTCCCTTCCAGGGGATGCTGGGCCTTTTCTCGACCGATAACAATTCGGTCGCCGCAGGTGCTATGGCCCTCCTGAATCTTTTCTCTGGTGGCGCGTTGAGCTATGTTTCGGTGTTCTCCCTGGGCATCATGCCTTACATCACCAGCTCGATCATCCTCCAGATGCTCCAGGCCGTTGTGCCTTCCCTGCATGAGCTTGCCCGCGAGGGCGAGGTCGGTCAGACCAAGATTACGCAGTATTCGCGTTACCTCACCCTGGCTCTGGCAATCCTCAACTCCGTGGGTTACCTCTTCCTCTTTAAGAGCTTCGGCATCAGCTTTACTGGCGCCGGCGCTCCCGAGATCATCTTCGACCTCATGATCGTCGGCACGCTCACCGCGGGCGCCATGCTGATCATGTGGATTGGTGAGCTCATCACCCAGCGCGGTATCGGCAATGGCATGTCGCTGATCATCTTCGCGAACATCATGGCCGGCCTGCCGCAGGCGATCTTCTCCAGCACCGAGGGCAATGCCGGTGGCATCATCACCATGGTGATCATCTGCGCCATCATCCTGCTGGTTATCCCGCTGATTGTTTTCCTTGAGCGCGGCCAGCGCCGCATTCCGGTCTCCTACGCTAAGCGCGTCGTGGGCCGTCGCATGATGGGTGGCCAGACCACCTACCTGCCCATCAAGGTCAACACCGCGGGTGTCGTGCCGATCATCTTCGCTTCGGCGCTGCTGTACTTCCCGGCCCAGATTGCCGTGTTCTTCCCCGGCATCGGCTGGATCCAGGCAGTTGCCTCTGCGCTTTCGACCGGTTGGCTCAACTGGGTGCTTAACGTTGTCCTCATCGTGTTCTTCGCGTACTTCTACACCTCCATGGTGTTCAACCCCGATGACACGGCCGACAACCTTAAGAAGCAGGGCGGCTTTATTCCGGGCGTCCGTCCGGGTAGGGCTACCGCGGCCTACATCAAGAACGCGCTCAACAAGATCACGCTTCCCAGCGCTGTCTTTTTGGCGCTCATCGCCATCGTGCCTTCGATCATCTTCTCCTTCACGGGTAACCATCTGATCCAGGCGTTTGGCGGCACGTCCATCCTCATCATGGTCGGCGTCGTGCTCGACACGGTCGATAAGCTCGAAGGCCAGATCAAGATGTATGATTACGATGGATTCTTTAAATAGGCTAGAGGAGGATTGCTCATGAACCTCGTATTGCTCGGAGCTCCGGGTGCCGGTAAGGGCACCGTCGCACAGGAGCTCGTCGCCGAGTTTGGCGTCGCTCACATTTCCACGGGCGACCTGCTGCGTGCTGCCGTCAAGGGTGGCACCGAGCTTGGTATTCAGGCTAAGAAGTACATGGACGCTGGCGAGCTTGTTCCCGACCAGCTCGTGATCGACCTTGTCAAGGAGCGCCTTGCCGCCGATGACGCCCAGCAGGGCTTCATCCTCGACGGCTTCCCGCGCAACACCGCCCAGGCTGTGACGCTCGATTCCGAGCTCTCCGCTATGGGTCGCGAGATCGACTGCGCCCTTCTGGTCGATGTGGCCCCCGACGTCATCATCGATCGTCTGTCTTCGCGTCGCACCTGCCGCGCCTGCGGTTACACCGGCACCGCTGCCGATGTCACCTGCCCTAAGTGCGGCGGCGAGATGTATCAGCGCGACGACGACAAGCCCGAGACCATCAAGAACCGTCTCGACGTCTACGAGAAGTCCACGAGCCCGCTCGTCGACTACTATCGTGGTCAGGGTCTGCTCAAGTCGGTCAACGGTGACCAGGCTCGCGAGACCGTGTACGGGGATGTCAAAGAGGCTCTCGGTCTATGATCAAGATTAAGTCTGCAACGCAAATTGAGCAGATGAAGAAGGCAGGAGCGCTATCTAAGATGGCGCTCCGCCACGTTGGAGCCATGGTTCGCCCCGGCGTGTCGACCTTCGAACTCGATCAGCTTGCCGAGCAGATTATCCGCATGCATGGCGGCACCCCGGCCTTTAAGGGTTACGGCGGGTTCCCCGGAACCATTTGCGCATCAATCAACGATGCCGTGGTTCACGGTATTCCCAACCCCGATATGATCCTGCGCGATGGCGATATCATCTCCATCGATACGGGAGCCGTTCTCGACGGTTGGGTCGGCGATAACGCCTGGACGTTTTTCGTCGGCACCCCCACGCCCGAGGCCAAGGCCCTTTGCGAGGTTACGCGCGATTGCCTAAAGGCTGCCATCGAGCAGGCTGTTCCCGGTAACCATATCGGGGACGTTGGCTATGCCGTTCAGTCCCTCGCCGAGTCCCACGGTTACGGCGTGCTTCGCGATTACGTGGGGCATGGTATTGGTCGCGTGATGCACGAGGATCCCAACGTTCCAAATTATGGAAAGAAGGGGAGAGGTGTTCGCCTTCAGGCTGGTATGGTTATCGCCATCGAGCCGATGGTTACGATGGGTTCCAATCATGTGAGCACAGGCTCCGATGGTTGGATCGTTACCACCAACGACCACCTGCCCGCCGCGCACTACGAGAACACCGTTGCCATTACCAATGACGGTCCGGTGATTCTCACCACGGATGCCCAAGGTGCTTGGTGTTCCTTGCAAGGCGGTGAAATGTAAAAGTCGCCGCCCCCTGATGCCCAACCTCGCCTTTCAATTTCGAAGGCATGACCCCAAGGTCTATGCCTTCTCATTTCAAGGCGATCTTGGGCATCAGGGAACGGCTTTGTTTTACATTTCAAATGTAACAAGTTCCACTTAGTTGTGGAGCCATTACGAAGTTATTACGATGCGTGCATACGTGTTGTAGAATACTCAATCGCTGTCGTTTTCAAGAGAAAGATGATTGCTTGTGAAGAAGGAAGACGCAATTGAGCTCGAGGGTACGGTAAAGGAACCGTTGCCCAATGCCATGTTTAAGGTCGAGCTCGAGAACGGTCATTCGGTTCTGTGCAACATTTCTGGCAAGATCCGAATGAATTACATCCGTATTCTCCCCGGTGACAGGGTTGTCGTGGAGCTTTCCCCGTACGACCTGACCCGTGGCCGCATCACCTATCGCTACAAATAGCGGCACGCATACACGCACTCCATTTCCGGCTGCAGGCTTAGCTCAACCTACGGTCGGATTGTGTGTGAAGACCAGCCATAGTTTTAAACGCCTGCGGCTGGGCGAGTAGATAGTAGGGAAGTAGTTTGAGCGCTACCGAAAGGAAGAACGATGAAGGTACGTCCTTCGGTCAAGAAGATGTGCGATAAGTGCAAAATCATTAGGCGCCATGGCAAGGTCCTCGTCATTTGCGAGAACCCCCGTCATAAGCAGCGTCAGGGTTAAGAGAGGAGACTACGTTGGCCCGTATTAATGGTGTCGACCTCCCGCGTGAGAAGCGCGTTGAGATCGGTCTGACCTACATTTACGGCATCGGCCGCACCACTGCGACGAAGATTTGCGTCGAGTGCAACGTTAACGTGGATACGCGCGTTAAGGACCTCACCGAGGATGAGGTTAACGCCATCCGCGATTATATCGATAAGAACCAGATCATGGTTGAGGGCGACCTCCGCCGTGAGCGCAACCAGAACGTCAAGCGCCTTATGGACATCGGCTGCAACCGCGGCCTTCGTCACCGCAAGGGCCTCCCGGTCCGCGGCCAGCGCACCCACACTAACGCTCGTACCCGCAAGGGCCCGAAGCGTCAGATCGGTGCTAAGAAGAAGAAATAAGGAGCGCTAGATAGATGGCTACTGCTAAGAAGAACGTTCGCGCTGCCCGTCTGAAGCGCGCGGACCGTAAGAACATTTCCGTGGGCCAGGCTCACATTCGTTCTACGTTCAACAACACGATCGTTTCGATCACCGATCCCCAGGGCAACGTCATTTCCTGGAAGTCGGCTGGCCAGGTGGGCTTCAAGGGCTCCCGTAAGTCCACGCCGTTCGCTGCCCAGATGGCTGCCGAGGCTGCTGCCAAGCAGGCCATGGAGCACGGTATGAAGAAGGTTTCCGTCTTCGTCAAGGGCCCCGGCTCCGGTCGTGAGACCGCCATCCGCTCCCTCCAGGCTGCTGGCCTCGAGGTCTCGAGCATCCAGGACAAGACCCCCATTCCGCACAACGGCTGCCGCCCCAAGAAGCGTCGCCGCGTGTAACTGAAAGGATCGTATCAATATGGCAATCGACAGGACTCCTGTTCTTAAGCGCTGCCGTCAGCTCGGGATCGATCCCGCTGAGCTCGGTTACAGCAGCAAGAAGGAATCTATCCGTCAGCCCAAGCGCCGTCGCAAGGAATCTGAGTACGGCATGCAGCTGCGCGAGAAGCAGAAGGTCAAGTTCATCTATGGCGTTCTGGAGAAGCAGTTCCACGGCTACTTCAACAAGGCCCGCAAGATGAACGGCGTCACCGGTGAGAACCTCATGATCATCCTTGAGTCTCGCCTCGACAACGTCGTCTTCCGTCTTGGCTTCGCCCGCACTCGCAAAGAGGCTCGTCAGTCCGTCCGTCACGGTCACTTCACCGTGAACGGCAAGCGCGTGGACATCCCGTCCTACCGCGTCAAGGCCGGCGACGTCGTCGCTGTCGGCGAGAAGTTCCGTGACCTCCTCCCCATCAAGGAGGCCCTGATTTCCTCCGAGCGCTTTGAGGTCCCTGGCTGGCTCGAGGTCGATATCGAGAAGCTGTCTGGTAACGTGCTCGCTCTGCCGACGCGTGAGCAGATCAGCGGTGATATCAACGAGCAGCTCATCGTCGAGCTCTACTCTAAGTAGTCCATCCGGGCTGCTGAGGCTGGAGGTAATACATGTCAGAATTCATTAGGCCTCAGGTTCAGGTCGAAGAGATCAACGAGACGTCTGCTCGTGTCTCCGTCGAGCCGCTCGAGCGTGGCTACGGCGATACGCTGGGTAACTCCCTCCGTCGCGTACTTCTGTCCTCGCTCGAGGGTGCCGCCGTCGAGGCTATTCAGATCGATGGTGCGCAGCACGAGTTCATGACCATCCCTAACATGGTCGAGGATGTCACCGACATCGTCCTGAATGTCAAGGGTCTTGTCTTCAGGGCTCTCGGCACGACCGACGAGGCGACCGCCACCATCTCGGTTGACGGCCCCTGCGAGGTCACCGGTGCGGACTTCTTTATTCCGTCCGAGTTTGAGCTGGTCAACCCCGAGCAGCACATTGCTACGCTCACCGAGGGTGGCCATCTCACCATGAGCATGCGCATCGGCTATGGCCGCGGCTATGTTTCTGGCGAGGCCAACAAGCGCGACAACGATCCCATCGGTGTGATCCACGTCGACTCGCTGTACTCGCCGGTTTCCCGTTGCGCCAAGCTCGTTGAGGCTTGCCGTGTCGGTCAGCACACCGACTACGACCGCCTTGTCCTCGAGATCGAGACCAACGGCTCCATCGCCCCGCGCGACGCCGTGGTCCAGGCTGCTAATATCATCAACCAGCATATGGCCGCCTTTATGAACCTTGCCGAGACCCCCGAGGTCGAGGAGGAGGCTTCGATCTTCGCTCCCGAGGTCACCAACGACAACGCCGAGCTGGACAAGCAGATCGAGGATCTGGACCTTTCCGTCCGTTCCTACAACTGCCTTAAGCGCGCCAGCATTCACTCGGTCCGTCAGCTCGTTGAGTTCTCGGAGAACGATCTACTCAACATCCGTAACTTCGGTGTTAAGTCGATCGAGGAAGTGAAGGACAAGCTTGAGTCCATGGGCCTGAGCCTGAAGGCTTAATGCTTCGCATATTTGAGGAGAAACTAGACCATGCGTCACAACGTTAAGAAGGGCCTGAAGCTCGGCACCGATGCGAGCCACACCAAGGCCATGAAGAAGAGCCTTGCTAAGGCCCTCTTCGAGAACGACCGCATCAAGACCACCGAGACCCGCGCTAAGGCGCTGCGTTCGGTCGTCGACCCGATCATCACTTGGGCCAAGAAGGGCGACCTGCACTCTCGTCGTCTGGCTATCGCCAAGCTTGGCGATAAGCAGCTCGTTGCCGAGATCTTCGACAAGGCTGCCCAGGGCATGTGGCAGGACCGCAATGGCGGTTACACCCGCATCATGAAGCTCGGCAAACGCAAGGGCGACAACGCTCCCATCGTTATCATGGAGCTCGTCACCGAGCCTTGCACGCCTAAGGCCAAGAAGGCTGCTCCGGCCCCCAAGAAGGCCGCTGCTCCCAAGAAGGTCGAGGCTGTCGAGGAGGCTCCTGCTGAGGAGACCGCTGAGTAGACATTCCGTCTGCATAGGCTATATTCGAGGGGTACGTTCGCGTACCCCTCTTTTTTTGTCGCGATACCGTTACTTGTTTGTTGGGAGCGCCCATGACTGCGCCGTCTGATTTCAATTCGACCCCCGAGCTTGACGCCACGCTCGTATTTCGCGTGGCCTATGATGGTTCATCGTATAGCGGATTTGCCGAGCAGCCGGGACAGACGACGGTTGCGGGTGAGCTACGTCGAGCCATCGAGACGCTGCTTCGCCGCCCGATCGATTTGACGTGCGCGGGGCGTACCGATGCCGGCGTTCATGCCGTGGCTCAGTACATCAGCGTGCCCGTAACGGACGCTGAGCTCGCGTGTACGCGCCGTAGGTGGCTGCGGGCCATGGATGCCCTGCTGCCCAAAGATATCGCCATCAACGAGGTCTACAAGGCTCGTAAGGGCTTTTCTGCGCGCTTTGACGCGTGCTCTCGCACTTACACCTATCGCATTGCCGATCGTGATCCGCGGCCCGTGCTGTCACGCGGTGCTGTGTGGTGGCATCGCTATCCCCTCGACGTCGATGCGATGGCGGCCGCCTGCCCTGCGCTTTTGGGCGAGCAGGACTTTAAAAGCTTTTGCAAGGTTGCCTCTGCCGTGGGCAAACCTACGCACCGCTGCGTAATGCGCGCCGAGTTTGGCCATGAGGTTGCGTTTGGCGAGGACATCCTGACGTTTACCATCGAGGGCAATGCGTTTCTGCATTCGATGGTCCGTACGATCGTTGGCACGCTTGTCGAGATTGGCATGCATCGCCGTGAACCCGAGTGGATGCGCGAGGTCATCGATGCTTGCGACCGTACCGCTGCGGGCCCCACGGCTCCCGCCTGCGGCCTTACGTTTATGGGCGTGGATTACGATCCCGCCGAGCTTGTCGTGCTCGACTAGGGGAGGGCTAGACGCGCCGTTCGTCGGCACCTGTCATCTGTGGGCTGCGCGTGTGCAACATCTGTTCTTGGCGTGCAATACAACCGGTGTCTCATTGCTTTTATTGCCGGGGTGTACCATGAACGACAGTTTGATTCATTGCTGTCGAGAGGACGGATAACTTGGTTCGACGTGGCTCGCATCCGCGACTTTCGGTGATCCTTGTAGTAGAAGGTTCGCCCAGCTATGCGATGCGTGCGCTCGAGAGTATCCAGAACCAAGACCTCTATGATTTGCAGATCGTCGTTGTCTGCCGCGATGCTGCGCCCGGTGTGCGCCATTCGCTTCAAGTTGCTGCCGACAGGGACATCCATATTGATTTGATTGACGTCGAGGACGCGAAGCGCGGCGCTTGTCTTCGTGCCGGTTTTGATGCCTCGCGCGGCTCTCAAATCATCGCCATGAACGCCGATGAGTGGTTTGCTCCGCAGGCCCTTTCCAAGATGGTCGATATCGCGTGCGATACTGCGGCAGACATGGTGCTCCCCTCGGTGTCGCTCGATCGATACGATGCGCATCGCGAGCGTCATTCGCGCGTCTTGGATGCTGCCTCTATTGCCATAGAAGACGAGTCTTCTATGGTGACTGAGCTGCCCCAGTTGATTTTGGGCGGCCTAGTCGCTCAGACCTCTGGCGTGATGTACAGCCGCTCGCTGTTTGAGGCATGCCTTTTGTGCGACAAGGTGTTTCGCACAGTTGGGTTTATGGCGTGCGCGCTCTCGCGGGCGCAGTGCGTCTCCGGCTGCGGCGACGCTTGTTTCCACGCCGCGGCACCTAAGCTTACAGATGCCTTTGATCCCACCATGTATGCCAAGGTATCCGATGACATCCGAGCACTCGACGAGCTTGCGGACTCGCTCTCGGAAGCAGATAGCGGTGGTCGGCTCAAGCTGGCAAGCCAAAAGTTCTACTTTGCTGGACTGGTCGCCTGCATCGAGAATATGTGCCTGAGCCCGCATGGGTTGTCGTCAATCGAGCGTTCCGCCCGCATGCGTGATATGCTCGATGCGCCTCGAACCCGTCAGATGGTCGCCGCGCTCAAGGACAACCATCGGGGACTCGGTCTGTTGTTTGGGCCGATCGCCAGCGCCAAGCCCGCGCGCTGCGTGATGTGTACGCATCTGGCAGCTTTTCTTAACCGGACGGGCGCAAAAACCGCCTAAACGGCTCATTTCGAAACAAACTTGCATAGAATTGTTTCGAAATGCGTTCTTATACACAAAAGCCTTCAAATAGCGTTAAACTATTCAATCACTGATTGATTGTCTCCGCCATCTTTTGGAGAGAGGGTTTGTATGGCTAAAAAACGCAATGGGCGCCAGGATGCCATTAGAGATATTGTGCGCAATAAGGACGTCCGCACGCAGCGCGTGCTGGTCGATGAGCTCCGTGCTATGGGCTTTGATTGCACGCAGGCGACTGTCTCTCGCGATATTGCCGACATGGGGCTGCGTAAGCTCCCTGAGGGCATCTATGTTCTGGCAGAGGACCTGCACCTGCAGCGTATGGTTTCCGAGCTCGTAACGGGCGTACTACGTACCGATAATCTGGTCATGATCAAGGCTCAGCCTGGTACGGCTTCCGGCATCGCCGCCGCCGTTGATGCGGCAGAGTTGCCCGAGGACGGCGAGCGTCTCGAGGCGCTGATCAATAAGCTGAGCAATTCTCGCAAGTAGGCGTGCGGGTCGTGCGCTCGGCACTATGTGCGTGACATGGTGGCTTGTAAGGGGGTATCGACGTTGGTCGGTACCCCCTATATTGTTTGCCGGTATAAAGACCGTCCACCAGGTCGCTTTAAACTAAAAGGCCCCCGAGCACTTTAATAAGCTGCTCGGGGGCCTTGTTGCTAATGGCCGGATGAATTTCTAGCCGACCGTATCGTCAGGCGTGGGCGAGGGGTCGGGAGTGGGCG
>OHYH01000732.1_pt1 | contig 10950 bp, 8 predicted proteins | sample 1580211 | NCBI WGS metagenome assembly OHYH01 (sample SAMEA3882528, study PRJEB24775) | human gut metagenome | biome: human-associated habitat; feature: intestine environment; material: feces | place: Netherlands | collected 2009/2010 | reverse complement strand
CTTCCCGCTCCCGAAACGAAAAAATCCGATACAACAAAGTCGGGTTTTAGTTTCTAATTATTAGAAAAATCACTACATTTGACACAAAATAGTAATTGTTAGACCTTTTCTACCCAATATGAGTAAACCCTTCAAGCGTTATCTCGTCACCTCGGCACTGCCCTACGCCAACGGCCCGGTACACATCGGCCACCTGGCGGGCGTCTATATCCCGTCGGACATCTACACGCGCTACCTGCGCCTGAAAGGATACGACGTGATCTCGGTCTGCGGCAGCGACGAGCACGGCGTGCCCATCACCATCAAGGCCCGCAAAGAGGGCGTCACGCCCCAGCAGATCGTCGATCGCTATCACCAGTTGATTAAATCGTCGTTCGAAGGGCTCGGCATGTCGTTCGACATCTACTCGCGCACCTCGTCGAAGACCCACGCCGCGACAGCGTCGGAGTTCTTCCGCAAGCTCTACGACGAAGGCAAATTCATCGAGCGGACCTCGGAGCAATACTACGACGAGGAAACCCAGACGTTCCTCGCCGACCGCTATATCGTGGGCACCTGCCCCCGCTGCGGCAACGACCGCGCCTACGGCGACCAATGCGAAAAATGCGGATCGACCCTTTCGCCGGACGAACTGATCAACCCGCACAGCGCCGTATCGGGTTCCGTACCCGTGAAACGCGCCACCAAGCACTGGTATCTGCCGTTGGACCAATACGAGGGTTTCCTGCGCGAATGGATCCTCGAAGGGCACAAAGAGTGGAAAACCAACGTCTATGGGCAATGCAAGAGCTGGCTCGACGGCGGTCTGCAACCGCGTGCGGTGAGCCGAGACCTGGACTGGGGCATTCCCGTACCGGTCGAAGGGGCCGAAGGCAAGGTGCTCTACGTCTGGTTCGACGCGCCGATCGGCTACATCTCGGCGACCAAGGACCTGACGCCCGACTGGGAGAAATACTGGAAGGACGAAGAGACCAAAATGGTGCACTTCATCGGCAAGGACAACATCGTCTTCCACTGCATCGTCTTCCCGGCCATGCTCAAGGCGCACGGCGGCTACATCCTGCCTGAAAACGTCCCTGCCAACGAATTTCTGAACCTCGAGGGCGAAAAGATCTCGACCTCGCGCAACTGGGCCGTCTGGCTGCACGAATACCTGGCCGACTTCCCCGGCAAGGAGGACGTGCTGCGCTACGTGCTCTGCGCGAACGCCCCCGAAACCAAGGACAACGACTTCACCTGGAAGGACTTCCAGGCACGTAATAACAACGAGCTGGTTGCCGTTTATGGCAACTTCGTGAACCGCGCCCTGCAACTCACCAAGAAGTACTTCGACAGCGTAGTGCCCGCCGCAGGCGAACTGAACGACTACGACCGCGAGACGCTGAAAGAATTTGCCGACGTCAAGGCAGAAGTGGAGAAGTTGCTGGACGTATTCAAATTCCGCGACGCACAGAAGGAAGCGATGAACCTTGCCCGCATCGGAAACAAATACCTGGCAGACACCGAGCCGTGGAAGCTTGCCAAGACAGACATGGAGCGCGTAGCCACCATTCTCCACATCTCGTTGCAGTTGGTCGCCAACCTTGCCATTGCTTTCGAACCGTTCCTGCCCTTCAGCAGCGAGAAGCTTCGCAAGATGCTGAACATGGACAGCTTTGACTGGGCAGAGCTGGGACACACCGACCTGTTGCCTGCCGGACATCAGCTGGGCACCCCCGAACTGCTGTTCGAAAAGATAGAAGACGACGTCATCCAGGCACAAGTAGACAAGCTGCTTGCCACCAAGAAGGCAAACGAAGCCGCCACCTACAAGGCAAACCCCATCAAGCCGACCATCGCCTTCGAAGACTTTGAAAAGCTGGATATCCGCGTAGGTACAGTGCTTGAATGCGAGGCAGTGCCCAAGATGAAGAAGCTGCTGAAGTTCAAGATTGCCGACGGGCTGGAAAACCGCACCATCGTCAGCGGCATTGCCCAGCACTACAAATCGGAAGAACTGGTAGGCAAGCAAGTGCTGTTCATCGCCAACCTCGCTCCACGCCAATTCAAGAACGGGCTGGTAAGTGAGGGAATGATTCTCTCTGCCGAGAATTATGACGGCTCGCTGGCGGTGACTTCACTGCTGAAAGAGGTGAAGCCGGGCAGCGAGGTGAAATAAAACAGTAACAAGGTAACGAGTTAACAAGGCTACAAGGAGGAAGGAAAAGCCTCGTGGCCTTGTTAACTCGTTGCCTTATCAACCAATAAACTATGTCCGATACATCACTCAAAGAAAAAACAGCCAAAGGCCTCTTCTGGGGAGGATTCAGCAACGGCATACAGCAGTTGTTAAATCTGGGATTCGGAATAGTCCTTGCCCGTCTGCTGGATGCTTCGGATTATGGTATGGTAGGGATGCTTACCATCTTCTCCGCCATTGCCGCCGCCTTGCAGGAGGGTGGGTTCATTTCGGCACTGACCAACCGGAAGGAGACTTTGCACAAGGATTACAACGCCGTGTTCTGGTTCAGCCTGATGTGCAGCACTACTATATATATATTACTCTTCTTTGCCGCACCGCTGATTGCCGACTTCTACGATACGCCCGAGCTGATACCGCTGTCCCGTCTCTCCTTCTTGGGATTCGTCATTTCCAGCATGAGCATTGCACCGAGAGCGTATCTGTTCAAGAATCTCAGAATCAAGGACACTACCATCATCTCCATTTCGAGTCTGATAGTCTCCGGCATTGTGGGCATCACACTGGCTGCCAACGGATTCGCCTATTGGGGTATTGCATTGCAAAGTATCTCATTCGTCACCGTGATGACGGTTCTCAATTTCTACTTCTCGCGTTGGAGGCCTTGTTTCCGGTTTGACTTCACACCCATTAAGGAGATGATAGGGTTCAGCAGTAAGATAATCATTACGAATATCTTCACCATAATCAATAACAATTTGTTTTCCGTCTTGTTGGGTAAGTTCTATTCGGAACGGGAAGTGGGTAACTTTACGCAGGCAAACAAGTGGAACGGCATGGGACATACCACGATTACGGGCATGATAAACGGCATTGCACAACCCGTCTTTACCCGGGTTGCCGACGACAAGGCACGGCAACTTGCCGTATTCAGAAAGCTGCTGCGCTTCACCGCCTTTATCTCTTTCCCCGCCATGCTGGGATTGAGCTTGGTATCGAAAGAACTGATTATAATCACTATCACGGAGAAGTGGCTGCCCAGTGCCGATATCTTGCAACTGTTATGTATTTGGGGAGCATTTATTCCCGTCATCAATCTGTTCTCCAACCTGCTCATCAGCCGGGGACATTCTTCTATCTATATGTGGAGCACCATCAGCTTGAGCCTGCTGCAAATAGTAGCTGTATGTGCCATATACCCATACGGGTTGGAGTGGATGCTGCGTATTTTCGTCATTATCAATATCGGCTGGCTGTTTGTATGGTTCCGTTTTGTCAAGAGGGAGATAGGATTAAGACTGCGCGATATGCTGAAAGACATCTCTCCTTATCTCTCCCTATCCATTGTACTCGTAGTGTCAACTCACTATGCCACTCAGCCCATAGAAAACCTATACTTAAATATGGCAGCCAAAATCATTATGGTAGCTGGGCTTTATGCACTGGTTTTGTGGAAACTACAATCTACCATCTTCCGGGAAAGCATTGAATTCCTCTTAAAGAAAAAAAGAGCATGAGCCGCATAGCCTACATCATATCCGCCTACAAGGATGCCCCACACTTGGCACGCCTGGTTGCCGCACTGGATGACCGGGCAGACTTCTACGTGCACATCGACCTCAATGCCGATATACACCCTTTTGAAGAAGCCTTGGGAGACAAGGTCACTTTCGTGCCCCGCCACCGGATAAGCTGGGGAGGATGGGAACAAGTGGAATATCAGAAAGAATTGCTTGCCGCCGTATTGCATAGTGGTATCCCCTATACCCGCGTAGTATGCCTGAGCGGGCAAGACTATCCGTTATGGAACAACAACGCCATCCACCACTATTTCGAGGAGCATCAAGACACTGAATTCATCGGCGGTTTCAACCTGACACGCTGCACCGTGAAACAGCAGTTGCACAAGATAACCCATTACCACCCTTTCCGTGACCTGCCTTGGAAGAGTATATGGTGGAAAAACAAACTCATCGTAGCATCGCGCAAGCTGGCACAGATACTCCCCATCCGGAAAGCCCCTTTTGCACCCTTGGAGGGCAAGCAGGCAGATGTCTATTTCGGTTCCGACTATTGGGCCATCACGTTGCCCTGCGCACGATATGTATATGAAAAGTTGTGCACGGAGGAGAAGCTGGTGAAGTATTTCAGAACCAGCTTTGTACCCAGCGAACTGTGCATACAGACCATCGTATTCAACTCCCCTTTTGCCTCAAAAGGGCTTCTTTTAGAGGGAGAATACCCCGGACTTACCCGTCTCACCCCCTTGCACTACATAGACTACGGCGCATCCATCCGCGTGATGACACTCGAGGACCTGCCGGTATTGCGGCAGTCTGGAAAGATGTTCTGCCGGAAAGTAGTAAGCGGGGAGTCCGACACACTGATAGAAAAACTCAAGTCCGATTTCGCAAAAGAAGATTGAAATGGAAAGTGCTCCTTTCAACTATTATCATTATTTTTGCAGACATCAATCAAAAATGGTATCCATGGTGAAGCAATATACCCCAGAAGAACTGACCCAACTACATCAGGTGCTATACGAAATACTGGAAGAGATTGTGCGCATCTGCGACAAACACAATATTCCCTATTTTGTAATCGGCGGAACAGCAATAGGGGCACTCTATGACAAAGCGATTCTTCCTTGGGATGACGACATAGATATAGGTATGAAACGGGAAGACTACAATAAGTTTCTCCAGATAGCTTCCCAAGAACTGAGAGAGCCATACTTTCTTTCATGGATACATACCGACCCTCATAGTCCTTATTACTTTGCCAAAGTCAAGAAAAACAACACCTTATTTGTCGAAGAGATGTTTAAAGATGTACCTATGCATCAAGGAATCTTTGTCGATATATTCCCTTTTGACCGTATTCCAAACAATAAGCTATTAAGGAAGATACAATATGAAGCTGTCAACTTTCTGAAATGCTGCCTGATGGGAAAAGAGGTATGGCTATGGAAACACTTCGGAAAATGTCAAATATCCAACCCTACCAATCGTGGAGCTGTTGCCTGCCTTCTGAACCGGATAGTTGATATGACACTCTCTAAAAAGACAATCTACCGTTTGATGGTGATAATGCAAAGTTGTTTCAACTCATGGAAAACTTTGTATTACAACAATGTGATTACCACTACCGACCATGTTTTGGAGACGAGTCTCAACCATTTACAACCAATCAAATTCGGTCCACTTTATCTGAAAGCACCTGATGGATTGGAAAACTTTCTACGGTACAACTATCCCACTTTACACCGGTATACAGAAGAAGAGCAGGACAAGATAAACAATCATTATCCGGCAGTTCTTTCTTTCAACATACCAAATGACCATATAGCCACCTCCTAATCCAACAAAATTGCCATGAAACCAGCCCTTGTAGATGTATCTGTACTGATTCTTTTCTTCAACCGCCCCAAACTGCTGGCGCAAGTATTCGAACAAGTGAAGAAAGCACGCCCCGCACGACTGTTTCTCTATCAGGACGGCCCGCGCGGCGAGCGTGACATGCCGGGCATAGAAGCTTGTCGCAAAGTAGTGGCAGACATCGACTGGGAATGCGAAGTACACCACAACTACCAAGAGAAGAACTACGGCTGCGACCCATCGGAATACATGGCACAGAAGTGGGCATTCTCCTTGTCGGACAAATGTATCGTGCTTGAGGATGACGACGTGCCTGCCGTCTCTTTCTTCGGCTTCTGCAAGGAACTGCTCGACAAGTATGAGCACGACACACGCATCAGCATGATTGCCGGATTCAACAACGAGGAGATTACACCGGACATCACTTCCGACTACTTCTTCGCCACCACCTTCTCCATCTGGGGATGGGCGAGCTGGCGGCGGGTGACGGACCAATGGGATGAATTCTACACCTTCCTGGACGACAAGGAGAACATGCGGCAACTGAAGAACCTCATCCACACACGGCGCTACCGCAAAGACTTCATCTACATGTGCCAACGCCACCGCGAACACGGGAAAGCCTATTACGAAACCATCTTCCACGCTTCCATGTTGTTCAATTCGGGTCTGAGCATCGTGCCCACCCGCAACATGATAAACAATCTGGGAGCCACTGCCGACTCCACCCACTTTGCCGGCTCCGTGCACACCATGCCGCGCGGTTACCGCCGCATCTTCACCATGAAACGCCACGAAGTGGAGTTTCCACTGAAGCACCCTCGCCACGTCATCGAGAACACAGCCTACAAGGATAGCGTTTACCGCATCATGGCATGGCGGCATCCCTGGATAAAGATTGCACGGTCGTTCGAGGAACTGGCGTTGAACCTACGGTACGGCAACTTCACCATCATATGGCAAACGCTGCAAAAGCGTATCCGGAAATGGATGAAACAAGACCGGCATCTGTAACAAGAAAAAACATTCAAAAAAGAAGAAACGAACAACAGTCATGAGAGTACTACTTATCAATACATCCGAACGCATCGGCGGCGCAGCCATCGCCGCCAGCCGTCTGATGGAATCACTCAAGAACCACGGCATCAAAGCCAAGCTGCTGGTACGCGACAAGCAGACCGACCAAATCTCCGTTGTGTCACTGGACCATAACTGGCGCATGGTGTGGAAGTTCGTCTGGGAGCGCATCGTCATCTGGAGCGCCAACCGCTTCAACAAAAAGAACATCTTTGCCGTGGACATAGCCAACACGGGGACAGACATCACCTCACTGCCCGAATTCCAGCAAGCAGACGTCATCCATCTGCACTGGATAAACCAAGGGATGCTCTCGCTGAAGAACATCGAGAAGATTCTCGCCTCGGGCAAGCCCGTCGTCTGGACCATGCACGACATGTGGCCCTGCACTGGCATCTGTCACCATGCCCGCGAGTGCACCCACTACCAGCAGGAATGCCACAACTGCCCCTTCATCCACGGAGGCAGAGGCAAACGTGACCTTTCCTACCGCATCTTCCACAAAAAGCAGGCATTGTATCGCAACCGTCACATCAACTTCGTCACCTGCAGCCGCTGGCTGGAAGAACGTGCCCGGACAAGCGCCCTCTTCTGCGGACATGCCGTGACGTGCATCCCCAACCCCATCAACACCAACCTCTTCAAGCCCCGCAACCGACAGGAAGCCCGCAGCCGTTGCCTGCTGCCGCAAGACAAGAAACTCATGCTGTTCGGCTCGGTGAAGATTACGGACAAACGGAAAGGCATTGACTACTTGATAGAATCGTGCCGACTGCTGGCCGACAAGCATCCCGAACTCCGGGAACAGTTGGGTGTCGTCGTCTTCGGCAACCAATCGCAACAACTGGAAAACCTGCTTCCATTCAAAGTCTACCCGCTGAACTTCGTCAGCAACGAACACCAACTGGTGAACATCTACAATGCCGTGGACATCTTCGTGACCCCCTCGCTGGAAGAGAACCTGCCGAACACCATCATGGAAGCCATGGCATGCGGCATTCCCTGCGTCGGATTCAACGTGGGCGGCATCCCTGAGATGATAGACCATCTGCACAACGGCTACGTGGCACAATACAAATCCTCGGAAGACTTTGCCAACGGCATCTACTGGACGCTGACCGAACCCGACTACCCCAGCCTCTCGGAACAAGCCTGCCGGAAAGCCATCTCCCACTATTCGGAGAACGTCGTCGCCAAGAAATACATTGACCTTTACAACAAAGTGACCGGAAGAAATGCATAACCACCCCACCCCGAAATTCAGCATCATCACCGTGACCTACAATGCCGAAGCGGTACTGGAGGACACGATTCAAAGCGTTATCTCGCAAACCTACCACCACGTAGAATACATCATTGTGGACGGTGCGTCCAAAGACAGCACGCTCTCCATTATCGACCGTTACCGCGACCGCATCACCCGCATCGTGAGCGAACCGGACAAGGGACTGTACGACGCCATGAACAAAGGTATCTGCCTTGCCACCGGCGATTACCTCTGCTTCCTTAATGCCGGCGACAGCTTCCACGAGGACGACACCTTGCAGCAGATGGTGCGTTCCATCTCCGGCAACGAACTACCCGACGTGCTGTACGGCGAAACGGAACTGGTGGACAAGGAAGGTCACTTCATCCGCATGCGCCGCCTCGCCGCCCCGGAAGTGCTTACCTGGCGAAGCTTCAAGCAGGGCATGCTGGTCTGCCATCAGGCCTTCTTTGCCAAAGCTTCCCTTGTAGAACCCTACGACCTGCAATACCGCTTCTCCGCCGACTTCGACTGGTGCATCCGGGTGATGAAGAAGGCACGGACCTTGCACAATACCCATCTCACCCTCATCGACTATCTGGAAGAGGGAATGACCACCCAGAACCGGCAAGCATCCCTGCGCGAACGCTTCCGCATCATGGCGCGGCATTACGGACTGATGAGTACCGTAGCCCATCATGCCTGGTTCGTATTACGGGCCGTGATAAAGAAATAGCACAAATTTCGAGGACAAATATACTTTGTTCCCGCAAGACCTATACCTTGCGGGAATCTCCCTTATACCCAGTTCTCTACAGTATAGGAGTGAGTACCCAAAACATCCCCATGTTTTCACCTAAAACATCCGGATGTAATGGGGCAAAACATCCCCATGTTTTGGGGTAAAACATCCGGGTGTTTTGGAGAAAGACATCCGGATGTTCTGCATATTAAGTCCTATACCGTGAGGGGCTAAGTCCTAAGACGTAGGAGATTAAGTCCTAAGGCAAAGGAGGCTGGGTAGCTGTAAGCAGCGCCTTCAACTCTTTTACCCCTTCCGAAGCTCCCTTTTGAATGACATGTATCGGACGCATGACGTGCGTGTCCACCGGCTTGGGGTCTATAAGATACACTTCGGCGGCACGGGGCACGTAGTTCAGCAGTCCCGCAGCGGGATAAACGTTCAGGCTGGTGCCGATGATGACGAAGATGTCCGCCTGCTCCACATACCGGATGGCAGTTTCAATCTCCGGCACCGACTCGCCAAACCACACGATGAACGGGCGGAGCTGCGTACCGTCGCCCGCCTTGTCACCCAACTTTACTTCATATTCCTCCGGCGCCAGTTCTTTGACGAAATGCGGATTATAAGGGTCGCGGCTGGAACAAACCTTCGTCAGTTCCCCATGCAAGTGTATCACGTGCGTACTGCCGGCACGCTCGTGCAGATTATCTACGTTCTGGGTGACGACCGTTACATTGAAATCCCTCTCCAGGTCGGCAACGCCCAGATGCCCGGCATTCGGCACCACATCGAGCAACTGCTTGCGACGTTCGTTATAGAAATTAATGACCAGTTCCGGATTACGTGCATACCCCTCGGGAGTCGCCACCTGCTCCACCGGATATTTGTCCCATAATCCGCCCGCATCACGGAATGTGCTGATGCCGCTCTCGGCGCTCATACCGGCACCCGACAATATGACCAAGTTCTTCATTTTCTGCTCCTTTCCTTTATTAAAGTAAGACAAATATAAGAAGAATGTTCAAGTTGTGATATAAATAAGAAAAATTAAATACTTAAAAGCCTTATCATTCAAATAAAAGACGTACTTTTGCCACTCATAAATTTGCAATAGACTGGAAAAGAAACCAATCCGGTCGTCAACAAAAGAATCTTATGGACAAATTCAGTTATGCTATCGGCCTTGGAATAGGTCAGAATCTTTTAAGCATGGGTGCCAAAGGCATTGCAGTAGATGACTTTGCACAAGCAATCAAAGACGTTTTGGAGGGCAACCAGACGGCAATCAGCCACACAGAAGCCCGTGACATCGTCAACAAGTACTTCGCCGAACTGGAGGAGAAGATGAACGCAGCAAACATAGAAGCCGGCAAAAAGTTCCTGGAAGAGAACAAAAAACGCGAGGGAGTTGTTACGCTTCCCAGCGGACTTCAATACGAAGTTATCACAGAAGGAAACGTCGGTCACTATGCCAAAGCAACCGACCAGGTACAATGCCACTATGAAGGCACACTGATTGACGGAACGCTGTTCGACAGCTCCATCAAGCGCGGCCAGCCTGCCACATTCGGTGTAAACCAAGTGATACCCGGTTGGGTGGAAGCCCTTCAGCTTATGCCCGAAGGTGCCAAGTGGAAACTCTACATCCCCAGCGACCTGGCATACGGAGCGCAGGGTGCCGGCGAGATGATTCCTCCCCACAGCACGCTCGTATTCGAAGTCGAATTACAGAAAATTTTATCTAAATAAACAAACAAGTAAAAGCAAAATGAAAAAAGTAACATTTCTCATGGCTCTTGCAGTAGCTGCCGGCATGGCATCTTGTACTGCTCAAAGTCCGAAAGCTGATTTGAAGACGGACATCGACTCATTATCTTACGCCATCGGTATGGCACGTACAGAAGGTTTGGACCAGTATCTTGCACAACAAGGCATTGACTCAACCCAGATGTCAGAATTCCTGAAAGGTTTCAACGAAGGCGCAGCCAAAATCGATAAGAAAGACGTGGCTTACATGGCCGGTCTGCAAGTAGGCCAGATGGTCAGCAAGCAATGGGTGGAAGGCTTCAACCAACAAATCTTCGGCAACGACTCCACACAGAGCATCAGCCGCGAAAATCTGCTGGCAGGTTTCGTAGCAGGTGTCATCGGCAAGGGTGGTGCTATGGATATGATGAAAGCTCAAGAGTACATGCGTACTCAGATGGATGCCATCAAAGAAAAAGCAACTGCAGAAAAGTATGCTGACAACAAAGCTGCCGGTGAAAAGTTCCTGGCTGAGAACAACCTTCTGCAATATGCTGACCTTGAAAAGAAAGTCGAGGAC
>OHYH01000729.1_pt1 | contig 10983 bp, 10 predicted proteins | sample 1580211 | NCBI WGS metagenome assembly OHYH01 (sample SAMEA3882528, study PRJEB24775) | human gut metagenome | biome: human-associated habitat; feature: intestine environment; material: feces | place: Netherlands | collected 2009/2010 | reverse complement strand
CTGCGCAAGCTGTTCTAAGTCAGGACAAGCGGTATGGCAGAAACAGCAAAATGGTATGTTGTGCATACCTATTCCGGTTATGAAAATACCGTTATGGCGACCATTGAAAAAACGGTCGAGACCCGCGAAGTACGCCCGACCAACACGAAATACATTTCATACCGAGACAACAACACAGGCAAAGTCTACAAGAAAGACAGTGACGTGCCCGAATCGGCGTGGGACAGCGAGAAGGGCGTTGATACGGTTATCAACCACTACGATGCCATACAGTTCTGGGTAGGTTACGAAAAGAATCGCCCCGGCGCGCTGGTCGAAGTCAAAGGCGTCGAGCTGGTAGATGTTTGCGACGAAGAGACGAAAGAGCCGATTGTGTACGAGCACAACGGTAACGAATATACCATGACCGAGATCGACTACCACCTCGGCAAGGTAATCGAGAAAATGAATTGTTAAACCCTTAAAATCATTGCTGCACTCGAAGACGAAGACAAAAAACAGCAGAACAAATCGGGCAACAAACGCTACGTGCTCTTATTTCTAATGCAAATAGGGTAAGCGGTGGTGGTATTGATAGGTCAAATAGAATCATGAGAGCGAATGCAAAGGCATTGTTGCCCTATTATCAGAGAACAGGGAACAAACAAGCTGTCTCGGCTATGCGCTCCAGATTAGGGTTAGTCAATGGATAGAAAATAAACATTATTGTCAGACTTCTAAAATTCAAGCTGCACTCGAAATTCAGTAAGAAATCGAATCAATCGGACGACAGGCGCTAGCCGTGTTCGTTATCGTGCAGTAGGCGGTCGTGCGACGAATCGTGCCGGTCGTGCACGCGACATTCGCGCCGCCTTTGGCATGGCAACAGGTTAATCATGACCCCGATAGACCATGCAAACGAAGTGATTGCCTCTGTCCGTCAAAAAACGGACAGGGCGATCCTTTTTTATTCATGTGGCAAAGACAGCGAGGTATTGCTCGACCTAATGGCTCCGCACTTCAAAGAGATCGTTTGCGTGTTCATGTATTTCGTCAAGGGCCTCGACCACATTGACAACTATTTGCGAGCAGTCAAAGCTCGTTATGCCAATGTTACCATACTGCAAGTCCCCCATTGGACGTTGACGCGTGTTTTGCGTTGTGGGCTATACTGCATTCCTAACCCCAATGTAAAGCTGTTATCGTTGAAAGACGTTGATGAATCCGTCCGGATGAAGACGGGAATATCTTACTCTTTCTATGGAATGAAGCAGTCGGACGGAATGAATCGCTGTCTTATGTTGCGCGGATACGAGAACGAAGCTATAAGCAATACGAACAAGGTATATCCTCTATCCAAGTGGAAGAAATCGGACGTCATGGCCTACATCAAGGCAAAGAAACTGCCTGAACCCATATCCTACAACAAGAACAAATCGCAAGGTCTGACGTTTTTGCCGGAGGTATTCGATTACCTCCGCCGGCATTATCCGCAAGACCTCGAAAAGATTTACAAAGTATTCCCCTTATCCCGAAATATATTACTGCGATATGACGAAGAGAAAAGAGCAGCAGCCCAAATACAAGCAAAGTGAAACGGTCGTAATCAAGCGATCACAAATCAACTTTGCTCCATACAATCCACGCAAAGAAGACCCTGAAGTCATCAAGAAGCTCAAAAAGAACTTTAAAACTGTCGGCTATCTGGGCGGTATCGTATGGAATCAGTTGTCATCTTATCTGGTTTCAGGGCACAAGCGCGTACAGACGCTTGACATCATCAACAATTACGACGGGACACCTGAAACGGATTATGAGATCAAGGTAGAAGCTGTAGAGTTAGACGACAAGACAGAGCGCGAACAAAATATCTTCATGAACTCGCCCTCCGCAATGGGAGAATTCGACATGGAGAAAATAAAAGTACTTGTACCGGAAATAGACTATAAAGCCGCTGGCCTTTCTGAAGCAGACATGAACATATACGGTATATCCGTCATGCAGGACGAAATAAGTTCAGAACTGTCTGATACGTTAGGTGATTTCGAAGAGATACAACGACCGTTTGAGGAACGCAAGGCCGCGGTAAAGGAGATGAAAGAACAGATTCGTCAACAGGCAGAGCAAAAAGCGGAAGACATCGAATCCTATGTAATGCTCAACTTTAAGTCTTATAGGGCGAAATCATCATTCATGCTTCGGTTCGGGTTCAGGCCAGACGACAAAATAATCCCCGGCGAAATGTTCTCGGATATGGTTGAACGGGTCGAATAACGACAAAAACGACAGTATAAAAAATGGCAATGCCCTCCAAAAAACCGAAATTAGATACCTTTCGCAAGGTTGCAAATGCTTGCGGCGGTATTTTGTCAGACATAGCTGCTAATTTAGGTGTAGAGCGTAGCACAATTTACACATGGTGCAATGATGATGAGCAATTCGCCCAAGCCCTCGAAGATTCCCGTGAACGGTTCGTTGATTTGGCCGAAAGCAACCTGCGTAAATTGGTTGCCGGCGTTCCGGCCATCGAAAAGGACGAGAATGGCGAAAAGAGATTTGCCGGTTGGATCGAACGTCCCTCCGAAACAGCGATCATTTTCACTCTCAAAACACGCGGAAAAAAACGGGGATATGTAGAACGTCAAGAGGTTACAGGAGCAGATGGTGCCGAACTTATTCCACCTCGCACTCTCTCTCCCGAAGAGGCAAGACAATATGGGTTAAAACTTAACGAAGAGTATTAACGCACTACTCCGATTCGCGACATAGACATAGAGCGTACCTTCTGTCTTTCCGGTATGCTGAATTTCACCCGTTACATGTTCAAGCATAAGACGGGGATGCGGTTTATTGTCGGCGATCATCATCGCAAAATATGCGAAGCTCTTGACAAAGTCGTCCGTGGCGAAATAAAGCGTCTTATTATCAATATTGCGCCACGATATGGCAAGACCGAACTTGTCTCTAAGAACTTCATCGCCTACGGGCTGGCGTTAAACCCCCGCAGTAAGTTCATACACCTATCATACTCCGATGATCTTGTTCTCGACAACTCGAAAGAGATCAATGAAACGGTACAATCAGACTACTACCAGCGGCTTTTCCCTGAAGTAGTCGTCGAAAGCAAGAATGCTAAAAAGTGGTATACATCCGTCGGAGGCGGACTGTATGCAGTAAGTGCAGCAGGACAGGTTACAGGATTTGGTGCAGGTCAAGTAAATGATCCGTATAGGGAGCGGCGCGAAATGGGTGATTTTATTCCTGCGTGGGAAAGCGATTTTGCGGGAGCTATTGTTATCGACGACCCGATCAAACCGGAAGATGCACTATCCGAAACGATCCGCGAGCGGGTGAACAATCGCTTTGAATCGACTATCCGCAACCGCGTGAACTCGCGCAATACGCCTATCATAATCATTATGCAACGGCTCCATGAGCACGATCTATGCGGCTATCTTCAGGAGATCGAGCCGGAGGAATGGACGGTACTTTCGTTGCCCTGCATCTGGCATGACGAAAACGGACAGGAACAGCCTCTCTGGGAATTTAAGCATACGCTGGAGGAACTGCACAAAATCGAGAGATCGAACTCATTTGTCTTTGAAACGCAATATATGCAGAACCCGAAGCCGCTGGAAGGTTTGATGTATGGAGAGTTTAAGACATACGACATAATTCCATATGCAGCATCTATGAAGCGAAAGAACTACACGGATACCGCTGATACCGGCAGTGACTATCTGTGTTCTATTTGCTATACGGAAACTCCCATCGGCAATTTCGTGACGGACATTTTATATACACAGAAACCGATGGAATATACCGAGCCGGCAACAGCCGAGATGCTGTCCCGAAACAAGACGGAGATCTGCTACGTCGAGAGCAACAATGGCGGCAGGTCTTTCGGGCGCAATGTTGAGGCGCAGTGCCGAATAATCGGTAACAACTTTACATCGTTCAACCCATTTACGCAGACCGCCAACAAAAGGGTGCGTATTTTCACGCGATCGAATGAAGTGCAAAACCTTATTTATTTTCCGACCGGATGGGAGCACAAATGGCCGGAGTTCGCCTCGCATGTCAAATCATACCGTAAGCAGCAGGAGTTCAACAGCCATGACGACGCCGAAGATGCCCTGACCGGAGTAATCGAAAAGCGGGGGTATTTCAACAATGAAGAAGATTTAGACAAAGAGGATTTAGGAATTTGGTAAAAAGTACGGATATGGGATTTATAGACAACCTACTCAATGCGATACGCAATAAATATCTGAATGCAACCGGTGCAGAACGTGATCTGCTTACGCTTATCAAGGACAAAGACATTACACAGGCTCAAACACTTATGCAGAATCGCGATACGGAGGTTTTGCAGGCGATTCAGGAATATAACCCCGAACTCCACCGTATTATGCGAAAGGCCGATAAGATGCGGAAAGGCCAGGAGCCTTATCGTACCGAGAAGTTGCCTCGTGCACGACAGAAGTACATCAATGAGGTGGAACTATTCTTTCTGCTCGGGAATCCGATACGATGGAAGAAGGTGAACAACGAAGGTTCGGACGAGGCTTTCGAAGCATATAATCAATTTTTGCAAGATACACGATTCAACGTTTCCATGCGTAAAGCAAAACGCATTGCGGGAGCAGAAACTGAATGTGCCAAGCTCTACCACATCTATCGGGACGAGAATTTCCAACCGCAGGTAAAAGTTGTGGTAATTTGCAAGTCGAAAGGATACACCCTACGTCCATTATTCGACCTATACGAGAACCTCATTGCATTCGGGTATGGGTACTACCTTAAAGAGGGGACATCAACTATCGAGCATTTCGATATTCAAACACCTGATACGATCTACCGATGCAAACGAGGATCTCTTAATTGGGAGGTTATTGCAACTCCCAATCCAACCGGAAAAATCAATGTTATCTACTACCGACAGGATAAAGCGTGGGGAGGCCTCAACCCCCGCATAGACCGCGAGGAGGATATAGACAGCAAAATATCCGACACAAATAACTATTTCGCAGACCCTATCGCCGCAGCAACGGGCGATGTCGTAGATTTTTTGAAAGGTCGAGCCGACAAGCCCGGGAAAATGATTCGGATGACCGGAGCGGATTCAAAATTCGAGTACATCAATCCACCGACCTCTTCCGAGACGCAGCAACGGGAAAAGGAAGACCTCGCGCAGTCCATCTTGTTCGACACTTTCACGCCCGAGTTTACACCCGAGAAAATGGCTGGGCTGGGAACTTTGTCGGGCGAAGCGATCAAACGCGCGATGGTACTGGGATATATCAAGCGCGAAAATAATAAAGAGATATACGACATAGCCGTAGATAGGGAGAAAAATCTTATTCTCGCTATTATGATGAATGTAACCCATATTCATTTGCGTCCTGATTTGGCTGCGCTCAAAATAGAACACGAATTTGCCGAACCGTTCAATGAAGATGTCACCGCACGTTGGGCGGCTATAGGCCGTGCTGTGCAGGATGGCGTTATGTCGCTGGAAAAGGGCGTTGAACTAATGGGAACGGCCGATGATGTTACCGCTGAAATCGAGCGAATAAAGCAAGCGAAGGCAGAGGCATCTATGAACAATATTATAGAGCCAACATTCTAATTCGAAACGATGCCCGGATTGAATTTGAAAGCCGCCCAATGGGAGCAACAGCATAAAACGCATGTCGAAGAATATCTACGACAGATAGAGGCTTTGTATGATGTGGCCTCGGATGAATTGATTCGACTGGGAATGGGATATAAATATCAACCCAATACGGGGCGATTGTTCGCCTTCTCATCAAACAAAAGCCGTAGTAAACAAGCCGATGCCTCGTTATCTTCATTCCGAAATAAGTTGTCCACTATAATTACAGCGGGGATCACTTCGGAATGGTTTTTTGCCAACGACAAGAACGATTCATGGGTAAAACAACTATTCGACAATCCGAAAAAAGGATGGATGCTTCACAATCTCGGTGCACTTGAGGCATTTCAACGTAGAACAACTTACGGGCATAATTTATCCGAAAGAGTTTGGAGTATCGCCAAGCAGTTCGAACGGCACATAGAATTATCCTTATCTATAGGTATCAGCGAAGGCCGAAGCGCTGCCGATATAAGCCGTGATGTACGCGTCTATCTGAATGAGCCGGACAAACTATTTCGACGTGTCCGAAATGCGTTCGGCAATCTTACCCTGTCGAAAGTGGCGCAGGCTTATCACCCTGGGCAAGGCGTTTACCGGTCATCTTATCAGAATGCTATGCGTATGGCTCGCACCGAAATAAACAGCGCTTATCGTGAAGCCGACAGTATCCGCTGGCAACAACTTGATTTTATTGTCGGATATGAGGTAAAAACATCAAAATCGCACGTACAGTGGCTGGCAAAGTTCTGGTATCCGCGCTTCAAAAAAGGGCGTGCGCCGCTGGAAATATGTGACGCAATGGAGGGAAAATATCCGAAATCTTTCAAATTCATCGGGTGGCACCCGAACTGCAAGTGCTATGCAGTGCCAATTATAGCCAACGAGGGCACGGATAGGGATTTTTGGGAGGAACCGCTGAATGAGGTCAAGGATGTGCCCGACAACTTCAAACGATGGGTCGAGGACAACACCGAAAGAATCGAAAAGGCGAAGAATTTGCCGTATTTCATAGGGGAAAACAAAAAACACTTCAATGATTCGCTGTTCATCAATCGCGATGCCGTATAACTCTTGGCAAAAGCGCAGTACGTAGGGAATAAGTTGCAAGGTGTTGCATAAGGAGTTGAGGCAAAGTATGAGGCATCGTGCACGCCTATAAACTACAAAAGCAAGAATAGCATCGTTCGCAAGGTGAAACAGGAAAGGCAAAATCTATTAACACCAGGTTTCATCGTCCATTTGGCGGACATTCTCTCCGTCACTGTAAGCACTGTTCCAAAATGAAACACCCTTTGTCCGGCGAAATAGTGCGTCGGTTAGGCGTGAGGTTGTTGCTATTCACCACATCCAAGAGGAGAAATGCAGTAAAAACGGAATGACCGACGGAAATAAGATGTGCCCCGCCGATCATTCCAACTAAAATAACACGATATGACAAAGGTACTGCACTGCGGCGCATTATGCAAATAATCGTATTAAAAATTCGTCAGTAATGCAGCATTTTTCTCTCGTTCCTCTCGCTCGAAGCTGGCAAGGTAGTTTTCCGTCGTCTTCAGATCTTGGTGGCCGAGGCTTTCCGATATGTAGGCGATATTCGCCCCGGCACGCTTCAACACCGTAGCGAACGAATGACGCGCCGTATAGGTCGATATGTTCCCAATTTCGAGCTGCTCCCCGATCATCCGCATCCGTTTATTGATTAACCCGGTAGCGGCTATTGTTTTAGCGTGGCTCTGCACCGCATCCTCCGACCCGTCGAGAATTGGGAAAATAAAGTTATTCGGTGCTGGAGTATTACCCCAGCGGTCGATAATAGCTTGCATCTGGGGAACTACCGCGACCCGGATTTCCTTACGGGTCTTAGTCGTGCGCTCGGTCTTTTGACGCACGAAACAGATTTCACCGTCCACAATATCACGATACCGCAATTTCACGAAATCGGCGACGTTGATCCCGTTACACAAGTAGAGGAACAGCCAATAATCCCGGTATTTGGCCGTTGCTTCGTTCCCATCCTCATAGCGGGCGATCTGCCCGATCTGCTCCAGCGTTAAAGCCAATTTACGGCCCTCACCGGCCTGTATTTCATATTTCCCTCGGCCGAACGGGTATTGCGCGGGTTTAATCGCATCGCATCGACAAGCATCGTTCAATATGGCTCGTAAATGGCGCATGTGTATTCCGATCGTTGTACGGCTCTTACCTTCTCCGAGTAGAAAGCGCTCATAACGTCTTACCCAATCCACCGTTATAGATTCAAGAGCAATACGATCCCCGGCAAACCGCTCCAATCCCTGTATAACAACATTATAAACCAGCATTGACCCGATACGATCCTGCTCTTTTAATTCCGCTATTTTAGCCGCAAATGCACGGTTAAGAGTATCAACCCCCGAACGTTTCAATCGCTTGTTGAGGCTATCGAATGAAAAAATACCGTCGCGTGCCAATTCCTCAACAACCCCACGAACAATTTGGTAACTGCTTTCTATATCTTTACGAACGGCCACAAGGGCGCGAACCTTCGTTGTAGTCAGACCTTCCCACTCATCCAAGGTAAGGTCTTTGCCCGTCGGATAATAGCGACGATCCCGGCGATAGGTTACACGAATTTTTACGGGGCACTTTCCGTTCTTTTTCGGATGACTCGTATCTATTATGGGCGCAACTGTTATTCCGTCTTTTGAATAGTTCATTTGATAGGATAATTATTATTTCAACACACAATTTCGACACAAAAATACAAAAACAAACAAAAATAGATAAAAATAAACAAAATAAAATCGCCACATTTGGAAGCTTAAAACATTGATTTTCATATAAAAATTCAAACAACACATAATTATTCAAAAATATAATTATGGGACTGAAAATCCTTGCACCGCCGTGGGCAGAATTATCCTCCGCAGTCGGATAATTTCGGGGTTCTTTAATCGGAGATTAGACTATGAATGAATCATTAAACTAAAAGAATAAGAAGAATGAAAAAGAAGAGCAAGTACGGGAGAAATCCCAAGTTGAACCCGAAGACACACTGCGTGATGGTGCGCTTCGATGATGAGGAATGGAACAAGTTTCTCACGATGTACGAGGAATCAGAGGTGTACGCTAAAGCCGTCTTTCTCAAGGCACACTTCTTCGGGCAGAAGTTCAAGGTACTGAAGGTGGACAAGACGATGGTGGACTACACGACTAAACTGTCGGACTTTCACGCCCAGTTCCGTGCCATTGGTACGAACTACAATCAGGTAGTCAAAGAGCTACGCTGCCATTTTTCGGAGAAGAAGGCGATGGCGTTGCTTTACAAACTGGAGAGTTGTACCATTGATCTTGTGAAGTTGAGCAGGGAGATTGTGGAACTTTCAAGGGAGATGTACGCTAAGTGGGAGCAATCAAAATCCGACTGATATGGCATCAGTAAAGGTCAAGTTCCGTCCATCTACCGTAAACGGTAAGGAGGGCACACTCTACTATCAGGTCATTCACAACCGTGTGGTCAGACAGATAAACACCGAGTATAAACTTTTTGTTTCGGAATGGGACAGCCATTCCGAAACGGTTGTCTTGCATCATCTATTGACAGGACAAGAGAGGAACAACTACCTGCTTTCAATCGGTTCACGCATCAAGTGGGACAAGGACAGGCTGAACAAAATCATACACAAGTTATTTCAATCCGGCACATTCGTAACGGATGATGTAGTCATGCGCTTTCATGAAAACAGGCAAGAATTGTCATTCAACGCTTACATCAGCCAACAGATAGCGAGACTGAAACGCTTGGGCAAAATACGCACCTCAGAGACTTATACAGCTGCACTCAGAAGTTTTAACGGTTTTATAAATGGCAAGGATGTCTTGTTTGACCAGCTTAATGCGGATTTGTTGGCAGAGTACGAGGCTTATTTGAAAGGAAGGGGAAATACGCCCAATACTATATCCTTCTATATGCGTATTCTAAAAGCCGTCTATAACCGTGCGGTGGAAGATGGACTGACCGAGCAACGACATCCGTTCAAGTCCGTTTACACGGGAGTGGAGAAAACAATGAAGCGAGCCTTGTCGCTCAATGACATCAGACGTATCAAAGGACTGGACTTGTCATTGAAGCCCAATCTTAATTATGCCCGTGATATGTTCCTGTTCTGTTTCTACACAAGGGGAATGTCGTTCATCGACATGGCTTATCTGAGAAAGAAGGACTTGCAGAATGGTACTCTTTCCTATCGCAGACGTAAGACAGGACAGCAGTTGTTCATCAGATGGGAAAAGTGTATGCAAGAGATTCTTGACAAATATCCAGTAAACGAAACGGAATACCTCTTGCCCATCATTACAAAACGGGACGAAGATTATCGGAAGCAATACGCCAACGAACTTCACCGTGTGAACCATCTGTTGAAGAAAATTGGAAAGCAGTTGGATTTGCCAATACCATTAACTATGTATGTCGGTCGGCACTCGTGGGCAAGTATCGCCAAGAGCCGTAATGTGCCCATTTCTGTCATAAGCGAGGGAATGGGACATGATTCTGAGAACACTACACAGATTTATCTTGCATCGCTGGATACTACAGTAGTAGATAAAGCCAATAAAAGAATACTGGATTTGCTGTGAAACCATGAATGTTTAGCGAATCCGTCCAACGCTTACCAAGAGAAGAACCTTTTTCCCTTATTTCCATAAGAAGAGACGGGCGTAAACTTGATATAAAATGCCTGTCGAAGTTGATATATTGGAAGATAGCATATTCCAGTTTTCACCAGAATTGCTGAACACCTTGCTCAAAGACCACACCACGAGCAGGGACGAAATGCAACGCAATATCTTCTGGGCTACTTCAGATTATGAACATCTTGGCAAAGAATACCAATACAATTCCCCTATCCTCCCACACCTTATAACAGGAGATAACGGACATATCATCATGCCTCGTGTCCTCAAAAGCCGTGATACCCAATCAACCCGTTCCCGTGATATGGCTGAGGTCTTCACTCCATCATGGATATGCAATGCACAGAACAACCTGATTGATGAAGCATGGTTCGGACGAAAGGATGTTTTCAATACCGAATATGCAGACGAACAGGGACATCATAAATGGAAAACAACGGAAGGCTGTATCATATTCCCGGAGGGCAAAAGTTGGAAGGATTATGTGCGTGATATCCGACTGGAAATCACTTGCGGAGAAGCCCCATATCTGATTAGCCGCTATGATACCACGACAGGAGAGACTATCCCTTTGGAACAGCGTATCGGTTTGCTTGACCGCAAACTAAGGGTGGTAAGCGAGAACACATCCACTTCGGGCGAATGGCTTGAGTGGGCACAAGAAGCCT
>OHYH01000724.1_pt1 | contig 11050 bp, 10 predicted proteins | sample 1580211 | NCBI WGS metagenome assembly OHYH01 (sample SAMEA3882528, study PRJEB24775) | human gut metagenome | biome: human-associated habitat; feature: intestine environment; material: feces | place: Netherlands | collected 2009/2010 | reverse complement strand
CTTGCTTGCTGAGACGCAAGAATGCGTCTCTACAAGTTTTCGTCGAACTCACGTTAATGTTATGAAATACGCAAAAAGTTTTATCACAACCGCAGGGGTATCGTAAACCATGTCGGCACCTATTGTTACTATAATTGATGTTACGGAAAATATGATGATATATGGGCAAACTGTTTTTCAACACGCGCGACGAGCTGGTTGTTGTTGACACGGAACGGATAGCCGTGATACAGGCCAGCGGCAATTACTCGCGCCTGGTTTACATTAACAAGCGCGAGTTGATGCTTACCTTGGGCATCACTCGTGTGGAGGAGGCAATGGCGAACGTGAAAAACAAGAATCACAAGCTGATTCGCCTTGGCAGAAGTTTGATAATCAACCATTCTTTCCTGCAAAAGATAGACCTTCTGAGACAGCAAATAGTGTTGTCTGACGGGACAAACGAGATAAGGGTGAACGCATCAAAACGGATGCTGAAAGCATACAAGGACGCGGTAATGAAAAGCATTAAAATAAAGAACAATGGAAAAGCAAATATTCCTGGGAACGGAGGGAACACAGCCGTTCAAGATTGAGAGTAGCGGCGTAAGCCGCAGACATGCCCGCATAGTGGTTGACGACTACGGCAAAATGATGTTGGAAGACCTGAACTCTACCAACGGGACTTACGTGCGCGACGACAACGGCGACCTGCGCAGGGTGTCAAATATGGTGATAACGCCCATGACATTTATCTGTCTCGGTCCTAACAACGCCAACGGATGCTCGTTTTACGCCTTGCAGGCGTTGTCGGAACAAAGCGATTTCGCCAAGGAATTTGAATACTTGAACGAAATGGAAGACCGCTTTGACGCTGAGGACGAGAAAGCTGACAGCAGGGCCAAGATTGTGCGGATGGTCATCGTGGCGGCATCGCTCATAGCTCTCGTTGGCTCTTTCTTGACAGATAGGGGCAGCGGACTGCAACTATTGTTGCTGAGGTTTGGCTCGTTTGTGTCGTTATTAAGTTCGGCGTTGTACAATCCTGCTGAGAACAAAAAGAAGATCGCCGTGAAAAAGGAGAAGTTTCATCAGTGTCCCAATCCGAAGTGTACGCACATACTTTCATCACGGGAAATCCGAATGATGCAATGTTCACACTGCAAGGCTCAATAAGAAAACAACAACAAAGTATAACAACCTAAAACCAAAAGAAAATGAAAAGACTATCAATCACCATCATCATGCTTTTGACCGTAATCATCGGCATCGACGCACAACGAACATTCGTGTTGCTGACTGGGGTAAGTAATTATGGCGGCACGGAAGGCAATCTGCACAATACGACCAAAGACGTGAAGGAATTGGCCGTGGTGTTCAAAAACCAGAACGCGTCAGTGACGACACTGACCAGCCGCTATGCCAACGTTGACAACATTAAACAGAAGCTGAACGCGATAATAACCGTTGCCAAGCCGGAAGACAAAATCATATTCTATTTCTCAGGACATGGGATGCCTGGTGCTTTCTGCACCTACCAGGACGGCCTCTTCCCCTATACCGACCTGATAGACATCTTGTCGGCAGCCAAGACGAACAAGGTGTTTTGTTTCGTAGATGCCTGTATGTCAGGCAGCGTGGCTGAAGCCGGTGGAGGTTCGTACGCATGGGGACAGACCTCGGCCAGCAAGATGTTGACATTCTGTATGTCAAGCCGGGCCGATGAATATTCATTGGAAAACCTCTGGCTAGGCAACGGTTATTTCACGCAGGCCATGATAAAGGGACTGAGAGGAATGGCCGATGTCAACGGTGACAAGAAAATAACCTTGATGGAACTTTACACCTATATATATAAAGATGTGACGACCAGGGTCGGCAACGGCAAAGACCAGCAGCATCCCCAGCTTATTGGACCCAAGAGTAATTATGGCACGGTGTTGGCCAAGTGGTGAAAATTCATTTTAAACTGGCAACCTGTCATTTCGTCAAGCAAAGCCTACGTTTCACGTAACATCAGCATGAACATTTGGATTTCATTCTGTTAAAACGTATCTTTGCATCAGCAAATAACCTAAAAAACAAAGATTATGGACACAAAAAACATTAAACTGAAAGGTGGAGAGAATAAGAAGGCTGGTAAGGACACAACCCAAACCATACTTACAGCTACAGGGGCCGCCGTAGTAGGGGCAATAGGCGGTGCGGCAGTGGCGAGCAGCGCCCAAGAAGCCGAACTGCCGATAGCATCTTACGAAGATGAACCGACCGAGCAGACGCAAACCGAAGGAAACGTACAGGTGGAAGACCAACAGCCAGAAACGGAAACAGAGCAAGGCAGTGACCAACCTGTTGCCGACGACAACGGCACGTCAGGGGACATAACACAACCTCAACCTACTGACGGCGGCCACGAAAACAATCCGAGCCAACCACAACAGCAACCCGAGGGAAACACGGGAAATGGAGGTGGCACAGGTGGCCAAACACCGGAAGAAATAGCCCAAGACATTATCGGGAAAGAGGAAATAGACCCTGAGGACATTGACACTCCGAGTGTGTTCACTGTAGACGGATTCACTACCGTGTACGACGAAATGGGCAACGAAGTGGATGCCGCAACGATACACACTTCCGACGGCACGCAGTTCTTGTTGGCTGACAAAGATGGTGACGGTGTGTTTGAAGGAGTATATGACAATGGTGGAAATTTTGTGGCAATGGCTGAGAGCAATATAACGCAAAGCGACTTGCAAACTATGTTCGACCCAACTGGTGGATACCTGGCAGCAAACGACCTGAACATGCCAGAGGGACCGTCAGCCGACCCGACTAACGACATAATCAACACGGAAACAGGCGAACATGTGAACCCAGCGAATTACTTCGCTGAGAACAATCTATCAAACAATAACGAAAACACCACTCCTGAAATTCCCGAAGACATTGAGGACATTGAGGGCGTTGAGGACGTTGATGACTTGCTGGCTCAGCTCCTTGAGGATGAAACCGACGAAAACAACGAGCCGAACGCGATGGGCTTAGACCTTATTGATGACGATGGCATTGACGAGGTGTAATTAAACCACATTATCATGGAACAAGAAAACGTAAAGCTAAGGTGTGGACAGTGTGGTCAGGAGTTCTTGGTACCCAAGCCCACCGACATGAAGCCACACACAGTGTCGTGTCCTTCATGCGAGAACAAGATCCAAGTCAAGTTAAATCATGTTGCCATCAGATTGAAGCCGACGGCACCCAAGCAAAAGCCCGTAAGTCCCAGGCAAGAGCCTGTAAAAGAATATGGGCGCATAGGCACGCTGATGGCGGCACCTGCCAGGAAACACATTTACGTATATAGGGATCACGCCGAACTGGGCTTGACCTATACAATAGAATGTCCGGAGTGCGGCTTCCGTGAGGCGGTAAAAGTGGAAAGCGAAGGTAACCACAAATGGGTCTGCAAGCAATGCAAGGCGATAATCGGTTATAAAGCCGTGAAGCCAAAACAATGCGACCGCGTCACCCATACATTCTCCTCGCGGCAAATGAATCGTGACACTGGCGAGCTGGTTTGGGGCGGCATGTTAAGGTCGAAAAGGGAAAAGTTGCCGGCTGATAGTTGCGTGACGATTGGGCGCAATGACGCGGACATGCCTTCAGACATCTCTGTAAACGACCAATACATGAGCCGCCAGTCGGCAAAAATCGAGACAATAAGAACCGATAAAGGATATACGTTTAAGTTTACCGTGATGAATGCCTCGAATCCTGTATTCGTAAACGGATGCCAATTACAGTGCGGCAACAGTATATACCTGAATTACGGTGATACGATAATATTGGGCAAAACAAGGTTTACCTTCAGAAAATCAAAGAAATAATGAAGATAGATATAGGCCAGTCATATTCATTTATGCAATTGGGGCGACGTGGCAACCAAGAAGACGCACGCTTTCCTGACAAGGATCAGCCTGACGTTGGGCAACGCTTTTTCTTGGTTTGCGATGGCGTAGGCGGAAATGATGGGGGCGAAGTAGCCAGCAATACGGTATGCCGGACGTTTGGAAAGGTTCTTTCAAAGATTGATTTCACATCACACGAGCTAACGAAAGAACTATTCAGTTCGGCTCTCGATGCCGCGTATTCAGCCTTAGACGACATCGCGGGCAAGCGTAACAAAGACATGGCTACGACTATGACTTTCGTTTGTTTCCATAGCGGGGGATGCACGATGGCGCACATCGGTGACAGCCGCGTCTATCATGTCAGGCCCGGTTTTGGGATATTGTACCGCTCTGACGACCACTCGTTAGTAAATTCGATGGTCCATTCGGGCATGATAACCCCCGAAGAAGCCGTAAACCATCCACAAAGCAACGTGATAACACGCTTCATGGGGCCAACGGCAGCGGATGAAACCAGATGTATGGCAACAGTTACAACGACCACTGACATTTTAGCCGGCGACTACTTGTTTCTCTGTTCTGACGGAGTGTTACACTGCTTGACAGACGATGACATCGTAAGCATATTAAATAAAGACAACGGCGATGAAGAAAAAATACGCGAATTGGCCGAACGCTGCGCTGCATCGTCAGACAACAACACGGCCACGCTGATACCGGTAACAGCTGTTGACGGCGATAACCGGAATGGAACTATGCGGAAATCAAACGGCACGACAACGACGATGCTGACTGACAAGACGATGGAAACAATCGAAGTCGCCTCCATACAAGAGAGAAAGAACCAAGGCGGAATATTGAGGTTTCTGAAGAACTTGTTTAAATAAATCTTCATGTCTCAAACAATAAAAAAGACCATATTATGAGAAAGTTACTATTCATGATGCTTGCCACGGTTTGCGCTTTATCTGTGGCCAGGGCGGCAAGACACCAAGCGCAGACTGGAATCAAACTTGCAAGCGATACCGTTGCCGTATTGACTGCCAAAGCGGAAAAAGGTGATGCCATAGCCCAAAACACGCTAGGATTATGGTATTATACTGGAAAGAACGTGAAGCAAGACTACCGTACGGCCTTCACTTGGTGGAGCAAGAGCGCACAGCAACAAAACGCCGATGCTATCGGCAATATGGCCATGTGCTTCCAATTAGGCAATGGCACAAAAAAGGATTCTGTCACGGCGTACAAGATGTACATCATCGCCATAAACAAGGGTAACAAGAGCATCTTGCCCCAGCATGAAGCCATAGTGAAAAACACCGGCAGTCTCTTCAGCAGTCGATTACTTTACGATTGCTATACCAATGGCATAGGGGTGAAGCGCGATGCCCAAAAGGCCGAGGCCTATCTGCGCGTCTTGGCGGCAGGCGGTGATGTTGAATCCCAGTTTGATTTGGCCCTGAAATGCTTGAACAGCAAACGTGTCGAAGAAGCCGTAAGGCTGTTCAAGGCGGCAGCAGGCCAGGGCAACGTGGCGGCCATATATTATAGTGGCTACCTTACGTTCAACGGGATGGGAACAAAGCAGGACAAGGTCGACGGCATGAAGCTGATGCAGATAGCCGCAGACAAAGGTTTCGTCGCGGCGTATTACCAGCTCGGAAAGGCTTATTACAATGGTGACGGTACGGCTAAGGATTTGCCGAAAGCCATCGCTTACCTCATTGAGGCCGCCGGCAGCAACAAAGACGCGGCGTGGCTGTTGGGACAGTGCTACCTCGAAACCACGCCGCCCGACCTGTACCTTGCCGTGCAATGGATGGCGGAAGCGGTGAAGAAGCACGAAGAAGATTTCAACGAGCTGCTGGCCGCCAACACCGACAAGCAGATATACAACTACATTCTCGGGCTGATGAAATATTATATAGACAAAGACTACGAAGCGGCGATAAAGGTTTTCAAGGAGGTCGCGAAGGATTCCCCCGAGGGATATACCATGCAGGCCGTGTGCCTCGCCAACAAGAATTATGGCAAGCGAGACGTGAAGAAAGCCATGAAGACGCTCGAAAAAGCGGCAAAGAAAGGTAGCGTGGTTGCCAATTACTACCTGTCAAGCCTGTATGGGCAAGACGGCGACAAGGACAAGGCGCTTGAACTTCTGCGAACGGCGGCAGATGGCGGGGTGGCTTTCGCGCAGTGCAAGCTTGGCGATATGTATTTCTCCGGCGAGGGCATCGCCAAGGATTACGTCAAGGCGGCTGAATATTATCGTAAAGCCGAGAAGCAAAACTACCTGTCACCAGCATCGGCCCAAAACTTGATAGCCTGCTATGAGCGCAGCATCAGCTCGTTGCCCGACATCAATAACTCGAAGCAACGCATAGCCGAACTGAAAGAAACAAAACAGAACAACAACTTGGTTGACATGCTTTGGGCAATAACGGAATGACGAATGGTAAACAACAAGAAAGATTTTGAATATCCGCTGCCTATTGGCTTTGTGCTAAAAGGCGGTCTCATGGACTATCGTATAGAGGAAGTTCTCGGGCAAGGCGGCTTTGGCATAACGTACAGGGTGTCGGCCAAAGTCACAGTAGGACACATCAAAAGCACGATGATGTTCGCGATAAAGGAGCACTTCGTCAAAGGGCGGTGCCACAGGGCGGCCAACAAGGTTACGGTGGAATATTCGGAAGAGGCGGCTGCCGAAGTCGTAAATAGCTTGAGAAGCTTTATCACCGAGGGGCGGCGGCTTAACAAGATATGCAAGCTCAACCGCAACATCGTTGACGTAAACGAGGTGTTCGAGGCTAACAACACCGCGTATTATGTCATGGAATATCTTGACGGGGGCGACCTGCGCGCCTTGGTAAGGGCCAGTGGTGGCAGGCTTGGCGAGGCTAAGGCACTTGCTGTCATACGCCCCATAGCAGAGGCCGTGGAGCGGCTGCACGAAGAAAAGCTGCTCCACTTGGATATAAAGCCTGAAAACATCGTGATGAGGAAAGGCGAATACGGTGCGGACGATGAGCCCGTGCTGATTGACTTCGGCATAACAAAGCATTTTGACGCGGCAGGAAACGTTACCGCGACAAACAACTCGATAAGCTACAGCGAGGGCTATAGCCCCCAAGAGCAGTATGGTCGGCTATCTACGTTCTCGCCATGGGTGGATGTCTATGCGCTTGCGGCCACATTGTATTATATGCTTGTAGGCCGCGATCCCGTGCCAGCGTTCGATCTTCGTCCCGAATACCTGACCGATACCCTGCCGGCCGACGTAAGCGAACTTACTCGCAATGCCATCGTCGCGGGCATGGCGAAAGACTATATGTCACGCACACAGACGGTGCAAGCCTTCCTTGATAGCCTTGAGGAAAGCGTGGCTCTGCCCACTGGCTACATCCTCCATGGTCAGGCCTGCGAGTATCGCATACAGGGCATCGAGCAGGAACTCGACTGTTGCTTGGTCTATAAGGCCACGCCATATTTTGGTGGCGAGCAACGGGGCGGCAACGTCACCAAGACCGAAGTGTACACGATTTATGAATACTTGGTGAAAGGCGGCAACGTGAAGCGTAAACCTGGCGGCGAAGTGCAGGGCTTAAGCCTTGAAGGTGGGCTCCGTGCTCGGTTTATGGAAATGGCTGAGACAAAGACAGGCCTCACTTCCGTAGGGCAATCAAAATTCATGGATGCATTGGTAGGCTGTGAGATGTTCGCTACGAACAACACCGTTTATTGCGTAGTCAACGACCGATGGACCAATCGCTCATCGTCGTTTGAACCTCCCTATGAGATAACTGATGACCGGAAGAAGCGCGTCATTCAGATTGTCGCGGCAATCGCTGCTGTTGCGGTTGTCATTGGGATATTCTGGTCTGGTGCCTTGGACGGGCTGTTCTCGTCAGAAAGCAAAGACGGCGGCAACGAGGCCATGTCGCTCGACAAAGCTATACGCGACAACGACATCAACGCCCTGAGGCACTTTGCCGAGATGGATTCGTCAAGGGCTTTTCTGCCCCTCGCCCGTTACTACATGGCCGAGCAGCTCGACACGGCGTTGCTTTATGCAGAGAGAGCTGTGGCGGCGTGCCGCTTGGCCAATACCGACAGCATGGAGGCCGTAAAGACAAGAGATGACTTGCTGGCACGCACTACTCCAGCGCAGCTTGTCGAGGTGAAGCAAAATGTTGAGAAAGAGACGGATGAGCAGCCTACGAAGGAAGAGGATGCCAAGCCTAATAAACCAAAGGAAGCCGATCAACCAGCGACTGAACCAAAGCCCGTGATAACGAACGAGCAGAAATTCAACACCGCCGTGTCCAATAAGGACATTTCCGCGTTGGTGAGCCTTGCCAATAGCGGTTATACGCCGGCTTATTCAAAGTTGGCCTCGCTGTACTTGGAAAGAAACAATTATGCCATGGCCGACAAATACGCACGCCGTGCGCTCAGCTCTGGCGTAGGCCGTCAAGAGGCCAAGTTGGTTGTTGATATACTTGATGCCTATGACTATTATGCCAATGGAGAGCATGGCGGTAAACCTAATTAATTATTAGTGAGCACTCGCATTCAGCTTGCTCGATGCGTAAAGATCGGTTGCAAATGCGGGCATTACAAATCGTAAAAACCTATCAATTATGAAAAGATTATTTCTGTTTTTTACTGCCGTGTTCATGGTTACAAGCGTGGCAATGGGGCAGATTCAAGATATTTTGAGTGATGATGATATAGCCTATCATAACACTTTGATGGGTCGCTGGCATTATAATAGAAAAGAATACGCAGAGGCTGTTTCATTGTTTGAAAAAGCGGCGGAGCAAGGCAATGCTGAAGCGCAATACAGCCTTGGAAAGTGTTATTACAATGGTGAAGGGGTTGGTAAAGACTTTACAAAGGCCGTTTCCTGGTTTGCCAAAGCGGCAGAACAAGGCAATGCCTCAGCTCAGCTCATGTTGGGTGCCTGTTATTCTAGTGGCGACGGCGTGAGCCAGGATGCCGCCAAGTCCTTTTATTGGTACAGCAAAGCGGCGGGACAAGGCAATGCCTCAGCTCAACTCATGTTGGGACATCGTTATTATTATGGCTATGGCGTGGGCATGGACTATGCAAAGGCTGTATATTGGTACGGCAAAGCGGCGCAACAAGGAAACACTGAGGCTCAAACTAATTTGGGAAACTGCTATTCTGAAGGTTGTGGAGTGAGTCAGGACTATGCGAGGGCTGTTTACTGGTATGAAAAAGCGGCTGCGCAAGGCGACGCTCTCGCACAAAGCAACTTGGGATGTTGTTATTATAATGGTGAAGGAGTCAGCAAAGACTACGCGAAGGCCGTTTATTGGTTCAGTATAGCAGCTGCCCAAGGATGTCCTGAAGCCCAATACAACTTGGGAATGTGGTATGATAAAGTAGAAGATAAGAACAATGCTGCCTATTGGTGTGAGAAGGCGGTTCAGGCTGATTTTGAATATAAAAATCAAGCACAGTTGTTCTTGGCATCCATATATTATAAAAACCCTAATATTGCGGGCAATTATGCGAAAGCTGTGAAATACTTGAACTTGGCCAAAGAAAGTAACAATAACGAAATTTCAGGTTCTGCGTGCGACCTCCTGTCAAAATGTTACCGCAATGGGCGTGGCGTTGCTCAAGACATACGCAAGGCAGACGAGCTGCTGGCTGAGGCCAAGGCGAAAGGCTGCGGTGGAGACGTTGATGTACTGATAGAAAAACTGAAAAAGGAATTCAGCGTAGCCAGATAATCAATAACACAAAAACTTATAATTATGGAAAAGCGTTTATTATTAACCCTGTTACTTGTATTGGTCGGGCTGCTCGGTGTTGATGCCGCCCTGCCAAAATACAGTGCGGAACTTGAACAGAAGGCAAAGTCTGGCGATGCGTTCGCCCAAAAGGACTTGGCCCTATGCTATTATTATGGTAACGGTGTGGCTAAAAACATAGACATGGCTGAATATTGGTGGAAGAGTGCGGCTGACAAGGGTGTGGTTGATGCCTGCCGCGGCCTGTTTGCGCTTTATTCTAGTAAAAAGGACTTTGCCAAAGCCATGACTTACGAGTTGAGGCTCGCCGAACATGGGGCAGCAGACGCAGCCTACAACATTGGCGTGATGTACAGCAAAGGCGATGGCGTGGCGAAGAATGAAGACAAGGCCGTTGAATGGTACCGCCGGGCGGGAGAGTTGTGCAACGGTTCCTATTGCAACTATGTGGGGTCGTTGTATTTCAATGGAACCATGGTGAGGCAGGATGAGGCAGAAGCGGCCAAATGGTTCAAGAGGGCTGCTTGCAAGGATTGGTTCGTCACATTTACCGTAACGAGCCTGTTAACATCTACATCATCATTGATTCCGAAAAGAAATTTTGTCTGTCTTTCAATCTCATTCATTACCTGCTTCATACGCACGTTTTCCATCTTGATGGAAACCTTCTGCGTCTGTGCCTGCACCCCAGTAACAGGGATACAGACGAGCGTAAGAACTAAAAGAAAAGACAGGCAGATTTGCTGAATAATCTTTTTATTCATACATTTGTAAATTAAGGTTCAAGGTTAGAGATCGGTTAGTATTTCTGATTGGACCGTGCCTATGAGTGCTTCCTTCACTCATAGGTTTTTTATATCAGAAACAAAAAGTAAAGATGTCTTGGTTTCTATCTCATAGGCAAATTTTTTTATTATTAGATAAACATTTACAAAGGATTACATTTATTCTATTCGAATAATATTTTCAATTTCGTCGTAGGTATATGTAAAGTCCGAGGCCATTTGAAGCAGTTGCATAGCGTGGTTTATGCCGTCTGAAACTCGAATCTTGCAACTCTGATATTTGATGACAGGCAACTCTGGTCGCTTGATAACAATTTTCACGTCATAGTATTTTTCCAACTTTTCCACGATCTGATCAAAAGGCATTTTGTTGAGCGTGATGATGCCTTCCGGCCACCGATATTCATCCGGATCTTCGATCGGAACTATCTGTAAGTGTCCATTTTTGAGATTTACGACTGAATTTTCGTCCATCAATACCGATTCGTCGCTTAAATGGCTTAATACCGCAACCTTACCTCTGAACAATGCTGTGGAAAACAGGTTTTTTGCCTCGTCAGCAATGACATTGAAATGGGTTCCCAATACAATA
>OHYH01000721.1_pt1 | contig 11082 bp, 10 predicted proteins | sample 1580211 | NCBI WGS metagenome assembly OHYH01 (sample SAMEA3882528, study PRJEB24775) | human gut metagenome | biome: human-associated habitat; feature: intestine environment; material: feces | place: Netherlands | collected 2009/2010 | reverse complement strand
GGTACCATGGGTAGCGGCATCGCGCAGGGTTTCGCGGTATAGGCCGGCGGAGATAAGCCCCAGCCCCTCGCACAGGGCGCGAATGGTTGCGCGGTCGCCGCTGGAGATACGGCCAATGGTAATACGCTGCTTGTCCAGCTTGTTGGGGGTGGTGTCCTCCGGGGTGGGCGCGGTGTGGCCCTGCAAGCCTGCCTGGATCATCAGCTGCTCATAGTCCTTGTATACCCTGTTGCAATCCAGGCTGGTGCCGTAGCCGGGCACGCCCAGAGCGTTGCGGCTGCTGTACTGCCAGATGCCATACGGCAGGGGGCAGGTGCATGTGCTTCCGTACTGGGCAACCCAGATATCGTATTTGGACAGCGCCTTGTAGTCCAGGCGGTTGCGAATAAAATTGCAGCTAGCATACAGGATGCCGTAATACCCTGCGGCCTCAATCTCCGACAAAAAGGCCTGTACAAGTGCCGTGCGCTGCGCGTTGGTCAGGCGCAGGATGCACGGCTCATACTCAATGTCATACGCCACCGGCAGGCACAGGTGCTTGTCCTTAATCGCTGCCAGGCAGCAGCGGGCTTCCTGCCGTGCTTCCTCCGGCGTGGTGGCGTAGCTGTACCAGTACACGCCGTACTGGATACCCAACCGGGTGCACTCCACGGAGTTGCGCTCAAACTGGGGGTCTTTCTGGCTGCTGTAGCGGCCATACCCGGCGCGCAGCATAGCATGGCGAATGCCCTTGCTATGGGCTGCCTGCCAGTCAAATTTGCCCTGGTGTTTTGACACGTCGATTGCATAATTCATGTATTCCACTTCCTTCATATTGTGCGCTACGCTGCTGTAGCTGCCCAATTTTACCGCGCTGCTGGCCGTGCTGAAATCAGCATCCAGCCAGTTCAGCGGGTTGGTGCGCTGGCCTTTCCAGCGCACTTCAAAATGCAGGTGTGCCCCGTAACAGTTGCCGGTATCCCCGCTGTAGCCGATCAGCTGGCCCTCGTATACCGTCTCCCCCTTGGCCACGCAGAGTTTGCTCAAATGGGCGTACAGCGTCTCCAGCCGGCCGCCGCGGTAATCCGCATGGCGCAGCTTGACCATGTTGCCATAGCTGTTGATGTCCCCCTGGGTGCGCTTGCCGTTCCAGCGGTAGGCCGTCTCCACCGTGCCACCCTCTGCGGCGTATACCGGCGTGCCTACTGCCGCGCGGAAATCCAGCGCCCGGTGCAGGCTGCCATCATTGTAGAGCCAGCCAGCTGTAATCACATGCTGCGCCAATGGCCACCCAAAACATACTTCTCCATTCTTCAGCCGCATCTTTATCCTCCTTATTTTGTCCTCTTCCATATCCATACCGATAAATAAGGCGGCATGTTGTTGTGGGCTGCCCCGGAACCGCCGGAGGCGACTGTTACGGTTTTGGATTCCCAGTTCGGAATACCCCAGCCACTTGATTGCGTTTGGACATACGCATCCGCAGAGCTTCCGGTTTTGGAGCGTATTACGTTGCTTCCGTTGGCCACAGACAGCGAATAATTCGGTAGCTCGCTTTGTGTAAGCTTATGGGTGAATTCGCCCCCAGTGCTACCTGCGGGATAACTGCTGGAAGCAGCAAACAGGAAAGTATCAGATATTCTTTCCCACGTGCCACCAAATAGATTTGCCGGGCTTGTACTGTTTACGCTCATGTAAATGCTGCCAATCGGCCAGGCCGCAAGTTTTGCTTCCGCGATGGCTGCTTTTACCGCTGCTGGTGTTGCTGCAATTCCTCCGCTGGTTGAACTGGTTGAACTGGTCGAATCGCTCAGCTTCACGCCGCCCGTGGTCGAAGCATTACCTGTCGGCAGTGTGTACTTGGTGTCGGTTGTTGGCGGTGTATACCCCAAAGCACTTGTCACGTTCGCCTTTGTCAGGCTGATCGTACCGGAACTCACCGTGATGTTGCTGCCAATCTTTACGCCACCCAGGGTTGAACTGGTAGCGGCAGGCAGCGTATAGGTACTGGAGGAGGCTGGTGTCATATAAATCTGGTTCGCATTCAACGTTCCAGAACTTTTCGCATTGTTGTACTGGCTTTGTGATAGATAGTTAATCACCAAACTGTCCAGCTTTGTATCAGTTGCCATGATCATATACCTCTCGTCACAATCGCGCTGATTGCGGATAATCCGCTCGGCAGTCCCGTCAGTTTTCCGTTGCTGATGCTCAAACTCAGACTTGTGCTGCTTGGGCTGCCATATACTGCGCTCTTGTAGTACTTATTTCCGTCAAAAGCAATCAAGCTTGTAGTGGTGCCGCCCCATCCGCTGCTGGAACTTATCGTCCCGTAGCCCCAAATCTTAATGGTTCCGCTGGCGGTCTTAAAACTCACGCTGGGGTTGGTGTCCGTAATGGCATAAGCCTCCACATTGTTATTGCCATTGCCGCCGGAACTCCCGCCGCCGGCATAAGTTCCTGTCACACCAAAAATGTTCACACCGCTCTTAATGTTCCCGGCCACCAGGTTTGCATCGCCCTTGATTGTCTGTGTCCCGCTCAGGTATTGCCCAGATGCAATGCTCTGGTCGGTTGTCTTCGGGATGTAAGTTGCTGCGCTTTTTTTGGTCACATCACTGCCAATATAAGTGCTCGATATCGCATTCACGGTCACTTTGCTCAGTCCGTCATATCCGCTGTCCGGGCTTACCGTCTGGGTGCTCTCGCTGGGCGTAACCGTTTTGGTCTGCAAGTTTGGCGTGTTTCCGCCACTGCTGCTCCCGGCATAACTGCCTGTCACATTAAAAATCTTTACACCGCTCTTAATATTGGCCGCAGTCAAATTGCTGTCACCCTTAATCGTCTGGGTTCCATTCAAATACTGGCCGAATGCAATGCTCTGGTCACTCGTTCCCGGCGTATAAGTCGCAGCACTTTTTTTCGTCACGCCGCTTCCCACATAAGTTTTTGATACTGCATTCACTGTAACCTGGCTCAAACCATCATAGCCATTGTCGGCCTTAACCGTCTGTGCGCGCTCACTGGGGCTTACGGTCTTGCTCTGCAAACTCGCCCCACTTGCACCACCCGTCACAAAGCCGCCCTGCATGTCAACGGCATTGCTGCCTAAATACACACCCATGCAGCTGTCACCACCTTCTGAGCGTAACGTTTGTCGCGCCAACGCTGGCTGCCGTTATGTCAATGGTTTTTGCGCTGCTGCCGTCCCATGCGCCCTGACTGGTTCCGTTCAGTTTGATGGTCAGGCTGTTATTTAGTTTTTCGGCGCTCGTTGCGGAGCCGCCTGCGTTGCTGGAACCGGCATAGTTTGTGGTTCCGGTGACTTTGGCCCCTGTGGCACTGTGGGCAATTACCCCTTTCGGCAGGTCGGCAGCCTGCACCGTATCACCGGTCAGGTCGAGGACAACTTCATCATTGATAACAACCTTGTTGACCGCCATGCTCAGCCTCCAATCGTCAACGTCTGGCCGCCAGCCGCATTATCAACGTATGTGGCCGGGATCGCCTGCACAGTAACTTGAGACAGGCAGTTATACGCTTTGTCGGGCAGCACAACCTGCTGCTCAAAGGTCGGCGTAACGCTCTTGGCCTGCGGCTTCATACCTTCGCTGCCGCTCATAGAGCCTTTCACGCCCAGGACCGTAACGCCCTCGCGGATATTTGTGGGCACCAGCTTGGCCTGTTCGGTCGCTGCGATGGTCACCCCGCCTGCGCCATCGTGGAAGCCCATGGGGATGGTGTACTTACCAGAAACGGTGCTGATTTCACCGTTGACTTCGCCGTTGTTGGGCATCGTGCCAGTCATTTTGGCGCCACGCGCGTAGAATGTTTTCCCGTTCAAAACCTCCGCCACAGCTGCGGTGGCATCGCTGGTATCCGCGTCTTTCGTGCTGGTACCGGTAATGGGGGCGCCGGACTTGTCGTGCGCCGTGATACCTTTTGCCAGCTTGTCCGGAGTTACGGTATCTGCGGTAAGGTCAAGCTTCGTTTCCTTGCCGATAACCACCTTGTTTACGTATTTATTGGGCATTGTAGTACTCCTCTCCTATAATCAGTGTGTAACCGTTGGAATCGTTGGCTACCTCGTACTGAGGTATCTTGCGGATTGTCACGTCTTTCTGCATCAGTTTTTTCGCCGTGGGCAAAACCTGCGCCGTAAACAACGGCGTGATGTCATATGGCCCGCTATACTCCGGCGCACTAACCACTGCGGTGCCGGTCACGTCCACCCGCACGGGTGCCGCTCCGGCAATGCGCACCGATACGGCGCTCTGTTGGGCCACTCGCACCTGGATCATGAGCCATCCGCCTCCTGGAATAAGGTCGGGCTCATTTTGAGCGTCAAAATCTCCGTCTGCGGCTGGTCAGTGCTGTCCCGCAACGTGATGCGGGTGTCCATGTACAGCGTCTCGCCGCCCATGAATTTGTATGTCTCCGCCCGCGTCCAGGGAATAAGGATGATGTTCTGTCCTTCCTGCCGGGTGCAGTCATCCGGCCAGACGTTGGATTTAATGGCCGGGAAGCCCTTACAGCTCTTCTGTTTGAACACAAATTCGATCCGGCTTACCTCGTCCAGGCTCATGCCGATTTCAACCGGCAGCGCAAATTGCGTTCCCTGTTTCATTCGTTTTTCTCCTCAGCGCCTTAATTCGGCATTTTTTCTTCCTCTGTTTTCGGAGTTTCGATGTTTGCCGCCGCTGCTTCTTCCGCTGCCATGTTCTCGCGCACGGCATTCAAAACGTTCTCCAAAATCAACTCCGTCACGGCAAACGGCAGCGTTGCTTCGTTAATTGCAGCAATAACTTTGCGTTTGCACTCTTTAATGCGTTTGTTGTCAGTCATGGGGCATCCTCCTTACAGCCGCGCGTTTACGGCGTTTTTCAGTGTGGCAATGGCGACCAGAACCTCTTCGTCCAGGGCTACAAAGGACCCCCGGTTGTTCTGGCTGGTGATGTTGCCGTTACCGTCCAGTTCCATGTAGGTGTAGCTCACTCGCTCACCTTCGGCAGTCGTTACGACCGCCACGCCGGATAATTTCTTCATGTTAATCTCTCCGATTCATCCAAAAGAATGTCTGCGGTTTCGTCCGCTCCGGTATCTATTTCCAACAATTCGGTTGCGGCATCGGTGCCGGCCTCCTGCGCACGGGCGGCGGTGCTGGCGGCCAGCTCAATGCCTGCCGGATCACCGGCAGGGTAGCTGCTGTCACTGCGGTCGGCATAGCTGCCCTCATAGCCGCGCTGGGCGGCCATGCAGAGCCACACAAACTGCTGACCTGGTGCGCCGTGTACAATGGCATACTGGCCGCAGTTTTCGGCCCACAGGTGGCCGGTTCCATCGCAATCCGTCAGCAGCCAGGCGGGCTGCCCATATTGGGCGATGGTCTCCGCATAGCGCGGGTCAAGGGCGATCAGGCACCAGCCGTCCGGCCCGCATTCGCCGCGTCCCCAGTCCGCAAAGGTCGGCACGGGGGTCTCGAACGCGGCCATTTTCAGCGCGCCGAAGCTGGTAGGCACCACGCGGGATTTGCTGCCCCAAACGTCCAGATTGTGTACATTCAGCTTGCCGGAGACACCCACCCTGGTCGTGTTAAAATCGGCATCGCTGTCATCGCTGCGGTTGTAGGTGATCTGCATCCCAACGTAAGATGTCGGGTTAAGGCCGTCAACCCAGCCGTACTTGGCGTACTTGCTGCACGCCCCAATGTAGGAGCTGCCAGCCTCTGAGTACAGCACGCCGGTCAGGCCGATGCTGCCGGTGTTGATGGTGGCATACCAGGCAATGTGCCTGTTGTCGATGTACACACGCTCACCGGCCTCGGTGCCCATACGTATCCAGGCGTTGTCCAGGTCGTACACGGTGGTGTAGTTGAGGTTATGCAGCTGCCCGGTCGTAATGTTTCCGCCGTTGATGATGGTCTTATCCTGGTTCCAGGTACTCAAATCCGAAAATGTCACCACGCCGGATAGGTTGATCTGTGCGCTGGTGATCTCTGTTCCGCCTGCCGTCAGCTTGATGGTGCTGCTGGTTCCGCTTGTGCTGGCCGTCAACTTAATTTCGCCCACCGTCTGCTTGATCTCGGTTTTGGTTTCGTTGGCGGTCAGATAGTCGCCGGTGCTGGCCGTCCAGGCAGTGGGGGCGTTGCCCATCTGCACCATGGGGTGCATGATGGTCAGATCGTTGGTAACGGTGGCGTGATCGTCCGCGGTACTCACAAACAGACCGTCTGCATAGCCGTCCGCGGTCGCCGTGAACGCCGCCCATCGCAGCTTCCAGCCGTTATCCAGCGCAATGTCCTGCTTCGCAGTTTTGAATGCATTGCCGTAATAACTTTTTGCGCCGCTGCTGTTCTTGGTCTCGAACTGCAAAAACAGGCTGTCCGTGCCGGAGTTGAGCTTGTACAGTACGCTGGCGCAGTAGGTCATGCCCTTGGCAATCACCAGTGACTTATCCGCACCGAAGTGGAACCGGGTGTTCTGGGCCTTATTGGTCACATGGACGGATTCACCGCTGATCGTGTATGTCCCTTTTTTTTTCAGGTCATTGCCGCCTGCATCCAGGGTCGCATTGTTCCAGTCATCGGTGCCCGCAATAATATTGTTGCCGCCGGTGATCCGCTGGGTTACCGTCTGGGTGATGCTGTCAGCTTTCTGGTCGATAGAGGATACCGATTCTTTGACCGTCTTGAATTCCCGCTTTGTGCTGTCCAGGTCGTTGGAAATGGTCGTGGTGGTTTCTTCCAGGCTGCTGACTTTGGTGCTGATGCTGTCCGCCTTTTGGCTGATGCTGGAGACATCCTTTTTCAGGCTTTCCACCGTTGCTGTGGTGGCGTAATTCTGCAATTTGGCGTCAACGGCATCATTGGCAGCACTGGTAGCGGCGTCCTTCACGTTGGCCGTTACCGTTTCAGTCACTGACTTGGTGACTTCGGTTTTGATCTCGTCAGCGGTCTGGGAAAACAGGCTTTTTGCGCTTTCCTGGGTCAGATAGTCGCCGGAGCTGGCGTTCCACGCGGTGGGCGCGTTGCCGTATTGCAGCATGGGGTGCAGCAGCGAAAACTTGTTGGTGCAGTTGCCATTGCTGTCGAACTCGACAGTTTTCAAAACGCCGTTTTCGCGGGGGGTCCATGTACCATACCGCAGCACCCAGCCGTTTGTCTGCTTAATTTCGAGCTGGTCAGCGGTTTTTATGAAGGCAATGTAACGTTGTCCGTCATCGTTCGTAAACACAATGCCAAGCCGCAGCGCATCGGTGCCGGAAATGAGTTTGTACATAACGGACAGACATAGGGTAACGCCTTTGGTGATATGAGCGCTAACTGCGTTGAACTCGAACCCGCGGCTTGTGTTCGCATTGGTAATTGTTGCGCTGCCATCATCGCCATACGCCACGCTACTGTCAATGCCGACATAGTTGGCGTTCTTGAAGCTCTCACTGCCCAGGATCAGGTTGCCGCCGCCGGTGATTTTGGTGTCTTTTTTCACCTCAGAGGAAAGCCCGTCCACCGTTGCTTTCAGGTCGGTATACTTTCCGGTCAGGTCGCTGGCCTTTACTTCCAGGCCGTCCACGCTGGTCTTGATCTCCAGCATTTTGCCGGTCAGGTTCTTGTAGCTCTGGCTGTTCACCGCGCTGGAGCTTTCCCGGCTGGCGCTGCCCACGCTTTCAAAGCTGGCTTTGCCGGAGGAGATCGTGGCGCTCATCAGGTAGGTGTCGAACTCCCGCCCGCGTGCGTCCTTAACGTGCACGATCTGCCCGCAGGCAAGGCCGGAGCTGCTGGGCACCGATACTTTGCAGGGGGTGTAGGTCACGTTTTTCAGCACGTTGTACAGGCTTTGGACAACGCTTTTCAGGTTGGCTTCGGTGCCGGTTGTCAGCAGCAGATTGCCCTGCACGGCATAAGTGTTGGTGGCGGTGGTGCTGTCGGGATAAATCACGCCCACGTCACTGTCCGACTGCCGAATCTGGACTTTCTCAATGGCCTTGACCGTGTAGTCCTCGTAGCTCAGGCTGTCAGCATAATAGGCGGTGCTGTTGCTGGCACCGTCCGGGGTGATTTTGGCAGTGCTGCGCTTATCGGCGTAGGTCAAAAATTGCAGCTTGCCGTCCGCGTTCATGTGGGCGTAGCAGCCAGCGGCCTCTGCCGCCCAGGAGATGATCTGGCGGCAGGTTAAATCGTCTGCATAGAACGCCTGCACGCTGTAGCTGCCGTTGATGGGCAGGCTGCTGCTGGCAAGCGTGACCCCTGCCCGCTGGCAGGCCAGCTGAACCAGCTGCCAGATGGTCTTGGGGAACTGCGCCTGATTGGCGTGCAGCCAGCCGGAGAAGTCCGCATCCAGCTTGGACATGGTGTCGTAGGCCGTGACCTTGTAGCTGTTGCGCTTGGTGCGGGTGGGCTTTTCGGCATAGAAAATGCCCACCTTGGTGCGGTTCCCGGCATCGTCCTGCCGGTAGTAGGTCAGGGTGTCCCCGGCAGTAATTTGCAGGTTGCCGCCCGGGTTCGCCCAGATTTCGGTCTCGATGTAATCCGAATAAGCAGAGCCGATGGCGAATTCCTGCCCGGCGTTTACCGCAGTGTGCAGCGTCAGGTTTTTGACCGCACTGCCGGGGGAGCCGCCCTTTAACTCGGTGCCGTTTGGTAGCAGCAAAACAGGATAGTACATGCTTCGCCTCCAATCAGCATTCAATAATGTTAAACTTCAAATTCTTCCATTGTTTCGTCTTGGCGTTATGCCAGGCGATGCCGTATTTGCTGCAGTAGCAGGTGGTGGTTTCGGTCTCGGTGGAAGAGCCGGCTTTGGGATGGGTGAACTGAAACGTTGCCTTGCCTGCAAACAGCCCGATGGTGTACTTGTATTCGTCATCCGTCAGGCAGCTGTAGGCGATGGGCCAGGTGGCAACCTTTTCCCGCACCACTTCGCGGTGCATGTACCCGGCTTCGTCGCGCCCGGAATCGCTGGAATCCAGGTCGGAATAGCTCGGTTCAATGTCGCAGTCCGGTGCGTACAGGGATTTGCCATCGATCTGGAACAGATTGGTTAAGGTCACGTTACACACCTCCTGTGGCAATCAGCTGTTTGCGCTGCCAGCGCTGCACGGCGCGGCCTACGTCCTCGTCGGTCAGCTCAATGCCGTACACGGCGGAGAGGATCTCCCGCAGCACGGAAACCACGGCTTCAAAGCCCGCCATCTGGCCTGCCTGCAAATCTTCCATGACCTCGGCCACAGCCTGCTTGATGGTGTCCAGCGGAGCTTCCACGTTGGTGCCGCGGTTCTGGTCGCCCAGCACGGCGAGGAACTCCCGGTTCGCCGGGATGACCGCGCCCTGCGCCAGGTAGGGGATCTGCGGGGCGGTCAGGGTGCTGATATGAAACCCGACATGCCCGCCGCCGAATATGTCCGGCAGGTCGAACGAAAGGCCGTTCAGCGCGTTGATGACCGCATTGATGCCGGTCACAACGGCGGAGATCATCCGATTGATGAAGCCGATGATGCCATTGACGGCGGTTTTGATGGCGTTCGTCATCTTATCCCAGACGGTGTTGACTGTGTTGCCGATGGCCTGCCAGGCAGCATCCCAGTTGCCGCGGAACACGGCGCTTAAAAAGTCCGTCAGCCCGCGCAGCACAACAACGGCCAGATCGATGGCATCCGCAATAGCCCCAACGGCCACGCCAACAACGTCCGCAATGGCGTTGAATACCTCAGCAAACGCGGGGCCGAACGTGGCGATGATCCACTTGGCCACCGGGGCCAGCAGGTTGTTCCACAGGTCCAGCAGGCAGTTGGCAACGCTTGCTACCAGCAAAAGAATGTCATCCCACAGGGGTTTGAGGTGGGAGGACCAGAGGGTAGATAAAATCTCCATCAGGTTAGTAAGGATCGGCTGCAAAACGTTCTGCCACAGGGTGGTAAAAATGCCTTGCAGGTTTTCCAGCGCCAGGGCGGCACTCTGGACAATGGGCTGGCCGTACTCGGCCCAGGTCAGCTGAACGCCGCCCAAAAGATCCTGCCAAACGGTCAGGGCAGCGGTTTTCATCTGCTGCCAGGCTGCATCCCACAGCGCGGCGGCGGGGGCAAGCACAGCCTGTAATGTAGCCCAGAAATTTTGCAGCTGCTGGTTTAATAGAGCCGGCGAACTTAACTGTGGCGGTTCGGCATCTGCGGCTTTGATTGTTGCAGCGCTGCTGCTTTTGCGGGTGGTGGAAGCCGCCGCAGCTCCGGCACTTTCGGCAAGAGAAGCCTGCAGCCGGTCCAGCTCATCAAATTCCGCAACGCTGCGTTTGGCGGCCTTGGCTGCTTTGGTGGTGCCACTGGCAAGTTTGGCCTGGGCTTTGGCGGCTTTGTTGGCGCTGACTGCTGCTGCGGCGGTCTGCTGCTCAAACTTTGCCACCGGCACGGCGGAGAACGCAGCGTTTACACTGCGGCTTATTTTTTTCAGGGCAGTGCGCAGGCCGTTCAGCGGCTGCTGCGCGGTGTGGGTAGTTGTTTGTGTAGACAGGGCAACCTGAAGGCTGCCTGCATAGGATTTTGGCAAAAGCATCTACCTCCTTATGAGGACTTAATTGGCCAACAGGCGCTGCAGCCGCTGGCGTTCCGCTATCTCTGCCGGATTCAGGCGGGGGCGCAGGTCAACCATGGCTTTGTTTTTGCGGTAGTAGTCCTGTTCCCACGGCTGCAATTTTTGGCCGTGGCGCAGCTTGCTGCGCACCCGCAGCAGGGTAGCCAGCTGGCCGTCCCCAATGCTGTTGAACCAGGCCATAAAGGTCCACCAGTGCAGATAAGGCAGGGCGCGCACTTCGCACCCGGCGGCTTTGTTGATGTCGGCGGCAATCAGCGGGGCGTCCTGTTCCCAGTCCAACAGCGGCGGGGCAGGGGAGCGGGGCAGCGTTTGCCCGCAGTTCAAAAAATCTGCCAGCTTCTGCATGGCCTCCGGATAGTCGCTGCGCGGCAGATCGCCCTCATAAAATAGGGCCAGGGCCACCCGCCAGCGGATGAATTCCGGCTCGCTGGCATCGTTCAACCGATGCAGAATATCCAGAATATCGCGGTAATCCGAATGAATCGGATATGCTTTTCCGCCAACCTCCAGCCGGGTAGGCA
>OHYH01000717.1_pt1 | contig 11114 bp, 7 predicted proteins | sample 1580211 | NCBI WGS metagenome assembly OHYH01 (sample SAMEA3882528, study PRJEB24775) | human gut metagenome | biome: human-associated habitat; feature: intestine environment; material: feces | place: Netherlands | collected 2009/2010 | reverse complement strand
CATATTTGGCATTTTTTGACCACAGGGGTTGCCAGCGCCGTGGTTTCGCCCTTTCTGCGCCGAAGCGATACACTGTTGCCGTTTGATTTCTTCGCTCAAGGAGGATGCGCATGCCGTGCACAACGATTCTGGTCGGTAAGAACGCGAGCTACGACGGGTCGACGCTTGTCGCGCGTAACGAGGACTCGTCCAACGGGGTGTTTGAGCCCAAACGTATGCGCGTTGTGCATCCCGACGATCAGCCGCGCGTCTACACGAGCGTCCTGAGTCACCTGACCGTTGAGCTGCCCGATAACCCCATGCGCTACACGAGTGTCCCCGATGTTGTCCCGGGCCACGGCATCTGGGCCGAGGCCGGTTTTAACGAGCTCAATGTGGGCATGTCCGCAACCGAGACGCTCACCACCAATGAGCGAGTTCGCGGCGCCGACCCGCTCGTGGACTACGTGCCCGCCAAGGGCAACGAGGGTGAGGACGGCTATGTGCCGGCGCAGCCTGGTGGCCTGGGCGAGGAGGACATGGTGACCCTGGTGCTGCCGTATGCCAAGTCCGCCCGCGACGGCGTGCGTATTCTGGGCGAGCTGCTCGAGCGCTACGGCACCTACGAGAACAACGGCATCGCCTTTAGTGATGTGGGCGAGATCTGGTGGCTCGAGACCATCGGTGGTCACCACTGGATTGCCAAGCGCGTGCCTGACGACGCCTATGTGACCATGCCCAACCAGCTGGGTATCGACAGCTTTGACCTGGATGACGCCGAGGGCGCCCAGGCCGACCACATGTGCTCCGCCGACTTGCGCGCCTGGATGGCCGAGTGGCATCTGGACCTGACGCTGGGCGTCGAGGGCGACGGCCCGGCTGCGGTCTTTAACCCGCGCGAGGCCTTTGGCTCGCACAGCGACAGCGACCACGTCTACAACACGCCGCGCGCGTGGTACATGCAGCGCTGTCTCAACCCCAGCGACGTGTGGGATGGCCCCGACGCCGACTACACGCCCGAGAGCGACGATATCCCCTGGAGCCGCGTGCCCGAGCGCAAGGTGACCATCGAGGACATTAAGTACGTACTCTCGAGCCACTACCAGGGCACGGAGTACGATTGCTACGGTAGCAAGGGCACGCCCGCTACGCGTGGCGCATATCGCCCCATCGGCATCAACCGTAACAGCCAGCTCGCCGTGTTGCAGCTGCGTCCCTATGCGCAGCCGGCCTATCGCGCCGTGCAGTGGATGGCGTTTGGCTCCAACTCGTTTAACGCGCTGGTTCCGCTGTACGCCAACGTCGAGACCATGCCCGAGTACTATGCCGACACGCAGGCTCGCGTGACGTCCGAAAACTTCTACTGGGCCAACCGCCTGATCGGCGCGCTGGCTGACGTCCGCTTCCATGAGTGCGGTCGCGCGGTCGAGGATTATCAGGAGAAGGTCGGTGGCATGGGCCACAAGCAGATCCATGACGTCGACGCTGCCGTAGCCGCTCTGCCCGAGGCCGAGGTGCCTGCCGAGCTTGCACGCGCCAACGAGGCCTTTGCCGAGCGTGTCCGCGTGGAGACCGATGCCCTGCTGGGCAAGGTGCTCTACACCACGAGCTGCGCCATGAAGAACTCTTTCGCGATGAACGACAACGTGAGGTAGGGATTTCCCGTCGATCGAATAGCGCTAAAACGCTTTGTCGCTTTCACTCAATCTTGGGTACAAGAACGCCAATGCAGTTGTTTGTGATTGGAGACAACCATGGTTATGAAACTCGATCAGCTTGTTAACGGCGCCATCAATGTTGGCTTTGGCGCCGCCGCCGTTGCCGTCGAGGGCAGCAAGAAGGTTCTCGACGACCTCAATACCAAGGGTGAGCAGGTGCGCAAGGACGCAGGCGCTCCCGATATCGCCCGCAGCGTGTCCGACATGTTCGAGCAGGCCGGCGGTACCATCTCCGATCTGACCGAGCGCTTGGGCACGCAGGGCGAGACCGCGGCCCAGCGCGTGCTCGACGAGCTCATCCTTGCCCGTGTCCGCGTTATGACCGCCCCCGAGCGCACGGCCTTCCTGGCCCATGTGCGCGACATCGTCGATTCGGTCGAGGACAACGTGACCTCGGTGCCCGTCGAGTCCGTTGAGCCCGACGACGCAGAGGACGCCGAAGAGGCCGAGTAGCAGCGCAGATGGCAGATTCCACCACCGATTTCAACAATCTAGATCCTCTGGGTGACGAGGCGGCGGTTGTCGATGAGGTCGACGCCGCCGTCTCGGGCGCTCGCAAGAAGCCGCGCGCTGTCGATATGGTGCCCGAGGAGCCCGACGCGATGGCGCCGGACGAGGAATACCAGCTCACGCCGGCGGGTCGTCGCGAACGCATTGGGCAGATTGTTCGCCTGGTCAAAAAGTACCGTGTGTGGGATAACCTCACGCCGGTTCGCTTGCGCCGCCTGCTCGAGGAGCTCGGCCCCATGTTCGTCAAGATGGGGCAGATTCTGGCCAACCGGTCCGAGATTCTGCCGCAGCGCTTTTGCGATGAGCTGCGTCGTCTGCGCTCCGACGTGGAGCCGGTGCCGTACGAGGTAGTGCTCCGCTGCTTGGAAGAGGAATACGGCCTGCGCCTGGGGGAGATGTTCGATGCGATCGACCCCAATCCGCTTGGTAGCGCATCGCTCGCGCAGGTGCACCGCGCTCGTCTGGTGACGGGCGAAGACGTGGCCGTTAAGGTGCAGCGCCCCGGTGCGCAGCAGGTTATGGCGCAGGACATCGATATCATCCGCTCGGTGGTGCGTATCGTTTCCAAGTTCGTCAACACCGATCAATTCGTTGATCTGCACGGCGTAGTCGAGGAGTTGTGGACCTCGTTTCGCGAGGAGACCAACTTTTTGGCCGAGGCCAAAAACCTCAACGACTTCTACGAGTTCCATAAGAGCGTTCATGGCGTGACGTGCCCTAAATCCTATCTGGACCTGTGCACCGAGCACGTGGTGGTTATGGACTACGTCGACGGCATTTCGATCGCCGATCCCGAACGCTTGGTGGCCGAGGGCTATGACTTGGAAAAGATCGGTGCCGCGATTGTCGAGGACTGCTCGACGCAGGTGCTCGACGACGGCTTTTTCCATGCCGACCCGCATGCGGGAAACATCATTCTCAAGGACGGCATCGTCTACTTTATCGACTTGGGCATGGTCGGACGCATGTCGAGTCACGATCGCGGTATCGTCAAGGATATGATTTTCGCCGTGGCCGAGGGCGACGTGCCAAAGCTCAAGGATTCGCTCATGCGCTTTGCCGTGACGCGTGGCGATTCGGCCGAGCTCGATCATTCAGCGTTTTTGTCCGATCTTGACTTTATCGTGGCTGACTTTGCGGGCCTTGACCTGAAGGATCTGGATATCGGCGAGTTTTTGACCTCGCTGCTAAACTTGGCGCGCAAAAACGACGTTGAGCTGCCGAGCGTGGTGACGATGTTCGCGCGCGGCATGGTGACGCTCGAGGGTTTGCTGACCGAGTACATGCCCAACGTCAACATGATCCAGATCATCCAAACCCACATTAAAAACGAGAAAAGCACCTATGCGCGCGTGCGCGACATGGGGCGCGATCTTGCCGCGAGCAGCTATCGCGCGGCGAAGGGCTCACTCGAGGCGGCTGAGTACCTGGGGCTGGCTTCGCGCATGCTTACGCGCGGCCAGCTTAAGGTGAACACGCAGATCATGAGCAGCGATAAGGCACTGCGACAGCTGGGCGGAATTATCGACCGCATGTCGATGGCAATTGTGATCGCCGGTCTGTTTATCGGTTCGTCGGTGGTGTACTACGCACGCATCGAGCCGGTTGTGTTTGGTATCCCGGTCATTGGCTTTATGGGCTACGTGAGCGCGCTGGTGCTGGCGCTTATGCTGGGCCGCAATATCTGGCTCAACAGCCACGGCGGCAAACACTAGAGGCTGCGACCGTCACCGCAATTTCCTATCGCAAACAATAGCTTTTACCATGGGCTTCGCCTGCGTGCGAGGCCCTTTTGCGTGATACCATTTTGACGGTAATAATCGATGGCCTAGATGGTGGTGCGGAGACGCACGAATGCGCGGTTTTCCTGCGCGTTTGGGAGAATCGGGGTGCAAGTCCCCGGCTGTACCAGTAACCGTAATTCCTCTTGGCTCGGGATGTTCGCGTCGCAGATCGGACGGCGCGCCTGAGCCGTTAAGGTTAAGTCGGATCGCCTCCCATCTTGCACGTTGCCGCGGCGTATGCCGCCGGTGTGCATAGGGCTCTGGAGGGAAGGAGGACCCCGATGGGGGAACTCGAGCGCAACATGCGCGATGACGTGGGGCAGCCTCAAGGCAACGCTCCAAGTACAGACAATGGGGGACAATTGGATATGTTTGAGGACGAGCGCGAGCGCGTCTCGCATCGCCGTGGCGCAATTGCGCGCGGCGTAGCCAAGCGCGGCCTGGTGGCATTCCTGGCCTTCGCGATGGCCTTTGGCACCACACCGGCTCAGCTGTGGGCCGAGGGCGCCGAGGGCATTGCCGAGGCTGTGGCTCAGGCTGCGACGCCGGGCGAGGACGCAGCGCTTGCGGGCGGTACCGCCGAGCAGAGCGGCACCGAGGTCTCGGATTCCGAGGGCGCGCCTGCAGCTAGTGCCGCCACAACAGAGGCAGCAACTGGCGACGAAGGCTCGGCGACGGGGGAGAGCCCTGCTACGAGCGAGCAGTCTTCGACGGCATCCGCTGGCCAAGCAGGATCTGCCGCCGCGGCTGCCGTTCAGACGGAGAACCCGACAGAAACCGGCGATGTCGCCAAGAAGCAGGTCGAGGTCTCGTTCTCGATTATCGGCACCGATGCTGACGGCAAGGCTCAGACCTGGGTGGCACCCACGCAGCTCAAGCTCGACGAGGGCGCGACGGCTGCGGATGCCTTCGTTAAGCTGCAGCAGAAGACGGGCTTTAAGGCGGATTACGATCCGAACACGGCATTCGGTTTCTACCTCAAAAGCATCACATCCCCGAACGATGGCCGCACGCTTGCCTTCGATCCGACGACTTATGCCTTCTGGCAGCTGTTCGTCGACGGTGCGTCTTCCTCGGTTGGCGCGAGCAGCGTCAAGCTCACCCAGGGGCAGAAGATTGAGTTTGCCTATACGGCTGGTAGCGCGTCCCCTGTCGTTAAGGACCAGGTTGCCGCAAATGTGACCGTCATTGGTCGCGATGCCCAGGGCAAGACTCAGGCTTGGGTCGATAACGCGCAGTATGTGGTGACGTCCGGCTCGAGCGCGCTTGATCTTACGAAGGTCGCACTCGAGGCGAACGACATTGACGCCGTTGCTGCGGGCTCCTTCATTCTGAGCCTTAAGTACAACGGTGTTGAGCTGGGTACGCCCCAAGATTATTCGACCTATTGGCAGCTGTTCATCAACGGCAAGTCGAGTGACTATACGGCGGACAATGTCACCATCCATGCCGGCGATACCGTTACGTGGTTCTACGGTGGCTGGGGCGACCAGCTGCCCTCCGATTCTGTCCATGCTTCTGTTCAGGTTCTCGGTAAGGACAAGGACGGCAAGCAGCAGGTTTGGGCTTCGACGGGCCAGACGAGTCTCAAGGCAGGCTCCACTGCCAAGGATCTCCTTGAGCAGACCGGCCTTAAGCTCGATGCTAGCGAATCGTCTTGGGGCTGGTTCCTCAACGGCATTTATTCGCCGTTCGATGGTAAGTCCTATGGCTGGGATGCTGCGACCAATAGCTATTGGCGCTTCTACGTAAATGGCAAGTTCGCCGACGTTGGCGCCGGTGCCTACGAGCTCCATGAGGGCGATGCCGTCACCTTTATGTATGGTGCTGACGCCGATGCCCTTCCTGGCCAGGTTCTTGGGTCTGTCGATGTTATCGGTCCCGATGTCAACGGCAACAATGCTCGCTGGGGCTCGGCAAGCAACGTTTCTCTGCCCGAAGGCTCTACTGCCCAGAACCTTATTGAGACGGTTCTGAAGGCCAAGGGCGTTACGTACAACGGCTCCCAGAGTGGTGAGTACTGGTTCCTCAATTCCATCAACTCGCCATTCGAAGACGAGACGTACGGCTATGATGGTGCGACCAACAAATATTGGCACCTGTATATCAATGGAGAGCCCTCCTTACTCTGCGCTAATCAGATTACGCTCAAGAGCGGCGATAAGGTCACACTTGCCTATACCACCGACGATTCGGCCATGCCCGATCCCGACAAGATTGTCGTGGACCCGGGTGCGACGACTCCTGATTGGGATGCCGAGTGGGCCGGCTACGGCAACAGTGGCAACGGTTCGACCGTAACGGATGCCAAGACGCCTGCGCAGGCCGCCGGTCTTAAGTGGGCCTTCGATTGGAAGGCCGAGTCTGGTCAGCAGTATGCCAACTGCAGCGAGCCTGTCATTGCTAACGGCTTTGTGTACATCGCGACCGAGAACGAGCTCATTAAGATCGATTCGTCCACGGGCAAAAAGGTTGCCTCTGCGCCGCTTGCCTCCAAGGTGAGCTATACCTCTCGTCCGATCTATACCAATGGCCTTATCATCGTTCCGCTCAACGGCGGTGCGGTCCAGGCGATTACTGCAGACAAGCTGATCTGCAAGTGGCTGACGCCTGGTTTGACGGACTTGACGCAGAGCTCCTGCACCGTCGTTTCGGACGGCGAGTACGTCTATGTAGGCTCGGTCGATATTTCGTATGACGAGAATTACAATGCGACCTACGGCAACGGCTCCTTTGCGCGCATTAAGATTGCCACGGGCGAAGTTTCTTGGCAGAACATCGACCCTGCCGAGGGCTATTACTGGACTGGTGCGGCTTTGACGGATAAGTATGCCATCGTTCCTACGAGCGCGGGTACGCTTAAGTGCATTGATAAGACGACGGGCGATGTCGTTTCGACCATGAAGCTCGGCGCTGTTGCAAATGCCGATTGCATTGTCGATCCGTCCAATGGTTCGACCTTCTATCAGATGACGCACGACGGAAAGCTCCATGTGATTTCGCTCTCGGCGAAGGGCGTACTGAGCGAGCAGGAGACGGTTGACCTGGGCCTTACGAATAATCTGAGCGCCCCTGCGGTGTCTGGTGACAATCTGATTGTCGGCGGACAGACGGCTACGGGCTCTGCTCTGGTTCTCTATAACCTGAAGACGGGTAAGACCACGATGGTCGCTGCTGCCGACGGCAAGGCGCTGCCGGCTGGCCTCAACGGTATTGCTGCTACTCCGCTGGTGAGTGTTCAGGGCGGCAAGACCTATGTGTACTTCACCGTTAACAGCGCGGATAGCAAGGATTACGTCAACTACTCTGCTGGTGGTGGCGTGTATCGCTATACACTCGGTGATGCAGAGGCGACGCAGATTTATGATGCGGCTGGCCATTACCAGTACTGTGACTCTCCGGTCATTGCCGATGCATCTGGCAACCTGTACTACATCAATGACTCGGGCACGCTGTTCAAGCTTGGGGCCGTTGAGTCTTGGACGGTTGCCTTTAATTCCAACGGCGGGTCTGCTTGCGATACTAAGTTTGTTGCTACGGCCGATGGCAAGCTGGTCAAGCCGGCCGATCCGACGCGCGATGGCTACACTTTCGGCGGTTGGTTCACCGATGAGGCTTGCGTGCAGGCGTATGACTTTAGCACGCCGGTGACGGCCGACCTGACGTTGTATGCCAAGTGGACCAAGAATGCCGTTAACCCTGGCGGCAATGGCGGTTCAGGCTCCAATGGCGGCGTTGGTTCGAATGGCGGCGGCGGTTCTGGTACCGGTACTGGTTCCGGCACTGGCGCTGGTTCTGGCACGGGTTCCGGCTCCGGCTCGAAGGGCGGCGCTGTCGCCCCGGGTCATAAGCCGACGACCAAGACGACGGTGTCGACCAAGACCGAGACCAAGGACAACAAGTCCGACAAGAAGGACTCCGATAAGTCCGATAAGAAGGACGACAAGAAGTCCGACAAGAAGTCCGATTCCAAGTCCGATACGGGTGCTGCTTCTACGACCACTGCTAAGAAGTCCTCTAGTGCTTCCGAGCAGGAGACTGGCACCAACCCGCTCGCCATTGTTGGCGTTGCCGCCGGCGTCATCGGTCTCGCCATCGTCGGCGTGTTCGTGTTCACCAAACGTCGGTAGGTGAGGGTTGTGTCCAATAAATCCAAGGACGCTGACCTCAAGCAACCAGATTCCTCGTTCATTCAGTTCGACGATGCAAAGCAACAGGGCGCCGCTTCGGCGGCGTCCGCCTCTCGTCGCAAGGCGCTCCTTGGCGTTCTTGCTGCCGCGTGCACCATTCTGATCGTCGTCTCGCTGGGCTTCGTCCATCCTTCCGAGAGCGGCGCCTGGTCCATTGACTGGATCGTTCAGACCGTGACGGGGGAGAGCGTCGTCGCCAAGGACACCAAGGGGTCTGGCTCGTCTGCCGCTTCGGGCGAGGCTAGTTCCAAGGATTCCAAATCTTCGAATGATGCAAAAGACGAGCCCAAGGGTTCGAACGACGCCAAGGACGATTCCGAGTCTTCAAACGAGGAATCGGACAAAAACTCGGATAGCAAGAAGTCCGAGGACCGGGGCGGCAAGAAGTCTGGCGATAAATCCGCTGCCCAAAATACGGGAGCCGGTGATACTTCCAATGTGTCTGGCGGTGCTTCTTCGGGCGGTGGTCAGTCGTCTGATGGAGCCTCATCCTCTAATGGCGGAAGCGCTTCCTCGGGCGGTCAGGGCGGCTCGCAGGAGTCCAACTACGTAACGGTGACGGTTTCGGTCACATCGAGTGCTGTGGGCAATCCTGTGTCCTCTGGTGGCACCTTTACCTTTAACGAAGGCGCTACCGTTTACGATGCCCTGTGCGCGCTGGGCCTTTCTGTCAACGCACACGGCTCGTCGTACGGCACGTATGTTTCCGCGAGCGGGTGGATGTACTCCGTCAACGGCACAACGCCCATGACGGCCTGTAGTAACTACGTTCTCTCAAACGGCGACAACGTAGTCTGGTATTACGTGACAGGCTAGAGGCCTCGACATAGCGCGCCAGACGGGCGGTTCGGACCAACATCCGAGCCGCCCGTTTTTCATGCGAATGGGACTGGATCGCCGGGTCTCTCGGCAAACAAAAAACCGGTTGGAACGGGAATTCCAACCGGTTATACATTCAAGCAAATAGTGAATCGACTACGACCGTGCGCCCTCGAGGAAGAAGCGGCGGCTGAAGTAGTTGTACCAGGTGACGAGGAACGTGGCGATGGCCTTCATGGCCTGGTAGCCGATGCTCAAAAACGTGACGCCCACAAACATGTACAGGTCGTTGAGGCCCAGGCCGATCACCGACAGGATGGTGAAGATCGTGAACTCGCGCTTGCGGCTCATGCCTTTGCGGTGGTCGAACACGTACTTCATGCTGAGCCAGTAGTTGACCACGACGGACGTGATAAACGAAACCGTGGTGCTCATCAAAAAGTCGAGGTGGAACAGCTCGACGAGCGCAATGAGCATGCCCCAGTCGATGCCAAAGGAGATAAGACCCACGACGGCAAACTTGAGGAACTGCTTGGTATGAGGTTGTGCCAGCGCCTTGCGCACGTAATCACATCCAATGCGTTGATGAATCGAGCAGAGGATACTTTAGAGCTTTTACAAGGGAAACGTAAGGTCTTTGCCAAGAACTATATGAACTCGCCAAATTTTCAAGAGCTAATCCGCAAACGTTGAAAATTTGCCCGTAAACGAGCGACACCCACGGACGATACTGCGCTGAGTGCGCGTCGTCCGTGGGCGCCGTAATGCTGCAGGGGTTTCGAGCTATTTTGTCTCGTCGCCCTCCAGGAAGATTTTTCGGGTCACAAAGTTGTAGACCATGACAAGCGCGGTGGCGCAGATCTTGGCGATATTGGCCTCGAGTCCCAGGCCGGCGTTGAGCGCCAGCACGATGCCGTCGTTGAGCACCAAACCGATCACGGACAGCACGACAAAGATGATGAACTCGCGCTTGCGGCTCATGCCTTCCTTGTGCGCAAACACGTACTTCATGCTGGCGACGTAATTAAAGATGAGCGAGACGATAAAGCCGCTGGTGTTGGCGATTAGGATGTTGAGGCCCAGACCGTAGTGGAGCAGATTCATAATGCCAAAGTCGATAACCGTGGCAATGACACCGACGACGCCAAATTTCATGATCTGCGCAAGGAGCTTTTGCATGGTACCTGCCTTAAGCTGGCGCCGAAGCGCCGCGGGGATGACAAACTCAGCAAGTTTAGCCAATCCCCGCGGGTGGTGCTAGGCGCGCTCCTCGATAGCACCGTTTCTATATGCATCGAGCAGCTGACGCAGGTCCTGGATTTGGCTGCGGATCTTGGCGCCAGTATCGGTGTCGCTCACCATGCGGCGACGGTCCGCTTGGTCAAAACGGTTGGTCTCGCTTTCGATGTCCACGTTGCGCGTGAGTGCCTCGGCAACCGTCGTAAAGGCCCGGTGCGACTTGAGGCGGCAGCCGCGCGAGCTCGAGATGAGCGTATAGCCGGCGATACCCGTCTTGGGATGGTAAGCGCGGCAGAAGCCGCCATCGATGACCAGCAGCTTGCCCTCGGCGCGGATGGGCTGCTCGCCCTTGGTGGTTTTAACGGGCGTGTGGCCGTTGATGATGTGGCCGGTCGGCGAGCATGCCATGGGCGCGACGCCAAACTCGCGCATGATGTCGTCGCAGACCGAGGGCGACTTGGTAAGCGTAAAGTACGGGTCCATCGGCTCGACCCAGGTGCTCTTATCGGCGATATAGGCGCGCTCAAAGGTACGCACCAGGCGTCCGCTGGCGGGTGAATTGAAGCCAATCCACAGGTACCACATCCAGTCGAGGGCATCGCGGTCGCCCACGCGCCACGCGCGGCGGGCGATGTGGTCGCAAAAATCGAGATAATCGCGGCCAGCGTGCCAGGTGCCCAGGCAGTTCATGCTGCTAAAGGTGCCGTCTTCGTTGAGCGGAACGCAGCCGTGGAAGAGCAGGTTGCCGTTGGCGACCTTGTACATCGAGCCGTGGGTGTAGAGGAAATCGATATGGCGATGCAGGTGATCGGCGGTGACAAACTCGGACACGAGCTTGTCGATGATGTGCTGCTCCTGAGACGTGAGCGTGTAGG
>OHYH01000714.1_pt1 | contig 11125 bp, 7 predicted proteins | sample 1580211 | NCBI WGS metagenome assembly OHYH01 (sample SAMEA3882528, study PRJEB24775) | human gut metagenome | biome: human-associated habitat; feature: intestine environment; material: feces | place: Netherlands | collected 2009/2010 | reverse complement strand
GGCGGCGATCCTCGGCCAGCTGCTCACGCGCGACATGGCGTCCAAGGTCACGGTGATCGACCTTTCGGACGCGGCGAGCCCGAGCTTTCTCTATGACGGGCGGTTCACGGTGCGCCTCGGTGCAAACGAGAATGTCGAGTATAAATTCGGCATGCTCCAGAGCGCCATATCGCAGCTCACGGCCGGTGATACCGGCACCATCGATCTGTCGATCGACAAGCGCGCGCATTTCAGCCCCGGCTGAATGTTCACAAAAAAAGATTGACCTGATAAGGAAAACGATATAAAATGGGAAAGAATAAGAACAGACAAAAGCGAAATCCGCCAAGAAACGGCCCTCAGAGCGCACACGCGCCGAGCGCTGATACAAATAGAAACAACAGGGAGGAACCGAATATGTCCTTTGCTACCGAGTCCGGTCCGGAAAATGTCGTCACCATCAAGGTCGTTGGTGTTGGCGGGGCCGGCAACAATGTCGTAAACCGCATGGTTAAGTCCGGCACTCAGGGAATTGAGTACGTGGCTGTCAATACAGATAAGCAGGCTCTGGCCGTCTCCAGCGCAGACCAGAAGATCCAGATCGGCGAGAAGCTGACCCACGGTCAGGGCGCCGGCAGCGATCCCGACGTCGGCAAGCGCAGCGCCGAGGAGAGCCGCAACAACATCGCCAAGAGCCTGGAAAATGCCGACATGGTCTTCATCACCGCCGGCATGGGCGGCGGCACCGGCACGGGCGCAGCGCCCACGATCGCGGACATCGCCCGCGAGGCCGGCATCCTGACCGTCGGCGTCGTCACCAAGCCCTTCAAGTTCGAGGGCAAGCGCCGCATGGATCAGGCCATGGTCGGCATCAACGCCGACGAGATCGAGATCATCATGGAGGAGCGCGGACGCTAGTCCAGCAGAAAGGATCGCACATGAGCGATTACGCAGACCAGACAGTCGCCGTGCTGGCGGTCCAGGGCGCTTTCGCCGAGCACGAGGCGAGGCTGTCCGAGCTGGGCGCACGTTGTATTGAGCTGAGGCAGGCGGCTGATTTGAAGCAGGACTTTGACCGTCTGGTACTTCCCGGCGGCGAGTCTACCGTTCAAGGGAAGCTGCTTGATGAGTTGGGCATGCTCGAGGAGCTTCGTGCCCGCATCTCTGAAGGCATGCCCGTCCTGGGCACCTGTGCCGGCCTAATTCTGCTGGCTCACGACCTTGCCGCCCATGACGATAAGGGCACGCCGCGTTTGGCAACCATGGATGTACTTGTCGAGCGCAATGCCTACGGCAGGCAGTTCGGCAGCTTTCGAACCAAGGGGCAGGTAGCTGGCATCGACGGTGAAGTGCCGCTGACGTTTATCCGCGCGCCCCGCATCGTCGAGGTCCACGGCGACGCAAAGGCCTTAGCGAAAGTCGACGGCCGTATCGTCGCCGCGCGCCAGGGCAACCAGCTCGGCGTAACCTTCCACCCCGAACTCGACGACGACGTCCGCCTCCACGAGCTCTTCCTCCAAATGTAGGCAGAGTAGAAACGAGCGTGGATTTTCGGACACGCAACAAATGAGAGTGGATAATCTCCCACTTTGAGCTTGAATGCAGGCTCAAACCGGGAGATCATCCACTCTTGTTCTATGTAGTCGTTTAAGAACGTCCCCAATGACTACAAGGAGTGTCCCAAGCTGCCGGCAGAAAAGGAACGTCCCTAACTGCCGCATCCGGAGCAAGACAACGCCGCAGGCAGAGGACGGACAGCGAGCGGGTCGCATTTGAGGCAAGGTGACGTGAAACGAAAGGGCGCTGACCTTCTGGTCGCGCCCTTGAAGTTGAACGTCAGATTGTCCAAATGCGGCCCGCGCAGCGTCGAGCAGTTACGGCGTTTGGTAAAACGCCGTAACTAACGTGCTCCGTACTGCTCGTAGTAGGCGTCGATGGCGGTCTTGAGCTCGTCGTCGATGACGACCTTGCCGTCGATCTCGTGGTTGTAGAGAGTCTCGACGACCTCGGCCATGGAAACGATGCTCGCGACGGGAAAACCGTACTTGGCCTCGATCTCCTTCTGCGCGGTGGTCACGCCGCCCTTGCCGACCTCCATGCGGTTGAGGGACACGATCAGGCCCTTGATTTCGACGTCGGCAGCAGCCTTAACCTTGGGATAGGTCTCGTCGATGGACTTGCCGCTGGTGGTGACATCCTCGACCATGACCACGCGGTCGCCGTCCTGGGGCTCATAGCCCAGCAGGTTGCCCTTGTCGGCGCCGTGGTCCTTGGCCTCCTTGCGGTCGCAGCAGTACTTGACCTCCTTGCCGTACAGCTCGTGGTAGGCAATCGCGGTCACGACGGCCAGGGGAATGCCCTTGTAGGCCGGCCCAAACAGCACATCAAAGTCGTCGCCAAAGTTATCGTGGATGGCCTGGGCGTAATACTCGCCCAGCTTCTTGAGCTGATAGCCCGTCACGTAAGCGCCGGCGTTCATAAAGAACGGGGACTGACGGCCGCTCTTGAGCGTAAAGCTGCCGAACTTAAGAACGTCGGACTCAACCATAAACTTGATGAACTCTTGCTTGTAAGCCTCCATGCGGGCTCCTCTCGTAATCGCGTACGTACCTTCCAGTTTAGCGCAGGCGAAGCATCGATGCGGGCGCGCTTTGGAGCCACGGCATTCTGTAAAGGCTTTGTCGGGGGCAATGGTTTTCCGAACAATGGGGTTGACATCGCAAACCCCCTCATCAAGAATACGGGCGGATTAAAAAGGGGTACGAGATACCCAAAGCGCGCTGCGCTCGGCCTTTAGGAGGTGTGCCATGGAAGGCAGTCCTAGTCGAAAAACCTGCATGTCGCCCTCGGCACGCCGTGAGGATTCCGCATACGCATAAACGCCACCGGCAGATCGCCAAAACCACCACAAAGGCGCGCTGTACCCTTTGTGGGCTCAAGAGCTTGACGTGAGCGACATCTAGGTTTTTTGAAGCAAATACGACACGTACGCTAACTCCCTTCAACAAGGAGGACCCTATGCTGATGCTCAAAACCGTTACGGTACTCGAAGCCATCTCCAAGCGCCGCCGCACGGCGCGCCCCGCCGCTCATACCGGCCTGTCCAAGAACACCATATTCGCCGCCACCCATAGTGCCGAGGACGCCCTCGTACTGCTTGACGCCACGGCAAACGGTCTCACCGCTGAGCACGCCGCCGAGCGCCTGGATGCCGCCGGCCCCAACACCATCGAGGCACCGACCAAGACGCTCGCCCGCCGTATCGCCGACGCCTTTGTCGACCCCTTCGCCGGCATCCTCGCCGCGCTCGCGCTGGTCTCGCTCTACATCGACGTGCTCGCCGTGCCCGAACCGCAGCGCGACCCCTCCACGGTCATCGTCATCGGCATCATGTTGCTGGTATCGGGCGGTATGAAGTTTATCCAAGAAGCCCGCAGCGGCAATGCGGCCGAGGCCCTCAAGGACCTGGTCTCCAACACTTGCACCGCCCTGCGCGACGGCGAGCGCGTCGAGATCCCCTTCGACGAGCTCGTCCCCGGTGATGTGATCCGCCTCTCTGCCGGAGATATGGTGCCGGCCGATGCCCGCGTCATCACCGCGCGCGACCTGTTTGTGATCGAGTCCGCACTCACTGGCGAGAGCGAGGCCGTCGAGAAGACCACCGCCATCACCGTCGTCGAGAGTGCCGACGGCTCCGCGCTGCCACTCTCTGCCTGCAAGAACATCGTCTTTACCGGCACCTCCGTGCAAAACGGCACCGCCATTGCGCTTGTCGTTGCCACCGGTTCGGATACTTACCTGGGTGGCATCGCCAAGATGCTCAACGGGCGCGGCGAGAAGAGCGCGTTTGACCGCGGCGTCTCGAGCGTCTCCATGTTGCTCGTACGCCTCATGCTCGTTATGGCGCCGGCCGTCTTTGCCATCAACGCCGCCACCAAGGGCAACGTCATCGACGCGCTGCTGTTCGCCACGAGCGTGGCCGTGGGCATCACGCCGCAGATGCTTCCCGTCATCGTGACCACGAGCCTGTCGCAGGGCGCCAAGGACCTCGCCCGCCGCCAAGTAATCGTCAAGGAGCTGCCGGCGATCCAAAACCTGGGTGCCATGGATGTCCTGTGCTGCGACAAGACCGACACCCTCACCGAAGACCGCATCGTGCTCGAGCGCTACCTCAACACCGATGGCAACGAGGACGCACGTGTGCTGCGCCATGCGTTTTTGAACAGCTTCTTCCAGACCGGCCTCAAAAACCTTATCGACCTGGCCGTAATCGACCGTGCCGATGTGACACCCTCGACCGTCGCACCCGATTCCATGTTGGGTCAGAGCCTGCGCGACCGCTATACCAAGGTCGACGAGGTGCCCTTCGATTTCTCGCGCCGTCGCCTGAGCGTAGTTGTAGCCGATGTCCAAGGCAAAACCCAGATGGTCACCAAGGGAGCTGCCGAGGAAATGCTCGAGATCTGCTCCTTTGTCGAAGTCGATGGTGTCGCCCAGCCTCTCACCGAAGATAAGCTCGCCCAGATTCGCAAGCAGATCGCCGGACTTAACGCCGAGGGCCTACGCGTAATTGCCGTGGCGCAGAAGACCAATCCGCGCTGCGTGGGCGAGTTTGGCATCGCCGACGAGTGCGACATGGTGCTGATGGGCTTTTTGGCCTTCCTCGATCCGCCCAAAGCAAGTGCCGCGGGCGCCGTCGCCACCCTCGAGGCCAAGGGCGTGGCGGACGAGGTCGCGGTGATTCCGCTTGATCCCAAGAAGGAAGAGTGCGCTACCGTCTGCGAGCAGATCGGCATCGACGCGAGCAACGTCTTGCTCGGCTCCGAGATCGATGCGCTCGATGACGCCGAACTTGCCGAGCGCGCCGAGAAGACCCATCTCTTCGCCAAGCTCTCGCCGCTGCAGAAGGCGCGCCTGGTGCGCGTCATGCGCGAGCTGCTCGGCCACACCGTGGGCTTTATGGGCGACGGCATCAACGACGCCGCCGCCATGCGTGCGAGCGACTGCGGTATCTCGGTCGATTCGGCCGTCGACATTGCCAAGGAATCCGCCGATATCATCTTGCTCCAGAAGGACCTGGGCGTGCTCGAGCGCGGCATCATCGAAGGCCGCCGCACCTACGGCAACCTGCTCAAGTACCTCAAGACCACAGTGAGCTCCAACTTTGGCAATGTGTTGTCCGTGACCGTCGCGAGCCTGTTCTTGCCGTTTTTGCCCATGAGCGCCCTGCAGCTGGTGCTGCTGTCGCTGGTCTACGAGATCGTATGCATCGCGCTGCCGTGGGACACCGTCGACGATGCCTGGACTGCCCGTCCGCGCGCCTGGGACGCCGCATCCATCAAGGGCTTTATGCTCGAGCTGGGCCCCGTGAGCTCGCTGTTTGACATCGTGACCTTCGCCGCGCTCTTCTTTGTGGTGTGCCCCGCCGCCGTGGGCGCAAGCTGGTCCGAGCTTGCCGCCGCGGGCGACGTCGCGGGTATGGCGACCTTTGCTGCGCTCTTCCAGAGCGGCTGGTTTGTCGAGTCCATGTGGTCGCAGACGCTTGTGATCCACATGCTGCGCTCCCCGCGCCTGCCGAGCCCGCGTGACCACGCCGCGCCGGCACTGTGCGCTCTCACCGTGCTGGGCCTGGCGCTCGTCACCTGGCTGCCAGCAAGCCCCATCGCCGATGCGCTCGGCCTCATGACGCTACCCGCGAGCTTTTTCGCGCTGCTCATCGGCATCGTCACCGCCTACATCGCGCTCACCCAGCTGGCAAAGCGCCGCTACATCGCCCGCCACGGCGAGCTGCTGTAGCACGGTGAACCGCCTCAGTAGACAGCCCAAGGGCAAAACCACCACAAAGGTGCCTGTCCCCTTTGTGGTGGTTGGCTAGTCTTGGGGTGTCCAGGACCAGAAGAGGCTAATGAGCGCCACGCGCGAATTGGTGCCGACCTTTTTGTTGATCGAGGCGATGTGGCGGTAGAGTGTGGAGCGCGAAAGGAAGAGTGCCGCCGCAACGTCCTGCATGCTGTCGTCCGAAACGACCAGCGCCTCCAGAACATCGCACTCGCGCTTGGTGAGCCCAAAGGTGGCAACAAAGCCGTCGAGCCGATCGTCAAACGAAAGCTCCGGCGGCTCCAGGGGCACCGTGTCGGCCTGATCGGGTGCACGGCTCACGCCAAGATCGTCGGTAGCAAAAGCCAGCCCGCCATGTGTCGCCTCGCGCTCGCCGTCTTGCCCAAACTGTCCCAACAGCGAAATCGCGATGCCGACGAACAGCACGAACACGACACCCACCGCCGTCAGCACATTTTGACTCGAGATGATCGCCACCGCCGGAGCCGTCACGAGTATCGAGCAAACGTTGTTGATAACACGGCCCATGCACGGCCACAGATACGCCCAGCGGGCATACATCGAAATCGCGGCGAACTTCGCGGTGAAGAACACCACGAACAAGCCCGTGCCAAGGTAAAAGATAATCGTGGCGGCAAGCGTATTGCCACCGTTGCCATCGGTGATAAGCACAAAGAACGAGAGTGTGGACAGCATGGCGGCGCACGTCATGATGATATTCATATACGAACGCCCACGCAGGTCATACAGGACGCCGGCGGCAAGGGCGCTCACAACCAGCAGCAAGCGCGGCCAGTCGCCCAGATCGATAGCGCCGGCGGCATGCGAAGTCGTAAGGCCGGCATTGAGAGCCGCGAACACGCCGGTGAGGCAGGCGGTCGCCACCGTCAGCCGCGCCACGGCACCCTGGAAGGTTGCCTTTGCCTCGGGGTCATCGCGCCACCTGGCGCCACGTTCAAACGCATCAACCGACAGCTCGGCAATCTCGGCCTCGAACTCGGGTGCAGGCTCATCGCGCAATTTAGCTCGACGGGTACCGTGAAGCAGCCCAACCAGCACAATCGCACAGGCGGTGAGGACAAACTGCTGGGGAATGCCCGCAGGCATCACCATATGGTTGAGCACCTGTACCAAAATGCCCGCAGCATAAGAAACCGCCACGGCGCGCGCCAAACAGGGTGTCTGCGCAAAACGCCGCGCCAGATTGGCATGGGCGGTCGACCCGCAGTAGCCCAGGGCGCAGCACGCCACCAAACTGCCGGCAATCACGACCTGAAACTGCACTGCCATAATCATCAGCAACAATGCCGACACCAATAGCACGCCTGTAATATCGCTTGTCGCATCGATCGACTGGGGACGGCGATAATACAAATGGGCGCACGAAAAAGCCGATCACGCTCGCGCCGACAACGATGCTCTCGTAGATGACGACCTCACTCGATGGCACGAACTCGGCTATGCGCACATCAAAGAGATACTCGCACGCCAAAAACGTGAAGAAGAACAGCGCCAGGCATATAATCTCCCGAATGCCCCGACGCAAATATGCGGTTGTGTCTCCCATGCCCCTCATGGTTAACCCCCGGCCGCTCAATTGTCTGGAATTCTATTTTAATAAAGAACCAGTCTCAATATCAAAACCAAGCTCGAAATGCTGCTAATTCGGCCCCAGTCGTCCACATCACGCCGCGATTTTGAGCCGCATGGCCCAGAAGGGACACGCGCAACGCCACTTCCTTGATGGGCATCCCGATGCAAACGCGCCCGGCAAGCATTAACTGCTCGCCGGGCGCCTTGCCGTCTGCGGATTTTGGGACATGCGGCCCGCTTTTTTGACCCATCTGTCGGTACACTAAAAGCACTATGGGTACCCGCGATCGACATATCGGCCACGCGGCCGCCCGGACCGCGCCGGTTGCGGATCCCAGGGGTGGCAGACTCTTCGCCATGCCGCGATTTCTAGCTGGCATAACACATCGTGTATACCGCCACCGCGTCTTTGCTATCGCCGGCGCCGTTACTATGTTGTTCCTCATGCTTTTAGCGGCCTTGCCGGCGCTGTTCGCCTCTGACCCCAAGCTTTCCAACGCCGTGCCCGCCTATAGTGAGGTGTCCAAAGAGGTCGTGGATGCGCTCGTTCATTCGAGCTCTCTCCCGCTGCTTGTCGCCGCAATTGCATTTTCAATCTGGGGCGTGCTGGTCTATCTGCGTTGTTTGGACTATGTGTTGCGCCGCCGCCTTGTTGCCATCGCCGCCATTTGCGCCCTATGGATGATCGAGGTCATCCTCAAGTACAAGTCGTTCACGCCGTTCTATGCCACCGTGCTGTGGTACCTGTACTACGTGCCCATGACGCTCATTCCGCTGATCTACCAGCTGTGCGGTCTGCGCCTCGCGGGTTTGGAACAGCGTCGTATGGGGTGTCGGTACCGCACCGTTTTGTGGGTCACGGCTGTCCTGCTTATCGGATTTGTGCTCACCAACGATTTTCACCAGCAGGTCTTCCGCTTTGACCGTACAAGCGACACCTGGAGCAACGATTACACATACGGCTGGGGCTATTTCGCCGTTCTGGCATGGACGGCCTTTAACTTCGTGGCCTTTTTTATCCTGGTGGGCCGGTCCTCGTCCTTTCGCATCCAACGTTTCTCGGGCACGGCGGCGCTCGTGCTGTTGGGCGGTGCGTTCTTTGCCATCTCATATGCGTTGCGCGTGCCCTGGGCATGGAGGCTCAACTTCTCGCTCGTCTATTGCGTCTTGTGCGTGGTGGCGATGGAAATCTGTCTCGATTGCGGTGTCGTTCCGTCGTATCACGACATCGCCGGCATCTTCGACACCTTGCCGCTCGACCTCAAAGTTCTAACGCGCGACCTGCAGGAAGTCTATGCCACGCCGGTGTCAAAGCCGATCCCAGAGGGCGTGCGCGAGGAGTTGCGAGTCCAGGAGCACGGGCGCGCCCATGCCTTTGCCGTGGCGTCCGATCCCGATGTAATGTATCGCACCTTTCCGCTGCTGGGCGGATCGGCGCTGCTTGCCCAAGACGTGTCGGAGCTCAACGAGCTCAATCGCGAACTAGCGCATCGTCGCATGGAGCTGCAACGCCAAAACGAGCTGCTTGTCGCCGACTACGATCTTAAGACGCATTTGGCAGATCAAGAGGCCGAGACCCTGCTGGTCCAAGACGTGGACCAGGCGCTTGCCCGCGCGCTCGAAGAGATGTACGACTCGCTGAGCTCGCTGCCACCGTTGACCGACGAGGCATCTTCGCACGAGCGTTACCGCATGCTGCAGCGCGCCAAGATGCTCGTCGCCTATTGCAAACGCAAGGGGTCGCTCACGTTGGCACAGCACGGGGAGAGCGGTTTTGACCGCGACCGCATTCAGCTCATTGCCAACGAGCTCGCAAGCGACCTACGCACGATTGATGTCGATTGCGCCTCGATTATTGCCATACGGCGCCCGATGCACGCCAGTGCGGTAAGCGCGCTGTACGACTGCGTGTATGACTTTGCGTTTTTTGCCTACACCACTACTCGACCGGCACTTATGTATCACTTGAGCGACCACGACTCGTGCAGCGTGGAGCTGCGTGCCACGCTTTTCTCCAACGACGAGGAGGATCTTTCGCAGACACCCGCTGCGCAAGAGCTCGAAAGCGCTTTGCAAGGGCGCAACGTGGCATATCGCCTTGAAGGCGAGCCCGACCAGCTGCGCATGATCGTGTTGATGCCGCGGGCGGGTGAGTGACGATGCAGATCCCGCTCATTCTCCCCCAAATCGTTGCGCTCGATATTGTCTTTGCCCTGGCTGCTTGCCTGCAGACGATCCACGTTCCGCTCATCGTATCGCGCCGCTCGTCCTATAACCGTAAGGTGACTTGCGCCTACGAGGCGAGCCTCGTGGTTCACCTGATGGTTTCGGCGCTCATCCTGTTCGCGTCGTCTGGCTCGTATCTGGTGGCGCCGCTTGGCGTTTGCGTCAGGGCAATGGGCGGAGCGCTGTGGCTCAATGCCGCGATCTTTGTATATGGCGTGGTGCTTATGGTGCACTATCGCCGTCCCGTCATGCTGACTGAGCTGCTGCTCGTTGCCGCCGTTACGCCGCCGGTGGTTTTTGCCATGGGCTCGGCGTGGACCGTTGTCCTAATCGCAGAAGGAGCGTTCTTCCTGTTCCGTTCCATCGCGGCGCTCTTGATGGACGTCCGTAACCGCCAGGAGGATATTACCGCGTTCTCGACGATTGAAACCATCAACGTGATTCCCGTGGGCATCCTGTATCTAGACCCGAGGGACCGTCCGTTGCTCATGAACCGCTGCATGCGCAAAAACCTGGTGGAGCTTCATATGCCCACCGATCTGCGCGACATGAGCAGCACATGGAACGACCTGCGAACACTCAGTATGCAGACGCCCGAAAGCAGCGCTAATCGCGCCCATATCGACCTTGACCGCTTTGGCAGGGATCGCGCCGTGATCGAGATCTCTCCTTCCGAGATTCGTCTGTTCGTGCGTGACTCCGTTACGGTCTCGGGCCGTCCGTTCGAGCGCGTCGTCGGCCTGGACGTGACGGAATACGCACACGCCTACGACCGCCTGACGCAAGCCAATCATCTGCTTGAGCTTGCGGGGCAAGAGCTCCAGGCCCAGATCGAAGAAGTCAAAAAGGTTGCCGACAATGCGGCCTACCTGCGTATGCGTTCCCGCGTGCACGATGTGATCGGCCAGCGCCTGTCCATCCTCCATCGCTATTTGGAGGAGGGGCGCCTGGACGACGAGTCACTCGAGCAGATCGACCCGCTGCTGCGCTCAATCGCTGCCGATCTGCGCAGCGGGGGCGACAGCGAACCGGCAGAGCAACTGGGCGATATCGTCCATGCCTTTGGCCTGGTGAGCGTGCAGATCGATGTGGAGGGCGAGCTGCCAAACGACGCGCGTGTCGCCGCCGCATTTTTGCAGATTATCCGCGAGGCCTCGACCAATGCCACCAAGCATGCGCAGGCGCATCGGGTCCATGTGCGCTTGTGGCAGGAGGGGACGGATGCTGACGCCGTCGCGCGCATGACGATTTCTAACGACGGGTCTCCGGCCCCCGTATCGTATCGTGAGGGAACGGGTATCCCAGGTATGAGACATGTCGCGCAAGATCTGGGTGGCAGCCTAGAAGTCAACGCCACCCCGCCCTTTACGCTTACGGTGTCCATTCCGCTTAACGCCAACGACACGTCTCAAAGGAGAAACTCATGATCCGCGTGTTAATTGTCGAAGATCAGGCCATCCTGCGCGAGAGCCTGGCGCGCTCCGTTGGC
>OHYH01000689.1_pt1 | contig 11387 bp, 9 predicted proteins | sample 1580211 | NCBI WGS metagenome assembly OHYH01 (sample SAMEA3882528, study PRJEB24775) | human gut metagenome | biome: human-associated habitat; feature: intestine environment; material: feces | place: Netherlands | collected 2009/2010 | reverse complement strand
ACAGCATGTGTGGTCTTCTTTCCACGCCTGTACTCATCATTGTCCATGGCAGGCAGGTCATCATGCACCAGCGAGTATGTGTGTATCATCTCGATTGCCGCCATAAATGGCTCAATCACTGCACTGCTTCCGCCAAACATATGGTAAGTCTCTTCCATGAGGATAGGGCGAAGCCTTTTTCCACCGGCTCTCACACTATAGTTCATGGCCTCAAAAATAATCCTCTGCTGTCCCTCCTCAGCGGGAAGAAACTTCTCAAGCACGTTATTTATATGCTCTACCTTTTGCTGCAGCTCTTCCATGAATTGTGACTTATTTAAATTCCCATTTAAGCTCATCAGAATTCCTCCAGTTGTCCGTCGCTGTTTAGCACAAGCATGGCCTTTTCCATGCCCTGTACCATATCATTGGCACTCTTTACCTCATCAAGCCCCTTCTTGTAGAGCTCAAAGGCCTCATCCAGGGATACATCCGCATCCTCCATCCTCGCCACTATCTGCTCTAAGTGTGCAAAGCGCTCCTCGAGTGTCAGTGTTTTTTCATTTTCTTTGTTCATCGTTAATAACCTCCGAAACTACGGCCCTTGCATGACCGTCTATCAGATATATATTTATGTCATCGCCTGCATTGATATCGGATACACTGTGCAGTGCACCCTTCTTTTCCACCTCGACATACGCATAGCCCTGTGCCAGCTTTTTGGCCGGTGAATATGCATCCAGTGTACCTGAAAGCAGTGCCAGACGCTGTCTGCAATCCGAAAGCCTCTGCTTCATAATCCTTTCAAGTGCATCCTCGATATCTGCCAGACGCCTTTTATTCTCATTTAGTTTATTCTGTGGACTAAGGAAATTAAGTCTTGTTTTAATATGTGACAGCTTTTCCCTGAAAAAATCAATCCGGCCTGTCAGATTTCTGTCCATCCTGCGGCGCAGATTGTCAAGGCGCTCTAACGTCTGTCTGTAGTCACTGACTGCAAGCTCTGCAGCCGCTGAAGGTGTGGGTGCTCTCCTGTCTGACACAAAATCCGCTATCGTCCAGTCAGTCTCATGGCCTACTGCCGAGATGATTGGCGTGCGGCAGTCAAATATGGCTCTCGCCACAATCTCCTCATTAAAGGCCCATAAATCCTCTATGGAGCCTCCGCCTCTGCCGACTATTATCACATCAAGATTCATCGCATCCAATGTCTGTATGCCCTTCACTATGCTATTAGCCGCACCCTCTCCCTGCACCAGTGCCGGATAAAGTATGACTTGTACATATGGATTCCTGCGCGATGATACATTCCTTATATCCTGCACGGCCGCGCCTGTCGGTGCTGTAACCACACCAATACGGCCGGCATACTGCGGAATAGGCTGCTTGTACTCTGCAGCAAACATGCCCATTTCCTCAAGCTCATGCTTTAGCTGCTCGAATTTGAGATACAGATTGCCCTCTCCGTCAAGCTCTATCTTTTTGGCATAAAGCTGATATGCGCCGGTTTTCTCATACACCTCAACGGAACCTGTCACAATAACCTGATCCCCCTCCTTCATGTGGAAGGAAAGTCCTGCCGCCCTGCTGCCAGCAAACATAATAGCGTTCATGGCTGCTCCCGCGTCCTTTATTGTGAAATAAATATGACCGCTCGTGTGATACTTGCAGTTGCTCACCTCTCCCTTTATGCTCACCTGTCTGAGCATAAAATCCTGAGCGAACATATTTTTAATATAGCTATTTACTTGCGCTACCGAATATATATTTCTATTTGCCATGTTCAATGCTCTATATCGCTGTTCCTCTTAAGCTATGCAAACTTTGCAAGCACTCCGTTTACAAATGCACCTGACTCATCTGCACCATACTTCTTTGCAAGCTCAACAGCCTCATTTATTGAAACCTTTGTAGGAATATCGTCCTCAAACTTTATCTCATAAACTGCCAATCTGATAATTGCCAGATCAACCTTTGCCATACGATTGGTCTTCCAGCCTGTAGACTTCTCATCGATGAGTGCATCAAGCTCTGCCATATGCTCAATAATCGCACTGCATTTTTCATCAATATACTGTCTTTCCTCGTCTGTAGGATTTGTAAGCTCATCATTTAAAAGCTCCATCTGCTCTGCAAGCTCAGACTTGTCATGAAACTCAACCCTGAAAAGCATCTTAAAAACGTTTTCTCTTATCTTGCTTCTTGTCATTTAAATTCCTCTCGTGAATAGTATTTTATATAAATTAAGGATGTCTGTACGACATCCTTAATTATACTACATTTGTGATCATTTAAAAAGAACTATTTAATTCTCTCCCATATCAACACTTGCTATACGAACATTGATAGTAGCCACAGAAAGCCCTGTCATTGTCTCAATTGCAGACTTAACCTTCTCCTGTACCTTTGTAGAAACCTCAGGGATGCTGTATCCATAAGCAATATTGAGTGCTACATCAACCACTACCTCATTGTCTGCTATCTCAATCTGAATTCCCTTTGAGAGATTCTTCATACCGAGCCTGCTGACAATCTCGTTTGTGATATTGCCTGCCATGGAGCTTACTCCCTCAACCTCAGTGGCAGCAAGACCTGCTATGATAGCTACAACCTCATCTGCTACCTTGATCTCGCCAGACTCATCTGATTTGATATTTATTGTGTTTCTATTCTCTGCCATGTCCATGTTCCTCCTTAACCGGCTATACGGTCTGTCCCTTTGCCACGTAAACCTGGAATGAGTCATTTCCCGTAAGTGATCTATTTCTTGATACGCGAACATTCTTGTCTGTGATCACGTACTCCAGATTGGCGCCATCCTCAATTACCGTATCCTGTAGCAGGATGCAGTTCTTGACCTTTGCATTCTTTCCTATCTTGACGCCTCTTGATAGGATGCTGTTTTCCACGGTACCCTCGATGACACAGCCATCAGCAACCATGACATTCTTGGCTTTTGAGCCATTTATGTATCTTGTAGGGTTATCATCCCTGATCTTTGTATAGATAGAATTGCCACTCTTAAACAATGCTTCCCTGTTATCCTCATCAAGAAGCTTCATATTCTCCTCGAAATAGCTCTTCATATCTGTAATCTGTGAAGCATAGCCTGTGTACTCATATGCCTGGATATTGAGTGAATCAGTGTTTGCAGCCATCAGATCCCTTGTAAAATAAGAATAACCATGTACAAAAGCGTCATCCACTATTCTAATGAGCTTCTCCTTCTCCATGATATAGATATTCATGCCAAAGTTTACCTTGCCCATATCCCTGTCATTGATATATATCTTTTTGATACGTCCATCATCTATATCAAATGTATAGTACATCTCATCATTGTTGCCGTTTGGTCTTAGGAATACCTTCGGTACCTCCTGCTTGCGGTACATTGCAGTGATATCAGCCCCTGTGTTCTTATGTGCCTCAATCAGCTCCCTGAAATCAAAATTGAATACATAGTTGGCATCAGCCATGATAACATACTTCTGAGTACACTTCCTCAGATAGCCCTTAAGGCTTTCGATTGCCTCAACACGGCCCTCATACACCTTAATCTGCTTCTGTGCATAAGGCGGAACTATATTGATACCACCATTTTTTCTTGCCAGATCAAACTCCTGACCTGAGCCCAGGTGATCCATCAGAGAGTGATAATTCTTCTTAACTATGAGAGATATATTGTCTATTCCGCTATGTACCATGCTCGAAATCAGGAAATCGCAGAGTCTGTAACGACCCGCAAACGGAATGGAAGCCATAAGTCTCTCGGATACCATCTCAGGAATGAGGGCATCATAGCTGTTTGCAAAAATAATGGCCAAAGCCTCTTCGTTGTTCATGTTTAGCATTGTTCCTGGCCCTCCTCAACATCATTATATACCATTGCCTTTGGTCCTATAACCGCTCTGTCGCCAATTGTAACTCCCGGTGCAATTGTAGCAACATCACCTGTCACGTCTTCCGCCGGCTTTTCTCCAATAACTGCATCACAGCCTACTGTAACGCCCTCTGCAACTATACAGTGTGTGACCTTAGCGCCTCTTTTTATCACAGTATCACCCATGACAACTGCATCCTCTACCACAGCGCCCTCTTCTACGATGACACCGCCAAAAAGAATTGAATGCTTTACTGTGCCCTTCACTACACAGCCATCGGTAATCATAGAGTCTGTAACCTCTGCGTTGTTGCCGATAAAATGTCCTGTATGGCCGCTGTTACGGCTGTATATCTTCCAGTTCTCATCAAACAGGTTGATACCGCTGTGCTCAGGATCAAGTACCTCCATGTTTGCCTCCCAGAGTGCAGGTATTGTTCCTACATCCTTCCAGTAGCCGTTAAAGTGATAAGCATACATCCTGCGGCCATCCCTCAAAAGGTTTGGAATGATATTGTTACCGAAATCATTCTCTGAATCCGGATCATTTTCATCCTCGATAAGATACTTCTTAAGTATATCCCAATTGAAGATATAAATACCCATGGATGCAAGATTAGACTTAGGATTCTTTGGTTTCTCCTGAAACTCTGTGATCTTGTCGTCATCATCTGCTACCATGAGACCGAAACGTGATGCATCCTCCCATGGAACCTCCATAACCGCTACAGAAAACTCAGCATTTTTCTCCTTATGGAACTTAAGGAAATCGCTGTAATCCTGCTTACAAATCTGATCTCCTGAAAGTATGATAACATACTCAGGATCATATCTCTCGATAAATGCAATATTCTGATAAATCGCATTGGCTGTTCCCTTGTACCAGTCTGAGCCTGAAGCCTTCTGATACGGTGGCAGCACATGCACTCCTCCATATAATCTGTCAAGATCCCATGGCTGTCCATTTCCTATGTACTCATTCAGCACAAACGGCTGGTACTGTGTCAATATACCAACTGTATCTATGCCTGAATTAACACAATTAGAAAGTGGAAAATCAATAATTCTGTATTTGCCTCCAAACGGAACTGCCGGCTTTGCAAGTTTCTGCGTCAGTGCATAAAGTCTGGAGCCCTGACCACCGGCAAGAAGCATCGCAACTAGCTCTTTTGCCATATTAAAATCCCCCTTGTTTAATTTTATTAAATTTTTGTTAGCTTTTGCAATTATTTTGGTTTTTTATAATGGTTTATAGTTATATTTTACCACACTTTAGCATTTATGCAATTCAAAATTAACTAAAAAATACTATAATTTTTGTCATTATTTTCCAATTATCTCGCGGTTGTTTATAAACTCGTACGGCACTTCCTGGTACACATAATAATTAAGCCAGTTTGAATAAAGTATATTGCCGTGCGACCGCCACTGTAAAAGCGGCTTTTGTGTATCATCATTATCTGGATAGTAGTTCACCGGCATATCTATATCAAGCCCCTTTTTCTTATCCCTCTCGTACTCATTGTGAAGAGTATATCTGTCATACTCAGGATGTCCCATCACAAAAATCTTTTTACCATCCTGATCCATCAGAAGGAATACTCCGGCATCATCCGACTCCGCAAGTATGGTAAGCTCCTGATGCTTTAATATATCCTCCTTTAAGACCTCGGTATGCCTTGAGTGTGGTGCGTAAAACACGTCATCGAAGCCTCTGACAAGTGGGACTTTTCTGTTCTTTACGTGGTGCGCATACACACCAAACTTCTTCTTTGGAAGCACACGCTTTGGTATGCCGTAGTGATAATACAATCCTGCCTGTGCACCCCAGCACAGATGAAGTGTGGAGAAAGCATGTGTCTTGCTCCACTCCATTATACTGCATATCTCATCCCAGTAGTCTACCTCCTCGTATTCCATAAGCTCAACCGGTGCCCCTGTGATTATCATGCCGTCAAAGTACCTGTCCTTTATATCGTCAAAGGTCTCGTAAAATTTGTTCAGATGACTGAGTGATGTGTGAGTGGCCTCGTGAGTAGATGTGGTCACAAACGTTACATTAACCTGTATAGGGGTATTTGACAGCGAGCGCAGTATCTGAAGCTCTGTGTCCTCCTTTAATGGCATGAGATTTACAATCGCAATCTCCAGCTGTCTGATGTTCTGATGTGATGCCCTGTTTTCGTCCATCACAAATATATTTTCTCTCTCAAGTATTTCCTTTACAGGTAAATCATTTTGTGTCTTTATAGGCATTTTATAACCTCTTTTCTAACGCCCAAACATCTCTATAAATGTATCCTCCGAGATGATAGGTATTCCTAATTCTTTTGCTTTTTTATTTTTTGATGAAGTAGATTCAGTGTCGTTGTTTACCAGATAGTCTGTCTTTTTTGACACGCTTCCTGTCACCTTGCCGCCCTGTGACTCCACATAGGCCTTAAACTCGCTTCTGTTGGCAAAATCATGCACATCGCCTGTGATGACAAAGGTCTTGCCGTTTAAGCTGCCCTCTAACATATCCTTTATATCGACCTGTTCTATGTCAAGCTCCTTAATCAGTGCTTCAAACATCGCGCTATTTTTGGAATTTGCATACCATTCAAGTATGGAGCCTGATTTTTCCTGGCCTATACCGTCTATATCCACAAAATCTGTGGCATTTCTCATTCTGTCCGCGAAGCCATCAAAACCTATTGCGTTGACAATCTTCTTGCCTGCATCGGTACCTATAAGAGGTATACAGAGTGCAAATATCAGATTGACCGGGTGGACATGTCTGCTTTTTTCGATGGCAGTCTGCATATTCATGCATGATTTTTCTCCAAAGCCCTCCATGCTGCTTATCTTATCAAAATGCTCTGGCAGATGGTATATGTCAGGGAACTGTTTTATGAATCCCTCATTTATAAATTTTAGCATTGTCTGTACCGAAAGTCCATCTATATCCATTCCGCTTTTGCTGACAAATCTTGAAAACTTTTTGACATTCTTGGCTGTACAGTCAGGGTTTGTACAATGCAGCGTCTTCACACCGCTGTTTTTACTTACAAATATGCGTGTCGGATGATGACACACCGGACATTCCTTCGGTATCTCAACTGCTCCCACCGCATCCTTTACAGCTATGCATTTCGGAATAATCTTGTTGGCTTTTATCACGGAAAGTATACACTCTTTTCCCACTCCAAGCCTTTCTATCTCAGTCAGATTGCAAAGTGAGGCTCTCGAAACCGTCGTTCCCTCTATCTGCACCGGCTCAAAAACAGCCACCGGCGATATTGTCGAAACCGCACACGACCATTCAATATAACGAAGCCTCGTATCTACAGCCTCATCCTGCCACTTGAAAGCAAAGCCGGCTCTCGTAGCATGATGTCCCGTGATGCTTCCACCTGCAGCGTAGGCAGTGTCATCATAGCATATGACAAGTCCGTCCACAGGCACATCCATCTTTCCGCTCTCAACATCCCTTGTCCAGCGTTTTACAGCCTCATCAAGGCGCACCGCATCTGTTGCCTCCCTTTTGACAACATTGAATTTCATATCACTAAGATAGCTCATTCTATCCCCCCATGATATGATATCATCATCTATATGCACGAGTGTAAACGCATAAAACACTACATGTCTGCGCTTCACTTCTTCCACATCATCGAGATTTAATGTACCGGATGCAAGGTTCCTTGGATTGGCATATTTCTCATCATCGTCCTCGATTGTATCATTTAACAGCTTAAAATCCGTGTAGGAAATTGTCGCTTCCCCTCTTACAACCATATGTCCCTTGTATGGTATCTCCTTTGGGAAGCCGCTTATGGCATCCTGCAAAAAGGTGATGTTACTTCCTACAGTTCCATTTCCTCTCGTCAGTATTTTCACAAGCCTGCCACCGTCATATGTGAGCACGAGTGTCAGACCGTCAAGCTTCCATGAAAGCCATATTGGCATATTGCCTGCCCATTTCTTAAGCTCCTCAATGCTCTTTGTCTTTGCAAGTGAAAGTGCCGGATACTCATGTGGCTCACGATTTCCAGCCTCTGCCTCATAGCCTGCATTATGTGTCGGACTGTCCGGACGGATATATCCTGTTTTTTCCTCAAGCTGTGTAAGTTCATCAAACAGTGCATCCCACTCGTAATTTGGCATTATTTCATCTGCACCGTTGTAATAGGCTTTTGATGCGCGGTTAAGACTTTCAACAAGCTCATCTATCTTATCTTTTATTTTGTTATTCTCCATGCTGTAATAATCCCCTGTCTGCTTTACTTCGCTCTTCTATCCGGATATTTCTTATCTGTATGTTTCTTATCTGTATGTTTCTTATCAGAATGATTCTTATTCGTATCAGGCATAACCGGCTGATTTGAGGAATCCGCAATCAGTCTTTTGAGTCCCTTGTATTCAAGTGGTGTCACTGCCCTGTACTTTCCTCTTGGCAGGTCACCAAGCTCAATATTCATGATTCTCACTCTCTCAAGCTTGACCACACGGTAGCCAAAGTATTCACACATCCGTCTTATCTGTCTGTTGTAGCCCTGTGTCAGAATAATCTTAAACTGCTTTGAGGACAGCTTTTTCACATGGCACTTTCTGGTTGTCACACCAAGCTCTACAAGCGGTACGCCTCCTGCGAGCCCTCTTATGAAGCTGTCAGATATTGTTTTGTTTACTGTGACAATATACTCTTTTTCGTGTCTGTTGCCGGAGCGCATCATCTTATTTACTATCTCGCCATTGTTGGTCAGAAGTAAAAGTCCCTCTGAATCCTTATCCAGCCTGCCAATGGGATAAATGCGCTTTGGGTAATTAAGATAATCTATCACGTTGTTTTTTTCCCTTTTTTCTGCTGTGCAGACTATGCCGGCCGGCTTATTGAGGGCAATCAGTATCATCTCTTCTTCCTTTGATACTACCTGTCCATTATATGTGACAGTCTGTCCCTTTAGAACTCTGTCACCTGTCTTTGCTGTCACGCCGTCTATTCCTACTTTGCCGGCTTCTATCTGCCTGTCTGCCTCACGCCTTGAGCACACGCCCGCTTCACTGAGGAATTTATTTATTCTTACACCATTTTCTTCCATACCATATCCTCTTTTTAGATTGCTTTATCCGATATACATAAACCAAACAGCAGCCTTTTCTACTCTTTACAGCAGCCATTTGCCATGTAGATTAAAACACGGAGACCTTTAAGCCTCCGTGTTGCTTCTTATGATTGTATGCACATCTGTTACTTTGTATTGCTTTTACTGTCCTACTGTCTGGAGATTCTCTGTCTTGATATAAGCTCTGCCATTTGTTCCGGCGCTGTAGGATACTATAGTCCAGTCGCCCTCTGTGCCATATGCTGTAAGTGTTACCTGTTCCTTTAAGAGACCAAGCTCCTTTGCATCTGTGCTTGCACCGTCACGTACCTTTACAACATCCTTTGTCACTACCTGATACTCAGCCGGTGCCTGTGGCTGCTCGGCTGTCTGCTGATTTGCTGCATTTGTATCCGTGGTCTGCTGGTCTGTGGTCTGTCCTGCATTTGCATCCGTAGTCTGCTGGTCTGCAGTCTGTGATGCATCATCGGCCTGCTGTGTATCTGCCTCTGTAGTCTGTGTGTCTGCATCAGACTTCTTTAAATTGGCAATGCCTGACGATGTGTACCACTGCTTTATAGCACCTGTGAGTGTTGTCTCAAGCATAGTCTTTAAATTGGCATCAGAACCGACCGCCTGCTCATATGCCTTTTGTACCTCCTCATGAAGGTCTGCAAACTCAGATGAAGCAGTATACTTAGAAATAAGCTCCATAATATCGTCATCGAGTTCATTCTCGCAGTATGTTCTGTTGAAATTACTGTATACATTGTTTATAAAGAGCTTTCCGTCCTTACCTGTCTCTATATAAAAGAAGTCAAGTGTAGGTGCCTGTGTATCAACTCCCGTAAACTTTATACTGTTTTTAACAGACACAAAGTATGTTCCCTTTTTCAAACCATTCTTGGTGTAAGGTGTAATGTCATTGACTGACTCATAGTACTGGCTGACAACACCAATATAGCTCTTCTCGTTGTCGCTCATAGGTGTCGCAAGCTTGCCAAGTGTATCAAGGTCATCACCCACGTATGCCTTGTAATAATCAGCAAGTAATGTGCTGATATCGTCCTTGGCGTCATTTGTGTAATCCTTTTCAAACTCAAAATCCTTCACCGAAATCTCTGTCTGTGATCCGGCTTCAGTATTGGATTGTCTGCCATTATTGCCTCCTGCGACAACTACTATAAGTATAAGTATGAGTCCTACAAGTACACCTGCTACTCCAACGTATTTTTTATTTTCTGCGCAAAACTGCTTTATATTATCCAATGTTTCCTTGTTAAAAAAGTCCTTCATATGGTTCCTCCATTAACCCAACATATCAAAATCAAAGTATGTGACCGACGCGAATCGAACGCGCACTCGCCGGAGTCGGAGTCCGGAATTTTATCCATTAAACTACGGTCACAAAAAAGTTACCAACTATTTATATCACATCTTTTACTTTTTTTCAATGTTACTTTTTTCTTATTATAGTCTTTTAGTGTTTTATTATAACTTTTTATGCAAACTATTATAATTGATAAAAATTTGACAATATATTTCATTTATCTTATTATTTAACTGTTTGGACATTATATATTGGAAATTTTTTCCGATATGCCATAAAAATATACCATTTTAATTAATACAATTACTATTTATATAAGGAGCACTATTATGAGTTTCACATTTTTAAACCAGCTTCCAACTCCTGCACAGATTAAGGAGGAATATCCTCTGTCAAAGGAGCTTACCGAGCTTAAAGCGAAGCGCGATGCAATGATTTCAGATGTTATCTGCGGAAAAGATGATAGATTTCTCGTCATTATCGGACCGTGTTCAGCCGACAACGAGGATTCAGTCTGTGACTATGTCAGCCGCCTGACAAATATTCAGGAGGATGTAAAGGACCGCGTAATCATCATCCCTCGTGTATATACAAACAAGCCAAGAACAACCGGCGAGGGCTACAAGGGAATTGCCTCACAGCCTGACCCTGAGAAGGCTCCTGACATGGTTGAGGGTCTTATCGCCATGAGAAAAATGCACATCCGTGCCATCGCAGAGAGTGGACTCACCTGTGCAGATGAGATGCTTTACCCTGAGAACTGGGGCTATGTTGAGGATCTTCTCTCATATGTGGCAATCGGCGCTCGTTCTGTTGAGGATCAACAGCATCGTCTCACCGTCAGCGGCTTCGATGTGGCCAGCGGCATGAAAAACCCTACAAGCGGTGATTTTTCTGTCATGCTCAATTCTGTTTACGCAGCACAGCACCCACATCATTTTGTTTACAGAGGCTATGAGGTTGAGACATCAGGAAATCCTCTGACTCACGTTGTTTTAAGAGGTGCTGTCAGCAAGCATGGCAACACTACAACAAACTACCATTACGAGGACTTAATCCGTCTGCACGAAATGTACGACAAGATGGACGTTGTCAACCAGGCGGCTATCAT
>OHYH01000681.1_pt1 | contig 11519 bp, 9 predicted proteins | sample 1580211 | NCBI WGS metagenome assembly OHYH01 (sample SAMEA3882528, study PRJEB24775) | human gut metagenome | biome: human-associated habitat; feature: intestine environment; material: feces | place: Netherlands | collected 2009/2010 | reverse complement strand
GCGTGTTATTGCGGGATCGGAATCCTGTTTTTGCTCTACGGATATTTCCGGGCAGTGGAAAGACCGAAAGTTTCTCTTCTTCTTACGATCCTCTCACTTGGAACACGGGTTGTCCTTGCCTATGCATGTGCGCCGTTGTTCGGCGTTGGAGCGATCTGGACGGCGATACCGATCGGCTGGGCGATGGCGGATGCGGCAGGAATCATCCTGTTAAGACGCGGCGAGCGTACTAACAGGATGAATGAAATTATGTAATTGTCGTCTGTCAACGTATAAACTGTTTTCTGTAAGCGGTAGGAGTCATGCCGCATATTTTTCGGAAACATTGGGAAAAATAGCTTGAAGAAGAGAAGCCGCACTGTTTTGCAATCGCTGCCTGGTTCAGATCCGTTGAAGTAAGAAGTTCCTGACTTGTGAAGATCCGTTTCTGAGCAAGATAGTTCATAGGCGCGATCCCGTAAATTTCGGTAAATGTATGGGCAAAATAATATTTATTCAGATGGGTCAGCTCCGCAAGTGTGTCAAGAGTGATGTTTTCTCTGAAGTTAGAATCGATGAAGCGCTTTGCGTAACTGCATTCGCGGGTAATCTTTTTTGAGGAAGGAAGCATTTCTACGGGCGATCCGGTATGTCGTGAAAGTTGAATGATGAGAGCTTCGAGAAGATTTTGACAGATCGTCTCGTAGCTTTCTTTTTGTTCGTCCATCTCCCGGAGGATCGTATGAAAGTAGAAGTCGAGATTTTCGGAGAAATCTTCGCACTGTATATTTAAATATTCTTTGTCGTTATAAATAAGAAAGTTTAGTCCCTCCACGCCGAGGACAATGTATTCCAAGGGAGAATTTTTGTCTGAAACTTCCGTGTGGCGGATGCTCGGGTTGATGATGATCAGATTCTGTTTTCGGATCGGAAATGATTCTTCTTCTACAATGAAGCTTCCGCATCCGTTCAGTACGTAAAAAAGCTCGGAAAAATAATGGGTGTGCGGGTAGCTTTCCCAGTCTTGTTCGTACTTTGAATAACTGGAGTAGAGCAGGCGGTACGGCATTTGCGAAAATGTTGTTTCCTGATTAGAAGTGTTGAATGAATGTCGTATATTTCCCATAAATACAGCCTCCGTTGTTTATCTGGAATAGTTTAGAAATTTTGTTTTTAACTAAAAAAGTAAAAAATTAATGTGTTTATTATAGTGAATTCTTAAAAAAAAATCAAGGGAAAATGGATGTATTGTAGAAGCGGCGAAAAAAGAAATTATATATAATGCACAAAAAAATAAATATAAAAAAGTTTTTGTCGGAAAAACGCAAAAAAAGTCGGGGGAAATACAAAAAAGCAATATTTATAAAAAAAAGGACAAGAATGGGTATTGAAAAATTATCGGATTTCGTTTATTCTAAGACCAAGAGAAACAAATCGTTAAATAAAGGAGGACCAACGATTATGAAAAAGAAAAAACTGATCAGTCTGTTACTTGTTGCTTCTATGGCATTCAGCCTTGCAGCTTGTGGTTCATCAGGCGGAGACGACAAAGACGCTGACAAAGGTGGAGACGAAAAAACACTGAAGGTTGCAGCGGTAGAAACAGCTTACGGCGCAGACATGTGGAAAGAAGTTTGCTCAGCATTCGAGAAATCTCACGAAGGCGTTAAGGTTGAACTTACAATCGACAAAAAGCTCGAAGATGTAATTAACCCGCAGATGAAATCCGGCGAGTATCCGGACGTGATCTTAAGAGCTGTAGGAGCTGAATCGGGAATCACAGAGACATTCGTAAAAGACAACAACCTTGTTGATCTGACAGATGTTCTTGATATGACAGTACCGGGCGAAGAAGTAACTGTAGGAGATAAAATCCTTCCGGGATTTGTGGATAACTCTATTACAAATCCTTACGGAGATGGAAAAACATATCTGATGCCGATGTTCTACGGCCCATGCGGACTGTTCTACAATGCAGGACTGTTTGAGGAAAAAGGCTGGGATGTTCCGACTACATGGGATGAGATGTGGGCACTTGGCGACAAAGCGAAAGAAGAAGGAATCGCATTGTTTACATATCCGACAACAGGTTACTTTGACGCATTCTTCTATGCTTTGATGCATGAGACAATGGGAGACGATTTCTCTAAAGCGCTGACATATGAAGATGGTATCTGGGATACAGAAGGCGCTAAACAGGCATTTGACATTGTTGCAAAACTTGCTACATATACAGAAAAAACAACACCGGCTAATGCAAACGACAACGATTTCCGTAAGAACCAACAGCTTGTACTTGACAACAAAGCGCTGTTCATGCCGAACGGAAACTGGGTAATCGGCGAGATGGAAGATGCTCCGAGAGCAGACGGATTCGAGTGGGGATTCACAGCTCTTCCGGCTGTTAAAGAAGGCGGAGAGAGAGCTTCTTACACATTCTTCGAGCAGATCTGGATGCCGGCAGAAGCAAAAGAGCAGGATCTCGGAAAAGAATTTATCGCTTACCTGTACTCTGATGAAGCAGCTAAGATCTTCTTCGATAAAGGCGGAGCAGTTCAGCCGATCGAAGGAATGTCTGATATGATCACAGATGATAATACAAAACTGTATTACTCAATCTACGACACAGGCGCAGTTGCAGTTATGGATGCATTCGCAGCAACAGAGCCGATCGAAGGTCTTACAACACGTTCTACATTCTTTGATCCGGTTAACTCTCTTGTAACTGGAGACAAGACAGAGCAGGATTGGATCGATCAGATCAAAGCTGACAGTGCTAAATTCCATGAAGCGCTGAAATAAATAAAAAATAAATCACCGGAAATTTACCGGTTCTGATGACCGGAAGAATATCACAGGTGTAGGCGGGCGGTGAATCTGTTTTCACCGCCCGTTTTATCCTGACAGGAGATGAATTAATGAAAGCAAGAAAAGGAAAAGGGCTGTTTGTATTTTGCTGTCTTGCCCCGGCAGCGATATTGTTTATCGTATTTATGATCCTGCCTACGATCGATATTTTCCGTATGTCTATGTTTAAATGGGGTGGATATACAGATAATAAGACATTTGTAGGATTGGACAACTTTAAAATACTTTTCAAGAGTGACAAATTTTATCAGGCGTTCCAGAACTCGATTTTGCTGATCGTTCTTGTTACACTTGTAACATTTACATTTGCGCTTGTATTTGCTTATATTTTGTCACGGGAAAAAATTAAAGGAAAAACATTTTTCAGTGTTATTTTCTACATTCCGAACATTTTGTCGGTAGTAGTTATCAGTGCTATTTTCTCGGCAATCTATGATCCGAACCTTGGACTTTTGAACTCTTTTTTGAATCTGTTCAAAGGAGCGGAAAACCCGACGCTTTGGCTTGGAGATCAGAAGATAGTTATTTACAGTATTGTGATTGCACTTGTATGGCAGGCAATCGGTTACTATATGGTTATGTATATGGCAAGTATGGCAAACGTGCCGGAAAGCCTTTATGAGTCGGCGGCTTTGGAAGGCGCGGGAAAGATCAGACAGTTCTTTACGATCACAATTCCGCTGATCTGGACAAACATCAGAACAACACTTACATTCTTCGTTATCAGTACGATCAATATGAGTTTCCTGCTTGTAAAAGCAATGACAAACGGCGGACCGGACGGAGCGTCAAATGTATTCTTAAGTTATATGTATCAGGAAGCGTACACGAACTCTTCCTATGGATATGGTATGGCGATCGGTGTTATGGTATTCCTCTTCTCGTTTGCACTTGCGGGAATTCTGAATGTGGCAACAAAACGTCAGGAAATCGAATTTTAAGGGAAGGAGATCAAGATGGGAAAAACAAAAGTAAAAGAGTCAAAAAAACCATTGACACTTTCAAAAGTGGTAGTATATATCTTATTAATTCTCCTTGCGATCACAATTATCATTCCGGTCGGCTGGGTATTTGTTGCATCTGTTAAGCAGAATTCAGAGTTTTACGGAAGTCCGTGGGTACTTCCGGAGAAGATTTATTTCCAGAACTTTATCGATGCGTGGGAGAAGGCGAGCATGGGAACTTACATGCTCAACTCAGTGATCGTAACAGCGCTTGCATTGCTTTTGCTGATCGTGATCTCTCTTCCGGCGGCATATGTATTGTCCAGATTCAAGTTTAAAACGTCAAAATTCTGGAACGTACTTTTTATGGCAGGCCTGTTCATTAACGTAAGTTACATTGTTGTACCGATCTTCCTTATGCTCAATAACTGGGATAAAACGCTTCGTCAGCTCACAGGAGGTACGTTCTTTTTGAACAACCTGTTTGTGCTGGCTCTTGTGTATGCGTCTACGGCGCTTCCGTTTACGATCTATCTTTTGTCCGGATATTTCAGATCTTTGGCAAAAGATTTTGAAGAAGCCGCTTATGTAGACGGAGCAAGTTACTTTACAACGATGGTAAAGATTATTTTCCCGATGGCAAAACCGAGTATTGTTACGGTAATCTTGTTCAGTTTCCTGTCATTCTGGAATGAATACATTATTTCAATGACACTTCTGACAAAACCGGAACTGAAAACTCTGCCGGTAGGACTTATGAACTTGATGGCGGCGCAGAAATCTGCAGTTCAATACGGTCAGATGTATGCAGGTCTTGTTATCGTTATGCTGCCGACGTTGATTTTGTATATCTGTGTACAGAAGAAACTGACACAGGGTATGACACTCGGCGGATTGAAGGAGGTTGATATTATGGATGAAAGAACAAAACAGGTTTTAGTAGGAATCATTGTTGCTGTTATTTTTATCGCGTCTGTAGCCCTTATCATTATCGGTCAGAAAAATATCGGACCGCAGGGGCTTCTGACAATGCTTGCAGGACTTGCGGGTCTGATCGGACTTCTTGCTTTTTATAATCATAAATATAAATAGCAAAATATAACAGAAAACAGAAAAAGAAAACAGGAAAGAACAAAGAGGGTATAATTCATGGAAAATTCAAAAGGACTTGTGACCATCCCTACAGATCTCGACGTTGTTCCCGAGACTTTGGAACTGATGAAGCGCTGGGGAGCAGATGCGATCAGAGACTGTGACGGTACAGATTTTCCGGAGGCGCTCAAAGACGCAGACGCGGAAATTTATTCTACATATTATACGACAAGAAAAGACAATGAGTGGGCGAAGGCAAATCCGGAAGAGATACAGCAGATGTATCTTATGACGCCGTTTTATACGGCTGATTCCGAGAGTCTGTCGATTGAGATCATGAAAGGTCTTTATCCTGACATGCTCAGTCCGAATACACGGGATGACATTAAGCGTTGGTGGGAGGTTGTAGACCGCACGACAGGAAAAGTCGTTCCGACAGACGAGTGGGATTATAATGAAGAGGAAGGAAAGGTTACGATCAAGGCAGTTCCGTTCCATGAGTATACTGTGAGCTTCCTCGCCTATATCATGTGGGATCCGGTGCATATGTACAATGCCGTAACAAATGACTGGAAAGATGTAGAGCATCAGATCACCTTTGATGTCCGTCAGCCGAAGACACATGAGTATACATTGAAACGTCTGAGAAAATTTATTGAGGATCATCCGTATGTAAACGTACTTCGTTTTACAACATTTTTCCATCAGTTTACACTTGTATTTGACGAGCTTGCCCGTGAGAAATATGTAGACTGGTACGGATATTCGGCGTCGGTAAGTCCGTATATCTTAAAACAGTTTGAAGAAGAAGTGGGATATCCGTTCCGCGCGGAATATATTATCGATCAGGGATATTACAATAATCAGTATCGTGTTCCGAGCAAAGAATTTCAGGATTTTCAGGCGTTCCAGAGAAGAGAAGTTGCCAAGATCGTAAAAGAGATGACAGAGATCACGCACGAATGTGGTAAAAAAGCAATGATGTTCCTCGGAGATCACTGGATCGGAACAGAGCCGTTTATGGAAGAGTTTAAAACACTTGGTATTGACGCTGTTGTAGGAAGCGTAGGAAACGGTTCGACGCTTCGTCTGATCAGTGATATCGAAGGAGTGAAATATACAGAAGGACGTCTGTTGCCGTACTTCTTCCCGGATGTGTTCAACGAGAACGGAGATCCGGTCAAAGAAGCAAAATATAACTGGGTGACAGCAAGAAGAGCAATCCTTAGAAAACCGATCGATCGTATCGGATACGGCGGTTATCTTAAACTTGCGCTTCAGTTCCCGGAATTCCTTGATTATGTAGAGCAGGTATGCAACGAGTTCCGTACGCTTTATGCAAATGTAAAAGGAACGACACCGTACTGCGTGAAGAAAGTCGCAGTGCTTAACTGCTGGGGCAAGATGAGAGCATGGGGATGCCATATGGTACATCATGCACTGTATCAGAAACAGAACTATTCATATGCAGGAATCATCGAGTCGCTGTCAGGAGCGCCGTTTGACGTTGTATTTATCAACTTCCAGGATATTCTGGATAATCCGGCGATCCTTGACGATATCGATGTGATCATCAATGTCGGGGATGCAGATACGGCGCATACAGGAGGAGAATGGTGGGAAAACCCGAAGATCATCGAAGCGATCCGCGGATTCGTTTACAACGGCGGAGGAATTATCGGTGTCGGCGAACCTTCCGGTCATCAGTATCAGGGACATTTCTTCCAGCTTGCTAACGTATTCGGTGTAGAGGAAGAAACGGGCTTCACACTCGGATACGACAAATACAACTGGGATGAGCATGAACACTTCATTTTGGAAGATTCTGAAGAAGTAGATTTCGGAGAAGGCAAGAAGAATATTTATGCTCTTCCGAGTGCAACGATCCTTGTGCAGAAAGAAAAAGAAGTACAGATGGCAGTAAACGAATTCGGAAAAGGACGCGCTGTTTATATCAGCGGACTTCCGTACAGCTTCGAGAACAGCCGTGTACTTTACCGTGCAGTGCTTTGGAGCACACACAGCGAAGATGAACTGAACAGATGGTTCAGTACAAATTATAATGTAGATGTACATGCTTATCCGAAGAACAACAAATACTGTGTTGTAAATAATACGGATGAGCCGCAGCAGACAACGATCTACCGCGGAGACGGAAGCAGCTTTGAGCTTGCTCTTGAGCCGAACCAGATCATCTGGTATGAGATCGCGTAATGTCTGGATCGTATCGTGCAGGCAGTGTTCTGCCGATTCATTTGCGGTCGTTTTGTTGGGGAACAGACGACGGCAGAAAAGTTTGTGAAAAAGAAAATAGAATGAATGAAAAAATATTACGGTTCATATGTATATATGAGCCGTAATATGATATTGGAGGAAAGCAATGGCGAAACGTGAGAAAAATCCGGCATCGGATAAAACGGGAAACGACACAGGCATCTCGTTGCTTGTGCTCGGTATTGTGAGCGTTATTTTCGCACTTTGGATTCCGATCGTCGGGATCGTTCTGGGGACTGTATCGCTTGTAAGAGTGCGGAAAAGAAATGATCTGTCAGGAACAGCCATGGCAAAGGCAGGAAAAGTCTTAAGTATCGCGGGAATATGTATAGCCGTTGTAAACTGGATTCTGGCAATCGTCCTTACATTTATGACGTTAGCATAAGCATGATAAGAATAGCATAGGAAAGAGGAGCAGACAGGAGAAATGTTAGCATACACATATGAAGAAAACGGAAAGTTTGTTTTGAAAGAGAAAGAAAAACCAACGCTGCAAAGTGAGGACGACGCGATCGTACGTGTGACTTTGGCAAGTATTTGTTCCAGCGATCTCCATATCAAACACGGCGCCGTTCCGAGAGCAGTTCCGGGGATAACGGTCGGTCATGAGATGGTCGGGATCGTGGAAGAGACAGGAAGGCGTGTGACAAAGGTAAAACCCGGAGATCGTGTCACTGTAAACGTCGAAACATTTTGCGGGGAATGTTTTTTCTGTAAAAATGGGTTTGTGAATAATTGTACGGATCAAAACGGCGGCTGGGCGCTCGGATGCCGGATCGACGGCGGGCAGGCGGAATATGTCCGTGTTCCTTATGCCGAGCAGGGGTTAAATAAGATTCCGGATTCGGTGACGGATGAAGCCGCTCTTTTTGTAGGAGACGTCCTCGCAACCGGGTTTTGGGCGGCGCGGATTTCAGAGATCGGAGAAGAGGATACGGTCGTCATTATCGGAGGAGGACCTACGGGAATTTGTACGCTTTTGTGCGTGATGCTTAAGAATCCCGAAAAGATTATTTTATGCGAAGTAGATCCGAAGAGGATCGCATTTGTAAAGGAACATTATCCGGACGTACTTGTCGTGAATCCGAAAGAGACGGATGCAGAACGATTCGTGAAAGAAAACAGCAGGCATAACGGGGCGGATCGAGTTTTGGAAGTGGCGGGAAGCTCGGATACATTTGAACTTGCATGGAAGGTCGCGCGCCCGAATGCGATTGTCACAGTCGTGGCGCTCTATGAAGAAAACCAGACGCTTCCGCTTCCGCAAATGTACGGGAAAAATCTTATTTTCAAAACAGGAGGCGTAGACGGATGTGACTGCGATGAGATATTGAAACTGATCGAGCAGGGACGTATCGACACAACGCCGCTTATCACACATACATTTCCGCTGGAAGAAATAGAACAGGCATATGATATTTTTGAAAATAGAAAAGATAATGTGATCAAGATCGCAGTCAGTCACATTTAATTGTGATCATCGTAATGTAATCACTTCGGTCTTTGATAGACATTTCATTTAGTCCTTCTTCGTATGCATACCCTGTAAGCGTCAGATTGTGTTTGCGGGCATAATAAAGGATCGAGCGGTAGATTTCGGGAAGTTTTCCCCAGTCACCGATGCAAAAAGCGCGCAGATATGTTCCGGCAGGCAGGATTTCATCATATACGTCAGAAGTTTGCGGGCAGTATGCAAAGAAGGAGTGATAGCTGTTAAAACTGTTTTTTTGGATATCTTCTATGGAAATACAGCTTCCGAAATTGTCATAAAGATGAAATAATTTTTTCAGGCGGAGAGAGAACTCCGCGGCGATGGAAAAATCGTCTTCGTCGTATTCTCCCGAAATAGGGGATGAGAAGATGATCTTTCTCTCGGGCAGCGTACAGCGTTCGATCGTTCCGTGCTGCGAATACATTCCTATTTTTAATCTCTCTGCTTTTTGTTCTAAAAAAGCCTGTGCAGATAAAAGCTGTTCGATGGACTCGTCGATCAGCTTTTTCTTTTTTGTCATCATCTCTGTAAAAGATTCGTCGGAAGGGCGGGATGAGTAATCTTTGATCTCGTCTATGGACAGACCGATCTTGCGCAATGTAAGGATCAGTTCTAACTCTGTAAATTGAAAGCATGTATAGTAGTGGTATCCGTTCTCTCCGATAATTTCGGGGCGGAACAGCCCGATTTCATTGTAATAGTGCAGCGTGCGTTTGTTGACTCCGGTCAGTTTTGCAAATTCCCCGGAAGAATATAAATAATTTTTTCGATTCATAAAAAACTCCTTGACTGTACAGTTACTGTACATTATATGATACATGATGAAAAGAAGAAAATCAATGATAAAGCGCAGAAAGGAGATCGGGATGGAGTTTATATGTGCCGAGGAGAAACAGTGGAAAGAGATAAAAACAATTTATATGGAAGCATTTCCGAAGCGGGAGAGAAAACCATATTTTGCACTGCGGCATTCCGTAAAAACGAAAAAAGCGGTTGTTATGGCAGCAACCGAAGGTGAACAGGTGTTGGGATTTATCGTCCTTATTCCATATAAAGATATGGTAATGGCAGATTATCTGGCAGTGTCATCTAAAGTTCGCAGCAGAGGAACCGGAAGTTATATTATGCAGAATGTGTGCAGGCAGTACAAAGATAAAAAAATTGTTCTTCTGATCGAGCGCCTTGATGATAAGGCAGAGAACAAAGAACAGAGGATTGCCCGCAGAAAATTTTATTTGAAAAACGGATTTACGTCGTCTGATATTTTTATAACGGGAGCAAGCGGGGAAATGGAGATTATGAATTTCGGAGAAAAGGTTTCGGAAGAAGCGTATATAGATCTGCAGAAATATGCGCTTGGAACGGTGATGTTCAGATTGTCCAAGATCAAAGTGGCAGAGAAAACGCCGCATAAGAAAAGAGAGGAGGCTGACCAGGGATGAAAACAATATTTTCAAAAGTAAAGTTAAGGCCGGGTCAGATCGTTCAGTTGTTTTTGCTTGTATTGCTGTCGGCAGTAGGGCAGATGCTTTTACCGTCGTTTTTGGCACAGATGATCAGCCATGGCGTGGCGGAAGGAGAAAACCGTATTGTCTGGATGTATGCCGTGATCATGGCGGGAGTAACATTGTTTTCCTGCGTGATCAGTTTTCTCTCTGTTAAGATTGCATCTTATATTTCTACAGATTTTGCGGCACAGCTTAGAACTCAGGTCTTTTCTAAAGTGCAGGAGTTCTCGGCGGCAGAGATGGATCGGTTCGGAACAGCGAGTCTTGTCACAAGAAGCACTTCGGATATTACGAATGTACAGAACTTTTTGACATTGCTGCTTAGAGTCGGATTGCTTGCGCCTATGATGGCTGCGGCAGGACTAGTGTTTTCCGCAGCTACGGGAGGAGAAGTCAGTTCGGTTCTTCTTGTCGCGATACCGGTTCTTCTGACTGTATTGACGATCATCATGGTACTGGCATCGAAGTATTCGATCCGTCTGAGAAAAAAGCTCGATCAGATCAACAGATTGTTTTTGGAATCGTTGGAAGGAGTACGCGTGATCCGCGCGTTTAATAAGCAGAAGACAGAAAATGCACGTTTTGAAGAGGCAAATGAAGATTATGCGATGACGGCAATGGCAGCAGGGCGGATCACAAGCCTTCTGATACCCGCTATCAGTGTGATCTTCGGAGTGACGACGGCGGCTGTATTGGGCATGGGCGCATATTATGTAAGTACAGGCGCTATGGAAGTAGGTTCTTTAGTGGCAAACAGCCAGTATATCAGTATGGTACTTACATCTGTGATGATGCTGTCTCTTGTCATTATGATGTTTCCTACAAGTTATGCATGTGCGAAACGAATCGCGGAAGTTTTGCAGACAGACAGCTCGATACGGGGTGGAAAGTTTCAGATGGAAAATCGTCCGGTGCGCGGAACGGTTGAGTTTCGTCATGTGACATTCGCTTATCCGGGAGCGGATGAGCCGATCCTGAAAGATATTAGTTTTGAATCCCGTTCGGGAGAAGTTACGGCGATCATCGGAGGAACGGGACGGGGAAAATCAAGTATATTAAAACTGATCCCCAGACTTTATGATCCGATGTTCGGAGAAGTGCTGATCGACGGAGTGAACGCGAAAGAATACCGCACGGAAGATCTTCGTTCTTTGATCGGATACGTACCGCAGAAAAATGTTCTTTTCTCGGGAGATATTGCAGATAATCTTAATTTCGGAAATGAAAACGGAACGGAAGAAGACTGGAAACAGGCGGCAAAGACTGCCTGTGCGGATGAGTTTATCTGTAAGAAGAATCCTGTTTTTTACAGATTTATTTGGAAGTCTGCTAATTTTATGTACCACAGAAGGGGAAGCTCCA
>OHYH01000676.1_pt1 | contig 11581 bp, 12 predicted proteins | sample 1580211 | NCBI WGS metagenome assembly OHYH01 (sample SAMEA3882528, study PRJEB24775) | human gut metagenome | biome: human-associated habitat; feature: intestine environment; material: feces | place: Netherlands | collected 2009/2010 | reverse complement strand
GTTGAGATAATATTCCTTTTCAACTACGGCGAGTTCTACAACTGGTGGGACGGCCGCCCGTTCCGCGTCGTGGCGCTGTCGTTGCCCGTCACGTTGTACTTCACCATACAACGCATGCGCCACATACGCCATCCCTATATCGCCCCTGAGGCGTGGCGGTACAAGCGACTCGTGCCCCTGCTGGCACTCTTCGCACTGGTTGAGCTGGTAGGAGCTACGCCCAAGGTTGTGCAGAACACGTTTACGTCGGGCGTGCTCCGTTTCGGCTGGACTGACACGACAGAGCTTAATCTCGTGGAGTGGGCGGGCGTAATAATGGGCTGTCTGTTCGTCATGTTGTGGGTAAAGATTGCTTTATTCTTTCCTCTTAATACTTTAGCAACTTCTGATGCTAAACGTCCTAATGTCTTACCTTCAGCGTCTACTACGTACCATTTTCTGTCGATTGTAGCAGGACTAGCCATAAATGTTTTCATCGGTTTTCCTCCTTAAATGATTCGATTACTTTTAATGCCGATGCCTCTTGAAATCGCGTATGTCCGGACGCCACTTCCTTTTTGACATCTTATAGTCCTCTGTTCCATCTCAGATGACTATCATTATCTATACTAAATGGTTGCCGGGGCTTTGGCTTCCATTTATCTACTTTTACAGACCTAGATATTATACTTGCGTAACCGGCTGTTGTCAAGTGTTTTTTACCCTTATTTCCGGCTTTTTCTTTAAACTTTTTATTTAAACTTTGTCTTTAAGTTTTTTCTTTATGTTTATACTTTTTCTTTAAACTTTTATTTTAAAACTGCATATATACAAAATCAGCCGGATTCACTCCCGGTCCGTAGTAACCGAATATTATTACTATAAAGATGCCAAGATATATTATCGCCCAGCGAAGCGGCAGCTTTCTTGAAAGTATGAAATCGCGCATGTCGAGCTTTTTATTTTCCTCAACGAAGCTGATAAAGAACCACAGCAGAGTACATATTATAAGTAAAAGTATATCGTACTCGTCCAGTCCGCATGCTCCCAGATTCAAAATGATGTTATTTATTCCAAGCTCGCTGATATGGAAATCCGTGACTGATTTAAAAAGCATGTGAAATGCTGTCGACGCATTTGCAGCTATGTCAAAATAGTAGCCTACCAGTATGAGCATAAAGGTCCAAAGCACTGATACAGTTGTTGCAAATATGCCCTTTTCCCTGAGGCCGGTCAGCTTAAAAAAGCCGCCTGCCACCTTTTTGTTTACCGGAGCAAAAAGCTCTGCAAGCATGATTACAATGCCGTTCCAAAGTCCGAAACACAGGTATTTCATATTGGCACCGTGCCATACTCCGATGACGATAAATGTGATGACACTCGCGATGCAGCCCGGAAGCACCTTACTGATATGCGCACCAAATCTCGGCTTTAGCCATTTGCCAAAGTTCAGGAAACGCTTTGAGATTGAAAGCGGGTAGAAGATATAGTTTCTGCACCAGTCTCCAAGAGTCATATGCCAGCGGTGCCAGTACTCTGTGAGTGAGCGCGAAAAATACGGATGGTTGAAGTTTGTTGACATTGTTATGCCAAACATCTCCGCAATACCGCGCACTATATCGATTCCTCCCGAGAAATCCGCATAAAGCTGCAACGCATACACTACTGCCGCAAAAAATACATAAGTGCCCGAAAAATCCATCGGCTTATCCATTACAAAATTGATGATATTTACCGCACGGTCTGCTATCACAAGCTTTTTCATGACTCCCCAGAGCACCAGAAGCGCACCCTTTTGCAGATTTTCAAGTCTCAGGGAATGTCCCTCGTAAAGCTGTCCCGCAAGCTTATCATATATCGCAATCGGTCCCTGTATGATCTGTGGGAAAAATGATACAAACAGCGCTACCTTAAGGAAATTCTTTTCAGGCTCGACAATTTCCCTGTATACATCCATCACATAGCCCATGGACTGGAAGGTGTAGAAGGATATGCCAAGTGGAAGCAAAAGTCCAAGCTCGCCCGCATATGGTATATATTTAAGGAATGCCAGAATGCCGAAATTGCAAAGCAGCGCAAAAAGCATGACTGCCACTCTCTTTTTTCTGCCCTTTTCCTTGTATTCCTTTCTGGTCTGTCTGTCCCAGTCCTCCTTGTGGCTTTTTACGATGGCATTCTGCTTCTTTAACAGCTTGTCAATCCATATTGTTGAGCCATAGGTGGTGCATATTGTGAAAATGATAAACAGCACATACCACTTACATATAATCACATAGTATGCCATGCTTCCCGCCAGAAGCACATACCAGCGGTATTTCTTCGGAAAGCAATAATATAGTACAAGCAACACGATTACAAATATCGCATATTTTAATGAAATGAGTTCCATTTTATTTACTCCAAATCTATTTTCTAAAGTAATACTGCCAGACATACTTTAATTAACAGGCAGTATTTATTTTAAAGTCCATACACTATCATGCTATTTTTTTACCGGGGTATTTAACTCCTTTGCAGGCTTTGCATCGTTGTTCGTATCTGCTACCTTATTTGTCGCAAGGCTTGACGAAAAATTATAAGGCAGATAAACGGACATCTCAAAATAATGATTGCCCAGACTCAGATCCGTATCCTTTGCGCAGGCACTTATCACCTTGTCAGCGCGCCTTGCGCACTCGCCCCATGCACTCTGAAGCTCCGGTGAGTGTTCTGCATTAAGCCTGTAATTATCAGACAGATATTTTCCCATAAATGCAGTGAATTTGAGGCTTCCATTTATATTCAGGTGCTCTGAATTGTAGAAATCATCCCTCTCATTGATTCCGATAAATTCCTTATCGCCTTCAAAGCTCGCAAAGTCATAGCCATAAGACTCCACCAGCTCCTTCACGTCACAAAGCACCTGCGGATTCTTTATCTCCTTCTCATGAGGGAACCTCGCAAAAAGCACCTTTTCCACCCCCTGTGCTTTACAATACTCAAGCAGATCAGTCATATACGCTCTGCTCTTGTCGGTAAAGTAGAGCTTTTTCTGCTTGCCTGATGGACAATCGGAATATTTTGCAATAGATGAAAATCCCTTCATGCATGATGTTTTTGCAAAATACATTCCAACTCTTGTGGCAAAGGTGTGTGCACACTTGCCTATATCCTTCCAGTTGCTATGATGCAGCTTTAAAGGATTTGTAAAGTTGTCCTGCTCATCCTTTGGCACAATCTCTTTTATTGTATCAAGCCTGTTTTCCTCATTGTGGATATTGTCTATCCAGCTATGCAGCTTTACAGTCCTGTCGTAATAGCTGTCATTTTGTAAAAAGCCATTCACTTCAAAAACCACAACCTTCGGATGCTGTCTGGTGAGAGCTTCTCTGAGCATAGATTTGTACAGACTGCCGGGCACTCCTGATACCCCAAGCGAGTATGATGTGTATCCATAATTCTTCCAGGCCTCGGTTGCGCTGTAATCAGCGTATACCTCGCTGGCTCCTATCATCATCACATCAATTGTGTTCTTCGGCTCCTTGTAAAACCCCTCTATAGTCGCAATATTGACAGCATCCGTCATCTTAAAAAATGTCGAGACAAACGAAAACAGCACGACAAATACCAGGGCAAACGCTCCTATACGGATTACCTTACGATGTCTGCCTTTTCCTTCGTCTGTGCTGTTTATGGGTTTGTTTTTTATAATTTTCTCTTTTACTTTTGTAAATCTCATAACCGTCTTCATCTCCAAGCTTCTTTTTACCGTACCGTGTATTAACAGTAACGACATTATAGCCTATTATTGAAGCTAAAAACTGATATTCCAAAAATCTTAATATAATATTAAAAATCTAAAGCTGTTACTCGTACTTGAGTCCTATCATTGTAAGCCCATGGGCCGGGGCTGTAGGACCTGCTGCTGCCCTGTCTGTTGCGGCTATTATGTCCTTCATCGCATCTGCCGGCATATCGCTTCCACCTATCTTCACAAGTGTTCCTGCGATTATGCGCACCATATTGTACAAAAAGCCGTTTCCTGTCACACGTATTGTGATGATGTCACCGGCCTTTGACACCGTACAGTCATATATCGTGCGGACTGTGGTCTGTGCCTGCGAGTTTGCCGAGCAAAAGCTTGCAAAATCATGCTCTCCTATGAGATATTTTGCAGCCTCACTCATCTTTTCTGTGTCAAGCGGATAATGATAGAAATATGTGTCAAGCCTGCGTGTCGGATTTCTGAACCTCGCATTTAATATGCGGTATTCATAGGTTTTACGGCTCTTTGAGAAGCGTGGATGAAAATCATCGCTTACCTCACAGGAATCGACCACCACTATATCCTCCGGCAGCTTCTGATTCAGTGCATACGATATCTTTTCCGCCGGCATGCGGGTATTGGTGTCAAACATACACACATTTCCAAGTGAATGCACTCCCGCATCGGTGCGGCTTGCTCCTGTCACCTTTATATCCTCCTTTAACAGGCGGCTCAGGTGCTCGTTTAATACCTGCTCAATTGTTATGCCGTTTGGCTGTATCTGCCAGCCGCAGTAATTTGTGCCATCGTAGGCTACAATCATTTTTACACGCATATATCTCTCCTGTTTTGCCTGCACTATCTATTTCACTATCTGAAAATAAGATTGCCCAGATTCACCGGCAGAAGGATTCTAAGCACTATCACAACCGCTAAAAACGCAAATATGAAAAGATATGCTATTTTATCGTCCTTTTCATATACGAGCGGCTTCATCTTTGTCCTGCCCTCTCCACCATTGTAGCATCTGGCCTCCATGGCCATTGCGAGGTCATCCGCACGCCTGAATGCCGATACGAAAAGAGGCACTAAAAGAGGCACCATGCTCTTTGCTCTTTTTATGATATTTCCATGCTCAAAATCAGCTCCTCTTGCCATCTGTGCTTTCATTATTTTGTCCGTCTCCTCAATAAGGATTGGAATAAAACGAAGCGCTATCGACATCATCATGGCTATCGCATGCACCGGAACATGTATTTTGTTTAAAAAGCCCAGTGATTTCTCAAGACCATCCGTGAGCTGGTTTGGTGTGGTGGTGAGTGTCATGAGCGAGGTTCCTATAATGAGCAGCACAAGTCGTATCATCATGGTTGCTGCATTTATCAGTCCGGTGTCAGAAATGTGCAGTATACCGTACTCCCAGATTGTGTACTCTCCCTGTGTGAAAAACACGCTGAAGCATGCTGTAAAAAGCAGCAGTATTATAATGGATTTGAGTCCCTTTACCATGAACTTAAAGGGCACCTTCGAAATCTTTATAACTGCGGCAAGCGCGGCAACTATAAACAGCACACCGGCTATTCCCTTGTAGGAAAACAGCGCAATAATATATATAAGTGTTGCGAAAAGCTTTACTCTTGGGTCCAGTTTATGTATTGGCGACTGAGCCGGATAATACTGGCCTATGGTAATATCACGAATCATTTTTGTATTCCTTCCTCATAATTTGTATCAAAATGTCAGCATTGGTGAGCTATTTAAAGGCTTTTAGTATTGAGTCCCTCGCCTCCGCAACTGTCGTTGCCGAAAGGTCAACCGGTATGCCCTTTTCCGCCAGATCATGCATCAGATATGTGACCTGCGGTGCTGCAAGTCCGACTGCCTCGAGCTCCTTGTAGTGTGAGAATACCTCCTTCGGCACTCCGTCAAATATCACCTCTCCTGAATTCATAACAATGATGCGATCCACATACTCCGCAACATCCTCCATGCTGTGTGATACGAGTATGATTGTAATACCCAGATCCTTTTTCATCTGTAAAAGCAGTCCCAGTATCTCATCTCTGCCCGCAGGATCCAGTCCCGCTGTCGGCTCATCGAGTATAAGTACGTCAGGGTGCATTGCAAGTACTCCAGCTATGGCTACACGCCTTTTTTGTCCTCCGGACAAATCAAATGGCGGCTGATAGTAGAGATCCTCCGGAAAATGTACATTCTGCAGTGCCTCATAGGCTCTTAGCTCCACTGTTTTCCTATCGAGCCCCTGATTTTTCGGTCCAAAGCATACATCCTCAAAGTTGGTTGTCTCAAAAAGCTGATGCTCCGGATACTGGAACACCATCCCCACCTTGTGACGCAGCTTGCTTAAATCATAATCATTGTCATATATATCCTGTCCATTGTAGTATATATGACCGCTTGTCGCCTTCAAAAGGCCGTTCATATGCTGGATAAGTGTGGATTTTCCCGAACCGGTGTGACCGATTATTCCGATAAACTCTCCATCATTTATCTCAAGGCTTACATCCTTAAGTGCCTGCACCTTGTAGGCTGAGTCGGCACTGTAGCAATAGTTTATGTGATCTAGAATTATTGACATATTTTCTCCCGCCTATCTGTTTTTCAGCGCAACAAGCGCATTTACAAGTTCTTCTCTCGTCAGGATTCCATCAGGGATATCGAGCCCTGCCTTTTTGAGCTCATCGGCTACCAGTGTCACCTGCGGCACATCAAGCCTGTGCTCCTTCAGCTCGTCCACCCTTGAAAAAATCTCACGCGGTGTGCCGTCCATGACCACCTTGCCCTTTTCCATGACATAGACATGGTCTGCGCCGACCACCTCCTCCATGTAATGGGTGATGAGAATAATGGTCACGCCCTTTTTCTTATTGAGCTCATGGGCTGTGGCTATGACCTCCTTGCGGCCGTTTGGGTCAAGCATGGCTGTAGGCTCGTCAAATACTATGCATTTTGGCTCCATTGCCACAACTCCCGCGATTGCCACACGCTGCTTCTGACCGATATTCTCAGGTCCAAAGCCCACATCCTCCTCCACGACATTGGCGATAATCTGATTGTCGGGATTCTGGAAAACCATACCTGCACTTTTCCTGACAGGTATGACATTCTCTTCCTTTGACACATCCATGCCATCCACCCATATGGTGCCGTCGCTCGGCGCAAGAAGTGCATTGATATGCTTTGCAAGAGTTGATTTTCCTGAACCATTGTGACCTAGGATTGCAATAAACTGTCCCTCTTTTATGTCGAGATTTACGTTGTCGAGTGCTGTAGTGATTGACTCTACATTGCCTTCCTCGTCTCTTCGTATAAATTCATGTACTAATTTGCTTGTTTTAATTATGCCCATTTCTTTTTCCTAAAAATCTACCGTATTTACAATTATCATAGCTGTTAAAGCCCAAATAGCTGCCAAAAATATGCGCTTTGCCGCTTGATTTAGTCATCCCAGCTCAGGTGATGAAGCTCTCCCTCAAGCCTCATATGATCAAAATTATTCTGTCTCAATGCCTCGTAGAGCACGATAGCTACTGAATTTGACAAATTAAGTGACCTTGTCTCACCTATCATCGGTATCCTGATGCACTCATCCGGATGCTCCTTTAGTATCTCCTCCGGAATGCCTGCGCTTTCCTTGCCAAACATAATATAGCAGTCGGGCTCAAAATGAGCATCAGAGTACACATGTCTGCCCTTTGTTGTCGCATAATATATCTTTGCGCCCGGATTTTTCTCAAGGAAATCCTCCCAGTCCACATATGTGGTGACGTCGAGGTCCTTCCAGTAATCCATTCCGGCTCTCTTTAGTGCCTTCTCTGAAAGTGAGAATCCAAGCGGCTCTATAAGATGAAGCCTCGTGCCTGTCGCGACGCAGGTTCTTCCGATATTTCCTGTATTTGCCGGAATTTCCGGCTCATGTAACACTATGTTCAGCTTTGCCATTTTGTCTCCTGTCAATTTAAACTATTTATTATCCATCCCGGCGCGAAGCTCTGTGACAAACTCCTCAATGCGGCCACGAGATAAAAACCCCTATGACGTCAATCATTGGATATGCAGACACGATGCGTTCACTGGAGCTTCCGAGAGAGGAGCAGATGATGGCGCTTGGATATATCTTTTCGGAGGGAAAACGTCTGGAGAGCATGTCGCAGAAGCTTTTTGAGCTGATATATCTGCGCCGGCATGATATTGAAAAAGCGCGGGTTCATATGGCAGATCTTTGTGCAGAGGTGGTAAAGGTTGTTGAGCCTGCATACGAAAACAGGCATCTTACTATAGAAACAGAGATAGAGGATGCTGTGCTGACCGTGAATAGAGAACTTCTGGTTACAGCACTTGTCAATCTGATGGATAATGCAAGGAAAGCGTCAGAAGAAGATCAGCAGGTTGAGGTTACAGGAAAATTTGTGGACAATATGGCTTGTAATATATGTAAAGATAAAACGGATATAGGCGAAGCCGAATCAGCAGATGACGGGAAATGCACGAGGGCATATGAAATCTGCATAATCGATCACGGAATCGGAATGACTAAGGAACAGGCAGAAAGAATTTGTGATGAGTTTTATATGGCAGACAAATCCAGAGCCAGAAAAGAGGGCGGTGCCGGAATCGGAATGTCGCTTGTTGCAATCATTTTAGAGCACCATAATGCAGTACTTTCAGTGGAAAGTGAACCCGGATGCGGAACAACGATCAGGATTTTGCTGCCGTGGTAATCTGAACGCAATATAGATATAAAAAAAGGGTAAATTCGTAAGATTTAAAGGAAGATATGAAAAAAGACAGCTTCAAATTAATAATAATGTCTGTTGCAGTAATCTGTATAGTAATAGCAGGCATCATGGTGCCTGGCATAGTGCTTGAGGCAAACCAGAAAAGTGAACATGATCATGTGGCGAAGGTTCCTAAAAGCTATCTGCCTTCAGGCTCTGTAATGGCAAAGGAAGCATCTGCCAATCTGAAATTGTCGGAGAAGCTCTCGCTCATAGATGGGCAGTGGGACAGCACGACAGATGATGCTGCCTCTTATGAGATGGATGAGCAGGATTATCAGGCAGTTGCCACATGCAGAAAAAGCATGGAAAAGCTTTATGACGAAAAGCTCTATCCTGTAAATCTTTCACCTGACTACTCTAACTGGTATACGTGGGAGGCAGCAGCGAAAAAGGCATCGGATAATACCTTTAACACATATACGGCATATTACTGGATAATCAGGTTTGAGAAGTATGATGGTACACAAAATCATACAATCTGGATGCTTGAGGATGGGACAATCATTATGGCAAAAGCACATATGAAGGATATTAGTGATATGAGTGAATATAAAGAGGTTTTGCAGGCAGATGATGAATCACAGGCAGAAAATGATTTGTCTGCTTACAAAGGATATTTTGACTACAGCGGGATAGATTTTTCAAAGCTTAACCTGATATCCGAGACAACAGCAGTGGAGCAAAAAAATAATGAAAGCCATGATGTGCTGCAGTTTTTACAGGAAAATGAATATGTGTATGCGGTCCATGAGAAGTGAAAAATTGTAATGACAAATGCGGTTCACATATCATCTATGTAAATGGAAGGTATGAAGGTAATGATGATATAGGTCGGATGATGAAAGATTTTCACCAGTGCAGGCCGGAGCAGATAGAAAGTGAGACATTGTCAAAAGCAGTGGCTTATTACAAAGAAAAGGAAGGACGTGGTGCTATGAGCGAAGCAGTAAGACAGTATGCAATGGAATATGCAAAAGAGTATGCAAAGGAATATGCAAAGGAGTATGGTGAGGAACAGAAGGAAGAGGGGATTCTTCAGGGAAAAAATAATATGTTGTATTCATTGGTTTCAAAGGGAAGGTTAAAAATAGATGTAGCAGCCGAAGAGGCAAATGTCAGCCTTGGAGAATTTGAAAAATCGATGGAGGAAGCAGGATATAAAATTCCTGAATTGGTATAGTTTAATAGTTACAAGATACGTTAAATATAGACCCGGTTTGCATAAGTATGTGCAGACCGGGTTTTTAGTTTGCGCGCCATGGGCGCGCTCTAACGGGTGAAAGTCCCGAACACGCCCAGATAGTGGGAAGTGTATAGCTGAACAGCAAGGGTGTCTATCGTGAGGTAGAATCTGAAGGAAGCTGTAAGCAAATCTCTGGTCCGACGAACAGAAATCACATATAAGGCTAGGCTACGAGAGATAAGTTGGCCAAAAGCAACGAAGTCTAATAACTATCACCTTTGTAGTAGCAGAGTAAATGTGGCGGATATATGGAGAGAAAGAGCGTGCACCTTAAGCGTGGAGGTCTCACAGAGGTTCCATTAGCCTAGTAACAACGAACTGTGAGAAGTCAGCCGAGCCCATAGTAGTGAAGAAGTCTCTGTAATGGAGATGGAGCGAAGGGGCGAACAATCAATAAGTTTGAGTATGTCTCGTATTGCAGAAATGGCAACATCTGCCGTAACCAATCGGGAAAAGGGTGGTCAAATCAAGCGAGACGGAAAGGAAAGAACGCATGGACACAAGTAGTCTAATGGAACAGATATTATCCAGCGATAACCTCAACAGAGCATATCTGCAAGTCGTACGAAATAAAGGTGCAGAGGGAGTGGACGAAATGAAGTACACAGAACTCAAAGAATACCTTGCAAAGAACGGCGAAATCATCAAGGAACAGTTGAGGACGAGAAAATATAAACCTCAGCCAGTACGAAGAGTGGAGATACCAAAGCCTGATGGCGGTGTCAGAAACCTGGGAGTACCAACAGTAACAGACAGATTCATACAACAAGCCATTGCACAGGTTTTAACACCAATCTATGAGGAACAGTTCCATGACCATAGCTACGGATTCAGACCGAATAGATGTGCACAGCAAGCAATCCTAACAGCACTTGACATGATGAATGATGGTAACGATTGGATTGTAGACATTGACTTGGAAAAGTTCTTTGACACGGTAAACCATGACAAGCTTATGACTATCATAGGCAGAACTATAAAAGATGGAGATGTTATCTCTATCATAAGGAAATATCTTGTCAGCGGAATCATGATTGACGATGAATATGAGGATTCTATTGTGGGAACACCGCAAGGAGGAAATCTTTCGCCGTTATTGGCAAACATCATGCTCAATGAACTTGATAAGGAAATGGAAAAGCGAGGGCTTAACTTTGTACGATATGCGGATGACTGTATTATAATGGTCGGAAGTGAAATGTCTGCCAACAGAGTCATGAGAAATATTTCACGATTCATTGAAGAGAAGCTAGGACTCAAAGTCAACATGACCAAGAGTAAGGTAGATAAACCACAAGGACTTAAGTACCTTGGATTTGGTTTCTACTTTGATTCAAGAGCGTATCAGTTTAAGGCAAAACCACATGCAAAATCAGTAGCAAAGTTCAAGAAAAGAATGAAAGAACTCACTTGTCGTAGTTGGGGCGTTAGCAACAGCTGTAAAGTTGAGAAACTCAATCAACTCATAAGAGGTTGGATTAACTATTTCAAGATAGGGAGTATGAAAAGGCTCTGTAAGGAACTAGATTCAAGAATTCGCTATAGGTTGCGTATGTGTATCTGGAAGCAGTGGAAAACTCCGCAGAATCGTATAAAGAATTTGATGAAACTTGGAGTTGATAAGGATACAGCTTGGATTACGGCATACACAGGTAGTCGAATCGCTTATGTGTGTCAGCGAAGAGTTATGAATTTTGCAATAAACAAAGAAAGACTAACCAAGTTTGGATTAGTCTCTATGTTAGATTACTACACCGAAAGGTGTGTTACTTGTTAAGTTGATTGAACCGCCGTGTACCGGATGGTACGCAC
>OHYH01000672.1_pt1 | contig 11616 bp, 10 predicted proteins | sample 1580211 | NCBI WGS metagenome assembly OHYH01 (sample SAMEA3882528, study PRJEB24775) | human gut metagenome | biome: human-associated habitat; feature: intestine environment; material: feces | place: Netherlands | collected 2009/2010 | reverse complement strand
TCCTTTTCCTGCTTTTTGCTTTTATAAGCAATATTAACATTCGAATTATAGCTCATTTCAATTCCCTTTTCAACAGAATTTTCATATATATGCGAATAAAAATTATGTGGATAATGTGCAATTTACCGCGTTTGGAAGTAATACCGAACCGAGTATTGCAGATTATGAAGATTTTTTGGAATCAAGGTGTTTGCCAAGATCGAGAGATAAAATAAAACTGGAATTAAAAGAATCAGACATCCCCTTTTATGATCCCTATTTAATTGTAAAAAAACGCAGGGGCGAATGGCAGAAGGAGTATAATCAAATGACTATTCGAAGAGCAAACGAAAAAGATATCCCAAGACTGATTGAATTATTAGAGCAGGTGCTTCAGATCCATGCCGATATCAGACCGGATATTTTTATCCCGGGGACGACAAAATATACAAATGAAGAGCTTGCAGAAATGATAAAGGACGATACAAAGCCGATATATGTTGCGGCAGGTGATGATGATATCTGCATGGGATATGCATTCTGTCAGATAAGACAGCAGCCGTTTTCCAACAATATGGTACCGTTTACATCGCTTTTCATAGATGATCTGTGTGTAGATGCAAAGACCAGAGGAGCGCATATCGGAGAGCAGCTTTTTGAATATGTCAAGAATGAGGCAAAGCATCTCGGCTGCTACGAGGTCACTCTCAATGTATGGAGCGGAAACACATCTGCTGAGAAATTTTATGAGAAGATGGGGCTTAAGACAAAGGAACGCCAGATGGAGTATATTTTATAGATAACCAGAATGCCGACTAATCTAAATTAAGACTTTAGATTAGTCGGTGTTTTTGATTTTAATGCATAATATTATTTGAAAAATGTGCAGATATTGATTGAGTATCTGCACATTTTTTGATAAAATATATGCAGATAACAGGAGGACAATATGCATATATTTGACTATTCTTTTTTAGATGAGGGCTTATTACCGGCTGAGATAGTTAATCTTACAGCAACAATTACTGCATTTAATGCTATATCAGATACGCGAAAGGAAAGCAATAAAAGTATATATACTGAGCTGGAAAAGATTGCAAGAGTACAATCTGTTAAAGGTTCTAATGCGATAGAGGGTATTGTTACAACAGACGCACGTATAAAGCAGATTGTTGACGGTGACAGTGCTCCTCTTAATCATGATGAGCGTGAGATCGCAGGGTATAGGGATGCACTGGATGAGATACATTCTAAGCATGATCAGATGTCATTTAGTGAAAATATGATTCTGCATATACATGAAACTATGACAAATCTTGCAGGATATGAGCTGTCAGGAAAATACAAAACGGAAGACAATCTGATAATGGAGATTGATGAAAGAGGAAGGCGTAGAGTTCGCTTTACACCGGTTTCTGCGGCAGATACAGGCGAAGCAATGCAGCAGCTTGTACTTGCATATATGGATGCAAGGGATAACCCCAAAATAAACAAATTGTTACTGATTCCATGTGTGATATTGGATTTTTTATGTATTCATCCGTTTTCGGATGGTAATGGCAGAATATCCAGATTATTATCATTGTTTTTACTTTATAAAAGTGGATATGATGTTGGAAAATATGTATCCTTTGAGGAACAAATCAATGACTCAAAGGATTTTTACTACGAAGCATTGCAGGAGTCATCTATAGGATGGCATACAAATGAGAATTCATATTTTGAATATATGAAAAATTTTCTGTCTATGCTCTATAAATGTTACAAAGAATTGGACAAAAGATTTTCTACTGTAAATGGGAAAAAACTAAAAAAAACAGAAAGAGTTGAGCAAACAGTTTTAAACAGCGTGCTTCCGGTCTCAAAAGCCGAAATCTGTGATATCCTTCCTGATGTGAGTCCGTCTACAGTAGAAGCAGTGCTTGGAAAAATGGTAAAAACAGGTTCTGTTATGAAATTAGGGCAGGCAAGGGCAACGAAATATGTCAATGCAAAATATATCAAATAATGGGGGAATATGTTTTATGCAGAATGCCATTAAATATGGTTTTTGAAAATAATTAAAAATAATTAAATGTATATAATTAGAAAAACGGGGCAAAAATCATAATATTTAATTGAAAAAACGGGGCAAAAATATGTTGACAAACACAAAAAGGAGTGATAAACTTTAAACAAATTTAGCGAGATAAAGCATTAAATCGTTAAAGAAATTCAAACAGTATAAAAGTTTGCACAATTAAATAAATTGTAAACCGTTGAAGCGGAGATAACGGCAATGATGCCCTTACAGAGAGCCTGTGGTGCTGAGAATCAGGTGTGAAACAAGTTGTCAAATGGACCGCTGAGGGCGCAGTCAAATGGATTTATCATTCATCCAGATATCCAGAGTATTCTGCGACGTGAGGGCATACGTCATTTGCCCGGGATATGTTGGTATCCTGCCAAGCGCACGAGCTTTATCGTGAATTCAAGGTGGCACCGCGGATAGTTAAGATTATTCGTCCTTGACAGAAGTAATATTCTGTCAAGGGCGTTTTTTTAGTGAACAAAAGAACACAATGGAACTTGCAAATCTGCATGCTTGCATGCGAGATTTCAAGTGAACATTGGGTTGTACAACATAAAGCGAGAATTGTAGCAGCGCAAGCTGCGGAGAAGCCTTGAAAAGGCGAATTCGAGCTGTATGTTGGGCATTTGTTCACGGTTAAACACTGGACAGTACAATATAAAGCGAGAATTGTAGCAGCGTAAGCTGCACAGAAGCCTCGAAGAGGCGAATTTGAGCTGTATGTTGGGCATTTGTTCACGGTTGAACATTGGACATTTATTCACTACCACACAAAATTTGGAGGTAAGCATATGAAAATTTCACCTACACTGACTGAAGTTAAAGAAATAGCAAAAACCGGGAAGTATGACATTCTCCCTGTAAGCTGTGAGATATTATCAGATTTTATCACACCTATAGAGGCTATGAGGATTCTGCAGAATGTTTCAACACATTGTTATCTGCTTGAATCAGCACAGGCAAATGAAGCCTGGGGAAGATATACATTTTTGGGATATGATCCAAAGCTTGAGATTAACTGTATAGATGGTCACATGAAGCTTGGAAAGCTTTCGGTGGAGACGGAAAATCCTTCAGAGTACATCAGACAGATTCTTTCAGAGTACAAGAGTCCGAAATTTGATTATCTGCCTTCGTTTACAGGTGGCCTTGTAGGTTATTTTTCGTATGATTATCTGGGCTACAAGGAGAAAAGCATCAGAGGAAAAGCAAGGGACACAGAGGATTTCAAGGATGTTGATCTGATGCTTTTTGATAAGGTAATAGCATTTGACAATCTGTGCCAGAAGATAATACTAATCGCAAATATGTCACTTGATGCTCCGGAAACAGGCTACAACAAAGCGATTGTTGAGCTAAAGCAGCTTAGGGAGCTTCTGATGCACGGAGAGAAAAAACAGAATATGGGTGGCAAGCTGCTGGGCGATGTCACACCGCTTTTTGAAAAGGAGCAGTATTGTGAGATGGTCGAGAAGGCAAAGCACCATATCAAAGAGGGGGATATTTTCCAGATAGTTTTATCCAACAGATTGAGCGCACCGTTTGAGGGAAGCCTTTTTGATACCTACCGCGTGCTTCGAACGATAAATCCTTCGCCGTACATGTTTTATTTTTCGGGAACCGATGTGGAGGTTGCGGGAGCATCTCCGGAGACACTTGTGAAGCTTGAAAATGGAGTGCTTCACACATTCCCGCTGGCAGGCACGAGGCCGAGAGGTGCCACAGCAGAGGAGGACAAAAAGTTTGAGGAAGGGCTGCTTAAGGACGAAAAAGAGCTCGCAGAGCACAATATGCTCGTGGACCTTGGAAGAAATGACCTCGGAAAGGTAAGCAAATTCGGAAGTGTACAGGTAGAAAAGCTTCATTCCATAGAGAGATATTCACATGTGATGCATATAGGCTCGACAGTGCGTGGAGAGATAAGAGAAGAGTACGACGCACTCGATGCAATTGAGGCCGTGCTTCCGGCAGGAACACTTTCAGGAGCGCCAAAAATCAGAGCGTGCCAGCTCATCGGAGAGCTTGAGGACAACAAGCGAGGCATTTACGGTGGCGCGATTGGATATATAGATTTTACAGGAAATATGGACACATGTATTGCAATCCGTATTGCCTACAAGAAAAACGGCAAGGTTTTCGTGAGAAGCGGAGCGGGAATCGTTGCGGATTCAGATCCTGAGAAGGAATTTCAGGAGTGCATAAACAAGGCAAAGGCTTCTCTTAAGGCACTGGAAGTCTCACAGGAGGTGGAAGAATGATTTTACTGATTGATAACTACGACAGCTTTTCCTACAATCTGTATCAGCTAATCGGCGAGATAGAGCCTGATATCAGAGTAATCAGAAATGATGAGATGACAGTTGAAGAGATTAGGGCTTTAAAGCCTGACCGCATCATATTATCACCGGGACCGGGAAGACCTGAGGATGCGGGAGTGATAATAGCTGTGGCAAAGGAGCTTGGAAAGGAAATCCCAATCCTTGGCGTGTGCCTCGGCCATCAGGCGATATGCGCAGCATACGGTGCGACAGTCACATATGCAAAGGAGCTCATGCACGGAAAGCAATCGGATGCATCGTTTGACACAGAAAGCCTTTTATTCAAGGGTTGCCCGAAAAAAGCAAAGGTAGCACGTTACCATTCGCTTGCTGCAGATGCGGACACGATGCCTGATTGCCTAAAGATTACAGCCACTACAGATGATGGTGAGATCATGGCTGTTGAGCACAAGGAATATCCGATATACGGTGTGCAGTTTCACCCGGAGTCAATCATGACACCGGACGGAAAGCAGATGCTTAGTAATTTTATCAAAGCTTAATTGAAAATTGCAGCGTTTAATGAATTTATATATTAGTTGTTGAATTGAAAACAAATAGCAGAACAAAATCATAAACAAAATTATAAACGAAATATCATCGGAATACAGGAGGACATAATCATGATCAAAGAAGCCATAGTAAAAATCGTAAACAAAGAAGACCTCACATATGACGAGGCATATGCAGTGATGAATGAGATCATGGGCGGTGAGACAACACCAACCCAGAATGCAGCTTTTCTTGCAGCTCTTTCCACAAAGAGCGCAAAGGCTGAGACAACAGACGAAATCGCAGGCTGTGCAGCAGCCATGAGAGAGCATGCGGTACAGGTGAAAACAGGTATGGATGTGTTTGAAATTGTAGGAACAGGCGGAGACAATGCACAAAGCTTCAACATTTCAACAACATCTGCACTTGTTGCGGCAGCAGGTGGCATGAAGGTGGCAAAGCACGGAAACAGGGCAGCCTCTTCATTATGCGGTACAGCAGACTGTCTTGAGGCGCTCGGCGTCAACATAGACCAGAGCTCTGAGAAATGTGTAGAGCTTTTAAATAAAGTCGGCATGTGCTTCTTCTTTGCACAGAAATATCACACATCAATGAAATATGTCGGACCTATCAGAAAAGAGCTTGGTTTTAGAACCGTATTCAATATTTTAGGACCGCTCACAAATCCGGGTTCACCGGCCATGCAGCTTCTCGGAGTGTATGATGAGTATCTTGTAGAGCCGCTTGCACAGGTGCTTGTAAGCCTTGGAGTAAAGCGTGGAATGGTAGTATATGGCATGGATAAGCTCGATGAGATTTCCATGAGCGCACCGACCAAGATATGCGAGATAAAGGACGGATGGTTCAGAACTACAGTAATCTCACCGGAGGATTTCGGTTTTGAGCGCTGTACAAAGGAGGATTTAAAAGGCGGTACACCTGAGGAAAACGCAAAAATCGTACGTGATATCTTAGGCGGACAGAAGGGCCATAAGAGAAATGCAGTACTCATGAACGCAGGCGCATCACTTTATATTGGAGGAAAGGCCGACAGCATGAAAGAGGGTATCGAGCTTGCAGCAGAAATCATTGATTCAGGAAAAGCACTTGAAACACTCGATAAGCTCATTGAGGTAAGCAACAGCTAAGCACACAAAACAGGAAAGGAAAAGCGATGAATATTTTAGACCAGCTTGCAGAATATTCAAGGCTCCGCGTGGCAGAGGACAAGAAAAAAATAAGCCTTGAGGAAATGAAAAATATCGCGATTCAGACGAAAAACGAAAAGCTTTGTGATTTTGCATTTGAAAAAGCACTCAAAAAGGATGGCTTGAGCTTCATATGCGAGTGCAAGAAGGCTTCGCCGTCAAAGGGGCTTATAGAGCCGGATTTCAGATATCTTGAAATTGCAAGGGAATACGAGGCGGCAGGTGCGGATTGCATCTCGGTACTGACAGAGCCGAAATGGTTTTTAGGCTCGGATGAGTATCTTAAGGAGATTGCGAAAATGGTTTCGATTCCGTGCATCCGAAAGGATTTTACGGTTGATGAATATCAGATATATCAGGCAAAGACACTTGGTGCCGCTGCGGTGCTTTTAATCTGCTCCATACTGTCAGAGGAACAGCTTGGTGAATACATAAAAATCTGCGACAGCCTTGGTATAAGCGCCCTTGTGGAGATACACAATGAAAAAGAGGCAGGGATGGCGGTAAGAGCCGGTGCCAGAATAATAGGTGTCAACAACCGCAATCTGAAGGATTTTACAGTTGATACAGCTAACAGCAAAAAGCTGCGCGACCTGATTCCCGATGACATCATATTTGTATCGGAAAGCGGTGTAAAGAGCACAGACGATATCAGGGCAATACGTGAAATCGGAGCTGACGCAGTGCTTATCGGAGAGACACTGATGAGAGCGGACGACAAAAAGGCTAAGCTTGATGAATTGCGATTAAGCTAATAGAGATATATAAGTATCTTCATGGTTTTAAGAATATCTGTAACTATTCAGTACAGAAAACAAAATATTTACAAATATACATCAGAAGGGAAAACATCATGACAAATCCAAACGGAAGATTTGGTATTCACGGAGGACAGTACATTCCTGAAACCCTCATGAATGCCGTTAAAGAATTAGAAGAAGCATACAATTATTACAAAAACGATCCTGAATTTAACAGAGAGCTCACAGAGCTTCTCAACGATTATGCAGGAAGACCATCGAGACTGTACTACGCAGAAAAGATGACAAAGGATCTCGGTGGAGCAAAAATATACCTTAAGAGAGAGGATTTAAACCATACAGGAGCCCACAAGATCAACAACGTATTAGGTCAGGCACTTCTTGCAAAGAAAATGGGCAAAACCCGACTGATAGCTGAGACCGGAGCCGGTCAGCACGGCGTGGCAACAGCAACGGCCGCAGCCCTTATGGGTATGGAATGTGTTGTATTCATGGGCGAGGAGGACACAAAGCGTCAGGCGCTCAATGTATACCGCATGCGTCTGCTCGGAGCAGAGGTTATCCCGGTTACATCAGGTACAGCTACATTAAAGGATGCCGTATCGGAGGCAATGAGAGAGTGGACCAAGAGAATTTCGGACACACATTACTGCCTGGGCTCAGTTATGGGACCACATCCGTTCCCTACCATCGTAAGAGATTTCCAGGCGGTCATCTCAAAGGAAATCAAGGAGCAGATGCTTGAAAAGGAGCACAGACTGCCTGATGCGGTTATTGCATGTGTGGGCGGCGGCTCAAATGCCATCGGAAGCTTTTACAACTTCATAGAGGATGAGGGAGTTGAGCTCATCGGCTGCGAGGCAGCAGGAAGAGGAATAGATACCTTTGAGACTGCAGCCACAGTAAATACAGGCCGTATTGGTATCTTCCACGGCATGAAGTCATATTTCTGTCAGGATAAATACGGACAGATCGCTCCGGTTTATTCAATTTCTGCAGGACTTGACTATCCGGGAGTCGGACCGGAGCACGCATATCTGAACGATATCGGAAGAGCAAAATATGTACCGGTAACAGACGATGAAGCGGTAAATGCTTTTGAATACCTCGCAAAGACAGAGGGAATCATCCCTGCAATCGAGTCCTCACATGCAGTGGCATATGCCATGAAGCTGGCGCCTACAATGGACAAGGACAAGATAATCGTTGTTACTGTTTCAGGCAGAGGCGACAAGGACTGCGCGGCAATAGCAAGATACAGAGGGGAGAATATTTATGAGTAAGATAAGAAGTGCGTTTGAAAACGGCAAGGCATTTATACCATTTATCACCTGTGGTGATCCAAATTTAGAGACAACCGCAAAAATCGTAAGAGAAGCAGTTGCAAACGGAGCAGACCTTATAGAGCTTGGAATTCCATTCTCTGATCCTACAGCAGAGGGACCTGTAATCCAGGGCGCCAACATAAAGGCACTTGCAGCCGGAGCTACAACAGACAAGGTTTTTGAACTTGTGAGAGATCTGAGAAAAGATGTCACAATTCCTATGGTTTTCATGACATATGCAAACGTGGTTTACTCTTACGGCGCAGAAAAGTTTATCAGTACATGTAAGGAAATAGGCATTGACGGACTCATTCTGCCGGATATCCCATATGAGGAAAAGGAAGAGTTTTTACCACTCTGCGAGAAATATGATGTGGACCTTATTTCATTTATCGCACCTACATCAAAGGATCGTATTGCGATGATAGCAAAGGAGGCAACCGGCTACATCTATGTGATTTCAAGCCTCGGAGTCACCGGTACAAGAAGCGAGATTAAGACAGATCTGGCTTCAATAGTCAAGGTAATCAGAGAAAACACAGATGTGCCATGTGCTATCGGTTTTGGCATTTCAACACCCAAGCAGGCAAAGAAGATGGCAGATATCTCGGATGGTGCCATTGTGGGCTCTGCTATCATCAAAATAATCGATGAGTATGGTGAGGCTTCACCAAAGTATGTCGGTGAGTACGTTAAAGCAATGAAGGATGCGCTGTAATTTGTATTGACCGCTTGACAAAATTATTGGTTAATTCATAATAATAAAAAGATGCAGATTTGCAAATATGATGAGAATTAACGTGGAGATACAATAATGCAGGAAAATGAGAAAGACAAAAGATTAGAAAAACAGCTTGATTTCATCAGAGAAATCGACAAGGAAAAGGAGATATTCCGCCAGACTTATTTAGCTGATGCAAGCCGCAAGGAAAATGATGCGGAGCATGCCTGGCATATGGCTATCATGACCATGCTCTTGAGTGAGTATGCCAATGAGAAGATAGACGTGCTAAAGACAGTAGGAATGCTTTTGATACACGACATAGTAGAGATTGACGCAGGAGACACATATGCCTATGATGAGGCAGGCAAGGCCACACAGCATGAGCGTGAGCAGAAGGCGGCGGAGCGTATATACGGACTCTTGCCAAAGGAACAGGGCGAGCCGCTTTTAGAGCTGTGGGAGGAATTTGAGGAGCAGCAGACACCGGAAGCCAGATTTGCCCGTACCATGGACAATATCCAGCCAATGCTCCTAAACGATGCATCGGACGGGCTTTCATGGCGTGAGCACAGTGTAAAGCTGTCGCAGATACTCGGCAGAAATAAGCGCACAGCACTTGGCTCAGAGAAAATCTGGGATTATGCGTTTAACAATATACTGAAAAAGCATGTTGAGAGCGGAAATATCATAGATGATGAGGGCGTCTTCTCGGCGGAAGCCGGTGCGTGTGCAAAAGCCAGCGAGCGTAATGGACGGTAATAATGATTTACTGAAAAATCCTCTGAAAATCACGTATAATTCTATTGTAGACAGTCGTCTTGTATGATATACTTTACTGGATTAAATCGGTGAACTATAAATTAAATGTAATTATTCAAGGTGGCTCGAATTGTTACATGACAAGTATATTGAGCTTCATCGAAATCCACAGAATAAAACACACGGAGGAATCAAAATGAATATTGTATGCTTAGACCTTGAGGGAGTATTGGTACCTGAAATCTGGATTGCATTTGCAAAGGAGACAGGCATTCCTGAGCTTGAGAAGACAACAAGAGATGAGCCTGATTATGATAAGCTCATGAACTATAGAATAAATATTTTAAAGGAGCACGGACTCGGATTAAAAGAAATCCAGGAGACAATCGCAAAGATAGATCCAATGCCTGGCGCAAAGGAGTTTTTGGATGAGCTTCGTTCAATCACACAGGTAATCATCATCAGTGATACATTTTCACAGTTTGCTGGCCCGCTCATGAAGAAGCTCGGCTGGCCGACAATCTTTTGTAACGAGCTTGAGGTTGCTGAAGATGGCGAGATTACAGGCTTTAGAATGAGATGTGAGCAGTCAAAGCTTACAACTGTAAAGGCACTGCAGTCTATCGGATACGATACCATCGCAAGCGGTGACAGCCACAACGATTTAGGCATGATACAGGCCAGCAAGGCAGGTTTCCTTTTCAGAAGCACAGATGCTATAAAGAAGGACTACCCTGAGCTTCCTGCATATGAGACATATGATGAGCTGCTTGCAGCGATTAAAGCAGCATTATAATAATAAATATAGTTGAAAAAAGCTTCCCACATGATATTTTAGAGTGGACACATCCACCTGTACATGTGGGAAGTTTCTATATATTTATGTCATGCAAAATCATATGAAAGAAGGTGGAGTGAAGATGTATACGGTAAAACACATATATGAGGCTGATTTTGGCTGTGAGGAAAGAGCGGATGGCGCAAAAGCAAAATGCGTGGTTTATCTCGAGGACGAAAACGGCAGACAGCGTCATGTAGAGGTTGAGGATGAATGGCTTACGGCAAATGGGATAGAAGAGGGAAGCAGCTGGAAAGAAAATATCACAGATGAAGCCTGAATCATAAGCTATGAGATTAATTATGTGATTAGAGTATGTGAATAAATTTTGTGTTTAGATGCACATTGTGTATTGACAACAGTACAAAAGGTGCTATAATAAAATCAACATATGAACAATCATTCATATGTTCAATGAAAAACGTACAGTAAAACAAATAATTCATGAAAATAAGGAGAACACCACTATGAAGAAGACTTACAAAATCGATGTAGACTGCGCTAACTGCGCCAACAAGATGGAGGATGCCGCAAAGAATACAGCAGGTGTAAAGGATGCTACAGTCAATTTCATGACACTCAAGATGAGCGTTGAGTTTGAAGAGGGACAGGATGCAAAGGCGGTTATGCAGGAGGTTCTTAAGAACTGTAAAAAGGTAGAGGACGACTGCGAGATTTTCTTATAAATTGCCGGGCGCAGGAATGACAAACGATATTATTTCAATGCCTGCGCTATAGTAAGGGTGATTATCAAGAGATTATAATGAATGGAGCTATGGCGTATGAATAAAAAGCAGAAAAAAGTACTTGTGCGTATCATAATCGCAGCGGTACTCATGATTATATTACATTTCATACCGGTTAAGGGAATTATCAGGTTCCTGCTTTACATGGTGCCTTATCTGGTTATAGGATACGATATCCTGAAAAAAGCATTTAAGGGAATCAAAAACAAGCAGGTATTTGATGAAAACTTCCTGATGGCGGTTGCCACTGTAGGTGCGATAGCGGTTGCACTTTATGAGAATGGTGACTATACAGAGGCTATAGCCGTTATGCTCTTCTACCAGATAGGAGAACTGTTTCAGAGCTATGCAGTCGGAAAGAGCCGTAAGAATATCAGTGAGCTCATGGACATCAG
>OHYH01000670.1_pt1 | contig 11636 bp, 9 predicted proteins | sample 1580211 | NCBI WGS metagenome assembly OHYH01 (sample SAMEA3882528, study PRJEB24775) | human gut metagenome | biome: human-associated habitat; feature: intestine environment; material: feces | place: Netherlands | collected 2009/2010 | reverse complement strand
CCCCGGTTCCCGGGGCGCGACCCTATTGATTTATTTGCTCAATTTTTCGTGCCCATGGCGCTCATTTCCTGGTAATCACTCGGACCACTTCATAGTTAACATCAACACCTGTCCTTCAGGCGAGTGGGACCGCAGAACTGCACGGCATAGGCGAGGACAACACGCGCAAGCTCAATGAGTCCGGAAACTATCGATAGGGGGTACCGGGGCTCATGCCGGACCACGCGAGCAAGCAATCACTGATCATTCGTCAAGATTTTCATAACTCTGTCTGAAAGTATCGTTAATCCGTCTTTATCTCGCTTATAGGTAAATACCCTCCTGTGGCTGATATCAAAAGGTAGCTGGGGAACATCATCTTTGCATATCAAAATGGCCTGCTTGCCCCTTCCGATCGCATAGCCCACTTCGAACATGACGTTTGGATTCAGATCGGTAATATCAGCAATTACCAAAGAGCTAGACGCAATCAAATTAAATATGTCTTCCGTAATATCTGCGGGAGTCAACATCTCGTCTACGCGCATGCATTTCTTACCTGCCCTCTTAGAGCCTTCGACCAACGCTAAATATACAGGGTCGATAGAAGGGTCTTCGGTGAATGGCATCATGACGGCAATTAAATTTGGATCACACGCAGAAGACGCTTCAGGTTCGACCGGCAAGGGACGGCCATCAAGAAACTTTGAAAACAGGCGAAAAGGGTCCCCCTCGCAAAGCCTCCAATGAGTACGTTTATTTTCCCAATAGTTTTCATCGAGCAAGCCGAGATCCAATAGGGCATGCGATGGAAACTGCAAAACGGGTAAAGAAATTACTGGGTTTATCGACGGAGAGTCCATATAGCCCAGCCTGGCCATGGCGCCCATATCGTCCGACTCAAATTCACGCGCCATAACAGTAGGAAGCTGAGCGAGGGCATTAAAATCAAAGCTGGTGGAAGTTCTATAGCGGTCCGCCAGCTCATCGGGAGTTCGCTCAAACATTCTAGAAGTCAACATGGGCAGGGTTTCATCAGCACGGATAATCAAATTAAACGGCATTCACAACACACCCTATGAAAAGAAACGCCTAAACGACTGAAAAAATAGTACTCTTTTAGTCTGTCTCGGAGCAGAGCCAATTGTGCTTGATAATCGCTACGACCTTGTTCCTGATAGAGCATTGAGGCGCCGTCAAGATTCTTTCGCAAATTGATTTAGCCGTCCTCTGCACCGTCTTCTTCTAGCCTTCCGCCTTTCCCTTCAGCTCGTCCATCTCCTCTAGTTTGGACATGTCCAGCACCTCCTCTTGCCCCACTCGTGCTCCACTGTGTTCTTAAGCCTCGCCGCCACCAGCATGAGGGCCGAGTTTCCGTCTGGGAAGGTCCGGTCGGGCCGCGAGCGCATGGAGTGGTGCGTCGACCTTGTGACGCCGAGGAGCCCGCACTGCGCTGATATGGGGTAGCGGCCCTCGTTGGCCGCCATGGGCCTCACTTTCGAGCGTATATCAGCGCCGCCCGTTTTAAGACGTCGACCTCCATCCGGAGCCTGCGGTTCTCGCGCTCGAGCTCCAGGATCCGGTTCTGCTCGGGCGTGCAGTTGCCCGCGGCGCGCGACGTGCCGGTCGCGTTTATCTACTCGATCCACCTCTCCACGGTGCTCTTGCCGAGGCCGTACTCGTCCATGATCTCGCGCTTGGGCTTGCCGGCGTTGTGGACGTCGACTATCTGCCGAATTGAATAAGGTGATCGAGGAGCCGAGTGATTTAAAGGTTTAGGTTGGTGCGAATTGGTCAGAATGGTTAATGCGCATGGATGCGCAGTTCATAAATTTAATGTGTCAGCGTGCTGGAGTTAGAGGTAAATTAGCAGAAATAACCTTATCCCTCCGAAAAGGGGTGTACGAATGTATTTGTCCGACAAAAGAATCAAGCAGCTGATAGACGAGGGCTATCTGCTAGATGCGGATAAAGGAAGGGTCCAGAGCGTTAGTTATGACTTGCGAACCAAAGAGTTTTACGCTGACGGAACTAGATGCGATTCCTATGTCCTTAAGCCCGGTAATTCGATATTTGTTTCATCTGTTGAGTCGATTAGTTTGCCAGCTAACATGACAGCTCAGGTTTATCTGAGGTGCTCTTCGATGTGTAAAGCAATTCTACTTGATGCGCCCCTTTACTTTCCTGGGCATGATACGCATCTCTATTTTCGATTAACTAATTTGAGTGGCAGCAGTATCGAACTCAATAATAAAGAAGATGGGTATGCGCAGGTAGCTTTTCAAATGGTGGAGGGAGTCGTTGAACAAGAGTACAGTGGCCACTTTTCCGACGAAAAGATGATCGAGGCAATTGGCAATTATGACGTATATGATGCGGATCAGCAGCGAATCAAAAAATTTGTTAAGCCTATCAAGAAGATGGAGCGAAAGATATATGGCAACGTCGTTGCGCTCCTTACTGCGTTTGTGGGCATCTTCACACTTGGTTCTGCGTTAACTTCCATCAATTCGGCCGCCGACTATTTTCAAGTCTGTCTTTGCATGTGTGCGTCTGTGTCTCTTATGGTGTTTTTGGTTGGTCTAATCGTTAGGTGGGATACTGAAGAATCATCTAGCTTTTCTTCAATTGTGAAAAGTGTCCCATGGTTGATTCCTTTATTCGTTTCGATCTTATGTTTCCTTGCAGTGTATTTTCTTAACGAATCTCATGGAGGAGGCGTTTTGCTTTCAAACGATATTTCCCATTCATCTCTCTGGCAGGTGCTGAATCATGGTTTACATTGCATCCAGATACGCTAACCAAGATACTAATCGGCATATTGCGGCAATGCTAAGGCGCCGTGGCTTGGATGTTTTTTTACCTAGGGAACTTAAGGTGAGGTCCCATGGGGCTAAAAATAAGCGGTATGTTTACAGGCGGTGTATCGAAGAGCTATCTAGATGCACTACTGTGTTGGTTATTTCCCCATTCGGGAGAGATGTCGCTTATGAGATAGGTTATGCATGTCGCATAGGTGACATGAGGGAGCTTCCTGCCGGAGAAAGCATTCGTAACCCTGCTATTGTTCGTTTCAATACGACAGTGGAGACGTCGGCTTCGGATGACATGTTCTTCCCGGATTTTGAGTCTTCTGAATTAAATGATGTGATTACTTATATTCTTGAACGTGAGCGCAGGGTGAATCCGGATCCGGATAATCGTCACGGTGCGGGTGGTAGCGTTAGGGAGCTTAAACTCGGTATGTGACCTTCACTTCCCCTAGAGAACAAATGCGACTCTTTAGAAGCAGGTTGAAGGCCATTAACTTAGATTGAATTGTATGGCTTTTGCTTCTTCGGAACTCTATACTATTTAATTTAATACTGTTTGTAGGAGGGATGGACATGTTGCTTTCTGATAACGAAATCATCAAACTCGTTCAAAGCCCAAGACCATTGATTGCGCCATTTAATGAAAAGCATCTTCAATCGGCCTCCTATGATGTGACGTTGGGTGACGGTATCCAAGAAATTGTTGCAATGAGCGGTGTTGTTAATCTGCTTGATCAACGGACTGTCGAGTCTGTTTATGATTCGGTTGATATATCGAATGGCTATATTTTGAAACCGGGACAGTTCGTTCTTTGTAAGATTGCTGAACGAATTGAGCTTCCGGATAATATTGCTGCCCATATTATGCCCAGGACGCGATTCACCCGTTTTGGCCTATTAGTGTCCGCCCAACATTGTAATCCGAGCTATGCAGGATATTTAAGTATCGGCCTCCATAATGCATCTTCGAATAACGTCTCTCTGGTGCCTGGAATGGCTGTTGCTCAGATTGTGTTCGAGCAACTTTCTTCCGAGCCAAGCTCTGGACGCTTATATCGCAATCAAAAAGATGCTCGTTATCATAATGAAGATGCTTTTATCGGATCGCAGTTTACTGATGATTTGTCACCTCAAGCAAAAGCGATATTTGAGGATATGGTTTCTAATCTATCGGGTGGTGCTGAGTAATGGCTCAAATGCTCAGTAGCTTGATCGCTGAATATGTTCAATCGCACTATGTTGACGAGGAGCCCGGGGATCGGTTTGAAGCCCAGAAGGCGATGGAAAATCAGATATTTTCGGAAATTTGTGAAGAACGTGCACAGGAAATCGCATCAAAAAGCCGAGAGATTGAGCTGACTGAGCAGATGAAAAATGCTCGACATGAACTTATGATTGCCGTTGTTGAATGTGTGGTCCTGGCTCTTCCTGTCGGTTTAGTGGGAAGTCATATCTATGACCTTTTGAGAGCCGGTTTCTATGGGGCAGTTCAAGATTTTAATCCGCCTGCGCTTTGGGTCGGTTTGTTTATTTCCGCAACACTCTGTGTCTTGATTTTGTTTGGTATGTTTTTAAATCAGGTATCGAAAGCGGTTGATTCGATAAGGGACGCAAGGGACAGTCGTGGCTAGCGAAAAGTGGTACGCGAAACCTGTTACAGGTGGAGTCTATAGGCATTTCAAGGGAAATGAATATCTTGTCATCGGCACAGCGAGGCATTCTGAGACCAATGATCTCTATGTTGTGTATCGTGCGCTTTATGGTGATCGCTCTTTATACGTTAGGCCGTTAGATATGTTTATGAGCCCTGTAGACCACTCGAAATATCCTTCGGTTACGCAGAAGCTTAGATTTGAGTTTGTCGGCGTTAAAGATTGTGTTGATTAGGTTTTTCCTTTAGCTATTTGGGTTTTTGCTCGCATGTAACTGTACTGACGCATGTTACCCGGCTAGAGCTCGGCTCGCAGACATGTCGATGCCCTTGCGGTGAGGTGTGTAGCAGTTGAGGTATGCTTATCGAAATAAAAAACGACGGTCCGCTGGGGGCCATCGTTTTGCAAGGGGGTTCCTTCCCAACGGAGGGCATCCCCTATTTTTATTTGGATGGATATCTCATTACGTTCGCGATTGCTGGATGTTGTCGCTGACGCCGCCATTATTTCGGAAGTGCGGGGAAAATCGGAAACCTCTGAGCAAAACCCATTTTTTGCAACAAAACGGCAGGTCGCAGATGTTCAAAAAAGGGGTCTGGCCGGCCGGTTGTTTTAGATCTTAAATGGGATTGTCATGTCTTTAAGGAGGTCATTGCACCAGCTGTAGTCGAGCATCCTCTTTCGGTGCATCAGATTTACCACAACTCCCGGGCAGTCTCCTCTATCCTGAGCGATACGCTGGATTTTTGTCGAGGTCTTGCAGTCATGATAAGGTGAGAGACCCTCTGGTCCCATAAGGACCTCTCTTGCAAAGGCGTTGGCGCGCTTTTCGGATTCGCTCTTTGAACTTTGCTTTTCGTCAATGTAGCTAAGAGTGATTCCTACGTTCCCGTCATTTAGAATGTGCCCGATTTCGTGGAACAGAGTCCAAATGATAAAACCGTCTTTTTTGCGTCTGCCCGTCATCTGGATTACGGGTCTTCCGTCTTTGGTCCAACGCGTTATTCCATGTAGCGGAAATTGATCTGGCGCGGAAATGAACTGGAGCGTGACGCCACATTGCTCCAGTTGGTGCGTAATGTCCGTTAAGGTCATATCGTCTGTCGTTGCCGCGCGTTGTCTTAATGAGCTCAAAGAGGCTCTGAGCGATACCTCGTTGTATGCTTTAGCCCCATTGGTTGTTGGCGTTTCGGCGCTTTCACCTAGCGAAATCCAAGCCATCATGCTTGCGGGGTCAACGGGTTTACCTGCCTCTTTTAACGTCGCAATGGAGGAGAAGACGCAATCGACGCCTTTCGCATAGGCATCCATGCTGCCGTAGCCAACAACATTCAAAAAATCTGATACGAGTTTGCCGGGGTTTCTTTTGGTGGCGGTAGTAAGCCCTTTGTCGCGAAGAAACTTTCCTAACGACGGAGTGATGATGTCGGCGGAGCTTGCCATTTTTAGCTCATCTTCGAGCCTAGCAAGATCTTCACGGAACTTTGCTTCGAAGCGAATCCAGCTATCTCGGGGAATAGAGGTGACTCTTTCAAGCTTAATGGCGGTGTCCTGCGAGATGGGCTGCGTACCCTTTAGTATCCCATTAACCGTTTTGCGGGAGATGCCAAGTCGGTCAGCAAGGGCTTGCTGCGTCATCTGCTCGTCATCTAGCCATTCTTGTAAATACATGCCAGGTGCAACCGCATAGTTGGTTCCCATTGTTCTGCTTCCTTTATGTGCCTAGTGATAGTCTTCAATTGATAGAACTGTTACTGAGGATTCTTCGTCCGTTGTTTTTTCGACCTTAGTTACTTTCATACATCCGTTAATTTGCTCGACAATCATTCGATAATTCTTGTTTAGTTTTCCCGCCCATTGACCCTCTCTATCACCGCAAAGCTGATGCCATCTTCCGCATGGGTCTAGATCCTTTAGGTCCTCCATCGAGCTGGCTGTCTCTAATGCGTTGTGTCGGAGCTTTACGCCCCTTACGGTGTCGGACCTAAATTTCTTGCACTTCTTTTCGTCGGTACATATTTCCTCGAGCTTTTTGTTGGCGTAACATATTTTCTTTCCTGTAACCAATCGCGTTACATCATATTGTTCGTGTTCATCATATCATGTAACCGATTGTGTTACACGTAAATTCTGCATTGGATTGGATCTGTTTCGTTTTGCGAGTCCGCTTTCGACCTCTGGGCTTCTAAAAAAGTTCTTAAAACAGCCTTAAAGGCGCCCCAGCTCGCGTTGACAGCGTACAATACGCATGTTTGACTATGACAAATGTGGATTTTAGGGGAGGGGTGCGCCATGGAGGTGCTGGTTGTTGGCAACACCGCATATGTTGACGATGACTTTTGTGCCAAGGCGTTCCCCGGGGACCATGTGCAGGTCGTCGCTGCCGCGGAAGCACGCCGCGATGAGTCATCGCCCCATGCCTCGTGGAAAGAGCTTCTGCAACACCTGGATCAGGCCTACGAGTTCGAACGCGTGGTCTACCTGTCTAATTACCTTACCCCGCATACCGATATCGTGGGCGATATCGAGCTGTTGCGCTCGGTCTTTCGTGCGTGCGCGGGTCGCCGGGTCCAACTGCTGTATGTAGCGGGGCCCGCGGGTGCCGATGGTGCCGCCGATGCCGCGGGGCGAACGGGCAAGGGCATTATCGCGCACGCAGCCAACGACCTGTGCCGCTACTACGCTGCTCGCGAGGGCGTTCAGACCAAGATCCTGCGCGTGCCGTTCCTGTATACCGCGTCTGCCGCACTGGAGGACCCGTTTTTGGTGCCGCTGCTCGACGCGTGCTCAACCGGATCGGTCGTTCTGCAGGGCGCGCAGGATGCGGCGTTTCCCCTGCTGTGTGCCGAGGAGCTTGCGGTGCTGGTGCGCCGCATCTTCGATAGCTGGGATGGTAACTTTGAGACGCTCGACGTTGCCGATACCTTCCATCACACGGCGGGTGAGGTGGGCGAGGCCCTCAAGGCGCTGTTCCCCGGCCTTGCCGTTGCCTATGGCGATTCTGCCGGCTACGCCCTGCCCACCAGCGACGTCGCTCGCGTGCGCTATGGCTGGTTTCAGCGCTATGACTTGCTGCGCGATCTCTCGACCATTCAAGCTCGCTGGGGCGCTGGACGCATCAAAAAGATCAACCCGCTGCGTGCCGCCATCGACCGCATCCAGATGCGCGCGCTGCCTATTAAATGCCTGGAGACGGGCGTTGCCTGGGTTCTGTTCGAGGTGCTGGAGCATCTGTTCTCCCAATCGGCTCAGCTTAACGTGCTCGATTATCGCTTGCTCTACGTGGTGCTGAACGGCACGCTGTATGGCTTGGACTTTGGGCTGGTTGCGGCGCTGCTGGCTTCGGTGGGTTTGGCCGCGAGTTACTTTACTCAGTACGGCTATACCTTCCAGGGCCTGTTCTACGAGCCGTCCAACTGGCTGCCGTTTATTGCGTACTTTGTTGTGGGTGCCGTGTGCGGCTATGTCCAGCTGCGCAACAGCGAAGCCATTAGGGCGGAGCGCGATCAAAACGAGCTCGTGCGCAACCGCAATACGTTCCTTACACAGCTCTACCACGACGCGATCGAGGACAAGCGCGCGTACAGGCGCCAGATCGTGGGTCGCCACGACAGCTTTGGCAAGATCTTTGCCGTGACGCAGGAGCTCGACGTGCTCAACCCGCGCGACATCTATCGCAAGTGCTGCGAGCTTCTGGGCGAGATCCTCGAGAACGATTCGGTGGCGATCTACCATGTTTCGGGCGGGGCATTTGCACGCCTGGTGGCAGCGAGTCCCGCGATTGCCGAAGATGCCGCACGCTCGCTCACGCTCGAGCAGCTTGCACCTCTTTTGGGCGACGGGGGTCGTTCGAACCTGTGGGTGAACCGCGAGCTGACGCCGGGGCTTCCCATGTTTGGATACACGATCGAGCGCGACGGGGCACCCGCCGTGTTGATCTTTGTGCGTCGTGCGGCTGAAAACCAAATGACCCTCTATTATCAAAACCTGTTCCGCATCTTGTGCGGGCTGGTCGAAAGCGCGCTCGGCCGTGCTTTTGACTATGAGGCGGTGGCGCAGGATAAACGCTGCGTTGACGGTACTTGCGTGCTCAAGCAGGCTGCCTTTGGCCAAGAGCTCGCGGCGGAGCAAGCGCTGGCAGATAGCAAGATGGGGAGTTTTTTGCTCCTGCGCGTGGTACCGGGCATGGAGCCTGTCGGCGAGCTGGTGGGCGCAATCGGGTCGGCAATCCGCGAGAGCGACGCGGCGGGCTTGGTCGACGGCGACGTGCTCTACCTGCTTATGCGCCAGGCAAAGGCGTGCGATCTGCCCATTATCCGCGAGCGCCTGAGCGCAAAGCGGATTGCGGTGGAGCCCGTCGACGGCGAGGACATCGTGGCGCTGCTGCAGCACATCTCTTACACCGGTGACGGTGAGGGGGGTGCCGCTTGATCTCGCTTGTCGTTGCTGCTGTCTTGCTGCTGATTCATGCGCTGGTTTGCCTGATGCTGTGGACGCTCATGAAGCTGGGCCTGCTGCCGGTGCGCGGGCACATGCTGGCTGTGATAGTGCTGGTGCCGCTGTGGGGCCCGTTGCTGGTGGTTCTGTTATCGATCCGCAGCGCGATGTTTGGCGAGGGACTGAAAGAGTCTGCGCTGGAGTCGCTGCGCTTCAACGACGAGCTCCATCGCAGTATGTCGGTACCGAGTGGTGAGGACGATGCAGGCGTAGTGCCGCTCGAGGAGGCGCTCATTGTCAACGACCCGGCATACCGGCGCCGCCTAATGCTCTCCATGCTCACCGAGGAACCCGACGCGTACCTGGCGCAGCTGCAGGCGGCTAAGCTTAACGACGACGTTGAGGTGGCGCATTATGCCGCGACGGCGGTGGCGCAGATCTCCAAGGAGTCTGACCTTAAACTGCAGCAGCTGGAGCGTGCCTTCAAGACGGACCCGAGCGCGCAAAACCTCAACGAATACTGTGATTTTCTTGGTGAATACTTGGGCTCGGGCTTGGCTGAGGGGCGCGTCGCTCAGATTCAGCGCCAACAGTACGCGCGCCTGCTTGCGCGTCGCTGCGAGCGCGAGGATACCCTTGAGCTGCGCATTCGATACGCGACAGCGCTGGCCGATGTCGGACAGATCGACGAGTCGCAGGCCGTGACTAACCAGCTGGTGCTCGACGTGCCCGAGGAGCAGGAGGTTTGGATGCTTTGCCTGCGCCTGGCCGTGATGCGCCGTGACGGTGACGAGGTTCACCGTGTGATCGATGCGATTGACAAGCAACATGTGTATTTGAGCGCCGACAACCGCGAAAAGTTGGCGTTTTGGCGCGACGGGGAGGAGGCCAGATGAGCGTGGTGCAACATATCCGCGACCGTGCGGGCCGCTTTCGTTGGATGGGGCTCCTCGTGGTGTGGGCGGTCTTTATTGCCATGGCCGCCGTGCTGCTAGTGGAGCGTGCCGGCGTGCAGTACAGTGCGGGCCAGCATAAGCTGGGGATGCTTGCTGCCAACGATGCGGTGCCGGCCTCCTCGGCAATCTTTGGCCAAAAGCCCACGTGCCTGGTCATTACCGACTCGGACCAAGATGGCGTCGACGACGTTAAAGACCAGTTCGACCAGATTTTGCTGGACATGAAGATCGCTCATCGCGATGTTGATATTGCCACCGACGGTTCGGACGCGATCCCATCGCTCACGTCGTTTGATCGCGTGATTGTGCTTATGCCCTCGCTTGACGGACTGGGTACACATCTGACTGATCTGATGAGTTGGGTGAGTGCGGGCGGCTCACTCATGCTGGGCATGACGCCAGATAACTCGAACTGCCTGCAGGCTATTGCTTCCAAGCTTGGGATCGAATCGGCCGGATATGACTATGCGACAGCCGAAAGTATCGTTCCGAGTGAGGACTTTATGCTGGGCGGGGGAGAGCGCTACGAGTTCTCGGATCCCTTCGATTCTTCGCTCTCGGTTTCATTGCGCGAAACGGCGCACGTCTGGGCAAAGACCGGTGACGCGGGCACGCCGCTCATTTGGTCTAACGATTGCGGCAGTGGTCACACCGTGGTGTGCAACATTGGCATCTACGACAAGGTCATGCGTGGGTTCTATGCTTCGGCCATAAGCTTGCTGGGTGAAGCCACGGCCTATCCGGTCATCAACAGCGCCGTGTTCTATTTGGACGACTTTCCCAGCCCTGTGCCCTCGGGCGATGGTACTTACATCAAGCGCGACTACGGGCTTTCCGTCGCCGATTTTTATGCCAAGGTCTGGTGGCCCGATCTGCAAAAGCTCGCGCAAAAATACGGCATTCGCTATACCGGCGTGATGATCGAAAACTACGAGGACGCGGTCAACCAGACCGAGCCCGCGCGCCAGGCCGATACCACGCAGTTCCGCTACTTTGGCGGCATGCTGCTGCAGATGGGCGGAGAGCTGGGCTTTCACGGCTACAACCATCAGCCTCTGGCGCTCTGGGACACCGACTATGGTACGTTGTACGTCTACAAGACGTGGAAAAACAAGGAAACGCTCGTCGCTTCGCTCAACGAGCTTATAGCCTTCCAGGACGAGGTGCTGCCCAACGCGCACGGCTCGGTCTACGTGCCACCGTCGAATATCCTTTCGGCCCGCGCGCGCCAGCTTATCGGCACCGACGTTCCGCGCATTAAGACTATTGCCAGTACGTACTTTGAGGACGGTACCGACTTGCCGTACGTGCAGGAGTTTGGCGTGGCGAGCGATGGTATTGTGGAGCAGCCGCGTATTGTCTCGGGCGGCATGGTCGACGATTCCTATATGCGCCTGGCTGCCGTGTCCGAGCTCAACATGCACTACGTGAGTACGCACTTTATGCACCCGGACGACCTGCTCGATCCCGATCGCGGCGCCAAGGAGGGCTGGGAAGTCTACAAGGGCGGCCTGACCGACTACCTGGACTGGCTTACCAAGTCTGCGCCCGACCTGCGGCGCCAGACCGGTTCGGAATGCTCGGGCGCCATCCAGCGTTTTTCGTCCGTGACGGTGAGCGTGGATGCCAGTGCGGATGCCTGGACGCTTAGTCTGGGCAATTTCCACGACGAGGCGTGGCTCATGTTCCGCGCCAACAACGGCGAGCCGGGTGCAGTCACGGGTGGCGAGATTACGCATCTGACAGGCGACCTGTACCTGGTCAAAGCCACCGTTTCCGACCGTAAGGCCGTCTTTGAA